>Ga0137451_1000130_pt1 | contig 22565 bp, 37 predicted proteins | sample EasRivERMGT500_2_FD_102336 | JGI IMG/M metagenome (GOLD analysis project Ga0137451, IMG submission 102336) | Soil microbial communities from meander-bound floodplain in the East River, Colorado, USA - East River MetaG ERMGT500_2 | ecosystem: Environmental > Terrestrial > Soil > Floodplain ... | reverse complement strand
TTCAAGTGAGGACATTTAAGTCTCCGTGTGCATCAGGCTGTCAGGCGGCTACTGCGCGATCAGGATGTAGCCCGCGGGCTCGCGGCACTCGTCGGCGCCTTCGGGCCACACCACGGGCTTCTGCACAGTCACCCACTTGTCGCCGTCGAGCGTGTGCCGGTCGTCGAGCCCTTCGTAGCGAACGAACGCTTCATCACGCACGAACCACTCGCCTTCGTAGTCCACGTCGCAATCGAACTCACAGAACCACTGGCCGGGCTCCGGCTGCACCGGGTTCAGGTCGGCATCGAAGAACACTGTGCCGTGCTGTTCCGTGGCTGCCCTGATCCGCTCATAGGTCAAACCGTAGTGGCTCATGTGCTGTGCTCCTGTTCGTGTGGGGTGTCTCGATGGAATGGAGTATTAACCAGGGTGATGGATCATGTCAACAGGCGAATTGATAAAAAAGCACGAACAAGGGAAAACACCTAGAAGAAATCAGACGGTCGTATCGGAGTCGGCTTTGCCCTGAACCATCCGGGCCAGCTCGTCATCCAGGGCGGCGACGATCCCGCGGGCGTAGGTCGGGTCCTTAGCCAGGATCCCCGCTACGTTGACGAAGTATTTCCGCCCCCGAAGGGCGATTCCAAACGCCAGGCCGACAACATTACCGGACCTGACCTCTTCCAGGAGCTGAATAGCTGCTTGCTCCATGTCCCGGGAGACTGAATCGCGAACAAGTTGCGGCATGGTCAACCCCGCTGGTGTTGCTTGGTCTTGGACTTCTGGTGCGCCTTCTTCCTCAGGCCTGGCTTGCGCTCATCGGCCGCAGGCAGGGGAATCACGTTGTTGGGGAGCCAGTGCTTCGCTTTCTCGATCTCGACCTCTACGATCTTGGGGCTGACCGAGTGAGGGTTTACCCCAATGAGCGTGCAAATCTTACGCAAAGCGTCGGCGTTGAGCGGGATGTACCCGTTCAGATACTGGCTCAAGGCCGACTGCCCGAAGCCTAGCCCGTCCGTTACCACCTCTTGGACGTAGGCGAGCCCCTGTGCCTTCCTGTACTGCTGCCAGGCCTTGAAGGCAGCCTTCAGCCTCCTGGCGTCGGCTTTCTGTTCTGGGGTGAGGTCTTTGGCTGGCAAGAGCGACAGCGTATGAGCCCGGCGCATCTTGTCCAAGTAACCGGGTTGATAGACAGGTTGCAAAAAAGCATCACGCTGATTAATATCGGCGCCTATGACCAAGTTCGAGCACATCAGAAAAGTCCTCCTAGACGTTACGCAAGATGAGCTTGCCAAGGTGCTGGGCAAGACTCAGGCCAACGTCTCAAACTACGAGAAGAAGGGCCAGCCGTTCCCCCCGGACGCGGCAAAGAGACTGATCGAGTTCGGCAAGACCAAGGGCGTGGTGTTGAGTTACGACGACATCTACCCCACCGAACTTGAACTAGAGCATAAGCCCGGTTGATTGAAGTAACAACCCCTAACCTTTAGGTCGGTACGGGCAATTCTTACGGCAACAGTGTGGGTATTAGTTGCGTTGCTTTATCAGCCGCGTTAAGATGTTCCCGTCGCTGCTACCACAGCCAGAGAGCACGAGCCCTGACTCATGCGCTTACCCGAAAGGGACGTTGCTACTACAACGGAGCGCAGCAGTCAGGGCTTTTGCGTTCTGGACCCGGATGTGGACGACGTTGGCCGGGTTCTTGGCACCAAACGGATCAAGGTGCGCGATGAGTTTTAGCGTGATGTGGTCGCTCGACAGGGGTTCTTTCTAGGAGAGCCGAAGGATCACAAGGTTGGGGCCTATGACACCACCAATCCGATGCGTACCGATGCCGTGGCTCCGGGAAGCAAGCGCAAAGATTAATCCGACAGGGTTAGCTTTGCTTCGCCCCCTCACCGTTCACCAGGAAGCAGCTTACTAGGAGTCTTGATGGTTCCTGAGTACATAGATCAAGAAGCATGGACTGGCTTCTGTGAGATGAGAAAGCTCAAGGGCTCAAGGGCTCCGTTCACTGAGTACGCAAAGAAGCTAGTCCTGCGAAAGCTCGAAGAGTTCTACCGACAGGGGTACGACGTGAACAGCATTCTCGAAACCGCGGTGGAAAGAGGATGGAGCGGCGTGTTCATTTGCGGTGACACCCCTCGACGCGAATTGACCGCGGCGGACAAAGCGAACGTGGCGAAGGTGGCCTCACTCGTATCGAGGATCGGGAAGTGAAAACCATTGAATCAGTCCTAGAGGCTCGAGAAGAAGCAAAAGCAATGGACATAGCCCACGAGCTGAAGATCCCGGTTGAGAAGGTCTACCAAAGACTGGTTCACCTAGAGGCATTGGGGATCGTGAGACTGGTCCCGACGTTCAAAACAAGCGGACACCGTTTCCATTGGGGGTGGAATGAGTAAGCCAGATCCCAACTCCATCCAGGGCCGGATACGTGAGTTCTTCAAGGCGAACCCTGAGGAATGGCTCACCAGGGTGGATTTGTGTGAAAAGTTTGGGCTGACGAACGTCCAAGCTGACTCTGCGATCAACTCGCTGAAAGGAAAGGGCGTTTTGGAGTCGGCTCACATCTACAGGGTGAAGCGATGATGTTCCACTGCCCCGGCTGCAAACAGCCCAGAGACAACGCCGGCTCCGGTATGCGGATGTTCTTCCAGACCCCGACCCTCGTATGTGTTGGTTGTCAAGAGCGAATGCGCCACGTCAAACCCAAACCGCGCAAGCTCATTGGCTCGACGGGGAAGGCACAGAGACAGCCGGAAGGATCACAGCGGACGTTCACCATGAACGGAGCTGCGGTGATCCCAACCGTGGTCAAGAGCTACGCGGGTTTCGATGTGCGGTACTCAATCGATCCTGCGACGTTCAAAGGCGGGGCATTTGTCGCTGAATGGAAGCGGCTAAGGGGTAAGGCATGAAGACGTACAACTTTCAAGATCAGATCCCAGACAAAGAACTCTCAGACCTCATGACAGACAAAGACGAAGGTCTGTACTTAGCCTGGCTACTCCCAACAGCGACAGTAGCTCTATCAGTCGTGGTGATTTCGATGTGTCAATACTTCGGGTGGCTTGTATGAACCTCAACGACATCGACCCGCTGCCGATCCTGGCCAATGAGGACATATTCGGCCGGCGCCTACTCCCTCACTCAAAGCGCCAAGAAGAGGAGTGGTCGCAAGCAATCCAGAAGGCAGACGGAGACGACTGGCGCCCAGTAAAAGACCGCCCACACCTCTACCAGAACGGCAGGGGGCAGTTCAAATACGAACCCCCGGAACCACCGAAGGAAGCGGACATTCCGATTCCGTGTGTGACGGATCTGAGTGTTGGCGACTGGATACGTTATGACGGCGAAGAGTTCCAGGTGGTTGGATTCACGGACCTTGGCAGGCCGCTGGTTGATATGCCTAAATGGCTACACCATGGCCCGCAGCTTGTTATTCACTATGAGCGCGTTCCTCAAACGCAGGCAGCGCCAGCATGAGATACGACGAACACTCAGTAAGGATCCTCAGAGACGACAAAGGGCTAATCCTGCATGTTGATCCTCAAAAGCTGCAAGAGCTGAGAAAGCTACTCGCTAGGGGACTGAACACATGGGAGCGCGCCCCTAAGTGGCTCCTGAAGCTCGCAGAGGCCGCTGAGTGAAATCCATTGCCGCAATCCTCCTATTTTGGTGCACCGCACTAGTAGTAATGATTGCCTCGTTCCTGTTCTACGGGGCAATCCTCGGGACGATTGCGGCAGGTGGGTACTGGGTGTTCAGGTTGTTGACGTGAGATACGCCAAGCGAACAGATGCCAACCACGCGGAGATAAGAGATGGCCTTAGAGCTATGGGCTTTGATGTCCTGGATCTGTCTGACGTGGGTGGCGGCGTGCCCGACCTGTGCGTTCGCGCGCAAGATCACGGACTACCTGTGTTCCTAGAGGTTAAAGACGGCAAAAAGCCACCAAGCGCACGAGAGCTGACAGACGCAGAGAAGAAGTGGCTCCAATACTGCGGCGCAATCACCCACACGGTTACAAGCCTGGAAGATGCATTGGAGGTGTTGAATGACAAAGAGAGTACAGGAACCAACCGCGGAGCAATGCTCGGGCCTATCGAAGGTTTATGAAGACACCAATGAGACATGGTTTGCTCTTTGGTATCCACAGATGGGCGGATATTGTGGTAAGGCTGTAGCTGTTCTATACAAAGACATTGGGTGTTTTGATGTATATGTCTGGCATGACGGTGAGTTTCCATTCGGCGATGAGTCTCCGACCAGGCTTCACCACTGCGATCCCGGTCAATTCGTCAGGTTTGGGGAAGAGATAATCAAACTCCAAAACTCTATTGACTGAGTATCTAAATACTCCGACAATATCTACGCGAGAGCCTTAGAACAATCCCCCGCCTTCCTCCTCCTTCTGTTCTCTGGCTTCTCGCCTATTGAGATAAGTCAGTGCCTGCTCGCTTAAATGACAAACGCAGAAGCCCTACGATCGCCTGAGCGTGACAGGCCGGCTATTTCGTTTGTGCCCGCGGTTTCGGCTGCGATGCAGCTAGCGGGCGAGATAGTTCTAGATGCGATTTCAGAGACTGCGCCGGACGATCTATTAGTGACGGCGGTTTATAGAGCCATGGAGTGCGCGCGGCTGGCTGAAACCGACCCTTTAGGTGCATAACGGTTGGTTTCTTCTTGGTGCTCATATGGAGTCGCATGAACTCAATGCTGCGCTGAATCGGCTCTCAGCTTGGTTGCCAAGTCTTGAATCACTCCCCTTGCCAAAGCAATCGCTTCGTCTGGCAATGGTTGACCTAGTAGATGGTCAGAAAGTCTTTCTGCGGCGCCTTCAAGAGCTAGCGCAAGACGTGGCTTGTCTGGAACGTGGCGAAGCGCAACAACAAGAGCAACGTCGGTAAGGTAAGTCAGTGGCAGCTCGCATAAACAAGATGCACTCCGAGCAGGTGCGCCTAAAGATTCAGGCAGCAAACCTGATCGCAATCCTCCAAAAGGCCTCAGAAGGCAAAGAGGAACTGAGCGCGACCCGTCTTGGTGCAATCAACAGCCTCCTTGATCGGTCAGTGCCTAAATTGTCGCAAATTCAACACGTTGGCGACAATGATGCTGACCCGATCAGCCATAAGTGGACTGTAGAGATGGTGCGTGCCAAAGCTTCAGATACCTGAGAAGCTAGAAGGCCTCCTAAGCCCCAACAGATACAAGATCATGTGGGGCGGACGCGGATCCGCCAAGTCATGGACGGCAGCCTCCTGCTTAGTCCACCTGGCCACGATGAAGCCCCTGCGGATCCTCTGCGCACGAGAGACGCAAAAGAGCATCCAGGAAAGCGTTCACAGGCTCATCAAAGACACCATAGACCGATTGGGCGTCTCCGAACTGTTCGAGGTGCAGGAAGCCCGCATCCTGGGCAAGAACGGGGCTGACTTCGCCTTTGCGGGGATCAGGCAGCAAAGCGTAGCCAACCTCAAGAGCTTCGAGGGCGTGGATATCTGTTGGGTCGAGGAAGCTCAGGTAGTGACCAAGCGAAGTTGGGACGTCCTGATCCCCACGATCAGAAAGCCCGGCTCCGAAATCTGGATCACCTTTAACCCAGAGCTGGACACCGACGAGACCTACTCCAGGTTCGTCATCGACCCGCCAAAGGGTGCTTTCTGCACCCGGGTGAATTGGCATGACAACCCGTGGTTCGGCAAGGAGATGGACGATGAGCGCACTCTCATGGAGAGACGCGACCCGATTGGTTATCGCACTGTCTGGGAAGGTGAGTGCAGGCCAGCGGTTGAGGGAGCCATCTATGCCAAAGAGCTGGATAGCCTACTACGCGGGGGCCGGTTCACGACAGTCAGCCACGATCCATTGCTCAAGACCCACACTGTTTGGGACCTTGGCTGGAACGACCAGACCGTCATCCTCCTGGTCCAAAGAGCGGCTTCAGAGCTGAGGATTATCGGGGCTTACATCTCCCGCTTCAGCACCTACGAGAACGACATCCAGGAGCTGAACGACCTAAAGGCTAAGTGGCCGGGCCTTCAGTGGGGTACGGATTACCTGCCTCACGACGCCAAGGCAGCCACCAAAACCGCGGGCGGGAAGACCGGAGAACAGCTTGTAAAGGCCCTCGGCAGACGGGTGGAGATCGTCCCGAACATCCACATCGAGGACGGTATCAAGCAGGTCCGGACCATATTTCCCAGGCTTTGGATCGATAAAGGTTGTCAGGACTGGATGAACGCCATCAAAAGGTATCACCGGCACGTATCCACTGACGGGACCAAAACAGGCATTCCGGTGCATGACGACGCCAGCCACGGGGCGGACGCTTTGAGATACCTTGGGCAGGTTGCCGAGAAACTAACCAATCACCATATACAATCCCCGCCGAAAATCAAATACAATACTGCCGGCATAGTATGAACATAACCGAAGCCAAGCAGTTTGAGAAACTCCTGCGGGATATGGTTGAGGTTAAGTCGCGCCTTGAGATACTAGAGGCGGAAGCGGTCAAGGGTGAGTTTGTGCCGCCTGTCGTGATCCCAGTGAAACGCAAGCCAGGCCGGCCACGCAAACATGGCCATTGACAACGACGCGCTGCTGGCGGCGATTGATATCGCCAAAGAGAACTCATACGGCTCAGATGAGTCGTCAAACCTCTCTCAGAAGCGCGCCAAAGCCATTGAGTACTACCTCGGCCTAAACACCAATCCAGCGCCCGAGGGTCGTTCGCAGGTTGTTGACCGATCTGTCTACGAGACGATTCAGGTCATCCTACCAAGCCTCGTGCGCATCTTCGCCGGCAGCTCGGATGAGGTGTGCAAGTGCGTGCCGATTGGCCCCGATGACGAAGCGGGGGCAGAGCAAACAACTGCTGTCCTCCGGCACTACGTAACCGAGAAGAACCAGTGGGAGCAGATCGTCGCGGACTGGATCCACGACGCGCTACTCCTAATCAACGGTTACTGCATGGCCTATTGGGATGAGTCCAAGCGACTGATCCGAGAGAAGTACGATGGTCAAAGCGATGAGCAACTAGCATCGCTGATGCAGGATGCGAACGTTAAGGTTCTCCAGCACTCGCAACAGGTTGACAAGCAGGCGACACAGGACGCGCAGACTGCTTACCAAGCCCAGCTAGCGCAATACCAGCAGATGGCGATGCAGGCCCAGCAGATGGGCCAGCAAGTGCCTCCCCCGCCTCCAGCGCCGGGCCCAGTCCTCAAGCACGATCTCGTTATCGAGCGTTCGGAGAATGAGGGCAAGGTCTGCATTCGTGTCCTCGCTCCTGAGCACTGCATCGTCAGTTCGGACACTCCTGATTGGACCCTGAACGATTGCCCGTACTTCGAGTACAGGGAACAAAAGACCATCGCAGACCTTCGCGCGATGGGCCTTGATGTTGAGGAAGACGTAAGCGACGAAGAAGACAAAGAGACCGCCGAGGATCTAGCAAGAGACAGGTTCGGCGAGAACCGCGACGCAGACAACAAAGGCGTGATGCGTCGTGTCTGGGCCCGGATGATCTGGGTCAAAGCAGACGCTGAAGACGACGGCGACTCCCGTCTGTACTACGTCGTCGCTGTAGGCCGAACGATCCTCTTCGCCGAGCCATGCGGGCGCATCCCAGTTGCGTCGATGACTGCCCAACCCCTGCCTCACCGTCACATCGGCATGAGCCTGGCAGAAACGGTGCAGGACATTCAGGACACCAAGCAGGCCATCAAACGCGGTGGGTTGGACAACCTCTACCTGGCGAACAACGGCCGTCACTTCATCTCTTCCAAGGTCAACCTGGAAGACATGCTCGACTCCCGTCCTGGCGGGGTTGTTCGGATGTTGGACGACGCACTACCGGCTGAGGGTCACGTCCTTCCACTGGTTCACCCGTTTGCCTTCGATAGCATCATCGGCAGCCTCGAATACTTCGACCAAGAGAGACAGAACAGGTCAGGAGCGAATCGGTACTTCTCAGGCACCGACGCTGGAGCGATCAATAAGACCGCTCAAGGGACAGCGATGCTCCAGAACATGGCATCCATGCGGGTCGAGCACATTGCCCGGATGATGGCGCCGGCTGTCGAGGCTCTTTTCTCATCGGTGTGGGAGATCATCTCCAAACACGCCAACAAAGCCCTTGCGATTAAGCTAAAAGGACAGTGGGCGATGGTTGACCCACAGGCGTGGAGAACTAAGCGAGACATCAGGATCTCCGTTGGGGTTGGGGCTGGGAACAAAGAATCGATGATGGGCCAGCTCCAGACCATGTTTGGGGCTCAGGTCCAAGTCGGCCTGCCTCTCGGGCTGGTTCAAAGAGAGAACGTCCACGCCACGGCTATCGAGATCGCCAAACTCGCCGGCTTCCCGAACCCGACGAAGTTCTGGCCCGACCCATCACAGCTTCCGCCCCCTCAGGCGCCGACTGATCCGGAGACGATCAAGGCTCAGTCAGCGATGCAACTGAAGCAGATGGACCTCCAGGCCGATGCGCAGAAGTTCCAGGCCGAACAAGTGGCCAAGATGAACGAGTTGCAGGCCCAGTCGATGGCCAAGTTCAACGAACTAAGAGCATCGCTCGAGCTTCAGGCAACGAACGACGAACGCGATGGCCAGAGAGAGCAGCAAAAGGCTATGCTGGATGCGCGAATCGCAGAACTTGCAGAAGAGAACAAAACCAGGCTAGCAGAGATGCAGCTAGCGATGGACAAGTACAAAACAGACCTCGACGCGCAGGTCAAACTTGCCATCGCAGAGAAAGCAGCGCCTCCACCTGTCGATATGAGCCCTGTCGAGACTGGTCTGAAAGAGATCAGCGAATACCTCAAATCCGACCCTGAGATTGTCAGGGACGAACAGACGGGCAAAGCAATCGGGGTCAGGCGCGGGAGCGTCACCAAGATGATTAAGCGTGGCGAAGATGGACGGCCGATGGGCCTTCAATGAATTAGCGTTCTGTCGCATCTAGGTTAGCTCCCGAAAGCCAGTCCCCATGCTGGCCCGATGCGACAAACAATAGAAGGCATGGGGTGTTGGGGCAGTGGGGTGCTCGTGAACCGAAAGGTTTTCGCACCTCATGGCTACGTACAACAAGTTTCAGGCGTTTGTCGAGAACCAGCTAATCAGCAATCTCGATTGGAACGCAGACACCTTCAAGGTGATGCTGTGCAACACAGCCCCAGTCGCTACCAATAGCGTCAAGGCTGATCTTACAGAAATCTCCGCTGGTTCTGGGTATTCGGCTGGTGGGACAGCAACCACCATCACGCACAGTCGCTCGTCTGGCACCTCAAAGATTGCCGGCACAGACGTTGTGTTCACCGCGTCTGGTGGGTCTATCGGGCCGTTCCGGTACGCGGTTCTCTATGACGACACGCCCACGTCCCCAGCCGATCCACTGGTCGCATGGTGGGACTACGGCTCAGCGGTGACTCTTGCCTCTGGCGAGACGTTCACTGTGGACTTTGATGCTACAAACGGCATCTTCCAGCTCGCCTGACATGCGTGGTTTGCGGATTGGATATCCGCGGAACTACAGCATTTGGAGCGAGGGTGGGTCCTATGCAAAAACAGGGCAGACAGCCGCGCTGAACCGTGGGCGCACGGTTATCGCATCCCAGGGTACATACAACCTCTCTGGGCAGGCCTCGACTCTCACGTACACAGGTGCGCCGAGCGGATCGACATATCTAGAGCAGCAGGCTAGTGCATTGCTGCCTGGACGGTGGGTGCAGCTCACCGGCATGGGCAACCTCACCTGGCCGCTGATCAGCAACCCGGCGCAGAGCGCCAACATCATCGAGTTCTCCAACAAGGGCGGGAACGACATTCCCGGCCACCGCCTGTTGTTCCATTGCGGCCCGCACGCCGAGCTCACGGATTTCATCGGCTACAACAAGGACACCAACAACTGGGCAAAGATGACGCCGGCGTACTCGTCGACGTTGAGTCACGCATGGGACTCCCAGACGTACGATCCTGTCACCGGCGACTTCTACGTCTACGTCAAGACCACCGGCAACTTTCGGCGCCTGCCCAGCGGCTCCACCACCTGGCAGAGCATCGCCAGCATCCCCGCGCTCTCGCAGACCGAGAGCGTATCGCTGTGCTGGGACGAGGCGCGCAACGGCCTCATCTGCTGGAACCGCGAAACCGGCTGCGCCTTCTGGGCCAAGAACGCCGGCACCGGCTCCTGGGCGCAGCTGGGGGACCCCGGCATCCAGGGCTCGCTGGGCATGGCCTCGCACTACATGCGCGTCACGCAAGAGCTGTTTCTCGCTGACGGCGCGGCCAACCCCACCAAGTATTGGCTGCTGAACCAGGCCGGCACGTTCGCCGGCCCGTTCACCGCCCCGATGACGATCTTTGCGTCAGAGGGCAGCAGCAACATGACGCAGTACGACTGGGCGAGCCAGCGCCTGCTGGTGGTGGACAAGGTGACGAACGAATTTCGCACATTCAACCCGAACACACGGCAATGGCGCCTCGTCACGCCCAGCAACGGCGCGCTGCCGATCAACGGCAACCCCGCCGCGGGTGACGCGTGGTCCATCTCGCTGGAGGACATCGGCTGCGTCTTCTTCTTCGTGTGCCGCTCCAACTTCATCGCGCCGAGCGCGTACCTGTACCGGCACACCAGTGCACCAATCGTGCCAGCAACGGTCACGTTCAACGCGCCAGGCTCTCACGACATGACGCAGTACGTCGAGAACTGGAACTCTTCAACGATGTTGCTTGAACTCCAGGGAACAACTCTTCCTTCTGGCTTCAGCTTCGACGGCACGACAGGTGCGCTGACTTGCTCCGCTTCCTCGGGGTCTGTCTCTGGCCTTGAGTTGATCGTGATTCCGATATGAAAACACTCGTATTCCTGTTGTTGTCCATTGCAACGAATGTCTTTGCACAGCCGGCATCGTGCGCCGCGGAGAAAAGCCTTACCGGCCGCGACGACATCATCCACTGTGAAGGATGGGAGTCTTCAACGTGGTGGCAGAACGGCTATCTAGACACAGGCCGAAAGAACATCCCGGAAGCGGCATCAGGCCCGGATCAAACGTCACTTATCTCGAGCGGGTGCATCTCCGGGAATTGTCTCCGTGTTCGTTGCAGAGCATTCAACGACGGTGGTTGCGGTGGGGCCCTGGCGCATCACTGGCCGATCCCGGGAACTCAACAAGAGATTTACCTTCGCTACTACATCCGTTTCTCCAGCAACTGGAGCCCGGAGAACTACGACTCCAGCGGTTCTCACATCGACACAGGCGGCAAGTGGCCCGGCCTGGCTGATGTGCGAGCCCCAGGAGACACGGTTGGACAGTGCGGCAACGGTGGTGCCTACGCGGACGGCATCAACTGCTGGTCTGGGCGGATGAAGTATCGGAACTGCACAGGTTCCGGTGGTGCGGATATCTGCACCGCTTCTTCAGCTGAAACCACCCGTGTGGGTTGGTACTGGTACGTCCCTCCAGCGGTCACGAACAACAACCAGATGTTTGGATCATGGGACAACCAATCGTGGGGGACCGGTCCAGACTCACCTGTAGGAAACGGATCTTGCGCCGCTGGTCCGACCAACGCTGGGAGCACCGGCAGTGACTCCACGAGCTGCGGTCAAGGCGCCGCCGGTCTGGCTAATGGTGTTTGGTACTACTTCGAGCAACACATACGTATGAACACGGCAGGCGTTGCTGATGGTGTTGCCGAAGCTTGGGTCAACGGAGTCCTTAAGTACCGCAAAACGAATATGAAATTCAGAGAAGTTGGCCACGACAACCTGCATGTTCGTACTTTGTGGCTCGATGTTCACATGGGCGGGGAGGGTGTTGGCCCTCTCGTTGAGAGCTACATAGAACTCGATCAACTGGTGGTTGCTACAAAACGGGTGGGCTCCTTCAAGTCTTCCGGTAGTTTTGTCTCCCAACCGTTTGACGTGCAGGCCAACTAATGGCGCTCACCGCAACAAACGTACACAGGCAGACCAGCTCCACCGGTCACGGGGCAGGGGTTTTCACGACCTCTGGTTTTACTCCCGGGACTGGGCTTCGCTTGATTGTCCGCCTCATGGCGATCAGCAACAGCAACGACACCCTTGCTGGGACGGATCTGACCATCACAGACTCGATGGGGCCGCTAACCTGGACTCCACTAAAGCAGTCGGCGAGCGGTGATTCACCGGGATGGAGTTACGCGGGATCCATATGGATCAGCTCTGCGACTTCTAGCGGCGCATCAATGACCCTGGGTCTCGATGCAGGAGCTTTCAACGTCCATGACTACCGGGTAGAGGTCGAGTCTCTGTCTGGTGAGCACGCGTCCCCTCTGGGTGGGACGGCCATTGGGACAGATGCGGACGGAGAGGGCGCCGCATCGATCACGCTCGATGCAACTCCGGCCGCTGGATCCATCGTGTTTGCGATGGCGATCGTGTCTCAGGACAGCACCGCTGGAAGTATTGATGTTGGTGCTGATTTCACCGAAGAGGCCGAGGTCTTGGTGAGTGGCTGGGGCTCTTTTCAAACCCAGAGACGCACGGGAAGCACGAGCACCACCGTCGCCTGGGCAGACCTCAACAACGGTGGGTCCACACCAACAGGCGCTTTGATGATGGCTGTGGAAATCAAAGCAGCAGCATCCGCAACCGTTCCACGCGCAACACTTCTAGGAGCAGGCTAAATGGCCGACAACTTCACAGCCAACGCCGGTTCCGGTGGGGCCACGTTCGCATCAGACGATATCTCTTCCGTTCAATACCCGCGGGTCAAGCCTTCGTGGGGTGCTGACGGCGCCGCTACTGATACCTCAGTCGCAGCTCCGATGCCGGTACAGATGAGCATCGAATCGAACCAGATGTTCATCAGCGGGGTAGCGGTCACTCCGAAGTACGCGGCGCTGGCTCTTTCGTCTTCAGGAAACACAACGGTAATCGCTGCCGTCACGTCCAAGAAGATCCGTGTCCTCGCGCTTTCTGCGATGGCCGCGGGGTCTGTGAACGTCAAGTTTCAGACCGGTACGGGCGGTACTGACCTGACGGGGCTTTACTACCTCGTGGTGAACACCGGATTTATCCTGCCGTTCAACCCGGTTGGCTGGTTTGAATCCGCCTCTGGTGTGCTGTTGAACGCCAACCTCTCGGCCGCAATCGCAATCGGTGGGTCGATCACCTACATCGAAGTGTGATAGGGCGTGAGCTGGCCGGCTCCGCTCCCTCATCTAGCGCTCGTTCTGGGGTCTCCGGCCCTTAGTGCGGCGCAGGGTAGCTATGCGGTCACCGGTCAGGATGCAACCCTAGCCTATTCAGGTTCGGGGGTTAACGGGGCTCCTGGGCCCCTCCCTAGCCTTGCGCTTTTGGGCGGGCTTGGTGGTACGTCAGGAATCTCTGCGTACACAACGTACAGCCTATCGGGCCAGGACTCAACCCTTTTGGTTGGGTACAGGCTGGTGTCTGATGCGGGGTTTTACACACTTTCCGGGCAGCCGGCGATCCTCAATATCTCCGTCAACCAGGGCGGGGACGCGGCTTACCTTCCACATATTGGGTCGTTGCTTCGGAACACGTCCGGGGCGTATTCAATCGTCGCCGATACAGGTCTTTACTCCATCACCGGGAGCGAGAGCCTTTCCGACTACGAAATGGGGTCTGCGCAGGGGACGTACGGACTCGCCGGACAAGACGCCGGTCTAAGAAAGACAAGCATCCTCGTTTGCGAGGCCGGGACCTATTCAGTTTCCGGTCAGGACGTGATCTTTGCGGTCGGCGGGACGGATCGCGTCATGCCCGCGGAGTTTGGTACGTATGCCATCTCAGGCCAGGACAACTTCATGTCCGCCGGGTATCGGGTTGCGGCGGATCAGGGCTTCTATGCCCTCCTGGGGCAGGCCGCGACCCTGTCTGTTGGGGCGACCAACAACTACACCATGTTGGCCGAGCCTGGCGCATATACGGTGTTCGGAATAGATGCCCTCTTCGATCTCGGCGATCCGATCCTCTCCGCGGAGACTGGCTACTACGAGGTCACCGGCTACGAAATCTTCCGCAAGCGCCGCCAAGATGCCGGGCACCGCAGGAAGAGACCGCGCAAGAAATACGAGGTCGAGATCGACGGCGAGGTCTTCACGGCTCAGTCCGAAGCCGAAGCTCTCTACGTCCTGGAAAAGCTCAAGGAAGAGGCCGAAGCCACGGCGAAACTCACCCTTGAGCGGGCTAATAAGCGCCTAAATACTCCAATCCACAAGATTATCAAGGATGCCGAAAAGGCCCTGGTAACTCCTGAAGTCGAGGCGGAAGAGAGTATTGAAGACCCGGCGCAGGTTATCTTGGCCGAGATTGCCGAGTTATACGCTGACACCCTGCGGACTATCGAAATCGCCGCCCTACTTAGGAAACAAGAGGAGGAAGAGGAAGAAGCTCTCCTCCTGATGCTCATATGAAACCTGACGAAAAAGCCGAAGCCGCTACCCGGTTACTTAATGAGCCTGTAATGAAGCAGGTATTTGTAGACATAAGGGATGGTTTGGTACGACAATTGGAATCAGTACCCATATCTGATACCCAAAGTCAACACGAGATAACCCTTATGTTGCAGTTACTCAAGAGATTCCAGTCCCAACTGGCTAAGTACATCGGGGACCATGCTCTTGAGAAACACCGGGCCAAGTCAGACGAGTTTGTAAAGAGGAAGAAGGCTGAGGCCTCACGAGGCGTGTGAGCAAGCCTAAGTTAAGCCAACGAGAGTGGACGAACAACCCGTAGCGGAATCGAACCCCGAACAAAGACTAGCAGCGTTATTTGGCAAGCCCGAAGCGGCTCCCCAAACAGTAGAACCTGAAGCGCCCCAGGCATCCAACGATGCACCGGAAGCCGAAGTCGAGGAACCTGAAGTTCCGGAAGACGACGGCAACGACGATGTAGACCTTGATGGTCTGACGCTCCGCGTTCCGAAGGAAGCGAAAGCGAAGATCGAGGAATACAAGCAAGGGAAGTTGCGTCAGGACGACTACACACGCAAGACCCAGGAACTGGCCGATATCACGCGCCAGAACCAAGCGGTAGCAGAAGCAATCTCGCTTAGGCAGGCTTTCGACAAAGAAACCACCAAAGAGCGGGAAGAGCTTTCAAGGATCACGGCAGATTTAGAGCGCTACAAGGCTGTCGATTGGCAGAACCTCGACGTTGACACGTACATCAAGCTCAAAGGGCAAATGGACTCCCACAAGGAGAAAGCCGAAGAGCTGAAAGAGTCGATCAACGCGAAAGCCAAAGACTTCACCGAGAAGACCGAAAAACAGAAGCAAACCGCTGCTGAAGAGGGACGCAAGTTCCTGCAGAAGGTCGTTCCCGGGTTTGGTAAGGACCAAGCCGAAGCTGCCTACAAAGCCGCTCTGTCTGGTGGGTACACGGGTGATGAGCTGAAGAACGTCCATGACGCTCGGTTCCTCTACCTGAGCTGGAAAGCTGCCCAGTACGACAAGATCCAAGAAGGTAAATCTGCTGCCGTTGCATCAGTGCAAAAAGCGCCGCCGGTGGTTAAGCCGGGGGCTTCCGTACCTGGGGCAACAGCAGAACGTAGATATTCGGATGCCAGAAAAGCCATGAAAAAGGATGGCGGCTCCCTGAAATCGACTGCTGCGGCCTTCCTAGCAAGAGGATTGAAGTAATGGCTGCAACCGTAGCCGCTAGCAAGTCATATGACGTGTCTGGCGGTGTTCTCCGGGAAGACCTGGAGGACGTTATCTATGACATCACCCCCATGGAAACGTGGGCCCTCACCACCTTTGGCCGCGGGAAGTGCAAGAGCACGACCCATGAATGGCTGACGGACTCTCTCGCCGCTCCTGCTGCGAACTTCAACATTGAAGGCGACGCCTTCGCTGCTGCGGCTCGTGCACTGCCGTCGCGCCTGAAGAACTACACCTCGATCTCCCGCAAGGATTTTGAAGTCACTGGTACCGCTCGGGCTGTTGACAACGCAGGTATGGCTGAACTGTTGGCCTACCACACGGCACGCGCCGCGAAGGAACTGAAACGCGACATGGAGACCTCGATTCTCGGGAACTTCCCGGCATCGGCAGGCACCTCCGTTTCCCCGCGCATCTCCGCCGGCATCCCGAACTGGCTGTATACCAATAACCACATCAAGCTGACCGGCCAAGCGGCGGCAGGCTTTTCGACCACGGCTCCCGTCTCCGGTTTCGCGACCGCGACGATGCCTGGTATCGGATCGTCTGCGACTGCGTTCCTCGAAGCTGACCTGAAGAACATGCTCCAACAAGCATGGTCCTGCGGCGGCACGACGGATACGGTCCTGACGACTGCTGCGGTCTACAACACCATCTCTGGCTTCACCGGCCTGGCGACTCGCTTCCGCGACGTTGGCAGCCGTGCGCAGGCTCAGATCATCGGTGCTGCGGATGTGTACGTGTCGGCGTTCGGTTCGCACAACCTGCGGATTTCTCGATACATCCCGTCCGGTTTCGCTTACGCGCTGGACAGCTCGACTTGGGATGTGGCCTACCTGCGAGGCTTCCAAACCGAGAACGTGGCGAAGATCGGTGACGCTGATCGACGCATGATCCTGGCCGAGTGGACGTTGGTGGCTCGCACGCCGCTGGCGAACACGAAGGCTGTCGGTATCAGCTAAGCATGAAGAGACTCTTGGACTTTGACCCGATTACAGGGGTCTCTTGCTTTTTCGACTATCGCGGAGACGAGGTCATTCTGTCTCACGAACAGGATGTTTCCGCGATCCTTGATGCCAACAAACGTTCTGCCAACGATGATGACAAGACCAAGCGCGGCTTCAAGAATGATTACTGGAAGTACGCCACGATCCCGGCCGTTGTCGAGATCGAATGGCTCAACAGATTCGGTGTCTCTCTAGACAACCCAGCACACAAAGGACGGGTGTTCAAGCTGTTGAACCACCCGGACTATCGCTACCTCAAGACCACCTCGAAGGTGCATACGGTCAGCGAGCATGACTGAACTCCTGAAAGCCGCCCACAACGCGGTCAAACGGGAAGAGTGGGTCCAAGCGTGGGGCATGCTGAATGCGGCCCTCAACGAGGATCCTGACAAGCCTGAAGCACTGTATCTCATGGGCACGACCCTCCGCGAGATGGGCAACCTCGGGTTGGCCTATCAAGTCCTCCGCAGGGGCCTCGCGCAAGAGCAAAGGCAGGTGAACCTGTGGATGACATACGCCGCGACCCTTCATGACCTGAACAGGTGGGAGGAAGCCCGCGACGCTATGAAAGTCGCTCAGAAGATGGTGCCAACCGACCCGATGCCTTTGGCGAATATCGGGGCGACGTACCTCCAGCAGGGAAAGTGGCGCGATGCTCTGGAGTGGTGCGACAAAGCACTGAAGATCGACCCTGACTGCCACGTAGCCCGAATCACGAGCAACTTTGCCCACCTCTCAATGGGGCGTTGGCAGGACGCCTGGAGAGACGCCAAATACCTTTACGGCAAACACCTCCCACTTCGGGTCTACAACCCGCAAGAGATCGAAGAACCCATGTGGGATGGGACCAAAGGTCAGACTGTTGTCGTGCAGGCCGACCAAGGGGTGGGCGACATAATCATGTATGCCCAGTGCCTTCCTCAGCTCGCTCGCGATTGCAAGGAAGTCATTCTCGAATGCGCCCCCCGTCTCGTAAGACTTCTCCAGCGCAACTTCCCTGGGATCACTGTCGTTGGCACCCTGAAAGATGAGCGCCAGATGTGGGCCTTTGAACGGGCCGGCACGGAACGACAGATAGACGCGCATGTGCATATCTCCTACCTGGGGAACTGGTACCGAAACCGGGACCAAGACTTTCCGCGGGAGACGTACCTTACAGCCGATCCGAAGAAAGTTGAGCAATGGAATGAAGAACTTTCCAAGTATCCAAAACCGTGGGTAGGGATCACATGGAAAGGCGGAATACAGGCCACTCAGGCACACATTAGGTCGATGGATCTGGAAGACCTTGCTCCCGTCATCAGGAAGGCCGGCACGGCGATTGACCTCAGCTACCAAGACAACAGGCTGGAAGTCGCGCGCTGGAACATCGACAACAAAGAACAAGTCATTTGTCCCGAGATCAACACGGAAGACTATGAAAACACTGTCGCGCTTATCGCTGCTCTGGATGAGGTTGTTACTGTCACTACAACAGTTGCGCACGTCTGTGGCGCTCTGGGTAGAACGGCAAAGATAATCGTTCCGAGTGTTCCCCAGTGGAGGTATGCCTACAGATGCGGGGACGGGATGATCTGGTATCCGGACTCAGTAAAGCTCTACAGGCAGGCCCACGGCGAGGACTGGGGCCCCGTAGTCAAAAGGCTATGAGGACTTGGAGCGCCTATGGAAAAGAGATCATCGTCGATTGGATGCGCTCTGACATCAGGGCCCAGGGTGGACCTTCTCAAAGCATCGCCTTCGGAATCAAAGACGGAATGGCGCAGTCGTATCTGCGCTCTGGTACTTCCTTCACCTACATCGATCACGCCTACTTCAAACGGGGATATCACACGGGCAACTTTAGAGCAGTACGGAGCGGCCTTCATCTCACCCATCTTCTCGACCGCCCCTCGGATCGGCTCAAGCAATTCGGAGTGGAGATAGAGCCGTGGAGGAAGACAGGTTCCGAAATCATCATCATCCCGCCATCCGAAGCACAGAGGGCGATCTATGAGAATGAAACCTGGCTGTGCTCGGTCGAAACGAAGCTGTGTGAAATCACAGACAGGCCGGTCCGTTGCAAGACCGGAAAGCTCTCCAGCCTGCGCGAGTTTTGCAGGAACGCATGGGCGGTCGTTACGTATTCGTCAGTCGCAGGCGTTGAGGCAGCGCTTATGGGAATCCCTGTTTTCTCTACCAGAGACTGCCCAAGTCATCCTGTCAATGCGGGACCGATTGAAAGAATCGAAACCCCCGATTATTCGGACGCCCGTCTTGAGCTGGCGTCTTCACTGACCTACGCCACATGGAACGTAAACGAAATGCCGTCTGTCAGTTGGGTAGACTACGACTACAGGTTGAGAGCTTCCCCCACGTAAGGCCAAAGTTCTGGGTGTCTGTGGGTCGTTGGTTCATCGACCTCCGCATCTACTCCAGGGGGTGGTTCATCTATGCGAGTCGTTAGCACCGTTCACAAAGCCGGCTGGGATGCTTACGGTGACGAATTCTGGAAGAGCCTTCGGCACTACTGGGATCAAGGCAACGGGCTCGACTTCGCGCTGTACACAGAGGGTTTTGAAGTCCCAGGCATGCCGGGCAAGCGCACAGAAGACGTAGAGCGCCTAGCCGCCTTCAAAGCCCAATACGCCCACTACAAACCACCCCTGTGGACGACAGATGTTGTCCGGTGGTCAAACAAAGTCTTTACCAGCTACGACGCGCTCCGAGACTACGAAGGCCTGGCGGTCTGGCTTGACTGCGATACGGTCACGAAGAAGCCGATCACGGAAGAATTCATCCGCTCACTACTTCCTGATGGTCATTACATGGCTATGTTCAAAAGGGTAGGGATGCCCACGGAAACGGGCTTTGTCGTGCGAGACTGTTCCCACCCGGCGCATAAGTCATTCATGGACACCTGGGTCAAGTGGCTCGAATCAGGCTCGTTCAAGACCCTTGCCCAGTGGTGCGACGCATCGACCATGGACGCGACGGTCCGGATGTTTGAGAAGCATGGCCTACAGACGGCCTCGCTCTCGGGGCCTTACGAGAAGGAGCTGAGTCCGATGGATCTGGCCCCTCTGAGCGAATACATCACCCACAAGAAGGGGGCGCGCAAATGGCAATGACAGCTACTAATGTGGTCGATCTAAAGCCCCGCCGCAAGCGGACTTCAGTGTTGGCACTGCAGGCACAACTGCGCGACGCAGAGGAATCCGCCGTCCGCTCCATTAAGGAACGCAACCTCTACGCGGCAGACACTGCACGGTACAAGAAGATCGCGGAAGACGCGGTAGCCAGGGCGCCAGAGTTCGGGTTCATCACCAAGCGACATGACGCCCAGGTGAATGGACTAAAGGAACAAATCCTGAGCCTTCGCCGGGATCTTGAGACGACGAAACACAAACTCAAGATTCGCAATGCCGAACTGCGCCTGATTCGGTTGAAAGAGAAGAAATGACTACCCGCTACAACTACATCCACGAAGCAGTGAGGGCCGCTCAACCGAAGGCCATCGCGGAAATCGGCACGTGGAACGGCATGAGAGCGCAGGCGATGCTCAACCTGTCTCCACAGTCGAAATACTACGGATTCGACCTCTTCGAGGACGCGACCACGGAGACGGACCGGGTTGAGATGAACGTCAAGAAGCACAACCTCATGAGCGAGGTATACGAAAGACTGACCGGCTTCAACGTAACCCTGTTCAAAGGGAACACCCGCGAAACACTGAAGGACTTCAACGAGCCGATTGACTTTGTTTGGCTGGATGGTGGTCACTCGGTTGAGACGATCCGCAGCGACTGGGACAACATCAAACGGTGTTTGACCCCGGATGCGATTGTCTTCTTTGATGACTACTTCGAGGGAGCTGGGATCAATACCAAGCTATTCGGGTGCAATGAGATCGTCAAGACCTTGAGGCACACCGTTCTCTCGGCAAAGGACTGGGTTGTCGGGGGCGGGACTACCTCTGTCGTCCGGGTGTGGCCGTGAATGGAGGAAAACGATGCTGAGACTTGAGCCGGACGATTGGGTTTATGGAAGGCTCGGCGGGTCCCGTTATACGCCCTGGATGGACGCTACTGGTGGCGAAGATGATCTAACTGGTCTTGGTCTATCAAAGCTGACAGCAAATGCGCTGCGCCGGGTCGGGATATGCAATACGGCCAAGTTGGCGCAGGCTGAAGAAACACAATTGCTGTGCATCCCCGAAATAGGCCGGAAGCGACTCCGCGAGATCAAGGGGGCGCTCGGTTGAGGGTGGTTTTCGTCCAGTACGGCAACAACATCGCCTGCGCGGAGATGATGGTGGCCTCCTGTAAGAAGCTGGGTTACGAGGTCTGGCAACTCTCCGATATGTCCGCTCCCGAAGTTAGGGGAGTGGACCGGCTAGAGCGAACTCCCATGACCGAAGGACGGATGATTTATCGGACACGAAGGCTCGCGGAAGTCGAGGCGCCTTACGTCCTCCTGGATACCGACATGATCGTTGCCCAGGACATCTCGGACGGATTTAGCCCAATCCATGACGTGTCCCTCTCCTGGAGAGCAAAGCACATGGTGCTATCGAAGGACGAAAAAGAGCCCCTGCGCATGCCGTACAACGGTGGTGTCATCTTCGTGCGCTCCCGGTCCTTCATGGTGGACTGCCTCATCCGAATGGCTGCCATGGAACCCAAGCGGCAGGATTGGTACGGGGATCAGATCGCCCTGAGAGACGCGGCCGAATCAGGGCTTTACGAGGTGAAAGAGCTAAGGGACGAAGCCTGGAACTTCTGCCCTGATTCCATGGGGCATGAGATTCCTAACGTCAGGATTTACCACTTCAAAGGCAACCGTAAAGCCCTGATGCCTGCCAGGTTCAAAGCGCTCTACGGATGAAGCGCTTTCAGACCTACACAGAACTGAGCGTCCTGGACGGCACTTTCCGGGTTTGCTGCGACGCACGAAACGACAATTTCTCGCTTCAGTACCTCAAGTCCGGGGTAAATGTAACCCTCATCATGAGCATGGAGCAGGCCGAAGCGGTGGGGCGGGAGATGATCCGCCTCGCAGATGAGGGGAAAGACATATACCGGGAGTCCGAGTATCAAAAGGACAACCCTCCCACTTATGACCCATCACTACCAGAAAACGCGGTAAAACTAGATTCACCGTGATATAGTAGAGCCCGCCAGCAATTCCTACGTGGATTGGCTTCGTTAACACGAGGCTAATTCAGGCCTCGGGAGAGGTAAGGAATGGCTCTCGCCAACTACGGCGACCTCAAGAGTGCCGTAGCGTCGTACCTAAATCGCTCGGACCTGACGAGCTACATCCCGGACTTCATCCGGTTGGCTGAGCGCCGTATCTCCTACGGCTCGGATCAGCCGTTTCCTTCTCTCCCGGTCCGGGTTCCTGCGATGCAGGCCACGGCTACGGGGACCACCTCAGGATCCATCGCCTACCCGACCGGGTTTCTCGAAGTAATCCGGCTCGCCTGTTCGGACGGGAACTACTCGTGGGACCTGGAATACGCGACGAACGCGACGTACACCAGCTACGCAAACAAGTCAGATCGGCCGGCTGTCTATTCCTTCCTCGGCAACGCCATCAAAACGGCCGGCACCGGGTCTGCTTCCTACACCCTGGATCACTACGCCGCACTCACGGCTCTCTCTGCTGATGGGGACACCAACTGGCTCATAACCAACGCACCGGATGTGTACCTGTTCGGGGCGCTCCTTGAGTCAGCCCCGTTCATTCAAGACCTCCAGATGGTGCAGGGCTGGCATGGGATGTATCGGTCCATCGTTGGCTCTCTGAACCGGAACTCAATGAAGCCCTCCGGTGGGTCGATGAGGGTCCGGGCGAATTGAACAAGCTCCTAGGCTTCGCTCCTGATCGTCCCACTACGGACGCCGGGATCATTGT
>Ga0137451_1000129_pt1 | contig 22828 bp, 22 predicted proteins | sample EasRivERMGT500_2_FD_102336 | JGI IMG/M metagenome (GOLD analysis project Ga0137451, IMG submission 102336) | Soil microbial communities from meander-bound floodplain in the East River, Colorado, USA - East River MetaG ERMGT500_2 | ecosystem: Environmental > Terrestrial > Soil > Floodplain ... | reverse complement strand
TATATCGATTTCCTGCGCCGATTCTTCGAGACCGACGAGCTCCAGGTGCGCTTTCGTCCGTCTTTCTTTCCGTTCACCGAGCCTTCTGCCGAGATCGATATGATGTTCAGCTCGGGTCCGAACCGGGGACGGTGGCTGGAAATCTCCGGCGCGGGCCAGGTACACCCGAACGTCGTGCGCAACTTCGGCCTCGATCCCGAGCGGTGCATGGGTTTTGCCTTCGGATCGGGACTTGAGCGGCTCACGATGCTTCGCTACGGCATCAACGATTTGCGGTTGTTTTTCGAGGGGGATCTGCGCTTTCTCGGGCAGTTTTCCTGAACGCTGATCTTGCATTAAGCGAATTTCATGCAATTTTCAGAGCGCTGGCTCCGCACTCTGGTCGATCCGCCTCTTGACTCGGAGGAACTTGCGCGCCTGCTCACCATGTCGGGTGTCGAGGTCGAAACCTGCGATCCCGTCGCTCCGCCTTTCTCGGGGGTGGTCGTGGGGCACGTTCTTTCCGTGGAAAAGCACCCGAACGCCGATCGGCTTACCGTTTGCGGCGTTGACGCCGGAACAGGTGAGACGCTCAAGGTCGTTTGCGGCGCGCCGAATGTAGCCGCCGGAATGAGGGTGCCTTGTGCGCTGATCGGCGCGAAACTTCCGGGCGAATCGCCGGACAAGCCCTTCGAAATCAGGGCGACGAATATGCGCGGGGTGGAAAGTCGCGGGATGCTGTGCTCGGCGCGCGAGCTCGGGCTTTCCGACGACCACAGCGGGCTCCTCGCGCTCCCGTCCGATGCGCCGGTGGGCCGCGAAATCCGCGAGGTGCTCGCGCTCGACGACCGGGTCTTCACGCTCAAGCTCACGCCCAATCGTGCCGATTGCCTGTCTGTTCTGGGCGTTGCGCGCGAGGTGGCGGCATTGACGCGCTCGACGCTCAAGGCGCCCGCAATCAAGCCGGTAGCGCCCGTGAGTAAGGCGGCGTTTCCAGTGAAGATCACCCATGGCGAAGGCTGCGGCCGCTTCGCCGGGCGGGTGATCCGCAACGTGAACGCCGCTGCGCCGACGCCTGCGTGGTTGAAGGAGCGACTTGAGAGGTCCGGCCAGCGCTCGATCTCAGCGCTCGTGGACGTGACCAATTACGTGATGCTCGAGTTGGGCCGACCGCTCCACGTTTATGATCTCGACAAGCTTGCGGGCGGCATCGACGTACGCTTTGGCAGGAAGGGCGAGCGCCTGAAGCTGCTGAACGAGCAGGTCGTGGAAGTGGATGAAACGGTGCTGTGCATTACCGACCGCTCCGGCCCTATCGGCCTCGGCGGCGTGATGGGCGGCGACTCGACCAAGGCGGGACTCTCTACGAGCAACATCTTCCTCGAATCGGCGTTCTTTTATCCCGAAGCCGTCGCCGGCCGCGCGCGCCGCTACAACTTCACGAGCGACGCGTCGCATCGCTTCGAGCGCGGCGTGGACTTCGACAACAATGTCGCCGGTATCGAGCGCGCCACCGCGCTGATTCTGGAAATCTGCGGAGGCGAGCCCGGGCCCACCGTCGACACCGTGGCAAAGCTCCCCGAGCGCCGGCCGGTACGCATGCGCGCGGCGCGTGCGCACAAAGTGATCGGGGTGCCGGTGCCCGCCGCGGAGATGGCCGATATTTTCACGAGGCTGGGTCTGTCGCATACCCGCGAGGGGGTGGGCGGCGAAGTCTTCCTCGTGACACCGCCATCGTTCCGGTTCGACATCGAGATTGAAGAAGATCTGATCGAGGAGGTGGCGCGTGTGTACGGCTTCGATCGCATCCCGGCCTACCCGCCGCTCGCTCCCGCGACAATGCGGTCGCAGCGGGAAGGACACCGCTCGCCTCACGCGCTGCGGCAGCAGCTTGCCGAGAGCGACTACCAGGAGGTGATCAATTTCGGTTTTGTAGACCCGCAATGGGAAACCGATTTTGCCGGCGAGGCGAACGCCATCCGGGTCGTGAACCCGATAGCGAATCACCTCGCAGTGATGCGCACCACACTGATCGGGGGGCTGGTGTCGAATGTTCGCTCCAATCTGAGCCGCAAGCTCGGCCGCATCCGCGTGTTCGAACTGGGTAGGGTCTTTCTGCGGGACCCTGCGGCAAAGGACGGCAATCTTGAGGTCGCGGGCGTGCGCCAGCCGACTCGTGTCGGCGCCCTCGCGTACGGTCCCGCACTTGAGGAGCAATGGGGGGTCTCGGATCGCAATGTCGATTTTTTCGACGTCAAGGCCGACGTGGAATCGCTCCTTGCTCCGCGCGTGGCCAAATTCGAGCGCGCGACTCACCCGGCGCTTCATCCAGGCCGCGCGGCGCGCGTGCTGGTGGAAGGGCGCGAGATCGGCTGGCTGGGCGAACTGCACCCGCGCTGGCAGCAAAAATACGAACTGCCGTTGGCCCCCGTCCTGTTTGAGCTGGACGTGGAAGCGCTGAGTCAGGTCGCGCTGTCGCGATACCGGGAGGTATCGAAGTTTCCCCCGATCATCCGGGACCTTGCCATGGAGTTCGATGAGGATCTCTCCTCCGCCGAAATATGGGAGGAATTGACCCGGAATCGCCCCCCCCTGGTGCAGGAAATACGCCTGTTCGACGTATTTCGAGGGGGGAATCTCGGGCAGGGCAGAAAAAGCCTTGCGTTTCGGGTAGTTATGCAAGATACTGCAAGGACGTTGACCGATGCGGATGCGGACGCCGCAATGGCGCAACTGAGAGGGCTTCTTTCCGCAAAATTCGGTGCGAAATTACGTACTTAGGTAGTGACTTGGGAGAGGTTTTTGCCTTTCCAAAGGGAGCGAAAAATGACGCTTACAAAAGCCGAGTTGGCGGACATGCTTTTTGAGAAAGTAGGGCTCAACAAGCGCGAGGCTAAGGACATGGTCGAGACGTTCTTCGAGGAGATCCGCCTGGCGCTTGAAAACGGGGAGAGCGTCAAGCTTTCCGGATTCGGCAACTTCCAACTGCGCGACAAGCCGCAACGGCCCGGCCGCAATCCTAAGACCGGGGAGGAAATTCCCATCACGGCGCGGCGCGTGGTCACGTTTCACGCCAGCCAGAAGCTGAAGGCGCTGGTCGAGCAGAACCATGGAAAGCAAGGCGACTAAGGATAGCCTGCCGCCGATCCCGGCGAAGCGCTACTTCACCATAGGCGAGGTCAGCGAGTTGTGCGGCGTCAAGCCGCACGTGCTGCGCTATTGGGAGCAGGAGTTCACCCAGCTTCGGCCCGTGAAGCGCCGCGGCAACCGCCGCTACTACCAGCACCACGAAGTGCTGCTGATCCGCCGCATCCGCGAACTGCTTTATGAGCAGGGTTTCACCATCAGCGGCGCGCGCAATCGCCTCGATGAAAGCCTGACCGGCCCCTCGGGTCGGTCCGCGGCATCTACGGCGCCACGCGCCCAGGAAATGCGAGGTGTGAATCTTGTCGCACTCAAGCAGGAGCTGAAGAACGTCATCGAGCTGCTGCGCTAAGGGCGCGGCGCGTTGGGGCGTGAACGTCTGCTATACTTTTCACAAGTCGGGGCGTAGCGCAGCCTGGTAGCGTACCTGCATGGGGTGCAGGTGGTCGCGTGTTCGAATCACGCCGCCCCGACCAATACCGCCATCATCCGATCTTGATCTTCCCCTGGTTTCGTCCTCCCGTGAAAGGCGTCCTCATGCGAGCCGTTTCCCCCATGCGATGGACTTGCGCGCTGGCGCTTGCCGTCGCGGCCATACCGAGTTTTGCACAAGCGTTCCCGTCACGTCCCGTTAGGATCATGGTTCCCTTTGCCGCAGGCGGAGTGGCCGACATCACAGCCCGAGTCCTCTCTCAAAAAATGAGCGAGACCCTAGGCCAGCAGGTGCTCGTAGAGAACCGGCCGAGTGCCGGCGGCATCGTTGCCTCTGAAGCGGTGGCGAGGGCCGAGCCCGACGGCCACACGCTCCTCTTCATCACCAACGGCAACGCCGTAAGCGCCACGCTGTTCAAGTCGCTGCCGTACGACACGGTGAACGATTTTGCGCCGGTTTCGACCGTGGGATTCTTCGACTTGGTGTTGGCGGTCGATTCGGCTTCCAAGATCGGCTCCGTGCGCGAGCTCATCGCCGTCGCGAAAGCAAACCCGAACAAATTCAACATCGGCACGATCAACCCGGGAAGCACGCAAAACCTCGCCGCGGAGCTGTTCAAGTCGATGGCAGGGGTCGATGCGCAGGTCGTGCCGTTCAAAGCAACCCCTGCAGTCATTGTGGCGCTCAAGGGCAACGATGTGCAGGCGGCGTTCGAGTTCCTCACTCCCGTGCTGCCGCAGATCAAGGGCGGCACACTGCGCGCACTGGCGGTTACATCAGCGAAGCGCTTTCCTGGTCTGCCCGATGTGCCGACTGTCGCCGAAAGCGGCGTGCCTGGCTACCAGGCTTCATCGTGGAACGGCGTCGCCGCGCCGGCGAAAACCCCGAGACCCGTGATCGAGCGGCTCAACCGCGAAGTCAACGCCGCGCTAGCTGACCCCGAAGTTCGCAAGCGCCTGTCGGCGCTGGGCGTCGAAGTGCGTTCCGGAACACCTGAGGCCTTGCGCGAGCTGCTCGTCTCCGAAATCGCCAAGTGGAGGGCCGTAATCGAGCGGGCGAAAATCCCCAAGCAGTAAGCTGTCCTCAGCCGCGCTTCGTCGCCCCAAAAGCAAGACGCCGCCCCGAAGGGCGGCGTCCACATGACCGACTGTCCTAACCGGTCAATCTTCGATTTCAACTTGCCTGATGGTGGTGCCCGGAGTGTCGAAGATCACTTTTACCAGCGTCCCGGGGACGGACCCGGCTGGGTTGGTCGTCGCAGGCGTGACCGTATTGAAGAAGACGGTTCGCGTGATCGGCTGGTCGTTGACGTCCTGGTACTGAGGCGTGTCCGTCGGGTTGCTGACGTCGAGCAAGAACCCGAGCAAGGTGATGGTGGTTTCGGCGTTCTCGAGCTCGACTGGCGCCTGGATGAAATGCCTGTCGCCGTTGCCGCAGGACGCTTCGATTCTGCCAGCAGTCACGGTGAGCGCAGGAGCCCCGATCTTGCGCTGGCCGCGCACCTGCACACAATCGGGTCCAGCCGGGGGCAGCGCACCGTCCGTCAGCGAGTCGCGCTCGATCTTGACCACGTAGGTATTGTTGGCGATCTGCAGATCGAAAGTCTGACCCACCACGTTAGCTACGACCCCTTGCAGCCGGATCACCGTACGCTTGAACTCGATCTTGCTTGCGACCAGTGCAGACCCGTTCCATGTGCCTTCCGCTTCGACCTTGATGTCATTCGCGAGGTCGGTCGCAATGCCACCTTCGAAGCGGGTGGAGCCTGTCGTCGTTACCGGAGTGCCTGCAACGAAGAAATTGCCGGGATGCCCGCCGAAGCCGGAGATCAGGCCCTCCGCCTCGAACCGTTGCCCCGAGCCGGGTTGGGAACCCGAATCCTCGGCGCTCTCGACCTCGATCCGCGAGGCCTGGAATACGCCGCCGGGTGCGCATGGCCGCCCGCTGCAGTGCACTTCGACGATGTCGCCATTGGCATAGCTCGCGCCGGCGGGAGCGATCACCGCCGCGCTCGCGTTGACGGCTTGGGTGCCGAGGTTAAACGCAGTCGGGCTGGTGCCGGCTCCACCGCTCACAACACCGCGGATCTCATCCACGGTGCTGTCGCCCATCTGGGTCGTGTTGGCCTCGATTCGAGTCGCGCGGATTCGGCTGCCCGTATCCCGAAGTCCGTGAACCTCGATCAGAGTCGACGTAGTGATGGCGCCGAAATCCGCCAGATTGGAGTAGACAGTCTGGTCATCAACGAAGACGGTCTGGCCCAGGACGACCAGGCTCTGTGGGTTCGCAGCGGGATCGACCGAGGTCGGGGTTCCGCGCACCTCGATCTGCGCCTCCACCCGCTGCGCGGTCCCGGTGATGCCGTCGGCGTTAACCGCACCGACCACGCGCACGACCATGCCATCGCGCAGGTCGGCCGCCGTCTTCGGCGTATCGTCAATCGAGATGTTGGCGGTCGTGTCCTCGAAGCGCACGCCGTTGACGATCACGCTGCCTTTGGCCATTACGCCCATCGAGACGGCGCTGGTTGGCGTGTCTCCGCCTGATCCGGTTCCGCCGGTGCCGCCGCCGCAGCCGGAGATAGTCAACGCGGCTGCCGCCGCAAGAAATGCAAACTGTAGAGTCTTCATGATGGTTGGTCCTTTAGTGTCTTTGAAGTTGTAATTCCCTGAGAGTTTTGAGTTCTAATATCGGCGCGCCTTCGTTCGGCTTTGGCGGGACCCTTTCGGGTGTCCCGAATGCCTTGGGGCATCCATGTACTAAGCTGCGCGAGCAGCGCATTTGCCTGAGCGCTTCCCAGGCGGTCGAGCAGTGCATCGATCAAGAGGGTTTCCCACTGAGTCCTCATGATCGCGATTCCTTTGAATTCTCCGACGCCATGTTTTCCTCGAAGTAATAGATACCGATGCCGGTGCGCACTCGACCGGTCCCGCTCGTCCCCGGACGCGTATCGCGGTCGTGCTGGGACAGCCACTTGTCCATCTGCTCAAGCAGCGTCTGCGCCTGGGCGTTGCTCAGTCGGCGAAACTCTTCCAGGGCTTCAAGAGGGACGTTGTCGTACATCACTTTTCTCTGAAAGAACGGGTCGCCGCCGCCGTGCTGAAGGTTGTGATCGATTGTGGCAACGAGGTCGGCAACGTCGGTTCCGAGTATGTTCAGCTTGTCAGCATCGCCGCTCTCCGGAACGTAAGCACGGGTCTTGAGCTCGACCGTGCTGTCGCCGAGCTTCTCGACGACGCCGACGCGCAGCAGTTCGTCGAGAACGGCGCGGAACGGAATGTCGCCGCTGAAGCGGCGTACGAGGTCGGCGAAGCTCGCCCGGTCCGGCGATTCGCTGTCCTGGAGTGCGAGCGGTTTGGGATGACCCGCGGCGTCAGCAAAATCCTTGTCACGCACCCAGCCGGCTACCACGCGGGCGGCGCGGTTATATCGCTCGCCCGCGTCGCTGTCGTCTGCGGTCGGGGCCTCGAGCAGGCGTTGCACTTCCTTGCGCGTCAAGCCGGAAAGCAGCGCAATGCGAGAAACCGACTGCTTTTTCCCCGGGATGCCAAACTCGCTCGCCGCAACTTCGACGTAAGTGCGCTTGGCGATATCCAGGAAAGCCTTAAAAGACATGTTGTTACGCAAAACAATCCGGAATAGTGGACGCAGAACGCGCTCCAGCGCAGCTGCGAGGGCTTGACCGATTCGGGGCTTGGTCGTTGATTTCCGCTGCATTATTTGGGAAAAATATCCCAAATATTGGCTTGTGTCAAGGGCCCAGGTTTCAAGAAGCAAGTGAGGGCCTGGTTGAAAGGCGGGTATGGTTGGTCTTTCCGCTGAATCCCCAGTCGGGGCAACTGGTTAGCTCGAGTCAGCCGGATTAAGAATTGCTGCCTTGACTTCAAGGATTGTGCAGTGCAATACTTCGCCGTCTTTTCTTATATTTCAATCTCTTGGCCCAAGCACAGTGACAGGTGATCCTCCATCTCCGGCCGACCCATTTGCCAGCGCCACTCAGGCCACCCAGGCTTTTTTTGCAAATTTCCTCGGCTCCATCGGGGTCCCGGCCGATTCTGAATTTGCCCGCTCGCTGCAATCCGTGGGCGTCGATGCGGCCAAGCTCGCCGCAATGCAGTCGCGCTGCCTCCAGCAGCACACGGCGCTGTGGCAGTCAACGCTCACTCGTCAGGCGGGAGGGGAGTCGGCCCCAGTGGCAGAGCCTGAGCGCGGGGACCGCCGCTTCTCCTCGGCCGAATGGCAGAGAAGCCCTTGGTTCGATTACCTGCGGCAGAGCTACCTCATCAATTCGCGCTTTCTTCTCGACTGGGTCGAGGCTTCCAGAGCCGAGCCGCGTACCAAGGAACGTTTGTGCTTCATCGCGCGCCAGTTTGCCGACGCGATGAGCCCGGCGAATTTCGCTGCGACCAACCCCGAGGTGCTGAAGCTTGCGCTGGAGACCCAGGGCGAGAGCCTCACCCGGGGCATTCGCCAGCTTGTCGAGGACGTGCACAAAGGGCGCATCTCGACGACCGACGAATCCGCATTCGAGGTCGGCAAGAACCTCGCAGTGACCGAAGGCGCCGTAGTTTTCGAGAACGAGCTGATTCAGCTCATCCAGTACAGGCCGCTCACCCCGACGGTCTTCAGGCGGCCGCTCGTGATGGTCCCGCCTTGCATCAACAAGTACTACATACTCGATCTGCAACCGGAGAACTCCTTCGTCCGCTACGCGCTGGAGCAGGGCCACATGGTTTTCATCGTGTCCTGGCGCAACATCACCGAGGATCTGGGCTACTTCACGTGGGACGACTACATCAAGATAGGCGTGCTTAAGGCACTCGAAGTCGCGCGCGCATTAGCGGGCGCTGAAGAGGTCAACGCGCTCGGGTTTTGCGTCGGCGGGACGATGCTCGGCGCCGCACTCGCAGTGTTGGCCGCGAACGGCGACAAGTGGGTGGAGAGCGCGACCTTCCTTGCTTCGATGCTTGATTTTTCCGATACCGGCGACATCGCTCTGTTCATCGATGAGGCGAGCGTTGAGGCGCGCGAGGCGGCGATCGGCGGGGGCGGCATCATGCGAGGCACCGACATCGCGATGGCGTTCTCTGCGCTGCGCGCGAACGACCTGGTTTGGTCTTATGTGGTCAATAACTATCTCAAGGGGACGCAACCCGAGGCCCTCGACCTGCTTTACTGGAACGCGGATTCGACGAATCTCCCCGGACCGATGTACTGCTGGTATGTGCGCAAGACTTATCTCGAAAACCGCCTGCGCGAACCGGGGAAAACCACTGTGCTGGGCGTGCCGGTGGATTTCGGCAAGGTTACGGTTCCGGTCTATGTGCTCGCCACGCGCGAGGACCACATCGTGCCCTGGCGCACCGCTTACCAAACGACGCAGCTCCTGCAGGGCGAGACGCGCTTCGTTCTCGGGGCGAGCGGCCACGTCGCAGGAGTCGTCAACCCCGCATCTAAAAACAAACGCAGCAACTGGGTGGGCGGAAAACCGATGGTGGACCCGGAGGCGTGGCTCGCGGCCGCGACGGAAAGACCGGGAAGCTGGTGGACCGACTGGATCCAGTGGCTGGAGCGCTTTGGCGGCGGACACGTCAAGGCGCCAGCGCGGCTCGGTAACTCGCAATTCAATCCGATCGAGCCCGCGCCGGGGCGATACGTAAAACACCGCATCGTATAGCCCGCTCGCCGCACGATCGCGCCAATCGGAGCGCAAGCCGTACTTTTAGGAGGCAATGGAACGATGACGACCGCGACAGCCATAAAACGTACGATCGCCCCGATGGACGCAGGAGCCCCACAGGGCGCCGGCAGCCCCGTTAAGCAGCGCATCGCTTTCGTGAGCGGCGGCATGGGTGGGATCGGGACGGCGGTGTGTAGGCGCCTCGGGCGGAATGGCGCGAAGGTTGTCGCGGGCTGCCTGCCCGGCTACGACAGGAAGGACGACTGGCTCGCGACGATGCGCGGTGAGGGCCTACAGGTGTACGCGGCCGAGGGGGACGTTGACGACTACGAATCCTGCGCCGACATGTTCTACCAGATCAGTTCGGTAATCGGGGCGGTAGATATCCTGGTCAACAACGCGGGCATCACGCGCGACGGCGTTTTCAAACGCATGTCGCCCGCCGACTGGTCCGCAGTAATCAACACCAACCTGAACGGTGTCTTCAACGTTACGCGTCAGGTTATCGAAGACATGACAGAGCGCGGCTGGGGCCGAATTATCAACATCTCGTCGGTCAACGCGCTGAAAGGCCAGTTCGGGCAGACCAACTATTCGGCGGCCAAGGCGGGCATGCACGGGTTCGCGAAGGCGCTCGCGCAGGAAGTGGTAAGAAAGGGAGTTACGGTCAACACCATTTCGCCCGGCTACGTCGAGACGGACATGGTGCGTGCGATGAAGCCCGAGGTCCTTCAGTCGATCATCGGGCAAATACCGATGGGGCGGCTCGCACAGCCCGAGGAAGTCGCGAGCCTAGTCGCCTACCTCGCCTCCGAGGAGGCGAGCTACGTCACCGGGGCAAATATCTCGATCAACGGCGGCCTGCACATGGTTTGACCGGGGTGCAATAATCCCGGAGCATGAGGGATGCCCCCTCATTTTGTAACCGGTTCTAAGGACGCGGAAGGAACCATGGCAAAACGACTGGCGCTGATTACGGGCGGCATGGGGGGGCTGGGCGAAACGATCAGCACCAAGATGGCCGATGCGGGATACGGCGTCGCGGTCACTTTCTCACCCTTGAACAAGACAGCCAACCAGTGGACCGCGGAGATGAAGTCGCGCGGCTACGAGTTCCGCGCCTATCCCTGCGACGTCGCCAATTTCGAATCGTGCAAGACGTGCGTCGAGGATGTGGCGAAGGATCTGGGCCCGGTGGATATCCTCGTCAACAACGCTGGGATCACCCGCGACATGACGTTCAGAAAGATGGGCAAAGGCGACTGGGATGCGGTCCTGCGCACCAATCTTGACTCCGTGTTCAATATGACTAAGCAAGTTTGTGACGGCATGGTCGACCGCGGCTGGGGACGAGTGATCAACGTCTCCTCGGTCAACGGTTCGAAAGGCGCATTCGGGCAAACCAACTACTCGGCGGCGAAAGCCGGCATGCACGGCTTCACCAAGTCGCTCGCGCTGGAAGTGGCAAAGAAGGGCGTGACCGTCAACACCATCTCGCCGGGCTACATTGGCACCAGGATGGTAACTGCGATCCCGAAGGAAATCTTGGACTCGAAAATCCTGCCGCAGATTCCCGTTGGTCGGCTTGGCAAACCCGAAGAAGTTGCCGGGCTGATCATCTACCTCTGCTCGGAGGAGGCGGCTTTCGTCAACGGGGCCAACATCGCCATCAACGGCGGCCAGCACATGGCGTAAGCGTACCGAGCAAGCAAATCTCCAGTATCATGCACCGCAACATCCGCATTCAGTGAGGCTAGGTAATCCCGTGGCCGACCACGCCAGACTGATCAAGAAGTATCCCAACCGCCGGCTTTACGACACCAAGACGAGTACTTACATCACGCTCGCCGACGTCAAGAAACTCGTACTGGAGGGACAGGAATTTCAGGTCGTCGACGACAAGACCAAGGAGGATCTGACGCGGTCCATCCTGCTGCAGATCATTCTCGAAGAGGAAAACGGCGGCGTGCCGATGTTTTCCGCGGACATTCTCACGCAATTCATTCGCTCCTATGGCAGCGCGATGCAGGGAATGCTCGGCGCCTACCTCGAGCGCAACATGCAGTTATTCGGCGAGATCCAGAAGCGCATGCGGGAGCAGTCGCAAAAGCTCTACGGCGAGCCTGCCAAGTTCAACGAAGAGCTGTGGAAGCAATTCATGAGTTTTCAGGCCCCGGCAATGCAGGGTCTCGTCTCGGCGTACATGGAGCAGAGCCGCAACGTGTTCCTGCAGATGCAGGAACAGCTGCAGAACCAGACGCGCAACATGTTCCCCGGTTTCACGTTACCGGGATTCGGCGCACCGCCTGGCGAGGTACAGAAGCCCGATGGTGATAAGACTCCGGGCGAGGGAAACAAGAGTTGAAGTCCCGGAAACGGCTTACAAGTCCGATGTCCGCGGCACCCAAAGTAGGTTTCGTCTCTCTCGGCTGTCCCAAGGCGCTGGTCGATTCAGAGGGGATCCTCACACGCCTGCGCGCGGAGGGCTACGCGATTTCACCTTCGTATCACGGCGCCGACCTCGTCGTAGTCAACACCTGCGGCTTTATCGAGTCGGCGGTGCAGGAATCCCTGGATGCCATTGGCGAGGCGCTGTCGGAGAACGGCCGCGTCATCGTCACCGGCTGCCTCGGCGCCAAGGGCGACGTCGTCAGAAACGCGCACCCGAAGGTGCTTGCGGTCACCGGTCCGCACGCATTGGAAGCGGTGATGACGGCGGTACACGAGCATCTTCCCAAGCCGCACGACCCTTTCGCCGATCTCGTGCCTCCGCAGGGAATCAAGCTCACGCCGCGGCACTATGCGTACTTGAAAATCTCGGAGGGCTGCAATCACCGCTGCACGTTCTGCATTATCCCGTCGCTGCGCGGCGATCTGGTGAGCCGACCGATCGGCGAGGTGCTGCGGGAAGCGGAAAACCTCGTCAAGGCGGGCGTAAAGGAGCTGCTCGTGATCTCGCAGGATACGAGCGCCTACGGCGTGGACCTCAAGTACCGCACCGGGTTCTGGGGCGGGCGGCCCCTCAGGACCCGCATGGGCGATCTTGCGACGGCGCTCGGAGAGCTGGGCGTATGGGTGCGGCTGCACTACGTTTATCCCTATCCGCACGTGGACGATGTGATCCCGCTCATGGCCGATGGGAAGATCCTTCCCTACATCGACGTGCCTTTCCAGCACGCGAGCCGCCGGATCTTGAAGCTCATGAGGCGCCCCGCGAGCGGCGAGGACAATCTCGAGCGCATTCGCGCTTGGCGCAGCATCTGTCCGGATATCACGATACGCAGCACCTTCATCGCGGGCTTCCCGGGCGAGACCGAGAGCGAATTCCAGGAGTTGCTCGACTTTCTCGATGAAGCCGAGCTCGATCGCGTCGGGTGCTTCGCCTACTCGCCGGTGGAGGGCGCCAAGGCGAACGATTTACCCGACGCGCTGCACGATCAGCTCCGCGAGGAACGCCGCGGGCGGTTGATGCGGGTCCAGGAAAAAATAAGCACGAGGCGTCTGAAACGCAAGGTCGGTAAGACCATCCAAGTTTTGGTGGATGAAGTGAAGCCGGAGGGCGCTGTGGGTCGTTCGTCCGCCGACGCGCCGGAAATCGATGGAGTGGTTCATGTCGAAAGCGCGAACAAATTCGCGCCGGGGGACTGGGCGCAAGTGAAAGTGTTCCGTTCCGACGCCCACGACCTGTTCGCGCGTCCCGTTGCTTTCCGGCGGCTCGCGGCATGATCAAAGGAGCATCCCATGGCACAGCGTGAAGTGGCGAGCGGCGTGCGTGCCTCGATATGCGGATCCCGCTAGGTTCGTAAGATGGCGCGTCGTCCAAAAATCGGATTCGTCCTCGGCGCAGGTTCCGCGCGCGGCTGGGCTCATATCGGCGTGCTGCGCGCGCTGACCGAAGAGGGCATCAAGCCCGACTTCATCGCAGGCTGTTCGGTAGGCGCGCTGGTCGGGGCGGCGTTTGCCGCGGGCCGGCTCGATCAACTGGAAGCCTGGGCGCTCGCGCTGGACTGGAAACGCATCCTGAGGCTCGCGGACTTCGGCCTGCGCGGCGGACTCATCCGGGGCAGGCGCATGAGGGAGGTTTTTCGCGAGCAGTTCGTTGAACGCAGTTTCTCCGAACTTCCCGTGCAATTTGCCGCGGTCGCAACCGATCTTCACTCCGGGCAGGAGGTATGGCTGCGCGAGGGGAAAGTGTCGGATGCAATTAGCGCGTCGATCGCCGTGCCGGGTCTGTTTCAGCCGGTTCTCTACGAGGACCGTTTTCTAGTCGATGGAAGCGTGGTCAACCCGATTCCCGTCTCGCTGTGTCGGGCAATGGGCGCGGACATCGCCGTCGCGGTCGATCTCGGCACGGATCTCGTGGGGCGTTACGTGCGCGACGACGACCGAGCACCGACGCAGACTACTCAGAGAGGCTTCATCAGCAGGTTTCTCCCGGGGTACGGAAGGGCGAGCGATCCGGAGGCGGAGCCTCAGCCCGCTGCGCCGTCGTTGATGGAAACGCTGATGGGTTCAATCAACATCATGCAGCTGCGGATCGCGAGGAGCCGCCTCGCGGGCGACCCGCCCGACGTGTTGATCACTCCGCGCCTCGGCCAGCTTGGTCTGCTCGACTACCACCACGCGGAGGTCGCGATCGCCGAGGGACGCGAAGCGGTTGCGCGCGCGCTGCCCGCGATCCGCAACGCGATTCCTGCCGGATCAGACCGGCCCTAGCCGGACTGCAGGTGGCGAACGAACCCTTCGATCCCGCGCAGCAGCATCTCCACCGCAATCCCGGTCAGCAGCAGTCCCATCAGCCGCTCGAAGGCGGCGAGCACCCGCTCGCCGAGCCATCGGCTGATGCGTTCGGCGAGGAACAGCGCAAAGAAGGAAAACGCCATCGTCACAGTCACGGCCGCGAGCCATTCGGGCAGCCGCTGGGGCGCACGCGAGACGAGCAGCACCACGGTGGCAATTGCCGCGGGCCCGGCTATCGAGGGAATCGCGAGGGGTACGATGAAAGGCTCACCCGAGGGCGTCTCGCCGAAAATGCCCTCGCGACTGCGGAAGATCATGCGCAGAGCAATCAGAAACAAGATCACTCCGCCGGCAAGGTTGAGCGAGCGGTCCGACAATCCGAGCAGATCGAGGAGGGACCGGCCGAAAAGCACGAATAGGAGCAGGATCGCGAGCGCGATCGCACACTCGCGCGCGATCACGCGCATGCGCCGCGCTGGATCGACGTGCCGCATCAGCGAAGCGAACAGCGGAATATTTCCGATCGGATCGGTGACCAGCAGCAGGATGATCACGGCGGAGGCGAAAGAGATGTCCATGAGGGTGTTTGTCGGGCGTTATCCTACCCGATCGCTAGTGCGACGACGCCCAACGCCATCGCTGCGGCAGCGGCGATACGGCGCCGCACGTCGCCTTCCTGAAGCAGATGCGTTCCCATCAGCGCGGCGAAAAGGATGCTGACCTCGCGCGCCGGCGCGACGTAGCTGACCGGCGTGAACACCATGGCGGTGAGCACCAAGATATAGGAGAGCGGGCAGAGCAGCGCGACCAGGATCACCGCCTTCTTCTGCCGGGTCCAGGCGGCTACGACCTCCTCGCGGCGCCCGAGCGCTAGCGGTGCCATCACGATCACCCGACCGAGGTTCGCGCCCCAATCCTGCAGGATGGGCGGAATCAGGAAGGCACTGACCGCCTGTTTATCGACGACTGTATACGAAGCGATCATGCAGCCGGTGAGCAGGGCGAAAGCGACACCGCGCATGGCGCCCGCCTCGCGCAGCTTCGCCGGGCTTGCCGCGAGAAAGAAGGCGCCGCCCACGATGAGCGCCGCGCCGCACATTGCAATCACGCTTGGCTGCTCGCCGAGCAGGGCTATCGCGATGATCACCGTCAGGAGAGGGCCGGTCGCTCGCGCGAGCGGATAGACGACCGAGAGGTCGCCGTACCGATAGCCGCGGTCGAGCAGCAGGTAGTAGGCGGTGTGCAACACCGCGCTCGCGAAGATGAGGCCGAGCGCCTGTGCCGTGAACTGGAAGTCCTGAATGATGACCACGCCGATCGCGAGCGGCGCGTAGATCAGGGAAGACAGCGCGGCGAACGCCCAGACGAAGCCGATTCCTCCTCCGCTTTTCTTGAGAATGTAGTTCCAGCTCGCGTGGATCAACGCTGCGCCCAGCACCAGCGAGATCGCAAGGCTCGTCATGCCGCGATTCTATTCCGCAACGCGACGCCGGGCTTAGCGTCTCGCCGCGCGGCGAACGGCAGAAAAAAACGCGGGCAAGCGCCCGCGCTTTTTTTTCAAAAGCCGCGGTTTCGTTTTAGCCGCGCACTTGAATCACGTCGTTGATGATCTTCACCTTATCGCCGATGCGCCAACTCGGCGGCGTAGCCTGGGTAAACAAACCCTTGGTTCCGTCCTCGTAGCGGACGACGATCTGGTATTCCTTGGTCTTTTTCACGTTCCTCTCGATCTGATTCCCGGCGACGCCTCCGCCGATGGCGCCGAGCACGGTTGCAACGTCCTTACCGCGGCCGCCGCCGACCTGGTGGCCGATGACCCCGCCGACTACCGCTCCGCCGACGGCCCCAACGCCCGATGCCTTTCCCGCCTTTTCGACTTCGCGCACGTCCTCGATCACTGCGCACTCGCGGCAGATTGCAGCCACGATCGGCGGAGGCGGCGGAACGACGGCTTGCGCCGCCGGTTGCGGCGGCTCGGTCTTGGCGATTGGTTTGGGTTTCGTTTGCTTGACCACGGGCTTTGCCTCGACCGGCTTGGCGGGCTCGGGCTGCGCTTTCGCTTGCTCGGGCGCTTGGGCAACGGGCGCGGCACCAGTGCCGACCGAAGTTGGGATCCAACCGAGCACGGCTCCGATTCCCACGAGAGAGAACAAGGTGACCGTGATCGCAGCAATGATGATAAGGGGATGGGTGGTGCGTACAGCTTGGGCTTCCATAGGGATCTCCTGTTGCAGGGTGACAAGCTTACCCGCAATAACGCATGACGCGCCGACCGGTTGATGTAACAGATTGTTGCAAACGTTGTGGAGAAAAGGCGTCAGGCTTCCGGGCGCAGATGCGGGAATAGAAGCACGTCGCGGATGCTCGGACTGTCGGTGAAGAGCATCACGAGGCGGTCTATTCCGACGCCTTCCCCGGCGGCGGGCGGCAGGCCGTACTCCAGCGCGCGGATGTAATCGGCGTCGTAGTACATGGATTCCTCGTTGCCGGCGGCCTTGGCTTTCGCCTGTTCTTCGAAACGCGCAGCCTGGTCCTCCGGATCGTTCAGCTCCGAGAAACCGTTCGCGATCTCACGCCCGGCGATGTACAACTCGAAGCGGTCGGTGACCTGCGGATTGGCGTCGTTGCGCCGGGCGAGCGGGGAGACCTCCGCCGGATAGTCCAGGATGAACGTCGGCTGGAGGAGCTGCTGCTCGGTCGTCTCCTCGAAAAGGTGCAGCTGCAGCGCCCCGAGGCCGGCCTTGGCGTGCGGGCTGAAGTCGATCCCGCGCTTCTTGAGCACTGCAACTACGCCGTCGCGAGTCGCAAGCTCGCGCTCGGCGATCTCGGGATGGAACCTGCATATCGCCTGCAAGATCGTGAGGCGTTCGAAGGGTTTGCTCAAATCGATCACTTGCCCGCCGTAGCGTAGCTGCAAGGTGCCGAGCACCCTCTGCGCCGCCTTGCGCAGCATGTCCTCGGTGAAATCCATGAGGTAGCGGTAGTCGCGGTAGGCCTCGTAGAACTCAAGCATGGTGAACTCGGGGTTGTGCCGGGTCGAGATGCCTTCGTTCCTGAAGTTGCGGTTGACCTCGAACACCTTCTCGAATCCGCCCACGACGAGACGCTTGAGATAGAGCTCGGGCGCGACGCGGAGAAACAGGTCCATGTCGAGTGCGTTGTGGTGCGTTTTGAACGGGCGCGCGACCGCGCCGCCCGGGATCGGCTGCATCATCGGCGTCTCGACCTCGAGGAAACCTTTCCCGGTCATGTGCTCGCGGATCGCCTGCACGATGAGGCTGCGAGTCTGGAACACTTTGCGGGTTTCCTCGCTCATGATGAGATCGACGTAGCGCTGGCGGTATTTCTGCTCCTGGTCGGCGAGCCCGTGGAACTTCTCGGGCAGCGGGCGAAGCGCCTTCACCAAAAGCCGCAGCTCGGCCACCTTCACCGAAAGTTCGCCCGTCTTGGTCTTGAACAAGGTTCCGTTCGCCCCGAGGACGTCGCCGAGGTCGTAGTGCTTGAAAGCCTCGTAAGCCGCCTCACCGATACCGTCTCGCGTGACGTAGAGCTGAATGCGGCCGCTCATGTCCTGGATGGTGGCGAAGCTCGCCTTGCCCATGACGCGCTTGAGCATCATGCGGCCGGCGACCGCCGCCTTCACGCCCATGGGGTCGATCTCGTCGTTCGATTTTCCGCCCCAGGCTTTGTTCAGGTCAGAAGCGAGGTGCTCGCGGCGGAAGTCGTTCGGAAATGCGGCGCCGCGGCGGCGCAATTCGGCAAGCTTCGCCCGCCGTTCGGCGATGATCTGGTTTTCGTCTTGTTGCGGCTGCCGGTCGTCCATGGTCGCGGCTACACGCCCTGCTTCAGGCTCGCGCTGATGAAATCGTCGAGATCGCCGTCGAGGATCTTCTGGGTGTTGCCGAACTCGACGCCGGTGCGCAGGTCCTTGATGCGCGACTGGTCGAGCACGTAGCTCCTTATCTGGTGTCCCCACTCGATGTCGGTCTTGCCGGCTTCGAGCTTGTCGCGCTCCGTCTGGAGCTTGCGCAGCTCCAGCTCATAGAGCCGCGATTTCAGCATCGCCATGCACTCCGCGCGGTTGCGGTGCTGCGAGCGGTCGTTCTGGCACTGTACCACGATGCCGGTGGGCAAATGCGTGATGCGCACCGCGGAATCCGTCTTGTTGACGTGCTGTCCGCCGGCACCCGAAGCGCGATAAGTGTCGATGCGCAGCTCGGCCGGATTCACCGCGACCTCTACGGTTTCGTCCACTTCGGGATAGACGAACACGCTCGCGAACGAAGTATGGCGCCGGGCGTTCGAATCGAACGGAGACTTGCGCACCAGGCGATGCACGCCCGACTCGGTGCGCAGGTGCCCATAGGCGTAGCTTCCGGTGATCTTGAGCGAGGCGCTCTTGATGCCTGCGACCTCGCCCGGCGATTCTTCGAGCACTTCCATGCCGTAGCCCTTGCGGTCGCAGTACTTGGCGTACATGCGCTCGAGCATCTGCGCCCAGTCCTGCGCCTCGGTGCCCCCCGAACCCGACTGGATGTCCATGAAGCAGTTGTTGGGATCGAGCGGATCGGAAAACATGCGGCGAAACTCGAGGTCGGCGACCTCTTTTTCAATCTTGGTGACATCGATGGCGACCGCGACGAGCGTCGCATCGTCGTTTTCGGCGCGCGCCATCTCGAAGAGCTCGCGCGCGTCGCGCAGGCTCGAGCCGATCGAGACGAGCCCCGAGACGGTCGCGGCGACCGACTTCTTTTCTCTGCCGAGGTCCTGGGCGCGTTTCGGGTCGCTCCAGACCTTGGGATCGGTCAGCAGCGTTTCGACTTCCGCGAGGCGCTTCTGTTTGCCTTCGAAGTCAAAGATACCTCCGCAGCTCGGCCGACCGCGTAGCGAGGTCGGTGAGCGTCGAGGCGATTTGATTGATGCGTTCGGCTTCCATATGGGCTTGACCGCAAAACGCGCATTATAGGGTAGGCAACCTACTTGATGCGATTCGAAGGGTAGCTCTCGTCGATCTTGTCCTCGAAGAAGCTGGTCGGCGAGGGCGCCGCCATGAACTGGCGATGCACCTCGGGCGACACCCCGCGGTATTGGACGAGCTTGGCGTCCGTGAATTCGACTTCGAGCAGCTGCGACTTCGGGTCGTAGCCGACCGCGCGGATCTTGCTCGAATTGACGCGCTTGCGTTCCATGGTCACTCCGCAGTCAGGGTTATGGTGTCGCCCGAACGCACCGAAGCGAGCTGTCTTGCCTCGCCGTCGAGCCTTCCGAGAACGTTGCAGCGGGTCACCAGGCGCGGCTCGTCTCCCTCCGACATCGGCGTGCGTCCCCAAGGCAGCGCGAGCGAGCTGCCCTCGACCCAGAAGCACACCGTCCCGGGCGGCACGACCTGCTTCGCGTCCTTCTCAAGGGCCGCTTTCACCGGGATCTCGAAATAAACCTCCTCGCCCCAGGTTTGAGCTTTTGCCTTGAGCGGCAGCGCGGCGACCAGCGCCCGAGCGGTCGGCGTGTCATGCAACGTGGCTCTCGCCGCGCCTTTGGGCCACGCGATTCGAATTCTCGCGTAGTGACTCATGCTCCGATTTTCTCCCAATGCTCGATCACCAGCTGCAGATTTTGCGCGCCGTTGAACTCGTTGACCGAAAGCCGGTACGCCGCGCGCATGCGCGAGGGCAGGGAATCGAGCGCGTTGAACCGCATCGCCTCGATGGTGCGCCCGCCGCGCGAGAGTTTGAGCTTGGTGTGCTTTTCTCCCACCACGCGCTGGCCGAGGACCTCGAACTCGTCGCAGAACAGCGGCTGCGGAAAGCCCTGACCCCAGATCTGCCGTTCGAGCAGTTGCGCAAGGCTGAGATCGAGATATGCCGGCTCGAGCGATCCGTCGGTTTCGACCGCCCGCGCGAGCTGCCCGGGCGAGAGCAGTTCGCGGGCCACGGATTCGAAAGCCTCGGCGAAACGCGCAAAATCCGCCGCGCGCAATGTCAGTCCGGCGGCGGCGGCATGGCCGCCGAAGCGCACGAGCAGGCCCGGCGCGCGCTTTGCGACGAGATCGAGCGCGTCGCGCAGATGCAGTCCGGCGATCGAGCGACCCGAGCCCCGGAGCTCGCCACCATTTCCCGGAGCGAAAGCGAAAGTCGGGCGGTAGTAGCGATCCTTGACGCGGCCGGCAAGGATGCCGATCACGCCCTGGTGCCAGGACGGATCGTAGAGACTGATGCTGCAGGACTCGCCTACGGAAAGCTTTGCCAGAAGCTCATCGGCTTGCGACTGCATGTCGGCCTCGATCGCGCGGCGCTCGCGGTTGAGATCGTCGAGCTGCCGGGCGATTTCCAGGGCGCGGCCTCGATCCCCGGTCACGAGACACTCGATTCCCAGGCTCATGTCGGAAAGGCGCCCGGCGGCATTCAGCCGAGGACCGAGCAGGAAGCCGAGATCGAAACCTCTTGCGCGCGAAGGATCGCGGCCTGCAACCGCGAAGAGCGCGCGCACACCTTCCTGCATTCGGCCCGCGCGGATGCGCTTCAGGCCTTGCGAGACGAGCACGCGGTTGTTGAAGTCGAGCGGCACGACGTCGGCAACCGTGCCGAGCGCAAGCAGATCGAGCAGATCGGCGAGAACCGGCTCTTCCTTTCCGGAGAACGCGCCGCGCTTCCTCAACTCCGCTCGCAGCGCCAGCATGACATAGAACATCACCCCTACACCCGCGAGGCTCTTGCTCGGGAAAGCGCAGCCTGCCTGATTGGGATTGACGATCGCCGCGGCGCGCGGAAGCTCGGCGCCCGGAAGGTGGTGATCGGTCACGATCACTTCGATGCCGAGCTGTCGCGCCGCCTCGACGCCCTCGACGCTCGCGATGCCGTTGTCCACCGTTATGAGCAGGTCGGGCTTGGATTTCGCCGCGAGCGCCACGATCTCCGGCGTGAGCCCGTAGCCGAACTCAAATCGATTGGGCACGAGATAGCCGACGTTCGCACCGAATGCGGTGAGCGCGCGCACGCCGAGTGCGCAGGCGGTGGCGCCGTCGCAATCGTAGTCGGCGACGATCAGCATGCGCTTGCCCGCCGCAATCGCATCGGCGAGCAGCACCGCAGCGCGCTCCGCGTTCAGCAGGTCGGAGGGCGGAACCAACCCGGATAGCGCGTCATCGATCTCGCCGCGGCGGCTGATTCCACGCGCGGCGCAAACCCGAGCGAGCACCGGGTGCAAGCCCTCACGCACGAGCTGGTCCTGCGAGCGGAGCGGAACCGGGCGGGTGAGGATACCGGACATCAGGAGAGTCCTTGAGGTGTTGAGCCCGCGCAATACACAGCAAGCGGCTTGCGTCGCCGCCAGAAGTAGCGGAGGTCCGAGCGCACGATCTCCACTTCAAGCAGCGAATCCGCGCCCGGCAGGGACAAGGTCAACATGCCGATTTGCCCGGACCGCAACGCGCCGAGGAGCGGCTCGAGCCAGTCGCGCTCGATCGCAGCGCGGCGTTCCAGGAAGCGGGCGCTTTCGGCTTCGCCTTTTGGATTTCCCAGTGGGTCCAGGACGACAAGTGCCACGCCTCTTGCGTCTCCGGCGGCAAGCATGGCGAACGCGTCTCTAGGTAACGCCCGGGCCGGTATTGCGGAGGCGAGCGCCAGACCCCGCGCCAGGGGATCGTCGCCGAAAACCGTCGAGAAAGGCCGGGTGCCCGAGTCGGCCAGCGTTCCCCCGCCCCAGAACCAGATGCTGTTCAGTTCCGGCTCCCCGCGCGCCTCGCGCGCGTCGTTGACGGGATGCTCGTGCAGGAGCATCTGCGCCTCGTTCATCCGTGCGTGAAAGGGCATCGCATCGGGTCCGGAGGGAAGGTTTTCCTCGATCGACACTCCGCCCGCGTCAGAAGGCGGCGTCGTGTGCATGTCCGGCGCCCGCTGGAACCGCACATGCCAGCGTGCCGGCTGCATGGCGTAGAAGAGCATGGTCTCGCCAAAATGGCGGTTGAGCGTCTCGACCAGCGCTTCGGCTTCGGCGCGCGACACGTCGAACGAGGTGCTTTCGGCGAGGCGCAAGCTGTCGCGACCCAAGCGCAGGTGCACCGGGTCGGCTCGCATCCAGAAGTGCCGCTCGGGTGATCCGCCGTCGGCAAGCAGCGTGTAGGGGGCGACGGGCCAATCGCGCTGCTTCGGTACCGAGAAGCGCTCGAACAGCCAGGCTTCAGGTGTGGTCGACACCATCCGCCTGCGGCGTCCCCGAGCGATCAGCGTTTCCGCCGCGGCGAGACGTTGATCGGCGTGCGTCCGCTCTGCAGGAACAAAATCCGGAACATACAGATGGCAATGCATGGAGCTGTTTCGAGTTTAGCACCGGTTATGGCACACTTCGCCCGTGCGCTACGAATTGTTCGTCGGTCTGCGCTTCACCCGCGCCCGAAAAAGAAACAGCGGCCGCAACCACTTCATCTCGTTTATCTCTCTGGTTTCGATGCTCGGCATCGCGCTCGGCGTCGCTGCGCTGATCGTGGTGCTGTCGGTGATGAACGGGTTCCAGAAGGAAGTGCGCGCGCGCATCCTCGGCGTTGCCTCGCACGTGCAGCTCACCGGGGCCGACAATCGTCTCGCCGACTGGCAGGCGGTGGCAAACGAAGCCGCCGTACATCCGCAGGTCGTGGCGGCGGCTCCGTTCGTGAACGCGCAAGGGATGCTGTTGTTCGGCGCCGCCGTTCGGGGTGCGGTGGTGCGCGGAATCGTGCCGCAGCTCGAGGAGAAAGTCGCCGACATCGGCAGGAACATGGTGGCGGGCCAGCTCGAAGCGCTTGCTCCCGGGGAGTTCGGCATCGTGCTCGGCGCGGAGCTCGCCCGAGCGCTCGGCGCCGTCCCCGGGGACAAGGTCAC
>Ga0137451_1000127_pt1 | contig 23122 bp, 17 predicted proteins | sample EasRivERMGT500_2_FD_102336 | JGI IMG/M metagenome (GOLD analysis project Ga0137451, IMG submission 102336) | Soil microbial communities from meander-bound floodplain in the East River, Colorado, USA - East River MetaG ERMGT500_2 | ecosystem: Environmental > Terrestrial > Soil > Floodplain ... | reverse complement strand
GCTTGAGGCCGCCGCGCATGATGAGGCCGAGCACCTGGCCCGGCCGCGCGCCGAGCGCCATGCGGATCCCGATCTCGCCGGTGCGCTGCGTTGCGCCGTGGGCGACCACTGAATAGAGGCCGACCGCTGCGAGCACGAGCGCGATGCCCGCGAAGATCCCCGTCATCGTCGCCATGATGCGCTGCACGCCGAGGCTGTTGGCGAGCGAGACCTCGAGCGTCTGAAAGAACGAGATGGGCTGATCGCGATCCACCTTCGACACGGCTGCCTGGATGGCGTTCTGCAGTGCGGACGCATCGCCGGTCGTTCGGGCCGTGACGTTCATGGATGCCCGGCCCAGCTGGCGCATCGGGTAATAGATCTCGTCCGGCACCGGCGAGTTGAGGCCGTTGCTCTTCACGTCCTGAATGACGCCGACGATCGTGTGCGCCAGTTCGGCATCGCGGCCGCGCAGCAGTACGCGGCCAATCGGCGATTCGCTCTTGAACAGCTTCGTCGCGAGCGTCTGATTGATCACACACACGCCGGGGGTGCCGGCACGATCGTCCGCGGTGAACCCTCGGCCCATCGCGAACGGGATGCGGAGCGTCGCGAAGTAGTCCTCGCTCACGATGTTCAGGCTGGCCAGCGGCCGCTGCGCCAGCGGGAGAATCTGCGTGCCTTGCACGGTGTACGGCGCACGCGCACCGCCGCCAACCGGCAGTGCGAGACTGGCCGACGCGTTCGTGATCTGCGGGTTGACGCGGAGCTGCTCGATCACTTGCGCAAAGAACTCGGCTTGTTGTGGCGGCGTGCTGTAGCGTCCGGCCGGCACGCCCACGAATGCCGAACCCACGCCGGCCGCCTCGAAGCCCGGCGGCGTGCGTTGCAGCGAGAGGAAGCTCAGGAGCAGCAGGCTCGAGCCGACGAGCAGCACGACCGACAACGCCACCTCGCCCACCACCAGCGTGGAGCGCAGCCAGCCGCCGCGCGCGCTGGACGACCCACGCATCGCGTCCTTCAACGCGTCGACGACCTGCACCTTCGACGCGTGAAGAGCCGGCAACAGCCCGACGAGCACCGCGCTGGCGAGCGCGGCGGTGACGATGAACGCCCAAGCGCGCCAGTTGAGCGTGAAGATCGTGTTCGGCGGAATCTGCTGCGCGACCGCGGCCTGGATGCCCTTGAGGGCGAACGTGGCCAGTACCGCGCCGAGGCCGGCCGCCACCACCGCGAGGATCACGCTCTCCGCCAGAAACTGGCGCACGATGGCCGCGCGCGTCGCGCCGAGCGACTGCCGCACGGCAATTTCCCTGTGACGAACCGAAAGACGGCCGACGAAGAGATTCGACACGTTCGCGCAGGCGATGAGCAGCACGAATCCGACCGCGCCGAGCAGCGTGTAGAACGTCGGCTTGAGGTTGCCGACGAACGCGTCCACGAAGTCACGCGGAATGCTCGTGTTGTTGGCGTCGAGCTTGGCCGGGAACTGTTCCTTGTAGGACTTGCTGATCGCGTCGAGCTCGATCGCCGCCTGCTCGAGGGTGACGCCCGGCGCGAGACGCGCGATGGGCTGCGCGTAGCCGGCGCCGACCTCGATCTGCTGCGGCGTGAGGCCACTGACCTCGAAGACACGTGGGGTGAATACCTGCGCCCGACGGAACGGCGGCGAGAGCTGCGGCGGCATGATGCCGACGACTTCCCACGACTGACCGTTCAGCTGAATCGTCTCGCCGACGAGTGACGGCCGCTGGCCGAACTGCGTCGTCCACATCTCGTGGCTCACGATGCAGACGAGCGGCCCGTTCGGCACGTCGTCGGCCGCCACGAAATCGCGCCCGCGCGCCGGCGGGATGCCGAGCGTCGCGAAGAACTTGTGACTCACACGCAGGCCGTTCAACTGGCTCGGCTGTTCGAGACCCGTCAGCGTGAAGTTGTCGAAGGCGCTGATGGCGATCGTCGAAAAGGATTTTGACGACCGCTCGAGCTCAACGAAGCGCGGCCACGCGACCGCCGGCCCGTTGAAGCTGAGCTGCGGATTCCGCGACCAGATCGCGACGAGCGACGAGGGCGATGACAGCGTGACCGGGTTGAGAATCAGCCGGTCGTAAACCGAGAACAGGGCGGCGTTCGCTGCGATGCCGACCGCCAGGGTCAGGATGGCAATCGTCGAGAACCCCGGGGTGTTCGTTAGCGCACGGATGGCGGCACGGATGTTGGGCATTGGGGCGTCTTCACATGGAGGCCGGGTCTTCAGACCCGGCGGGCAATCGACGCCAAAGTGCACGCGATGTACCAGGAGAATCATCGGAAAACGGGCAGGATCCCGGGCCCACGTTGTTTAGAGGCCCGAAGGCGCTACAGTCGAGTCGCGGATTCGCGAAGCTGATGGACGTTCACCTCATCGACGGAACCTACGAGCTCTTCCGGCACTTCTACGCCTTGCCGTCAGCGAAGGCCGCAGACGGCAAGGAAGTCGCGGCCGTCCGCGGCGTGATCGGCTCGGTGCTCGGCATGACGCGCAACGGTGCGACGCACATCGGCGTCGCGACCGATCACGTGATCGAGTCCTTCCGCAATGGACTGTGGCGCGGCTACAAGACCAGCGCCGGCGTGCCGCGCGAGCTGATGGCGCAGTTCCATCCACTCGAGGACGCGCTCACAGCACTCGGCGTCGTCGTGTGGCCGATGGTTGAGTTCGAGGCCGACGATGCGCTGGCGACCGCGGCGGCGGTGGCCGCGCGCGACAAGCGCGTCCAGCGCGTGATCATCTGCACGCCCGACAAAGATCTCTCGCAATGCGTCGTCGGCTCACGCGTCGTCCAGCTCAATCGGCGAACACGTGAGATGCGTGACGAAGAAGGCGTGATCAAACGCTTCGGCGTTCCGCCTGCGTCGATTCCGGATTACCTCGCGCTCGTCGGCGACGACGCGGATGGGTATCCGGGATTGGCGGGATGGGGCGCGAAGTCGGCCGCGGCCGTGCTCGCGCGCTTCGGCCACATCGAAGCGATCCCGCCCGACTATCGCGACTGGCACGTCAACGCGTCGAGCCCTGCGCGACTGGCGGAGACACTCGCGCGCGAACGCGATCACGCGATGCTGTTCCGCACGCTGGCCACGCTCCGCACCGACGTGCCGATGTTCAAGAACGTCGACGAGCTCGAGTGGAAGGGACCCACGCCGGCGTTCGCGGCGCTCGCGAAGCGGATGGATGCCGCGGTCACAGCCGCTCGCGTCACCGAATAGGCCGTTCGCGGATCGCGTTCGGGCGCGCGTTTAAGATAGAGGTCTGTGCCGCACGAGATCCCACCGAACGCGACGCCCGAGGTGACGACGGCCGCGAGAGCGCGATCGTCGCGTCACCGGTATCGCGGCTTCCGCAAGGCCTACGGCGAGCGCCGGCTCGACACGCATACGGACGTGCCCGGCGCGAAGCCGGCGGACGCGCCCGCGGCCGAAGATGCGTCGCCGGAAGGGAAGGCCAGGCGCCGCGCGACGTTGCGCGAGTACGTGCGCTGGCTGTGGCCGTATCGCTTTGCGGTCGGCGGGGTCTTCCTGCTCGCCGTCGTGCGCGCCGGCATGGAGATGATCGAGCCGCTGTTCATGCGGCACATCATCAACGAAGTCCTGCTCAACACCGGCATCGACCTGGCGACGAAACTCAATGATCTGCACGTGACGGGCGCCGTGTTCGTCGCCGTCGTGATCGTCTCGAACCTCCTCGGCGTCCTCAAGGACTATCGCCAGCGTCTGCTGAACACGCATCTGATGCTCGCGCTGCGCAAGTCGTTGTTCGATCGTCTGCTGCATCTGCCGCTGCCGAAGCTGTGGGAGATGAAGACGGGCGGAATCCTCTCGCGGCTCACGGGCGACGTGGACACGACCACCGGGCTGATGCAGATGGCAATCATCTCGCCGTCGGTCTCGGTGATCCGGCTGGTGTTCGCCGTCGTCATCCTGTTGAACTTGAACTGGCGTCTGGCGCTGACCGCGCTCGCCATCATTCCGGGCGTGATGCTGATCAGCCTCGCGTCGGCGCGGCGCATCCGGCCGATCTATCGGTCGCTCCGGAACGACGCCGAGCACATCGACGGCCGCGTGGGCGAGACGTTCTCCGGCATCCGCGTCGTGCGCGCGTTCGGCCGCGAGAAGCGTGAGCTCCTGAACTACATGGTGGGCCGGCACACGGTGCTGCGGAAGGAGATGTTCGCGTACCGGCGCGAGGTCGTGATCTGGACGTCGTGGGCGCTGCTGCTCGGCGGCGTGAACGTCGTGATCGTCTGGTACGGCGGCTATCTCTACATCCGGGGCGGCGCGTCGATCGGCGACATCATGGCGTTCCAGTGGTTTACGTTCCTGCTGCTGAATCCGGTCTGGAATCTCGTCAATACGTTCTCGGAGCTGCAGCGATCGCTCGCCGGCGTGGAGCGCGTGTTCGAAGTGCTCGCGTTGCCGGCCGACAAGCCGGACAAGCCCGGTGCGCTGCCGGCGCCGCCAATCGTCGACGAGATTCGTTTCGAAGACGTCGAGTTCGAGTATCGCGAGGGCAAGCCGGTGGTGCGCGAGTTCAACGTCTCGGTGCCGGGTGGCGCCGTGATCGCGCTGGTCGGCCGCAGCGGCGCGGGCAAGACGACGGTGACGGACCTGGTGGCGCGCTTTCACGATCCGACGCGCGGGCGCATTCTCCTGAACGGCACGGACATCCGCGACTTCCAGCTGCGTAGCTATCGGAGCCTGCTCGCGATCGTGCAGCAGGACGTGTTCCTGTTCGACGGATCGGTGCGCGACAACATCGCCTACGGACGCGTGGATGCCACCGACGCCGAAGTGCGGGACGCCGCCGAGCGCGCGAATGCACACGAGTTCGTGATCCGGCTTCCTGATCAGTACGGCACGTTCATCGGCGAGCGCGGCGTGAAGCTCTCGGGCGGCCAGCAGCAGCGGCTGGCGATCGCGCGCGCGATCCTTGCGCGGCCGCAGATTCTGATCCTCGACGAAGCCACCAGCAACCTCGACACCGAAAGCGAGCAGCTGATCCAGGCGTCGATGGCTGCGCTGCTCGCCGGCCGCACGACGTTTGTCATCGCGCACCGGCTCTCCACCATCCGCCGCGCGGATTTGATCCTGCTCATGGACGACGGCCGCGTGATCGAGCGCGGCACGCACGACCAGCTGATGCAGGCGCGTGGCGTGTACCACGACATGGTGCTGCGACAGATGGAGTCGCACGGGGAAGAGGTACTTCGCTGATGGTGCTGGGTGCTAGGTGCTGGGTGCTGGGTGCTACCATCCGGCCATGCGACAACTGGCCACGTTCGCCGTCGTCATCGCCGCCACCATAGGGCTGTCCGCCCAGCAAGCCGCGCCGGCCCGGCCGACGATCGGTCAGTCCATCACGACGCCATCCGGCTTGATCTACAAGTTCACCAAGCTCGGCAAGGGAATCCAGCCGCAGACCGGCGACCTGATGATCATCCACGGCATCGGGACGCTGACGGACGGCAAGGAGTTCTGGAACACGCGGACGGAAAGCGCGCCGTACGAGTACGCGCTCGGCGTGGACAGCGTGATCAAAGGCTTTTCGGAAGGGATGAAGGAAGTGCGCGCGGGCGACCGCATCATCATCACGATGAAGCCGGACCTCGCGTACGGCGAGCGCGCCCGGACCGGCATTCCGCCGAACTCAACCCTGGTGTTCGACTACGAAATCCTGGCGGTGAAGCCGCAGTCGTTCGTGGAGCTGATTCGCGAAGGGCTGGCGGCGGGGACTGTCGATGACGCTATCGCGCGGGCGAAAGCCACACGCAATCTGAAGAACTACTACGTCAGTCCGTCGAGCGCCCAGGCCGCGGCAAACGCCGCGAATCGCAAGCAGGCCGGCGAGGGTGAGAAGGTGCTCGCCCTGGCGTTGACGCTGCAGCCGAAGATGTATCAGCTGCACCAGTCGATCGCACGCGCGCAGGCGCAACGCGGCGCGAAGGCCAACGCGATCAAAAGCTACGAGACGGCGCTGAAGTTGAATCCGAAGAAGACGCCGGCACACGTCAGCGACCGCGACGCCGCGACGAAGGCGCTGGCGGATTTGCGGAAGTAGCCGGACCTGTACGTAGGGCGGACCGGTTTATGGTCCGCCACAAACAGGCGAACCGAAGTTCGGTTCGCCCTACGTACTGTCTGTTTCTAACTCTCGACGACGACCGGCTGGCCCCACGTCAGGTGGTGCGGATGCCACGGCTGCATCGGACCGCTGAGGGCGCCGAACCGGCGGCGGAGATATCGAATCGCGGAGTTCCAGGCGAGCGGCTCGCTTGGCGCATGAATCACCACGCGGTCGCCGTCCCCTTTGACCAGGGGTCGCAGGACGTTGCCGTCCTGCTCGAGCAGCGAAAGATGCACGACGAAGTCGGCTGGACGGGCTTCGCGGAAGTCCGGCTCTACTTCGACGAGAAACGCTCCGTGGGTGAAGGCAATCGACGTCGGCTGCATCAGGCACCTCGCGATCGTTATGCGGGTCGCCTTAGTGCACGTTGGGTACCAGCCCAATCCCCGCAAGTGCCTGCGTTATCGGCAATCGCGGGCGCGTTCTGCAGGTCAGTTTTGCCGGTACGTTTGTAGGAATTGCTCGGCCTAGGGACTGCACCTGACGATCCATCAGGTGAATCTGGTATGCGCGCTCGACGTCGCGCGAATGCGGCGACGGTCCTACGGGTTGGTCTTCTGTTTGTCGATCAGCGGGAGCCAGTACTCGCGGCTCGCGACCAGATCCGACAACTCGCGGAACATGTCCGGATTGACCTTCTCCGCGTAGGGCAGGATGCAGGCCTTGGTCTCCTGCAGATACTTCTTCACGAAGGCGACGTCGGTCACGAAGCCGAGGGCCGTGAGATTGCTGATGCGATCCGCAAGCTTCAACAGCTTCGCGCGCGGGGTGCCCTCGAGCATGATGCGTCGTAGATATTGCTCCTTCGGTTCCCGGATGCCGTTCTCGCCGCGAATCGTCACTTCCATCACGAGCGCGTAGACGGCGTGGCCGTCGGCGTCGATGTTCCTGATGTCGCGCTCGGTCACGCCCGGCAGGCCGGCCGCGTCTTCGAACAGGTCGTGGATGACGGCGGCCTTGAGCAGGATCGGGTCGATGATCCGGTAATCGATCAGGATCGCCATCGTGCTGAGCTGATGCCGGAACATGTTGCTGCCGGCGCGGCGTTTCACGCCGATCAGCGCCATGGCCTTCACGATGTACGGCGCCATCGTGATGCGGCCGAGCGTGTGAGTGAAGTCGTCGAGAGAAGGTTCCAAGTTATCGAATCGCCGGGTCTGAAGACCCGGCCTCCATCGCGCGCATCCACGCGGCTTCCAGTTCGGCCCAGCTCTCGCCAAACATCGAGGCGGCGACTTCGCCGCCCGTCGCGGGCGGCGGCGCCACCGGCGGCGTGATCGCGTTCCAGTTCGGCGTTTTCATGTCCAGCAGATTATTGACGAAGAAGTCCCAGAGTTTGCGATCGCCGTACGGCGCGCTCGCGCCGCGGCGCCCGGCCGGGTGATCTTCGCCCGGCATCACGAGCAGGTCGAACGTCTTGTTCGCCTTGATCAGCGCATTCACCACCTGCATCGTCGACGACGGGTCGACGTTCGTGTCGAGCTCGCCGACGACCAGCAGCAGCTTGCCTTTGAGATTCGCTGCGTGCACGGTGTTCGACGACGCGGCGTACTGCGGGCCAATCGGCCAGCCCATCCACTGCTCGTTCCACCAGATCTTGTCCATGCGGTTGTCGTGACAGCCGGCGAACGACACGCCGACCTTGTAGAACTCCGAATGGAAGAGCAGTCCCGCCATGGTGTTCTGACCGCCGGCCGATCCACCGTAGATGCCGACGCGCATGATGTCGTACGACGGGTACTTCTTCGCCACGGCCTGGTGCCAGAGAATCCGATCCGGGAAGCCGGCGTCCTTGATGTTCTTCCACGCGACGTCGTGAAACGCGCGCGACCGGTTCGCGGTGCCCATGCCGTCGATCTGCACGACGATGAAGCCGAGCTCGGCGATGGCCTGCATGCCGTAGTACGGCGCGAAGTGCTTCGGGACGAAGGAGCCGTGCGGGCCCGCGTAGATGTTCTCGATCACAGGATACTTCCGCGCCGGATCGAAGCGCGTCGGCCGGATGATGATGCCGTAGATGTCCGTCGTGCCGTCGCGGCCTTTCGCGACGAACGCTTCGGGCGCGCGCCAGCCGGCAGTGGTGAGCGCTGCGAGATCAGCTTTCTCGAGGTCGAGCAGCACCTTGCCGTCGGCCGCGCTCTTCAGCTGTGAGACCGGCGCGAGATCCACGCGTGACCACGTGTCCACGAAGTACTTGCCGTCCGGCGAGAAGGTGGCGGTGTGGGTGCCGTCCGCAGACGTCAGCGGCGTGAGGCCGGTGCCGTCGAAGTTCACGCGGTAGTACTGCGCGAAATACGGATCCTGGCCCGCCACGATCCCGCCCGCCGTGAACGTGATCTGCCGCGCGGTCTCGTCCACGCTCACGACCGAGCGCACGACCCACTTGCCGGACGTGATCTGGTTCTTCACGCGACCGGTCATGCCGTCGTAGAGATACAGGTGCGCCCAGCCGTCGCGCTCGGACATCCAGATGATCTCGGCGCCGTCCTTCATGTCGCGCCGGTAGGTCCGGCCCGCGTCGGTGAGATTGCCCGTCGCGCGGTTGTAGTGGATGAACGTGTCGGAGTGCTCGTCGATGAGCGCGCGCGCCGCGCCGGTCGTGCCGTTCACTTCAATCACGCGCAGGTTCTGATGGCCGCGCTCGTTGTATTCGAATGTGAACGCGCGGCTGTCGTCGCGCCAGACCATCTGATTGATGTTGTAGGGATTTGAGAACAGTGACTGATCGAGCTTGATCTCGCGCTTGCCCTCGACGTCGAGCAGCACGCGCTCGTGCTGGACGAGCGTGTCGCCGGGCTTCGGATAGTTGCGCTCGAAGGTCTTCGGCTGCAGCTGGTCGGCCGGCGACGAGTCGACGTAGCGCACCATGTGCTGTTGGGCCGGGACGACGACGCGCGCGGCCGCGATCTTCTTCGAGTCGGGCGACCAGACGATCAGGTTTTGTGTGAACGGATGATCGGCCGTGCCGGTGCGGCTGAGCTGAACGCCGGTCTCCGGCGCCGCGTCGACTGCGCGGACGAAGATGTTGTTGTCGCGGATGAAGGCGACGAGCCGGCCATCACGCGATGCTCCGGCCGGTCCGCCCTGACCACGGCCGCCGCCGCGTCCCGCGCCTTGTGCGCCGCCCGCGCCCGCGCCGCCGGCCCCGCGTCCACCTTGACGTCCGCCTGCGGCATCAGCCGGCGCCGTCGAGGCGCCCTTCGTGCACGCGTAGTCGGCCAGCGTGCAGGTCCATGCCGTGTTGTCGTCGCCCGTGAACGTGATGGCGCGCTCGCTGTCGACAAACGTGAAGGTGGAGAAGGGCAGTTTCGTCGCGGTGTAGCTCTTCCCGGCGGCGCCGCTCAGTGCCGTCGCGAGCCGCGCGTGATCGAAGGCCGGGCGTCTCAGTGCAGTCGCCGGATCGACGAGGACGAACGCGTTGCCGCCGCGGACCGACTTCCGGTACCAGAACCGGCCCGAAGACAACCACGTGGGCGGCTCGGGCGCGTCGATCACTTGTCCGTCATAGCGCGCCTGGAGCGCGAGCGCGCGCTCGTAGTCGGCGACGGTCATCGTGCCGGTGCCGGGCGCGGCCGCCGCTCGAGGCGCGGCCGGCGCCTGCGTCGCGCGGCTCTGCGCGCTGGGCAGGGACGACAGGGCAGCGACGAGAGCACCGAGCAGGACGAATCGACGCATAAGGCTGTAGCCGGACCGGGTGCGGAATGACATGGGCATGATTATCGGGGAAACATGCCTTCGTAGGGCAAACCTTCAGGTTTGCCCGCTATGGCAGACCTAAAGGTCTGCCCTACGAAGGACGACACCGGCTTATCGGCTCGAGTAACTGATCCGCCAGATCCGATTGCCGCCGTCGTCCGACACGAGCAGTGACCCGTCAGGAAGCTGGAGCAGGCCCACTGGCCGTCCCCAGGCCTCTTTCTGATCGTCGTCTCGCGCGATGAACCCGGTGAGGAAGTTCTCGGGCGGGCCGCTGGGCCGGCCGTTGCGGAATGGCACGCGCGCCACACTGTAGCCGGACAACTTCGAGCGGTTGATCGAGCCGTGGAGCGCGACGAACGCGCTGTTGCGGTACTCCGCGGGGAATTGCGTGCCCGTGTAGAAAAGGATGCCGAGCGCTGCGGCATGTGACGCGAGCAGCACGTCAGGCGCGATGGCCTTCGCGACGAGATCGGGCCGCGGCTTCAGCACCGTCGGATCGACGTTCTTCCCGATGTATGAGTACGGCCAGCCGTAGAACCCGTCGTCTTTCACAGACGAGATGAAGTCCGGCACGAGATCGTCGCCGAGATGGTCGCGCTCGTTCACGGCAGTCCAGAGCGTGTTCGACCCTGGATACCACGCGAGGCCGACCGGATTGCGCAGTCCACTCGCAAAGAGCCGATGACCGCTGCCGTCCGGGTTGTACTCGTGAATTGCACCGCGCGCGATCGCGACATCGTCGTTCTCCGGCGTCGCGTTCGTCGCCGATCCAATCGTCACGTACAGCTTCGTGCCGGCCGCATTGAAGATGACGTTCCGCGTCCAGTGGTTGTACCCGCGCGTCTGGTTGAGCGGGATGCCGAGGCGCGTGGCGGTGTCCTGATCGAGCGCGGCGTCGCTCGCCGGCAGATCCGCGATTTTCTCCGGCACGCCTTCCGCCTGCGTCTGTCCGGTCTTGTAGGTGAATCGAATGACCGAGTCGTTGTTGCCGACGTAGAGATAATTGGGCCGGGCCTGCCCGGCCCCTACGGGGACGAACGCGAGACCGAACGGACGGTTGAGTCCCGTTGCAAACGTCTCGCGCACTTCAGCGACGCCGTCCTTGTCGGCATCGCGCAGCACGGTGATTTTTCCGTTCGTGCGGCTGGCGGGCTCGCTGAGGAACACGTCGCCATTCGGCGCGATCGCCATGAACCGCGCGAGCGCGAGCTTGTCTGCGAAGACCGTGACGTTGAATCCCGCCGGCACCGTCAACTGATGCCCGTCCGGCATCGCGACGACGCGCGTGGCCTTACGAAACCAGGGCGTGGCAAAGGGCGCCGGAAGCGGCCCGGCGGGCTGCTGGAGAAGGATCGCGAGAAGCATGAAGGCCATGTTGTTCTTCATGACCCTCATGCCCTCATGATCCTCATGTCTGCTCTTGTGACTCTGCGGTGACTACTTCAACCCGAGCTGCGTCGCAAGCGCCGCGCTGTTGTAGAACAGCCACTCTTCCTTGATCTTGTTGTTGTCGATCTTGAGGACTTCGACAAAGCGGCCCTTGAACGGCTTGTTCGTGGCCTTCGGGATGCCCATCGACGGCATCGGGCCCTTGTTCGTGCCCTCGATGTGGCCCTCGAGCACGACATAGTCGCCGGCGGTCCAGGTCGCGGCGGTCATGGACACGTCGGGAAACCCCGCCATGAATTCCTTGGTACTCACGGCTGTTTCCTTCTTGTTCATGTCCTTGGACTGACCCATTTCGACGAGCTTGTAGTCGTCGCTCTGGAGCGCTTCGATCGCCGCGGGATCGTGTTTGTTCATGGCGGCGATCATGTTTTGCGCGACGACGAGGTTGTTGCGCTCCTTGTCGTCGTTCGTGCCGATGACGACGGTCGGAATCGCGCCGGTCGCCGCGATGGCTTTGCGCGCCATGGGATTCTTGATCACGCCCAGCTGCGCCAGCATCGTGCCTTCGTCGAAGTAGATCGCGTCCTTCTCGCCCATCCTGCCGGCCGCGTCGAACTCGAGCGTGTGCCCGACAGACAGACCGATCTTCTTGTTGGTCGCCGGCGTCATCTTGCCGTCGGGACCGGGCATCGGGCCGGTGTTGGTGCCGGTGTAGACCGCAATGGCCATGATGTGCTGGCCGTTCGCGAGCACCAGGTGCACGTCGCCTTTGCGGTCCGGGAACGACGCGGCGGACTGCCTGGCGTGCTCAACGATCGCCGCGCGGCCGGTGATCGACGGCGTCGCTGAATCGACCTCCTCGGAGACAGCGTTCTCCGTGTAGCACTGCCCGAACGCATCCCAGTTCTTGTCGTTGAAGTACTTCCAGCAATCCTGATACGTCCGCACCTTCGCCTCGGGGGACGGGGGCGGGACGGCTTTGGTGGTCGTCTCTGCCGGCAGTGGCGGCGTGGAATCTGAACAGGCCGCCGCGATGGCGAGGACGAGCGCGGCGCCTGCCCACGACCACGGCGCGGATTGAGTATTCGACTTGCGAGTCATCGGGACCTCCAGGGAGTCAGGGTAACAACAAACGGCGAATACTACCCCGTCTGCCGCTGGAGTTATTGTGGTTTTCGGACGGGAACCAGGATGCCGGGTCTGAAGACCCGGCCTCCATCCCGAACGGTCTCAATACGTCACGCGCACCCGGTACTTCAGCACGCTCGTGCCGTCCGCAGCGACCGGCACCTTGAACTGCGCGGCCCAGGCGTCGGTCTTCGTCCATGTGTACGTCGACTGCAGCATCCGCCACGTGCCGCCGATCGGCTCGTTCACCTCGATCGAAATCGGCGTGGCCTTGTGGTTGCGGAGCGTGACCTCGAACTCGACGTCGTAGACATTCGAGCTCACGCGCTGAAAGTCCGTCTGCTTGCGCTCGGCGACGACGTCGAAGGCGTTGCCGATCTTGAGATTCACGGTCTCGTCCTTCGGCGTGTGATCGATGTGATCTTCACCGACGAACTGCAGTCCGCCTTTTGAGTCTGCTTGATACACACGCACGACACCGGCGGGCATCGGCATCCCGAGCCCGGCCTTCTCCTCGTTCTTCAGCTGGTAGTACACCTGCACGACGTCCTTCAGCGGCGCGCCGGGGTGCTGCGCGTTCCGGTAATAGAAGTTCTGCCCGTCGACGACGTAGCGCTTCAGAACGGAGAAGTTGGTGGCATTCAGCATGCTCACCTGCTACGTCTCGTTGTTGTTCACCGTCGTCTTTCGGCCGAGCGTGTAGAGGTGGTAGTCGGAGAACGACTCCTGCTGCATGGGCGGCGCCATCGCCGCGCGTTCATTTCGGGCCATGTCCGCCATCGACTTGGCCATCACTTCTCTCACACGATTCAAGTCGCCGGCGACGAGCTGCAGCGACGCGTTCCTGAAAGAAGTTCCGCTGCCGTTGCGAACGGTGACCCAGCCGTCGAGATCGGCGGCCTTGTCATCGCGCGCGACCGTCAACACGTAGTCCGCGTTCCAGGCGAGCGAGCGCGCGAGGTACGACGCTTCCACGCGATGCCGCTGGCCACCTTCGTTGTCGAGCGTCCAGATCAGGGTCGGCCGCGTGTAGAGGTTGCCGGGCAGCTCGGGAAAGCGGATGTGATCCGCGCCCATGCCCGTGACGATCTCGCCGTCGATGCGCCAGACGGGCGCGTTGTTGTAGCTGATGAGGTGGGCGGTCACTTCGCGCTCGCCGTTCTGATCGCGGCGCACGAGCGTGACGTCACGGCCGACGTACTTGCGGAGCAGCTTGTCGGGCTCGAGCAGGTCATACTCGTAGTTCTGCTCGAGGACGCTCACGCGCGATGGCTCGCTGAGCGAGCGGAAGTGCACGGTCGCCGGATTGACCGTGGCGGCGATGTCCATGAAGTGCAGATCGGACGTGCCGCGTGCGAGCTCGATCGACCGGACGTCGCGGACGAGCGCGATGTCCGAGTTGTACACGGTCACCGCGAGGTCGGTCTGGTCTTCGAGCGTCGTCGTGCCCGGACCCGACTGCGACGGCCCGGCGGCGGAGACGACATCGGCGCGACGCATGGACGCGCCGGCAATCACGACAAGGCCGAGCGCAAGCGCGGCCGGGGCAACCCAGAAACGTAATGACATGGAACGGCTCCTCTAGGCGTTGAACGGAGGAGCCGGGGATTCTTGCAGCGGGGGGCAGTACGTAGGGCGGACCGGGTTGGGGTCCGCCAGGTCAGCGGACCGAAGTTCGGTCCGCTCTACGTACTGGACCGCGTCGTGAGGTGCTGCGCCGCCTGCGTGCAGGTGCTCGTCACGTAATCGGCGCTGTCCACCGTGCAGTCGAGGTCCTGAAGCAGGCCGTCGTGCACGTCGTAGATCCATCCGTGGACGGCGATCGCCTGTCCGCGCCCCCACGCATCCCGCACGACCGTCGTCTCGCAGACGTGACGCACCTGCTCGATGACGTTCAGTTCGCAGAGCCGCCGGATGCGCGCGTCGTCCGACTCACCGCTGTGCATCGCCACGTCGTGGCGCTCGCGCACGTCCTGCACGTGACGCAGCCAGTTGTCGATCAGGCCGAGCGACGCGCCCTCGTAGGCCGCCCGCACGCCGCCACAGCCGTAGTGGCCACAGACGATGACGTGTCCGACCTTCAGCACGTCAATGGCGTACTGAATGACGGACAGACAGTTCAAATCCGTGTGCACGACGACGTTCGCGACGTTGCGGTGGACGAAGAGCTCGCCGGGCAGCAGGCCGACGATCTCATTGGCCGGCACGCGGCTGTCCGAGCACCCGATCCACAGGTACTTCGGTGTCTGCTGAGCCGACAGTGACGAGAAGAAGTCAGGATCGCGCGCGCTGATGCGTCGTGCCCAGTCGCGATTGTTGCTGAAGAGCGTCGTGAGTCGGTCCACGTGTCGGTAATTGTATCGGACAGTACGTAGGCCGGGCCTCTTAGGCCCGGCATTTCGGCGGACCTGAGAGGTCCGCCCTACGTACTGACGGCCGCCATCGGCGCGGGTGCCACAGGATCCGCGCGCGGAAAGAGCGCGTCGCCTTTTTCGATCGGCGTGCCTGGCTTGAGGCCGCCCCATCGCGCGAGGTCCTGCAGTCGCGCGCCTTCGGCGCGCACCGCGCCCGGCGCCGGCGGCGTGAGCGTGCTGCCCATGCGGCGCCACACGTCCTCGATCTTCGCGGGCATGGCCGGCCAGAGCAGCAGGCTCGCGATGCGGAGCGCTTCGGCGGCGTTGTACAAGATGAGGCCGACCTCATCCATCTTTGCCGGATCCTTGGCGAGCTTGAACGGTTCGGTCGCGTGGATGTATCCGTCGACGCGCCCGGAGAGCGCGATGCCTTCCTGCAGCGCGCCGGCGACGTCGAGATCTGACGCACAGGCGATCGCCCGTTCGACATGTTCCGCCGCGATCGCCGGCCAATCGTGGCCTGCATGCGACGTCGCGCCCTTCGGATCCGGACAGCGGCCGTCGAAGTACTTGCCGACCATGTTCGACACACGCGAGAACGCGTTGCCGATGCCGTTCGCGAGATCGGCGTTGTAGACCTCGATGAACTTGCTGTGCGAAAAGTCAGCGTCGGTCGCCGCGAGCGGGCCTTGCGTGAGCATGTGCCAGCGGAACGCATCGCGGCCGAACGCGTTGCAGTAGGCCTCGATCGTCGGCAGGTCGATGAAGTTGCCGAGCGTCTTGCTCATCTTCCGGCCTTCGCGAATCCAGAACGAGTGCGCGTACACGCACCCCGGCAGCGGCAGGTCGAGCGCCATCAGCAGCGCGGGCCAGATGACGGCGTGAAACCACAGGATCTCTTTGCCGATGAGGTGCAACTGGGCCGGCCAGTAGCGCGCGCGGTTCCGTTCGGACGCGGGCAACGCCGACGGATCGATCACGCCAAGCGCGGTCGTGTAATTGAGGAGCGCGTCGATCCACACGTAGGTCACGTGCTTCGAGTCGCTGCCGTCCGGCGCCGGCACTGGCACACCCCACGAGAAGTTCGTGCGGCTGACCGGCACGTCCTGAAGACCTTCGGGCCCGTTCACGCGACCGAGCACTTCGTTGCGTCGTCCTTCGGGCCGGATGAACTCCGGATGCTGCTGATAGAACGCGTTCAGTCGATCCTTGTAGGCGCTCAGCTTGAAGTAGTAGTTCTCTTCGTTCGCCTTCACGAGCGGCTGGCCGTTGAACGCCTTGTAGTTGCGCTCGCGCGCCTGGATCTCGGTGACGTACTCCTCCTGCCCCTCGTCGTACCAGCCCTCGAACGTGCCGAGGTACACGTCGCCCGATTTGATCAGGCGCCGGAAGGCTTCCTGCACCTGCTTGGTGTGGCGCGGCTCGGTCGTGCGGATGAAGTCGTCCTGGCTGGCGCCCACGTATGCGAGTGCCGAGATGAAATGCGCGGCGTTCTCGTCGGCCAGTGCCTGCGGAAAGATGCCGCGCGCGGCCGCAGATTTCTCAACCTTCTCGCCGTGCTCGCCGGTCCCCGTGAGAAAAAAGACGTCGTCACCCGCGAACCGATGGAAGCGCGCGAGCGCGTCCGCAACAATCGTCGTGTAGCAGTGCCCGATGTGCGGCCGATCGTTGACGTAGTAGATCGGCGTCGACAGGTAAAACAGCGGCGCAGACATCAGGCCATTCTATGCCGCCACTCGGCGGTGATACGCTTCGACACGATGATTCGGCGTTTGGCTTCTGGCTTTTGGCTTCTGGCTTTTCTTGTTGTGTTCGCAGTGCCGGCGGCGGCGCAGACGGTGACCGACGGACGCGCCTGGGTCACATTCACCATGCAGGGACGCGCCCGGCAGGACTCGCCCTGGCGCTGGTCGCTGGACTCGATCGCGCGGTCTCGCGAGGGCGTCGGCGAGCTGGATACGGCGACCTTCCGGCCCATGCTGACTTACACCGTGAACCAGCACACAAGCGTCGGCGGCGGATATGCCTTTGTGTCGAGCTATCCGGTGACCGGTGGCCGGGCCACGGAACATCGCGTGTTCGGCGTCTATCAATGGACCAGCCCCGCGCATGGCGGGACGATCTCCATGCGCGTACGGGTGGAGGACCGGATGCTCGAGGCCAACAGCGGCGTGCTCTGGCGCGCACGGCCGTGGGCACGCTTCACGCATCCGATCCGGCCGGGCAGCAGGTTGTCGCTGGTGGGATGGGACGAGCTGTCACTGCATCTGAACACCACGACCCGTATCCCGCGCGGCATCGATCAGAACCGCGCGTTCGCCGGCGTCGGCACCGTGTGGTCGCCGCGCGTTCGCACGGAGATTGGGTACCTGAATCAATACCTTCCAGGTCACCTCGGTGCTGTCGACAGGATGAACCACATCGTGGCGACGACGGTGACAGTCGCGTTCTAGCTTCGTAGGGCAGACCTTCAGGTCTGCCTCTGGGCAAGCCTGAAGGCTTGCCCTACGAAGGCATAGCTCACCGCCTCCGCCGCGAACGCGAACGTGCCGTGATCCCGCATCTCCGTCGCCGCGCGCAGGAACGCCCCAAGCGCCGCGCGCGATAGTGCGCTGCCAACGCTCACGCGCTTGACGCCGATCGACGAGAGCGTCGCGAGGTCGAGCTGCACACCCTGCAAGCCCATCACGACGTTCACGGGCCGATCGACGGAGCGCACGACGGTTGCGATCTCCTCGGCCGTTCGGAGTCCCGGCGCATACAGGACGTCTGCGCCCGCTTCCTGAAATGCCTGGAGCCGCGCGATGGTGTCGGCCAGATCGGGTCGTCCGTGCAGGAAGTTCTCTGCGCGCGCGGTCAGCGTGAACGTCGCCGGCAATGTTCGCGCGGACTCAACGGCGGCGCGCACGCGATCGGCGGCATGCGCCAGATCGTAGATGCGGTTGTCCGGTGGGCGAGCGACGTCTTCGATCGAGCCGCCGGCGAGGCCTGTCGCCGCAGCGAGACGGATCGTCTCGGCCGCAGTCTCCGGAGCGTCGCCAAAGCCGTTCTCCAGATCGGCGCTCACGGGAAGATCGGTCGCGGCGACAATATCTGCGATGTGCGCGAGCATTTCGTCGCGAGCGATCTCGCCGTCCGGCACGCCTCGCGAGAATGCGTAGCCGGCGCTTGTTGTCGCCAAGGCCTCGAATCCGAGCGTGGCGAGCAGCCGCGCGGTGCCCGGATCCCACGGGTTCGGAATGATGAACGCGCGGTCGCGCGCGTGAAGCGCGCGAAACGCCCGCCCTTTCTCAGCCTGCGACACGACCGAAGGTGCCATCGACCACCTCCACGAATGTCCGCTCCTCTTTGAGGATGAGGCGCTTCGAGTCGGCCATCGCGAAGTTCGCGCGTCCTTCCGGGTCCGAACGAATCCTGGCGCGGTAGGCCTCGTAGCTCGCGAGGCTCTCGAACGCGATCAAGCCCCAGGCGATGTTGTTCGTTCCTTCGTGTGGCAGGAAGTAGCCGATGAGGTGGCCCCCGCATCGCGGAATGATGCGGCCCCAATTCTCGGCGTAGGTCCGGAAGGTGTCGCGCTGGAACGGGTCGATCTCATAGCGAATCACGCACGCGATCGTCATGCCGTCGAGTGTGCATCTTGCCCGACATGCACGATTCGTCTAGCATCAAACCGTGGATGTCGACGCGGCCGATGCCGCGATTTCCTCGATTGCCGCCGCGATTGGCGAGCCGGCCCGCGCGCGCATGCTGTATCGCCTGGCCGACGGGCGTGCACGGACGAGCACCGAGCTGGCCGTCGTGGCGAACGTCAGTCCGTCCACCGCGAGCGTGCATCTGCAGCGGTTGAAGTCGGAGCGGTTGGTGCAGGTGCTCGCGCAGGGCAAGCATCGGTACTACAGCCTGGCCGGTGCCGACGTCGCGGCCGCACTCGAAGCGCTGAGTGTGCTCGCCGGCGCGCCGCGAGAACGATTCGTTCCCATGACGCCCATCCGGCTTCGCGCTGCACGCACCTGCTACGACCACATCGCCGGGACGCTCGGCGTCGATCTGCACGATCGATTCGTGGCGCTCGAGTGGATCCGTTCAACGGACCCGAATGAAGTGGCCTACGACCTGACCGCGACAGGCGCGAAGGCGTTCGAACGTCTCGGCGTCGACGTCACTGCGTTGCGCGCTCGACGCCGGCGATTCGCCTTTGCGTGTCTCGATTGGAGCGAGCGACGTCCGCATCTCGGCGGAGCGCTTGGTGCCGCACTGCTCGAGGTCGCGCTCGAGCGCCGATGGGTCGATCAGGATCTGGACAGCCGCACGCTCGACGTCACCGCCGCGGGACGTCGAGAGATGCGAGCGCGATTTGGGCTGAGCTAGTTCTGACAAAAGCAGAAACATGGAGGACGTGGAGACGGAGATTCGGTAATGGAGAGCATGGAGAAGTTGTTTAGGGTTCGCCCCAAAAACCAAGTACGTCTCCATGTTCTCCATAACCGGATCAGGTCTCCATGTCCTCCACGTTTCAGCTTTTGGTGCCGTTCACGCCGGGTCTAACCACCTTCGCCAAGGCTACGGTGGTCCGCCGAAGCTTCATGCGAAGGCGGAAGACCCGGCCTCCATCCGACGATGTGTCCCCCAAGTTCCGTCGCGTCTTCGCGGTGCCCTTCGCGTCTTCGCGTGATCCCTACCGAATACGCGCAAGCCCGGCCGCAATCGCCACCAACTCCTGGAACCCATCGCGATCCGATCGCGGGCCTGGCGCCGGCAATGTATCCACCCGCCGGACGAGCGCATCCCAGCGTGTCGCGTTCCGCGGTTGATCGCGCAGCAACACACCGAATTCTGCGACCGCCGCGGCGAAGGGCAGATGCTGCACGCGCCCGCCCGGGCGAACGACGTGTGTGATGAGCTCGCTCGTCTCGCGGTCAGGCCTCTTGAAGCGCGTCTTCACCTGCAGCCACTCGCCGTTTCGCACTGGCGCGACCGGCGCGACGGGCCGCACCGCATCCGCCGGACCCTGCGGCTGATAGCGCAACGGATCGATCGCCGGCCGGCCGTCCGCGTCGTCGCGGTCGTCACGGGCGACGCCCACCGGAATCACTTCGTAGAGCACTGTCACCGTGTGGCCGGCGCCCATCTCGCCGGCGTCCTTGCGGTCGTTGTTGAAATCGCGCGCGGCGAGCGCACGATCCTCGTATCCAATCAGCTTGTATGCGCTGATCGCGCCAGGGTTGAATTCCACCTGGAACTTCACGTCCTTCGCCACGGTCTCGAGCGTCGAGTCGGCCTCACGAATCAGCACGCGCCGGGCTTCCTGCAGCGAGTCCAGATAGGAGTAGTGTCCGTTCCCCTTGTCGGCCAGCATCTCCATCGTCCGATCCTTGAGGTTGCCGCTGCCGACGCCGAAGACGGAGAGGAAGACGCCCGATTCGCGCTCGCGCTCGATCAGGTGGAGCAGGTCGTGCTCGCTCACGATGCCGACGTTGAAGTCTCCGTCGGTCGCGAGGATCACGCGATTGACGCCGCCGGGCACGAACGCTTCGCGCGCGACGCGATACGCGAGGATGAGTCCCTGACCGCCGTTCGTGGATCCACCGGCGTTGAGATTCGCGATCGCTCGCTGAATGACGTCGCGGTACCGCGCCTGGGTCGGGTAGAGCGCGACGCCGCTCGATCCTGCATAGGTCACGATCGACAGCGTGTCGTCCGGACGCAGCGTGTCCACGAACATGCCGAGCGCCGTCTTGATCAGCGGCAGCCGCTCGACGGGCGCCATCGATCCGGACACGTCGATCAGCAGCACGATGTTGCGGCCGCCAATCTCGCGCTCCGCCGGTGCCTTCGCGCGTGCGCCGATCAGCACGAGCTTATGCGTCGGCTCCCACGGGCAATCACCGACTTCCGTCGTCACACCGATCGGCGCGCCGTCCGTGGGATTCGCGTACGCGAACTTGAAGTAATTCAGCATTTCCTCGACGCGAACCGTTTCGCGCGGCGGCAACTGACCGCTGGACAGAAACCGTCGAACGTTCGAATACGAGGCCGTGTCCACGTCGGCGCCGAACGTCGAGAGCGGATGTTCAGTTGTTGACTGGAAGCGATTCGGATTGATGAACGTGTACGTCTCGCCGTACGGCGGCGCCGGATTGTAGACGGGTGCGTACACCTCGGGTCGGTAGCCGACTCCGCCGCCCTGTCCCTGCTGCCCGACTCCGCCCCGCCCGCCACCGCCACTTCCACCGGCCTGTGCAGTTGCGGTGCCTGACGCCACCGTTGACGTGGCGGGTGGCGGAGGCGGCGGCATATATGCAGGCGGAGGCGGTGCGACCGGCGACTGCCGCGAATTAGCCTGCGCGTCTTTGTCTTCGAGTTTGGCGTCCTGTCTCTTCTCACCTGGCCGCGCGAGCACAATCGGCAGCTGCAACGACGTCGCGCCGGCCTTGACCGTTAAGTCGCGCGAGAACGCCGTGAATCCCGCCAGCTCTGCGCGAACGCGGTACGCGCCCGCGACGACGCCGGCGAGTCTGAATGTGCCGTCGGAGGCGCTCGTGGTCTTCGCTTCGGTCTTGCCGGCGCGATCCAGCGTGATGACGACGCCCGACAGCGGATTGAGGGCGGTATCGACGACGGAGCCGCGGATGGTCGCGCCACCTTGAGCGCTCGCGACAGCGCCCGGGCCGGACGACCCGCAGGCGACAAACAAGACGGAAAGGACGAGCACAGCGAAAGCGCGAAAACGATTGGACACAGTGGCCTCCATTCCATAGAACGGGGAGGCCGGGAAATCTTGCGTTGTAGGGGCCGGGCATGCCCGGCCCTGACAGATTCAGAGATTGGGAACCTGCACGGTCCAGGTCTGGCCGCCATCGGTCGTGATGAACGTGCGGCCGTCAGACGTTCGGACCGTGGCCTCGCGGGGGCTGGTCGCAGTGATGGATGCGAGGTCGACGGGCGCCGGCGGCGTGACGCGGGTGAAGTTGGTGCCGTCAGTTGAAAGCAGAACTACGCCGTCGCGGCCGACGAGCCAGCAGGCGGTCGGCGACGCGCTGCCGTTTGTGATGCGCAGAGTCGGAGGATCGATCGTGATCGGTTGCCATGACGTGCCGGCATCGGATGATCGCTCGACTGCGCCGGATGAGAGCACGCGCCAGCGGGTTGGAGTGGTCGCACGGAACGTCGCGCTTGTCGCTCCCCGAGTGCCGGCACCGGCAGCTCCTCCGCCGCGCCCGCCGCCACCTCCACCTCTACCGCCCGCTCCAGCAACAGGTTGCGCCAGCGCTGGATCCGGCGAGGAGAACTCGGCGATCACGGTTGCGAGCGTGACGGTTTCCGCTCTGCTCATCAGACGCGCATTCGCATCCGCCGCCGCGTTAGCCGCTGCCGTTGTCGTGGTCGCGACGGGCGGTTGCGCCGGCGGCGGTGGCGTTGCGCCCGTCACCGTCGGAGGCGTAGCCACACTCTTCGGCGGGGGCGGCGGCACTGGCGGAGGCGGCAGATATGCTGGCGGCGGAGCAGTCGCTGCACCCGTTGCACCCGTTGCGCCCGTTTGTCCCTGCTGACCGAGCACCCGGCCAGCAGCAGGCGCAGTTTTCGACTGCGCTTCATCGCGACGTTCTGCTTGCTGCCGCTTCGACACCGCCTCGGCTTTGTCTTTGTCGAGCTTCGTTTCTTTCGCGGGCGGTGGCGGCTCTGCGAATGTAGGAGCCGGTGCGGCGGGAAGTGTGGCGTTTTTCTCGCGAGCGTCAGCCATCTGCGGTACTGGCGCCTCAGGCTGCGCTGGCCATGCCACCCAGACAAGCAACGATGCGGCAATCGTTCCCGCTGCGAGCGGAACGAGCCATCGCACAGGCGATTTCGGCCTGAACGGCACGACCGCGGCGGGCGCGACTTCTGTCCGCGCGAACGCCGCCATCAGCGCCTGACACCGCGCGCAATCCGCCAGGTGCGTCTCGACAAGCTGCGCCTGATCGGACGACAACGCGCCGTCCGCCCACGCCGCGAGCGTCTCGGCATCGATGCACGACGCCGAGGCGGGCGACGCCGGGTCCGCCTGTCCGCGCAGCTCTGCCTTCAGCAGCCGGTCGAGCGCGCGATCTGGATCGGTGGACACGAAGAACTCCCCTTAGTGTGAACGATCAGGGCCGTCGTTCTTGCGATCCGGCCCGGTTCCCGCCAGTTCCCGCAGATCGAGTGAGCCCGGATCGCTCAGGATCGAGCCCAGGCACTCGGCGATGGCCCGGTCGTCCAGGCCATGGTCGTCGCGCAACGATCGCTCGATCGCTTCGCGAATCTCTTTGCGCGTGCGCGTCAGATGACGCGACACCGTCGCCTCGTGCTCCTTGAGCAGTCGTCCGATCGCCGCCAGCGTCAGGTCCTGCACGTAGTAGCTCGTGAGACGAAGTCGATCGCGCGCGCTGAG
>Ga0137451_1000126_pt1 | contig 23282 bp, 20 predicted proteins | sample EasRivERMGT500_2_FD_102336 | JGI IMG/M metagenome (GOLD analysis project Ga0137451, IMG submission 102336) | Soil microbial communities from meander-bound floodplain in the East River, Colorado, USA - East River MetaG ERMGT500_2 | ecosystem: Environmental > Terrestrial > Soil > Floodplain ... | reverse complement strand
CGCAGATGGCGAGGCACGCCGTTCCGAGAACCTTGCCCAGGTGCTCGAGCTTCTTCTGCAGCGGCGTGTCCTCGGCCTCGAACGACTGGATCATCTCGGCGATGAGACCGATCTGGGTGTTCATGCCCGTGCCGGTCACGAGTCCCTTGCCGCGTCCATAGGTGATCAGCGTGCCCATGAAGGCGGAGTTCTTGCGGTCCCCCAGGGGGATCTCCTTGTCCAGCACCACCGCGGCTTTCTTCTCGACCGGCACCGATTCGCCTGTCAGCGAGGCCTCTTCGATCTTGAGATTGATGCTCTCGACCAGCCGCAGATCCGCGGGAACGAAGTTTCCGGCTTCCAGCAGGACGATGTCCCCCCCGACGATCTCCCGGCCTGGAATCGTGATCTGATGGCCGTCGCGCATCACCTGGGCATTGGGGGCGGACATCTTCTTCAGGGCCGCCAGGGCCTGTTCCGCCTTCGATTCCTGTATGACTCCGACCACGGCGTTCAGCACGACAATGAACATGATGGCGACGGAGTCGACGTACTCTCCGAGCGCGAGCGAGATCAACGCCGCGATGATCAGAATGATCACGAGGTAATTGTTGAACTGGTCCCAGAGCAGGGCGAAGAATCCCGGCCGGGGGTGCTCGGTCAGCTCATTGGGACCGAACTTCCCGAGACGCTCCTCGGCCTCCTGCCCGGTCAGGCCTCGATCGAGGTGCGTCTGAAAGCCGCTGGCGAGTTCTTCGATCGGCTTGGCGTGAGAGTCTCTGTCTTGCATCTAAGCCTCCTCTTAATCTCTGCGATCCTCGGGCGAGACTTGCCGCATGGGTCATTTCAGGTTTCGTTCCACCTGAGTATGGGTGGGGGCGACAGGGAAGAAAATTTGAGATTTGCAATGCGTTTCATTGAGGAACCGCATGGCAGCGAACATTGCTCAATGGCTGGAATTACGATTCGTAATGAATCGATTCGGCCAGAAAACCTTGATCGGCAACTTCTGCTCTGCTATAAGCAAGTTGTGCGTCCCGGCGAAGGCCGGGCGCCCCCTCCAAAGGGGAGTAGCTTCGGCAGCCGGTGGCTGCCGTGACGCGGTCGTCAAGACGGGTTCTGCCCCCGGTCGCGTCGGCATTGCTTCTTCTTACGTGCAAGCGAGACCTTTGCCCATCGGGTGAAGGTCTGTTTGCGAAAGCGGCCTTCATCCTGAGGTGAAGGCCGCTGTGCGTTTATGGCACGGCGGTATGGCAATCGATCCGAGGAGGACCGCCATGCTGCAGCCGGGAATCCGACGCTACCTCAAGCACGGAACGCTTCCCCAGCTTCGCGTTTTCGAGGCGAGCGCGAGGCTGGGAAGTCTCACCCGCGCCGCCGAAGAACTGCACATCGCCCAGCCCACGGCCTCGGTGCAGATCAAGAAACTCGCCGAGACGGTCGGCCTGCCGTTGTTCGAACAGGTCGGCAGGCGCGTCTACCTCACGGATGCGGGTCAGCGCCTCTATGCAGGCTGCCATGACGTATTCCGTGCTTTATCGGCGATCGACGAAGCGCTGAACGGCATGCGTGCCATGGAGAGCGGGCATCTCCGGCTGGCGGTCAGCTCGACGGGCAAGTACTTCGCCCCACGCATGCTCGGCGCCTTCATCCAGCGCTATCCGGGAGTGGAAGCGTCGCTGGAGATCCACAACCGCAAGACGCTGATCGACCGGCTCGCGAACAACGAGGACGATCTGTATGTCTTCGCCTCGCCGCTCGACAGGGAAGACGTCGTGACCCAGGCGCTACTGCCGAATCCCCTGGTCGTTTTCGCTCGCGACGACCATCCGCTCGCCAAAGCGCGGAGCATCGCCTTCGAGCGCATCGCCGCGGAGCCCTTCCTCATGCGCGAACCCGGGTCCGGGACGCGCCTGCTCGCGACGAAACTGTTCGAGCGGCGCGGGCTTGCCCCGAGGATCAGAATGGAGCTGAGCACCGACGAGGCGATCAAGGAGGCCATCCTGGCCGGCCTGGGCGTAGCTATCATGTCGCGCTTCACGCTCGGACTGGAACCCGAACCCTCGCGACTGATCTGCCTGGACGTCGAGGGCTTCCCCCTCGAGAACCACTGGCACTTCGCCTACCCGGTGGGCAAGCAGCTATCGGCAACGGCCCGGGCGTTCATGGATTTTGCCCGGCTCGAAGCGAAGGGGCTCCTAATGAACGGCATCGCACATTGCCGGCAATGAGCCGGACGCCGTTCAGCATGAACTCCGGGGAGGCCGCGACGCGAACCAGCTCTATCCTCGGCTTGTCTTTCATAAACGGGACTTATGATGGAGAGGCGACGTCTGGGTACGGAACTTGCGTAAGATCACTACAAATGCCTTCCGAGGATCCGGACCGAAACTTTTGGATTATGGGCTTTTCCTAACCGATAGATCACCGTATTTGCTTCCTTATTGCACCGCGTCATGGAGCGCCTAACAGATAGCATTTCGCCCCTGCCTTCCCTAGCTCCTTTGACGACATTTGGGCGGTTGCGGGAGTGGTGGGAGCGGCTTGCCGGCTCGTTCATGCCCGCCCACGGCGACGCTGCGGCCGACCGGGCGACCGCGCGCCTTATCGCACAGCTCAGGCAGCATTTCGAGGAAAGCCGCGCGCAGCGCGGCGGCGAAGCCTCGGCGCGAGTCCGCGCCGACCGGATCGCGGCGATCTACCGGGGCGTGAGCTTGCCCCAGCGCGCCGCCATACTCAATCTGATCACGCATGAGTTCGCGCCCGATCGTGGCGAACTCGAGAAGGCAATCGCCGCGATGCAGGCTGCGTCGAACGAGGTCGAGTTGGGCCGCGCCGAAGCGCGCCTGAGGCTCGCGCTCGACGCACCACGCGCGAAATTCCTCGCGCAGTTCAACCTGCTCGCGGACGGAGTCCAATTCCTGCTCGATCTGCGCGCCGACTTGCTGGGTCTGCTGCCGCAGGACTCCGGTCTCGAAGTGTTGAGGGTCGAGCTCGACGGGTTGCTCGAGAGCTGGTTCGACCCCGGTTTCCTGGAAGTGAAGCGCATCTCCTGGCAGTCGCCGGCGATCGTGCTCGAGAAGCTCATGGCTTACGAAGCCGTGCATCCGATCGAGTCGTGGAACGACTTGAGGAACCGCCTCGACACCGACCGCCGCTGCTACGCGTTCTTTCACCCGCGGCTGCCGAACGAGCCGCTGATTTTCGTCGAGATCGCGCTGACCAGAGGCTTGCCCGGCAGCGTGCAGCTGCTGCTCGACCAGAACGCGCCGGTGCAGGACCCGCATGGCGCGGACACCGCCCTCTTCTACTCGATCTCGACCACGCAGAAAGGCCTGCGCGGCATCAGCCTCGGGAACCTGCTCTTGAAGCGCGTGATCGAGGACCTGCGCCGCGATCTGCCGCGGCTGAAGGTTTTCGCCACGCTCTCGCCCATGCCCGGATTTCGCAAGTGGCTCGACCAGGCGCTCGCCGACAAGCGGGAGCTGCTGCCGGCCGCGGATGTAGCGAAGTTCGCGCAATCGCTCGGGCACCCCGAGCCCGGCGCCGCGATCGCCGATGCGCTGGCGCGCCCCGATTGGCCGGTCGATGAGCGCCTCGGAGCGGCGCTGCGCGAGCCGATGGAGAAACTCTGCGCCCGCTACCTGGTGCGCGAGAAATCCGGTGCGCAGCCGCTCGACCCGGTCGCGCAGTTCCATCTCCACAACGGCGCGCGGGTGAGCCGCCTTTACTGGCTCGCCGACACCTCCGCCCATGGAATGCGCCAGTCCTACGGCATGATGGCGAGCTACCGCTACGAGCTGTCCGAAGTGGACGAGAACCACGAGCGCTTCCTGCAAGACGGACACATCGCCGCGGCGCGGCGCGTGCTGCGCCTGCTGGACTGACCCGGCCCACCCCTAAGCGCTCGCTGTCTTGCTGCCGGACGGGCGATTCCGCGACGAAGCGCACCACCCGCCCCATCGTCTTGAGCATTTCCTCACTTCGTTGAGTTCAGCTTCATTGCGTAGACAGGCGTATCGGTATGGCGCACCAGAATAGCCACGTCTATTTCCCCGTAGCTGGCGACGCGAAAGCGCCCAAAGGTATGGGCTTTTTGCACTGCGTGCGCCGAAATCGCCTGCGCATCGGCGATCGGGTCCAGGCCATTGCGCGCATCGAGGATGCTTTCCCAGGTCCACGCAGCGGCGGTCAGCTTCGGCCATGCGGACCCCGCGGGCGCTGCGATCGAGTGGATGCGCGCGCCGTCGTTGGCGGAGAAGTAGACGAATCGATCGAGATTGGGCGCGTATTCGAGGGCGGCGTACTCCGCGATGACGGGACCCTCTCCGCGGCATGCGAGCTGCGCGGCATCCCGGGCGGGCGTGCCGGGATCGATTGCAACCAACCCATTGCGCGCGCCGACGGCCACCACGATGATGTCGCGCACGGGATCGATCTGCATGGCGCTGTGGTCGGCCGCGCTCCGGATCTTCCTGGGGTGGAGCGTGCCCCACGACCCGAAGCTGCCGTCGCCGTTGTCGCGGTCCGGACTGAAGCCGATGAACGCGTTGCCGCTGTCGCCCGAATGGCCCCACATGATCCGGCGTTTTGCATCCCACGCGGTAAACCCTCCCGAAGCCAGAATCGCCGCGGGATGCCGGGGTCCTCTGCGCCAAGTCAGCGAATCCAGGTTGAACATGTGCGCGATGGGCGCGGCCTTCACATCGGGTCCCAGCTCGATCTGCCCCTTGAACAGCAGATAGTCGTTGCTCAGCGGATCGTATTGGACATAGCCGTAGGTATGCGGCGGCAGCGGCGAGCCGTCCGGGTAGGCCGCGTCGGGATAGACGGCGCCGGCGCCATACTCGCCTGCCGCTCCCGCAACGTACCCGTCGGAAATGCGTGACCATTGGCGAGTCGAAAGATCGAACGCATGCACGTCGGAGCCGAAGTAGTCGTTGTGACCGCCGCCGAAATGAATCATCGCTCCACCGTCTCCGAAACCGGAGGCGAACACCGCGCCGTTCCACGCCTCGGTGATCGCGGCGAAACCCATCTTGCCGTGCCATGGCGAGTGTGGACGCCGCCCGAGCGATCGCCTGAGCCATTCTTTCGGGCTTCGAGCGGGGTTCAACCTCACATCCTTCGCCGGATCGTTGTCTTCGAGATAGCGTGTGCCGGGCGGCGTCGCCGGCAGGCCGAGATCGGGATGATCGCCGGATATGCGATACCAACGGCCCTGCGCCATGCGTTGCACCCACGAGGGCGCACCGGGTGCTGACCGGTTGGAAATCGCGCTCAGCGTGTCGGCTTACTCAGTCTTCGGCGCGAGCAGCATCTCTCCGCCGCCGAGGATCAAACGGTTCCACGTCGGCGTGATCACGATCTCGTTCAGACACACGTGCGCGGGCGATTCCGCGACGAAGCGCACCACCCGCCCTAGATCTTCCATTTTGAGCATCTTCGCCTGGTCTTCGGGCGAAGGCGGTTTCGGCCGCGCGCGCTGCATCGGCGTGACCGTCTCCCCAGGGTGAATCACGCAGCCACGGATGCCGTGCAGGCCTTCTTCGAGATTGAGCTGGTGGGTCATCGCGGTGAGCGCCTGTTTGCTCGCGTTGTACGCCGCCCCGCCGACGTAGCCCGGATAGCGGGCGAACCATGAGCCGATGTTGATGACGAGGCCCTCGCGCCGCTCGCGCATCGAGGGCAGCACGGCAAGGGTGCAATAGAGCGCGCCGTTCAAATTGATGTCGACGACGCGGTCCCATTCGACTGCCGCGAGGTCGCGAAAGAAGCGCTTGGGAATGTTGACCCCTGCGCAGTTGACGAGGATATCGACGCGGCCGTGACGCGCGAGGATCGCGGCGGCCGCGCGCGCGACCGCATCGCGATCGGTGATATCCACCGCTTGCGCTTCCGCCGCGCCGCCCGCTCGCTTGATCAGAGCTTCGGTTTCGGCGAGCGCCGATTCCCTGCGCCCAGAGACGACGACGGTCGCCCCCGATTTTGCGAGCTCGACGGCGCCGGCCTGGCCGATGCCGCTGCCGCCGCCCGTGACCCACGCAACTTTCCCTTTAAGGACTGCCATGTGTGATTACGCTATGGTCTCCGCGGTTTCCAGAATCGGCGGCAAGGGCGTATCGAGCGCGGCGCAAATCGCCCGCATCAGCTCGCCCTCGGCGACGGTGAGTCTATCATCGGCCATCGCCGCCGCGAGGCAGGCCTTGATGAGCAGCGGCTTCTTCAGAGGGAAAAGAAGTTTCAGCTCGGCCAGGGCGCCCTCCACCGCCGCGATGTTGAGCTCCGCGCGCGCACGCAGCACGCCTCCCGGGATCCCGAGGACGCTCATGCCCTTGTCGAACGCGGCCATCCCGCCTTTGCCCGAATGCGCGAGCAGCGACAACACGACGCCCGCCTCGCCGATGACCGCGGCTATACTCCGGTGCCGCGCGGTCGGCGGCCGCTTTTCCTCTTTCTGGATGTGACTCCTGCACAACGTGAGCAGCACGAATTCGCCGAGCGTGACCTTGCGATCGGCCTCGATCGCGGCCTTGATCGTTTCGAGCAGCCTGTCGCGCTCGATTTGAGGCAAGCGCTTCAAAGTCGGGATCACCAGCTCGAGTACGGGCAGACGCACGCGCGGCCCGAGCGGGCTCAGTGCGTCGGCAAGGCGCGCGCTTTGCGCGGCGACGTCTGCGCCGGTCGCCTCGCCGATCACGGCAAGCTGTGTCTTGCGCAACTCGCCCGCGCCCAGCAAAAGCGCAAAGAGCGCCGCTTTCGCGCCCTCTTCGCGCTCGACCGCGGCGCGAACCTCGACGGGAATCGCATCGAGCATCTTGCGCGCGTAGTCGACGTGAGCCTCGGACGGATTGCCTATGCTTTCGACCACCGAGCGCCCGATATCCGCCGCGCCCGAGAGCGCCGCCGCGGAAGGCGCCGCAGCGCGCCGCGCGTACAGCGGGCTCACGAACTCGCTCACGACCGGGCTTCCCGCCGCGGCCTCGGAGCGCTTCAGGCGTTCGCGCAGGAGACGCTTCGCGCCCCGCCCCAGTATGCGCTCGATGCGCGCCTCGAGCGGGGGATGCGTGGCGAGCCAGGCAAATTCGAAATAATCGCTGACCGGCGCGCCGATGCACATGTGAGAGAGTTCTTCGGCGTGGAGCTGGATGATGGTGCTGCCGCGCTGGTCGATCTTGAAGAGCGCGCCGCCGATGCCATCCGGGTTGCGGGTAAACTGCACGGCGGAGGCATCGGCGAGAAACTCACGCTCGCGCGATATCACCGCCTTGATCAACCGACCGGCGAACACGCCGATCGATCCGATCAGCCACAGCAGCAATCCGAGGAAGATCAAGCGGAAGTCCGTCCCCACGCCGCGGTATTCGCCGCTTTCGTTCCTGCCGCCCGCCATGAGCGCGGCGCCCGTCGACCCGATCAGCACGATGCCGGCGATCACGCCGACCAGGTGAATGTTGAGCCGCATGTCCCCGTTCAGTATGTGGCTGAACTCGTGCGCCACGACGCCCTGCAGCTCGTCGCGGTTCAGGCGTTCCAGCGCCCCTTGCGTGACGATGATCGTGGCCTCGTGGGGCGAGTAGCCGGCGGCGAAAGCGTTGATCGTGCGCTGGCCGTCCAGGACGAACACCAGCGGCACCGCGATGCCGGAGGCAAGCGCCATCTCCTCGACGACGTTGAGCAGCCGGCGTTCCGACGGCTCGCCGGTGCCGCGCGCCACATGGCGCGCGCCGACCAGGTCGGCGACGGCGACGCCGCCGCCGGAGAGCTGATAGAGCCGCCACGCGGTCCCCCCCGCGATCACCGAAAGGACGATCGCCGTGGTCCAGCCGTACACTTGGCGGGGAACCGCTTCGAACAGATGGCTCTCGTAGAGGAGCGGTAGATCGAACGCCAGGATGTATACGGCTGCACCCACCAAGTTGAGCACCGCGACGATCGCCGCGACGGCGAGCGCGAAAAGCAGCAGCATCACGCCGGCGCGGCGCCGCGCCCGGTGCTGGTGCTCGAAGAAGTTCATCGTGCAGCCTAAGCGGCTGCGCGCCGGCCGTTCAGTCTTCCTTCCGGACTACCACGGTCCCGGCGAGCTTGTCGTGCCAGCCCTGCTTGCGTTTGTCGAAGGCAATCCAGAGGAATCCCAGGCACGCCGGAAAGAACGACACCAGATAGGCGAAGAACCGCCCTGTCAGTTGCGCGGTCGAGGGCTTGTCGAGCGTGCCCACCTTGACGATCCTCGCTTTGACCAGCATCTTTCCCGGCGTCGCGCCGCGGAACCGCCAGAATAGGATCGTCACGACGATCAATCCAATTTGAACCCTGATGTCGAGCAAGGCGGCGATTGCAGAATCGGAGCGGCTGAGGACATTCTGTATTCTCGCCACGTCGGCGTTCGGATCGCCCGTCGAAGTCAACATGGCCGCGAACTCGGAGCCGAGCCGGTCAAGATAGCCTCCACCGTAGAGGGCCATCATCAAAGGAAAAAGCACGACAACGATGACCAACACGTCAACGAAGAACGCGAGAACGCGCTTCCAGAATCCGACGTACTCGGGCACACGCTGCGTGTCGGCCATGGCAACCTCCGCGAGATTCTGTGCAGTGTAGCCCGACCATTGTGACGGAAGCAACTGCGTGGTTATGATCTACCGGTCAATCCCGAAAGCTCGAGCGCGCCGCCGACGCGTTCAACGAGATCATGAACCGGAAGGTTCGGGGAAAGGTCGTGCTGGCGGCGAGCTAGCGCCGGCTCTCAGTTCGTGGTGCCGACTGTGCGGGGAATGACCTGCATCCACTGCGACGGACAGGTGGCGACATTCGGGTAGTAGTCGCGGTAGTCGGGACAGTAGTAGAGCACTTCCGAACTCTGCTCGACATAGACGGGCGCCGGGACGGGAGTGTAGACCGGATAGAAGACCGGTGCGGTCACCACGACGGTACTGCCGTACACCACGTGGTTGTGGTGCCACCACCACCCTGGACGAATGACCACGATGGGACGGTGGGGATGATGTCCGTGGTGCACGCCCGGTCGTCCGCCCTGATGTCTGGCTTGGGCGCCTGCGAAGCCTCCGCTTGCCTGACGTCCTGCGCTTACTCCCTGGCCCCCACCCCTTGCGTTGTCACGCGCGAGCACGGCGTCGGCGCTCGCCAGCATGGCCAGTCCAATCAGGATCGCAATCGGTCGTTTCATCTGAGGCCTCCTCTCACGCACACCTGCTCCGGAGAAAAGTCTAACTCCGCGCCTTGAGAAGAGTTGACCCTTTTACACCTTTTACACCTCGTTACACGGAGGCGCCGCTTGTGCGGTTCCTCGTCGGCACTAGCACTCCGGTTCGCCCGGCCGGGGCATCGGCCGGGGAACAAACCCGAAACGTCCGGGAACGTCGGCGCTGTGGATTGAAGCAATCGACACGGCCTTTCCGTGCAGCATCACGTGCGCTTCAGCGCCCTGCGCCACTTCTTCCAGCAGCCGCTCGATCGGCCGGCCGCGCTCATCGCTCAGGCGCTCGAGCACCGCCGACAGATCGCGGTCGAGGAGCACGCCGATGCCGAGCTCGCTCTTGAGGAGCAGCGAACCCGAGTCGTCGATAAACGCCGCCTCGAGCGCGCGCGGCGCGGTGCCCGCGTGCACCAGAAACCCACTTCCCGCGTCGTCGAGCCGATACACCCACGGCGTATAGTCGAGGGTGACGAACACTCTCTGCGGGCCGTTCTGGAAATACCAGCGATGTGCTTTGTCTTGCTCGTAGTTGCGGCCGATGAACTCGATCACCGCCCGATTCGAGATGCGTTCGAACGACGGCGCGTTGTCACGCTCGGCGCGCGACTTCACCAGCCAGTTTCCGCGCCGGTCCAGGCGCAGCCAGCCGTAGACCGACGGCACGTTCGGCCATCGGGCAATCGCGCGGATGACGATTTCGTCCATGAGCACCGCCGGGAACTCTCGTTCGACGCGCGAGCCTTGTCGCTCGACGGAGTGCGTGGCAGTATAGGCTCAAAGCACTCGGCGCCTGAAGGCCGCAACGCGATACGAGAACTAGGAGGAGACGTGGACGCGATCTCAACGTATCTGTCCAAGCCCTGGACCCGCTTCTACGAGCCGGGAACGCCGCCGACCGTGGACGTTCCTTCGAAATCCGTGCCGCAGGCGTTCGATGAAGCGACCGAGCGGTTCGCCGGCAAGACCGCCCTCTTCTTCCACGGCCGCGCCATCGGCTATCGCGAGCTGCGCGAGTCCGTGGACCGGCTTGCGGGTGCGCTCGCGCGCCTCGGTCTGAAAAAAGGCGACCGGCTCGCGCTCTACCTGTTGAACAGCCCGCAGTTCGTCATCGCCTATTTCGCGGCGCTCAAGTGCGGCTGCGTGGTGACGCCGATCAGCCCGGTGTACACCTCGCACGAGGTCCGCTTCCAGCTCGAAAACAGCGGGGCGCGCGCGGTCGTCTGCCAGGACATCCTCTTGGAGAATATCCGCAAGTCCGGTGCGAAGCTCGATCACGTCGTCGTCACCAGTATCTCGGAATATCTTCCGTCGCTGAAGAGATTCTTCGACAGGATGTTCAACGGTTCGGGTCGGCTCGATCCGGGCCAAGTCAGCAACGTGCACCGCTTTCAGGCGCTGCTCGCGCAAGGCGACGGCCCGCCTGAGGTGTCGATCGATCCGGCGACCGATCTCGCCGCCCTGCCCTACACCGGAGGCACGACCGGCAAGCCCAAGGGCGTGATGCTCACCCACCGCAATCTGATCTCGGCGACGGTGATCTCGCGCTCGATTTTCCCGTTCGAGGAGGACGGCAAGGAAGTGATCATGGCCTTTCTGCCGTTTTTCCACATCTTCGGCCAGGTTGTGTTGATGCTGAACGGTCTGCTGCGGGGCCATTCGATCGTGCTGTTCACCACGCCCGACACCGAAGGGATTCTCGAGGCGGTGGAGAAATACCGCGTCTCGCTCTTCTACGGCGTGCCCACGTTTTACGAATATCTGAAGGACCACAAGGACACCGACAAGGTGGACTGGAAGCGGCTGAAGCTGATCCTCTCGGGGGCCGACACGCTACACGAATCGACCGTCAAGGGCTGGACCAACCGCACCGGATCGGCAATCTGCGAAGGCTACGGACTGTCTGAGACCTGCGCGACCAGTCACCTCAATCCGTACAAGCGCATGAAGACCGGCTCTTTCGGCGTGCCCGCGACCAACGTTCTGGCCGCAGTGATCGACACGGAAACGCGGGCCGTGGTGCCGCCCGGGGAGATCGGCGAGCTGATTCTCGCCGGTCCCAACGTCATGCAGGGCTACTGGAACAATCCCGCCGAGACGGCCGGGGCTTTCGTCGAGATCGAGGGCGTGCGCTGGTTTCGCACGGGCGACCTCGTGCGCATGGACGAAGAGGGTTACTTCCACTTTCACGACCGTTGCAAGGACCTGATCAAGTTCAAGGGGCACTCGGTATTTGCCAAGGACATCGAGGACGTGCTCTACGCGCACCCCGCGGTGAAGGCGGCCGGAGTGATCGGCGTGCCCGACCCGGCGGTCGGCCAGCGCATCAAGGCGATCGTCGTGCCGCAGCCGGAGGCGCGCGGCAAGCTGACCGAAGAGGACATCGCCGCCCATTGCAGGGAAAGGCTCGCCGACTACAAGGTGCCGCACGTGATCGAATTTCGCGGCGAACTCCCGAAGACCGACGTCGGCAAGGTCTCGCGCCGCGAGCTGCGCGACGAACAGACCGCGTGACTTCGCCGTTCTTTCGCGTCGACGCGCTCACCAAGCGCTTCGGCGGCCTCACCGCGGTCAACAATGTCTCGTTCGAGCTGCGGCGCGACCAGATCGTCGGCATCATCGGCCCGAACGGCGCGGGCAAAACCACGCTGCTTCGCCTCATCACCCGGATCCTTGCGCCGGACGCCGGGCGCGTCGTCTTCAACGGCACGGACATCTCCAGGCTGCGCCCCTGGGACGTTGTCAACCTCGGCATCGCGGGCACCTTCCAGAACACGCGGCCGTTCCGCCATCTGCCCATCGTCGCCAACGTCATGGTGCCCTGCCTCAACCGGCGAGCCTCGCGCCGCGGCGAATGGGTGAAGCGCGTGGAGGCGCGTGCCATGGACGCGCTCGAGTTCGTCGGCATTTCCGATCTCGCGCTCGAGCCCGCCTCCGCGCTCTCACAAGGCGACCTGAAGCGCCTGGAAGTCGCGCGCGCCATCGCCTCCGAGCCCGAGCTGCTTTTGCTCGATGAGCCCCTGGGCGGGCTCAACCCGGCGGAGTCGGAATTGCTCGCCAAGTCGATCAAGCGGCTGCACAAGGGCGGGCGCTTCGGCCGGCTGCATTCGGAGGGACCCGCGGTGCTGATGATCGAGCACAAGCTGAAGGAGCTGATGTCCATCGTGGACCGCGTGATCGTGTTCGACTACGGCGAGATCATCGCCGACGGAGCCCCCGCCGAGGTCGTCAAGAATCCGCGCGTGATCGAAGCTTATTTGGGAACCGAGCTGGGAACCGAGCTCGGAACCGAACTCGCCGGCGCCCATGGCCCTGCTTGAGATCCGCGACCTCTCGGTCCGCTACGACAAGGCCGTGCTGCTCGCCGGCGTGTCGCTTGCCGTCGGCGAAAACGAGCTGGTCGGCCTCGTAGGCCCGAACGGCGCCGGGAAATCGACGATGCTGCGCGCGATCTCGGGCCTCGTGCAGTGGGAAGCGCGGGCGAATCGCGGGGTCTTCGGCGACATCGTCCTCGAGGGCGAAGTCCGGTTCGAAGGCGAGCGGATCGATCGGCTGCCCGCGCACGAGATCCGCAGCCGGGGCCTGGTGCACTGCCCGGAGCGGCGCCGCCCGTTTCGGGAGCTGACGGTAACCGAGAACCTGCTCGCCGGGGCCTTCCTGAACAAGAGCAGGAACGGGGTCGCGCGCGATCTCGAGCGTTGCTTTCAACTCTTCCCGGCCCTCGAGGCGCGCAGCGCCCAGGTGGCGGGCACGCTCTCGGGCGGCGAGCAGCAGATGCTCGCCATCGCGCGCGCGCTCATGTTCCGGGCAAAGCTGCTTTGCATCGACGAGCCTTCGCTCGGCCTTGCGCCCAAGCTCCGCCACAGCCTGTTCGCTGCAATCGGCGAAATCCACGCAAGCGGCATTCCGGTGCTGCTGGTCGAGCAAGAAGTGCGCAAGGTCTTCGAACTCGCCGACCGAAACTACGTGCTCTCGCAGGGGCGCATCATCGCGGAAGGAACGGGCAAGGCGCTGATGGCCGACGAAAAGCTGCGGGCCGGTTACCTGGGATTGTAGCGACCAAGCAGAGGCTTGGCCGGTCGGCTGCCCGTCAAGAGAAGAACGTGACCATGACTTCCAACAGCACGGCAAGCGCGCCCTTCCTTCGCGTGGAATCGCTGGCGAAGACATTCGCGGGCGAGGGGCAGGCGCTGGCGGCCGTCAACGGCATTTCGTTTTCCGTGCCGAAGGGGAAGCTGTTTACCCTGCTCGGGCCCAGCGGCTGCGGCAAGAGCACGACACTGCGCTGTATCGCCGGCCTGGAAAGGCCGGAGGGCGGAGTCATCGTGGTCAACGGCCAAACGCACGTGGACGCGGCGAGAGGAATATTCGTTCCGCCCGACAAGCGCGGGATCGGCATGGTCTTCCAGTCCTACGCCATCTGGCCCCACATGACGGTCTACGAAAACGTGGCCTACGCGCTCGAGGTCAAGCGAATTCCGCGCAGCGAGATCCGGGCGCGCGTGGCGGACACTTTGGAGCTGGTCGGTCTCGCCGGGCTCGCCAGCCGGGCCGCTCCGAAGTTGAGCGGCGGCCAACAGCAGCGCGTCGCCCTGGCCAGGGCCATCGTGGGACGACCGAGCCTGCTGCTTTTCGACGAGCCCCTGAGCAACCTGGATGCCAAGCTGAGGGAACGCATGCGCCAGGAGATTCGCGAGCTTCAGCAACGGCTGGAAATCACCGCGGTCTACGTGACCCACGACCAGACCGAGGCACTCGCCATCTCGGACACGATCGCGGTGATGGACGGAGGGAAGATTCTTGCCACGGGCGCATCGCGCGAGATCTACGGCGCGCCCGGAAACCGGTTCGTTGCCGACTTCGTCGGCCTGACCAACATCGTGCGCGGACGCGCCGTCGCGGAAGCGCGAACGGACGGCATCGGCCAGGTGGAGGTGGCCTTCGGCAGGGTGCACTGCCGCTTTCAAGGCGCGATCCGGCACGGCGATTCGGTCGAAGTGCTGATTCGTCCGGAGAATATCTTGGTATCCTATAAGCCCCCCGAGGCGAAGGAAAACGTTTGGCAGGCCACCGTGGAAGGGGTGACGTTTCTCGGCGAGTATCAGGACTCGACCATGCGGGTGCGCGAGCAGAGCTTGCGGATACGCACGCACCCGATGCTCGAGCTCAAGTCCGGGCAGCAGGTTTACTTGGAAATGATCCCGCAGCGCTGCTCCGCGATACTCGCGGAGTAGCGGACAGATCGGAAGGTCGGTCGCACTTGGGCCGTCCCTGCAATCGTTCTTGAGGAGGAAAAGAGATGAATTCGTTGATGTCGTTCTTGAGGTTTCTTGCGGCGCCGGGGGTTTGGGTGGTCTGCGGCGCCCTCTTTGCGGCCGCGACGGCCGGGGCCCAATCGCTCGCCGAGGCCGCCAAGAAAGAAGGCAAGCTGGTCGTCTATGGGTCACTGGAATCGGGGATCATGGATGAGATCGAGAAGGTGTTCACGAAGAAATACGGCATCCCGATCGATTACTTCCGCGCCGCGTCCAACAAGACGCTCGACCGGGTGCTCACCGAGGCCCGCGCCGGCCGGACGATGTCGGATGTCGTGGTGACGAACCGCGGGCCGATGCTGCTGCTCAAGAAGGAAAACGTCTTCGCCAAGTACGTCTCGCCCCAAGGCGCGAATTTCCCCGACGACGTGAAGGACCCCGACGGCATGCTCTCCCCGATTTATCGCAAGGTAGTCATCGGAATCCTGTACAACACCAAGCTCGTGAAGCCCGCGGACGCGCCCAAGTCGCTCGACGACTTGCTGACGCCGAAATGGCGGGGCAAGTGGGTCATGCCCGATCCTTCGCGGCACTTCACCACCGGCGTCTGGGTCCGCAACCTGGAGCTGCTCTACGGCAAGGATTGGATGACTTTCGTGAAGAAGATGGCGGACACCAAGCCGATGCTGGTGGAATCCTTCATTCCCTCGGTGCAGAAAGTCATCTCGGGCGAAGCGCTCGCCGGGATTACCTACGTGAAATACGTGTACATCTTCGGAAAGGAGGGGGCGCCGCTCGACTACGTCCGCTTGCCGAAAATGCTGGCCGACGGGCACCACGTCGGCATACTGGCCAAGGCGCCGCATCCTAACGCCGCAAGATTGTTCCAGGACTTCTTTATTTCGCGCGAAGGCATGGAGATCATGGCGAGGGAAGGAGAATTCGTGACCGCCAAGGGGCTCTATCCCCCGATCAAGGACGCCGAAAAGGTCCAGGCCGTAGCCATGGACGAGCTCGACGCCCCAGAGTACAAAAAGTGGTCGGCGGAGTTTCGAAAGCTTTTCGTCACCGCCAAATAGGGCGCGCCAGACTATGGCTTCCCTCACGGGGAAGCCAACTCACGTCCGGACGCCGGAGAGAACCTTCGCGTGAATGTCGAGGCGATCAAGCTGCCGCGCGCGCTGCCGAGCGGGGCCGGCTGGCGCGACCCTCTCACGCTGACCGTGATGGGGGTGGCCCTGGTGCTGGCCTACCTCGCCCTCTTCCCCACCGCGATGCTCTTCTACGGCAGCTTCACCACGGCGCCGTTGGGGCAGACCGGCCCGGCGACCCTCGAAAACTACATCACCGCCTATGCGGATCCGGAGACTTATCGGCTGCTTCTCGATTCCTTCGTCTTCGCGCTCGGCTCGTCGCTCCTTTCGCTCCTCCTCGCCGTCATGCTCGCGTGGATCACCGTGCGGACCAACGCGCCGTTCAGGGGGATCTTCGAGCTCACCGCGATCGTGCCGAACATCTTTCCGCCCGTTCTGATCGCCATCGCCTGGACGCTCCTGCTCAGCCCCTCGGTGGGACTGCTGAATGCGGTCCTCAAGGGCGTTTTCAATCTGGACGAAGGCCCGCTGAACATCTATTCGATGCCGGGCCTCATTTTCGTCGAAGGGCTGATCCTCACCCCGCTCGCCTTCCTGATCATCAGCGCCGCGCTTCGCGGCATGGACCCGTCGCTCGAAGAGTCGGCGCGAACGCTCGGATCGAGCCAGCTGCGGATCATGTTTCGGATCACCTTCCCGCTCGTGCGCCCCGCCATCCTGGCGGCGGGGACGCTGAACTTTGTGCGCGCCCTGGAAAGTTTCGATACGCCGGCGATCATCGCGCTGCCCGCGCGCATCGAAGTCTTCACGACGAAAATCTACCGGGAGGCGCTCGCCGCCTTTCCGCCCAACTACAATCTCGCGGCGACTTACGGCGTGAGCCTGCTTGCGATCGCCCTGGTCTTCGTCCTCCTCTACCGGCGGTTCACCTCGCGCGTCGAGAGCTTCGCGACGGTCACCGGGAAGGGATACCGCCCGCACACCATAGATCTCGGGCGTTGGAAGATCGCGGCCTCCGCGGGCGCGCTCGCGATCCTGACGCTGATGGTTGTCCTGCCCGTGGCGATGCTGTTTCTCACCTCGATCCTGCCCTACTACCACGTGCCGACGATGGAGACCATCCAGCTCGCGACGCTCAAGCACTACGTCTACATCCTCGAGAACGACCGCGTGTACCGGGCAATCGGCAACAGCCTGTTTCTCGCGGTCACGGGCGCCACGGTGGCGATGGCCCTCGCCGCGCTGACCGCCTATATCACCGTGAAGACCAAGGTCTGGGGCCGGGGCCTGCTCGATGGATTGACCTTCCTGCCGTGGGCGTTCCCGAGCACCGCGCTCGCGATCGGCCTGCTGTGGGGTTACGTGCAGATGCCGGTGCCGGTCTTTGCGACGATCTGGATACTGTTGATCGCCTACGTGACGCGGTTCCTGCCCTACGGGCTGCGCGCGGTGACCAGCACCATCGTCCAGATCCACAAGGAGCTGGAGGAGGCTTCGCGCGCCTGCGGCGGCGGATTCTGGACGACGTTCCGGCGCATCCTCTTTCCGCTGATGCGCCCGGGCCTGATCGCAGGCTGGATACTGCTCGCGACGATTTTCATGCGCGAGTTCAGCCTGTCGCTGTTTCTCTACACGCCGACCTCCGAGCCCGTGGGACCGCTGCTCTATTTCCTGTGGCTCGACGGGCTTACCGGGCCGCTGGGCGCGCTCGGCATTGTCGTGAGCGTGGTATCGGCCGTCCTGGTCGCCATCGCGAGCCGGTACTCCCGCATCGCGGCTTGAGATCTCTCGCCTGTAATCGGGGCAGCCGAAACGGCCCCACCCGACGAGTCCCTCGACCTATTCGAGCGACGCGCCGCAAAGCCTGCAGCTGTGCCGGGTGAAGACGTTGCGGTTCTTGCAGCGCGGACACGCCGCCTCGATCTTGTCGCGCACCCAGGGCGTGAGGCCGCGCGGCATGAAAAGCAGCACGAGCAGCACGATCAGCGCATACAGGAGCAGACGTATTTCCTTGAAGATATCGAACTCCGTGAGCAGCAGCTCGGTGAGCGGATACAGAAAGAACACCGCGATCACCGGCCCGTAGATCGTCGCCACGCCGCCGAATATCCCCCAGATCACCGCCTGGAAGGAAAGCGCCACCTCGAGCGAAGAGGGTCCGGCGACCCGCAGGAAGTGGGCGAACAGCGCCCCGGACACCCCCGCGAACAGCGCCGAGAGCGCGAACGCGAGCAGCTTGTAGCGTGTGGTGTTGATCCCCGAGGCGCGCGCGGCCAGCTCGTCCTCGCGAATCGCGTGGAAGATGAGGCCGGTGTTCGAATCGCCGATCTTCCACATGATGAACACGAGCGCGAGCATCACGACCACCGCGAGGTAGTAATTCGCGAGCGGCGAGGTCACGATGCGCCTGAAACCCGAGATGCCCAACTCGCCGCCCGAAAAACCGGGAAACGCAAACAGCACGCCGGTCAGGATGAGCGGAAAGGCGAGCGACGCGAGCGAAAGATAGGCGCCGCGCAGCCGCAGGCAGAGAATTCCCGCGAGGAACCCCGCCACCATCGCCGCGAGCGACGCGACGGGCACCGCGAGCCAAGGCGACCAGCCGAGGCGCAGCGTCAGCAGGGCGGACGCGTAGGCGCCGACCCCGAAGAAAAGCGCGTGACCGAAGTTCACTTGCCCGGTGTAGCCGGCGAGCAGGTCCCAGCTCGCCGCGTAGATCGCGAAGATCGCGGCCATGGTGAGGACGCGCAGAACGTAGGGATCGTTCCAGGCGAGCGGCAGCGCGAGCAGCAGGACGCACCCCGCAAGCACGAAGCTGCGGCTCGGCAGCACCAGCACCTCGTTCTTCAGGTTCGCGACCAGCCATCGCGGCAAGGCGAGCAGCGTCCTCACCGCTCCTCCTCGAACGCGACACCGTACAGACCTTCGGGCCGGATGAGGAGCACCACGACCATGATCGTCAGGGCCACCGCGCCCTTGAGGTACGCCCCCGATGGAACGGCGAACACGGTGATCGCCTCGACGAAACCGATGATGAAGGCGCCGATCAGACTGCCCTTCAAGCTCCCCAGGCCGCCCAGCACCACGATCGCGAGCATGGTCACCAGCGGCGGCAGCCACATGAACGGATCGACGACGAACACCGGGGCCACCGCCGCGCCGGCCACGGCGGCGAGGGCCGCCGAGAACGCCACCGTCAGCATCGCCACGCGCTCGACGTTGATCCCCATGAGGTTCGCGACCTCGAGATCGTTCGCCGCCGCGCGGATCGCAAGCCCCAGCCGGGTGCGGTTGAGCAGAAGCCAAGTCGCGGCGAGGACCAGGGCGACGGCGGCGAGCACGACCAGCCGCTGGTAAGAAACGCGCACGCCCAAGACCGACGCGAACCCGTCCGCGATCGCGGGCACGCCCAGATAGTGGCCGCCGAAGGAGATCAGCAGCGTCTCCTGGAATACGAGCCCGAGCGCGATGGTGGCGATCAGCACCGCGGCGTCGTGCCGCCTGACGGGCTCAATCACCAGCTTGTAGCACAGGAGCGAAATCGCCACCACGGCGATTACCGACAGAGGAATCGCCGCGGCGAGCGGCACGCCGCCCTTCACCGCGAGCGCGTAGAGCGCGTACGCGGCGAGCATGTAGAACGCCGTGTGCGCGATGTTGACGATGCGCGCGACGCCGAAGATGAGGGAGAAGCCGATCGCGAGCAGCGCGTATACGCCGCCGTTTACGAGGCCGGTGATTAGAATGTCCTGGAACATTCAGGCCCGGGTCAATTCACCGCGCGATGAGCGGCGCAGCACGGCGTCCGCTCGATCGCGCGGAAGTAAAGCCGCACGCGCAGCGTGTCGGCCCTTACTTGGATGCCGGCATCTTGAACGGCTGCATGCCCTTTACCTGCGGCGGCCAGAACGGCACCTTCTTGCCGTCCTGCCACTGCACGGCGATGCCGGCCGTCTTGCCGATCGCCCAGACGAGATCGTGGCGCTTGTCCCAGGTATCGGTTCCCGCGACGCCCACGTGTTCCATCTTCTCGATTACGGGAATCAGCTTGTCGGCATCGAGCGTACCCGCCTGCTCGATCGCCGACTTCAAGATCTTGATGGCGTCGTAGGTCGCGGCGTTGTAGGTCGGCGCCCGCTTGTAGCGCTCCTTGAAAGCTTTCACGAAGGCGATGGTATTCGGCGTCATTTCGACCTCGGAAAACGTGTCGAGCGTGGAGACGTAGTTGCCCTTGCCTGCGGTGGCCTGCCAGAACTCGTCCTTCTGTCCCTCGACGTTGATGCCGAATGCGACCGCCGGGAGCTGCAGCTCGCCCATCTGGCGCCCGAGGACGATCCCCACCGGTCCCGAGAGGAGCGTGAAGACGATGTCGGCATTGGCGCGCTTGATCGCGGAGAGCTCGGCCGTCACGTCGGTCGCGACCGCCGAAGGCTGCCAGGTGCCCACGACTTCCATCTTCATCGCCGGCAGGTTTTTCTGCGCCGCCGCGACGAGCGCCTCGGTCCAGACCGCTTTCTCGGCGACGATCGCGACCTTGGGCGTTTCCCTCTTCAGGTTGGTGCGGATCTGGCCGGCCACCGTTCCGAGCACGGCGAACACCGTGCGGGCGAGATCGACGTCTTTCGTGGGAGTAACACGGAACCAGTACTTGTAACGTTCGTAGTTCTGCTCGACGTTGAGGCCGAGCTTGGAATGCGCGGCGCCCGCGCCGAGGAAGAGCTTCTTCGCGTCCATCGCCACTTCCTGCATAGCCAGCACCGCCTCGGAGCGGAAACCCCCGATCAGGAAATCGGCGCGGTCGCGCGATATCGCGCGTTCGATCGCGTTGGTCGCGTCGGGAACGCTCTGGATCTCGTTGGTATCGACCCTAACCAGCTCGATCCGGCGCTTCGCCCCACCCACCTGGATGCCGCCGGCCTTGTTGATCTCGTCGCGCGCCATCTCGGCGCCTGCCCAATGATTCTCTCCCTGAACGAAGGCCATCGGGCCGAGGATGGCGATCTTGACAGTCTGCGACCAGGACGGGGCGCTCAGCGCCAATCCCAGGATCGCCGTTGCGGATAAGAGCGTGCGCAGCATGATGTCCTCCTTTTGAAAAATCCAAGCCGGCGGGTATCCTGCCATTTCGAGTCCCCGCTGTCCATTTCCCGCTTGCTTCCGGTGCAAGCTCGAATCTATAGTACCGGGCTTTTCACCGGCTTCGGGCAATGAATCGCGAGGATTTCACCTTTATCCACCCCCTGCGCGTGCGCTGGGCGGAAGTGGACCGCCAGGACGTCGTGTTCAACGGCCACTACTTTCTCTATTTCGACGTCGCCATCGCCGAGTACTGGCGCGCGATCGGGTTCAACTACCCCGACGACATCGTCGAGAAATTCGGCACCGACATCTACGCCGTGAAGGCGAGCGCCGAATTCCACGGTTCGGCGACCTACGACGAACTGATCGAGGTCGGCTGCCGAGTCGGCCGCATCGGCCGCTCTTCGATACGGTTTCTGTTCGGCATCTGGCGCGGCGCCGAGCGCATTACGAGCGGCGAGCTCGTCTACGTCAACGCCGATCCAAAAACAAAAAAATCGGCCCCGTGGCCCGAGCCGTTAAGACGCGTGATCCTCGACTACGAGCGCACTCCGCCCGAAACGAAGGCCGCCTAGCGCTTCTATAATAGCGGCTCCTTTCGGATGCATTCTGTGAGACTTCCATGCAAATCCGCGACAAGCTCTATATCAACGGCCAGTGGGCAACGCCCGCCGGCCCGAAAGCGATTGACGTCCTCAGCGCCTCGACCGAGGCGGTGATCGGCCGCGTTCCCGAAGGGACACCCGAGGACGCGGACGCAGCCGTGCTCGCCGCTCGCGCGGCATTCGAGTCCTGGGCAGCGACGAGCGTGCCGGAGCGCGCGCGTTTCCTCTCGAGGATTCACGAGGGCCTTAAAGCGCGCGCAGAGGACATCGGCCGCACCATCGCCGGCGAAGTCGGCATGCCGTTGAAACTCGCCACGCGCATTCAGGCGGGCTCGCCCATTTTCACTTTCTCCATGTACGCGAAGATGCTCGCCGATTTCAAGTTCGAGGAGAGGATCGGCAATTCGATCGTGCTGCGCGAGCCGGTCGGGGTCGTCGCGGCGATCACGCCCTGGAACTACCCGCTGCACCAGATTGCCGCCAAGGTGGCGCCCGCGCTTGCGGCCGGCTGCACCGTGGTGCTGAAGCCCTCCGAAATCGCGCCGCTCAACGCTTTCATTCTCGCCGAGGTGATCCATGCAGAGGGATTGCCGCGCGGCGTGTTCAACCTCGTCACCGGTTACGGCCCCGTGGTCGGTGAAGCCCTGGCAAGACACGCGCAGGTGGACATGATCTCTTTCACCGGTTCGGTGCGCGCCGGCAAGCGCGTATCGGAGCTCGCGTCGCAGACGGTGAAGCGCGTAACGCTCGAGCTTGGCGGCAAGTCGGCTTCGGTCATTCTGGATGACGCCGACCTCGCTGCCGCGGTGAAAGGCACGGTCAACGCCTGTTTTCTCAACTCCGGCCAGACCTGCAGCGCGCACACGCGCATGCTCGTTCCGGAAGGCCGACACGACGAAGCCGCAAGAATCGCGGTGGAGGTCGCGAGGACCTTCACCGTAGGCGATCCCTTCGGCGACAAGGCGAAGCTCGGCCCGCTCACTTCCGCGGCCCAGCGAGACCGGGTGCGCGGCTACATCAAGAAAGGCATCGAGGAGGGCGCCGTGCTCCTTTGCGGCGGGCCCGACGCCCCGGAGGGAATGGACAAGGGCTATTACGTGAGGCCGACGATTTTCGGGCGCGTGGATCCGAAATCGACGATCGCGCAGGAGGAGATCTTCGGGCCGGTGCTCGCCATCATCCCCTACCAGAGCGAAGACGACGCCGTGCGCATCGCGAACGACACTGTGTACGGCCTTGCGGGCGGCGTGTGGTCCGCCGACGAAGAGCGCGCCAAGCGCGTCGCGCGCCGCCTTCGCACCGGGCAGGTGGACATTAACGGCGGACCTTTCAACATGCTCGCGCCCTTCGGCGGATACAAGCAATCGGGAAACGGGCGCGAGCTCGGACGGGCGGGGCTGGAGGAATACCTCGAATACAAGGCGCTGCAGTTGAAGGCGGGGGTGTGAGCGCAGGTCTAGGCCCACCCGAATGGCATGTTTTATGCGTCTGTCCTAAACGATCTGGAATCACGCGAGGCCGCCGCCGGGTGCCCCGGGGGCGCCGCTGGTTCCGTGGGGGTGGACCTTGAAGCGCATCAGCGTGATGGTCATCGGCGACCGCCTGCGATTTGCGAGTGCCGCCGCGAGGTTATTCGCTTGCAGGGGAAATCTCGACGATTCGAGGAGCGCCCTTCCCCGAGCGCATGCGCTGGCGGGTACAGGCAGCGAACGGTCCGATCTCATGTCCATCGACGTCACCAAGCCAGGCATGACCGGGCTCGCACTGGCCGGTTTTATCAGGGCGCACGAAGCCTCGCCCGAGATCGAGATGATGAGGATCGAGGATGACGATGCCCATTGCGGCGGCGCAGTCGCGGCGGGCGCGGATGCGTTTCCGGCTAAGGGTGATTTCGCGCGCGGCTTCCTGACGTGGTCGATGTGCTGTTCGGCGTCGCCGCGCAGCGGACTTGATCGCTGAAGGGGGCCGGCGTGTCACCGTCCATCACATCCCGACGCAACGCTTGGACCCAGGGCCTCCTTGCAGGGGAAAAACGCGTCCTCGAGATGACCGCGCT
>Ga0137451_1000125_pt1 | contig 23319 bp, 24 predicted proteins | sample EasRivERMGT500_2_FD_102336 | JGI IMG/M metagenome (GOLD analysis project Ga0137451, IMG submission 102336) | Soil microbial communities from meander-bound floodplain in the East River, Colorado, USA - East River MetaG ERMGT500_2 | ecosystem: Environmental > Terrestrial > Soil > Floodplain ... | reverse complement strand
GCGATGTCCGAGCCGGAGGACAAAGCGCTGCACGCCGCTCGAGCGCGCGGCGAGAAACCCGGCGAGTTGCACGATCAGCCGCCTCGCGGCGAAGAGCAGCGCCTCGGCCTGGGTGACTTCCGCGGGAAGTTCGATCGCTGCTCTGAACCGCGCCGGCGGAACGAAAAAAATTCGTGGATCGGGAAGACGCCCGAGCCCCCGATCGATCTCGTCGAGCAGTCCCTGGCCGAAGCGCCGCGCCACGCCTTCGCGCGGCAGCGCGCGCAGCTCGCCCAGAGTGCGGACGCCAATCGCCTCGAGCGCTGCCAGCGTTTCGTCGTTGCGGCAAAAGATCTCGACGGGCAATGTGGCGAGGGCCAGTTCAAGCTCGGCCGTCGAGCCGAAAAATTTCTGTTTTCCGGCATGTACGAGCCAGTAAGCCGCACGCGGCGTGGGAGCGACGGCGAGCGCCGTGCTCCACCCCATTTCCCTAAGTCCCCGGCGCAGGCGCGAAAGGAGCGGCTCCAGACCGCCGAAAAGCTTCAAGCTCCCTGAAATTTCGAGCAACGCGCAATCGGGAAACTCGAGCGCCACGCCGGGCGTGAACTGCGCCGCCCAGCCGGCCACGCCGAGCAATGCCTCGGTTTCCGCCGCGGGATCGCGCGGCGCGATGCGCAGTTGCGGAGCCAGGGCGAGCGCCGCCGAAACGGCCATGCCGGCGCGAACGCCGCGCGCGAGCGCCTTGCGGTCGCAGGCAAAAACGCGGTGCCGTTCTTCGAGCGCGAAAGGCTCAGGCGTGGACGAGCCGCGCAGGAAAATCTCGAGCGGCAGCTGCGGCAGACGAATGGCGATCCACATGACGGTTACCGCGCACGGCGGGCGGCATCGCCGGCAAAAGAATAGAGCGGGCGAGGGGAGCGCCGCGGCGCTTGAGCACGCGCACCGCGAGTCCACCGGCCGCGGTGCCGAGTGCAATCCGGAGAGGAGCAGGGGAAGATTCGCCGGCAGCCTCCGGGGACCGGAACAGGAAGGCCGGCGCCCGGCCGCCTTCGGCGGCGATTTGCAGCCGTCGCAGATCGGCGTACTTCACCGATCGCGGCCAGACGAGCACCGCGCCGCAGGCGTTCGAGACGAGCGCCTGTTCGGTTGCCCAGAGCGTTTCTTTCGCGGTGGCGGTGCGCACGATGACGATCTTGCCGATATCGATCTCCGCCGCGGCGAGCGCCGGCGCGTAGGGAAGATGGGGCGGGGCGATCCAGGCTAGCCACAACCCCCGATTCGAAAGCGCCGCAAGCGCAGAGCCAAGCAGGCGCAGCTCGCCGATGCCTTCGTGCGCGGGCAGGATCTCGGTCAGCGCGCCGGCAGGCCAGCCGCCGCCGGGAAGCTCGGCGTCAAGTCGGGAAAATCCGCTTGGAATCGCCGGCGTGCCGGCCCGGCTCAAGCTGCCGCCGCGCCAGATATCGGGGCGCTCGAGCAAAGCGGCGAAAGAGAAAGACATGCCCGCCATGGACAGCGGTCCGCGGAAAAACGAGCCTCAAAGAGGCCGGCGGATCACGCCGACGCCGAGGCCTTCGATGGCGAAATCGTCTTCGCGCAGATCGACGACGATGGTCTTGAACTCGGGATTTTCCGGGAGCAATTCGACCGCGTTGCCACGTCGGCGCAGGCGTTTCACGGTGACCTCGTCGTGCACCCGCGCCACCACGATCTGGCCCGAGCGCGCTTCGCGCGTGCGGTGCACCGCGAGCAGGTCACCGTCGAGAATGCCGGCATCGCGCATGCTCATGCCGCGGACTTTCAGCAGATAGTCGGCGCGCGGCTGGAACAGGGCCGGATCCACCTGGCAGCGCTGCTCGATATGCTCTTCTGCGAGGATGGGGCTGCCCGCGGCGACGCGGCCGATGAGCGGCAGCCCAAGGCCATCGGAGAGGCGGATGCCGCGCGAGGCGCTCGGGGTCAGCTCGATCGCGCCTTTTCTCTCCAGGGTGCGCAGGTGCTCCTGGGCGGCGTTGGCTGAGCTGTAGCCGAATGCCTCGGCGATTTCCGTGCGGGTGGGCGGAAAGCCGGTCTTTTGTACGGTCTTGCGGACAAAGTTGAGAATTTTCTGTTGTGTGGGGGTGAGATCTTCGGTCATGGAACCTCCATATCTGTATTTATATACAGTCCATGCCCGTTTGGCAAGGGGTCTCGCCGGCAGCCCGCGCGAGCGTATAATTCGCACCAGTTGAATTCCCTGACCATGGCGCAACCCTACGAATCCGACCTCACCCGCATGATCCGCGAGCTGCTCCGGGAAAAGCCGCACATCGTCCAGGAGCAGAAAAAGGGGCGGGCCCTGTGGTGGGACAGAAAGCTCGATCCCGACGCCCTGAAGCGCGCCGCGGAATCGAAGGTCAAGCAAAAAGCCTACGTCTATCAGAACAAGGTCTGACCCCCGTTTCCGGACGCTCATCGCGGCCTTCGCGGCCTGTATTTGGCTTTCCGGATGCGCCGGCCAGCCGGAGGGGTCTGGACCTCCGATCGATCCGCTTCCCGGGCTGGCGCTTGCCGGACGCGGAGATACGTTTGAGGAACGGCAGTACATAGCCGAGCTCGACCGGAAACGGGATTGGGCCGGGCTACTGCGCTACGCCGAGGAGCGGCAGCGCCGGGATCCGGCGCGTTCCGATTGGGGAGTCATGGCCGGTTATGCCTGGCTGCGCAGCGGCGACTATGCGAAGGCGATCTCGGCACTTTCGCGCCTCACCCTGAGCAACCCCGAGGACATCGGGGCCTGGAACCTACTCGGCGAATCTCAGCGGCTAGCCAGGCAGCCGGGCCGCGCTGCGCAGACCCTGGAGCGAGCCAGCACCGTCGGCCGTAGCTCTCATGTCACGTTTTTCCTGCTTGGAGAGGCCTACCGGGACGCGGGGCGGCTGGACCGGGCAATCAGGGCGTATCGGGAGGCCGTGCGCCTTGAGCCGGAGTTCGCCCGTGGTTGGTTTGAACTGGGCGCGGTTTCTATCCGGATTCGGGAGTTCGAGGAGGCTAAAGCGGCCCTGGATCAGCTGGAGAAACTCGATCCGGGCCAGGGTGAAGTGCTCAGGGGGCAGTTTCAGTCTGGAAAGAAGTAACAGTTTCCCAAGTCCGGGGCCCGGGCTTATTTGTGGCATATGTGTATTATGTCAAATATTGTCCAAGCCCCATGCGACAGCCAATTCTACATATCAACAGCAGCTTATTAGACTCATCTAAGGTACTTTCTAGCTCTCTGACGGTTTGAAAAGGCGAAAGAAGTTACCCGTCGTTGCCGATACCAGGGCTTCCAAGGGGATTTCGCGGAGGCGGGCAACCTCCTCCGCCACGTGGCGAACGAGGGCGGGGCGATTGGTCTTGCCCCGGTGAGGGACCGGAGCGAGGTAGGGCGAATCGGTTTCCACCAGCAAGCGATCCAGGGGCACCGTGCGCGCCACCTCCTTCAGAGGCCCGGCGCTCTTGAAGGTCACGATGCCCGAAAACGAGATGTGGAACCCGAGCTCAAGCGCAGCTTGCGCCACATCCACCGATTCGGTGAAGCAGTGCATCACCCCCCCTACTTCGGCCGCGCCCTCCTCGCGCATGATTCGCAGCGTGTCCGCCGCCGCCTCGCGCGTGTGGATGACCAGGGGCTTGCCGCACGCACGTGCGGCGCGGATGTGGGCCCGGAAGCGCTCCCGCTGCCACTCGAGGTCGCCGCTCACGCGGTAGTAATCGAGCCCGGTCTCACCGATCGCGACAACCCGCGGATGACGCGCAAGCTCGACGAGCCGCGCCGGGTCCACGGCAGATCGTTCCTCATGGTCCGGATGCACGCCGACGGTCGCGAAAAAATTATCGTAGGTCTCAGCGAGGTGCAGCACCTTGGGAAAATCGGCGAGATTGACGCTGATGCACAACGCGTAGGTCACGCCGTTCGCGCGCATCTCCTCACGGACGTCGGCCATTTTCCCGTCGAAATCGGGAAAATCCAGATGGCAGTGCGAATCGACCAGCCCGGGAAAAGCCGAGACCTCAGGAGGTACGGCGCTCACGCTCTAATCAGCCGCTGATAGCCGAGGAGCAAATCTTCAACGAACAGTTTCGCGTTGAGCGGGTGCCGCGCGAGCGCCCGAGCGCCGGCCAAGCGCCGAAGATAGCCGGCGATAGCGGCGGCTTCGCAACGACGCGAAGTCTCGACAATCACCTCTTCACGATCCACGTGATACCGAATCCGTCCTGCGACCCGCGCAAGCAGCAGATCGTAACTCCAGCGCTGCAGCCATCCGACCAGGTCCCACAGCGGGACGCGCTGGACCGTTTCGGCGAGAGCTATCGGGTCGAATCGCGGAGTCTGCAGGCCCTCTATGAAGCGCAGGCGATCGGCTTCGGTTTCCGCAGCCTTGAGTGCGGCCATCGGCGCTCCTCCCGCGGCCGCCAGCGCCGCCTCGGGCTGCCTGACGCCCTCCTGCTTCAACCAACGCACGACCTGACCGGCCTCCGGGAACGGCAGCGTGAATTTGAGGCAGCGGCTTCGCACGGTAGCGAGCAAAGCGTCCGGCCGCGTCGTTGCCAAAAGGAACACCGTGGCAGGCGGAGGCTCCTCCAGGCTCTTGAGCAAGGCATTTTGCGTATTCACGTTCATCGCTTCGGCCGGATAGACGAGGATCACGCGCCAGCCGGCGCGATGCGTTCCGACCGAAAGGAAATCGGCCAGCTCCCGGACCTGCTCGATGCGGATCTGCTCGCTGCGCTTTTCCTTCCTCGCCGGCTCGCTGCCCTCCTCGCGCGACTCCGGCGCGAGGCTCTCCGGGACCAGCAGCCTGAAGTCGGGATGGTTGCCCTGTGAAAACCAGAGGCACGCGGGGCAGTTGCCGCAGCCGCGCCCGTCGGGAACCGGTTTTTCGCAGAGCAGCGACTGGGCGGCGCCTTGTACAAACTCGAATTCCCCCAAGCCCTCCGCAGCGTGGACCAGGACCGCGTGGGGCAGCCGCTCGCGCATGCGGCTCCAGGCTTTCCAAGCAGATTCCTGCCAAGGAAACATTTTAATTAACCAATAGTTGCAATGATATTCTCGACTTCATTCTTAACTTCTTCCAGAGACTTCCTGCCGTCGATCACGCGGACGCGGGATCGATCCCCCGCAGCGCGCCCGAGATACCCGGCGCGGATCCGCTCGAAAAACTCCGGCCCCTCGCGCTCGAAGCGGTCGGCCGGGCCTCTCGCCAGTCGCCGCCCGGCAATCTCGACGGGAACATCGAACACCAGAGTCAGATCCGGCTGAAGGCCTTGTTGAACCCACTGCTCGAGCGCGGCGATCCTGTCCGCCGCCATTCCCCGGCCTGCGCCCTGGTACGCGTAGGTCGCATCGGTAAAGCGGTCCGAGAGCACCCAGCGGCCCGCGGCAAGCGCCGGGGCGATCACCTGCGCGATGTGCTCCCGGCGTGCGGCAAACATCAACAGGGTTTCGGTTTCGATGTTCATCGGCTGCGAAAGAAGCAAATCGCGCAGCTTTTCCCCGAGCGGCGTGCCGCCCGGCTCGCGCGTGACCACGACGTCCTTTCCTCGTGCGCGCAGGAAATCCGCGATACCGCCGATATGCGTGCTCTTGCCGGCGCCGTCGATGCCTTCCAGAGTGATGAACTTGCCCCGGCTCATGGTTTCGAGCGCCTGCGTGCGCCGGGCATCTGGTATTTGGCAACCGCGCGGTTGTGCTCTATGAGCGTGCGCGAAAATTTGCTCGTGCCATCGCCTCTCGACACGAAGTACAAGGCATCGGTCGTCATCGGATGCATTACCGCAGCAATCGAGGCGAATCCCGGCATCGCGATCGGATGCGGAGGCAGACCGCGCCTTGTGTAGGTATTATAAGGCGTGTCGGCAGCGAGATCTCTCTTGCGCAGGTTACCGTCGAACTTCTCGCCCAGTCCGTAGATCACGGTCGGGTCGGACTGCAGCATCATCCCGAGGCGAAGGCGGTTGGCGAAGACGCCGGCGATCCGGGCTCTGTCGCTTTCCTGGCCGGTTTCCTTCTCCACGATCGACGCGAGAATCAGCACCTGGTACGGATCCGCCACGGGAACTTCGGGTGCGCGCTGCGCCCAGGCCCTCTGGAGCTGCTTTTGCATGGTGGCGTAGGCGTGCGCGAGCACCGTGATGTCGCTCGAGCCCTTGGCGAACACGTAGGTGTCGGGAAAAAACATTCCCTCCGGAAACACGTCCGCGGCCCCGAGCTTCGCCATCACCTCCGCGTCCAAGAGCTTGGCCGAATCGTGTTTCAGGTCGGAATGCGCATTCATCGCGTCCCGCATCTGGCGAAACGTCCAGCCCTCGACGAACAGGATCTCGGTCTGAGCGTATTCGCCGCGGGTGACCTTGCGCATCAAGAGCATCGGCGTCACCCCCGGCGAAACCTGATAGATCCCCGCCTTGAGACTCGCGCTCGCTCCGTAGGCCCGCGCCAGCAGGTTGAACTTCCAGGCCGGAATCGGCACGCCCGCTGCGATCATCTGGCGCGTTGCCCCGCGCAGCGTGCTGCCCGGGCGGATGGAGAATTCCACCGCGGGCGACGCGAGCTCGATCGGCGAGAGAGCAAACGAGAGTATCCAAGCGCAGAATCCGAGTGCCGCCGCAGCGGCCAGCAAGAGCGATATTTTCAGTCGAAACAGCACAGAAATGAGGTTGTCCAGGGCGCTTGACTACGCTCGTATAATAACTGTTAAAAGGGGCAGCCGAGCATGAAGCTCGGCTGCCGGTTTAACTCCGCGAGTTGGAGCGGTCGAGCCGCTCAACTCGCGGCAATACGGTGGGCATAGCCAATGAGTTTGCCGCTTTCACCTGTTGCAATCGCGCGCGAAGATTCTGACCTCGCGGCAGCCCGGTCGGGCAGCGTCCTGGCGTTGTTGAGCCATCTCGGGGTCCTCCAATTCAGCGGGGAGGACGCGGAGACTTTCCTGCAGGCGCAGTTGAGCTGCGATGTCGCGAAGGTCGGTTTGAAATCGAGCGCGTACGGCGCCCACTGTTCGCCCAAGGGCAGGATGCTTGCGAATTTCCTGCTTTGGCGGGAAGAGGCCGGGTTCTTCATGGCTTTGTCCCGCGATATCGCCGCCACCATGCAAAGGAATATCTCGAGGTTCGTGCTGCGCTCCAAGGTGAAAGTGTCGGACGCGTCGGACACGGTCGCGCTGGCGGGCGCGGCAGGCCCGCAAGCGGAAGCTGCGCTTCGCGGCTTGTTTTCCGAGCTGCCGAAGATGCCGAATGAAGTTTCCCGCCAGTCCGATGCAGGTACGGTCATCAGACTGAAGGACGGCAGGTTCGTTCTCATATTGGCGCCATCGGCTGCGTCGGAGCTTCAACGACGGCTGGGAAGCGCTCTCCAATCCGTGGATGCGCGCGCCTGGCGCTGGCTCGATATCCGCAACGGCGTGCCCAGGGTCACCGCCCCGACGCAGGATCGGCTCGTTCCGCAGATGGCGAACTTCGAGCTGATCGGCGGGGTGAGCTTTGACAAGGGCTGCTACCCGGGGCAGGAGGTGGTCGCGCGTACTCAGCATCTCGGCAAGCTCAAGCGCCGCATGTTCCTTGCAAATGTTGCCGCTCCGGCGGCCGCGGGTGACGATCTCTACAGCGAAGACCTCGGCGATCAGGCAAGCGGAGTGGTCGTCAACGCCGAGGCTTCGCCCGACGGCGGACACGATCTGCTCGCGGTCGTGCAGACTGCAAGCCGCGAAAGCTCCACCGTGCATCTGAAATCCTTGAACGGACCCGCGCTGCGCTTCTCTCCCCTGCCCTACGCCGTCGCGTGAAGCTCAGCTACTACGTGTACTATCGCGTTCCGGCCGAGAACGCCAAGCGCGCGCGTGCGGCGGTGAGTGCGCTCCAGCGCCAGCTCACGAGCGTTTCCGGCATCGGCGGGCGGCTGCTGCGGCGCCGCGACGACGAAACGACCTGGATGGAGATCTACGAGAACGTGGCGGACGCGGTGCGATTCGAGGCGACGCTTGCGGAGCTGGTGAAGCACCACGGTCTGGCGGCGTTGCTTGTCCCCGGCTCTTCGCGCAAGCAGGAAATCTTCCGCAGTTTCTAGAGCTATGTGCCTGATCGTGCTCGCTTGGCGGACGCATTCCCGCTATCGACTGATCGTCGCTGCGAATCGCGACGAGTATTTCCTGCGGCCGGCTGCCCCAGCCGGGTTCTGGGACGACCATCCAAGCGTCCTCGCGGGACGCGATCTCGAAGCGGGGGGCACTTGGCTGGGCATTACCCTGGAGGGTCGCTTCGCCGCGCTGACGAACTACCGCAATCCGGCGGAAAAAAGGACTGGCGTCCCTTCGCGTGGTGCGCTGGTAAGCGAATTCCTCACCGGCAAGGCCGCTCCACGAGAGTACGTACAGGAAGTCGAAGAGCGCGGCTCAGAGTACAACGGCTTTGGCTTGCTGGTTGGAGACGCCGGATCGATGTATTTCCTGTCGAACCGCGGCGGCCACGCCGCGCGCGTCGAGCCGGGCGTGCACGGCCTGTCGAACCACCTGCTCGATACGCCTTGGCCCAAGGTCGAAAAGGGCAAGGCACGGCTTGCCGCGCAGCTTGACCGGCCTTTCGACGCCGAAGCGGCGTTCGCGCTCCTTGACGACATCGAGCGTGCCCCCGACGGCGAGCTTCCCAGCACGGGAGTGAGCCTGGAGCTGGAGGAAAGGCTGTCGGCAATCCGGATTCCAGCGGCCGGCGGATACGGGACCCGCTGCTCAACCGTGTTGTACCTCGGCGCGGACCGCAAAATCGACTTTCACGAACGCAGCTACCGCGAGGACGGAAGCGTCAGCGGCACGGTCGGCTATCGCCTCACCTTGGCGCCCGGGAAAGCTCGAGCGTCATCTCGAAGTGCGGGATCCCGGCCTCCAGGAACTCTCCTCCGCACTCGCTGAAGCCGAAGCGCCGGTAGAACCCCGCCGCGTGGGTCTGTGCATGCAGGGTCACTCGGGGTAGGGAGAGTTCGCGCGCTCGCCCGAGCAAGGCTTTGAGCAGCGCCGCGCCCACACCCCGCCCGCGGCATTCGCGACGCACCGCCATCCGGCCGAGCCTGCCGTCGGGCGCGAGCCTCGCCGTCCCGATCACATGCCCGTCCGCATCGCAGGCGATTGCGTGGTCGCTGCGTTCATCCCACTCGTCCCATTCCAGCTCGCGCGGAACGCTTTGCTCGTCAACGAATACCTTCTCCCGCACCGGGCGCGCCAGCGGCCGCGCTTCCGACCAGGAAAGTATTCGAATCGTGAATGCGGGGGACATGGCTGACTTTATAATTGGCAGACCATTTTACGATGGGATCGAAATGCGGAGTCTGTGGAAGGACGACGAAGCAGAACAGTTCCAAGGCGACTTGGGGCTTCGCGTCTACACCTCGCGGCTGCTCGGTCGCGACAAATCGCTGGTGCTGCACGGCGGCGGCAACACCTCGGTCAAGATCCGCGAGCAGAATCTGTTCGGCGAGGAAGAGACGATCCTCTACGTCAAGGGCAGCGGCTGGGATCTGGAGACGATCGAGCCGCAAGGTTTCTCGCCGGTGCGGCTGTCCCACGTGCTGCGCCTCGCCGAGCTGCCCTCGCTTTCGGACCCCGAGATGGTCAACCAGCTCGTCACCCACATGCTCAACGCGGCGGCCCCCGCGCCTTCCATCGAGACGATCCTGCACGGGCTCATGCCGCAGAAGTTCGTTGACCACACTCACGCCGATGCGGTGCTTTCCGTGACCAATACCAAGGAGGGCGAGAAGCGCATACGCGATATCTACGGAAAACGCTGCGTGGTCATCCCCTATCTCATACCCGGCTTTGACCTGGCCCAGTACTGCGCCAGGGAGTTCAAGCGCCAGGGCACGCCGGAGACGATCGGGATGGTCCTTCTCAATCACGGCATTTTCTCCTTCGGCGCGACGGCGCGCGAATCCTACGAGCGCATGATCGATCTGGTGACGCTCGCGGAAGAATATCTCGGTTCCAGGCGCGCCTGGTCCGCCGCGCCGAGGTCTTCGTCCGCGGCAAGACCGCAAGCTGCGGCACAAGCCGAGCTGCGCCGCGGGCTTTCCGACGCCGCGGGCGCTCCCATGATCATGCGCACCTTGACGAACGAGCGCACGCTCGGCTTTGCACAGCATCCGCAGCTTGCGCGCATCTCGCAGCAGGGCCCGGCGACGCCCGATCACGTCATCCGCACCAAGCGCACGCCGATGCTCGGCACGGATATCCTCCGCTATACCCAGGCCTACGGCGCTTACTTCGACGAACACGCTCCCAAGGCAAAAGAGCCGAAGACCATGCTCGACTCGGCGCCGCGGGTGATCCTCGATCCCGCTTTCGGTCTCGCGGCGGCAGGACGAACGGCAAAGGAGGCGGGCGTAGTCGCCGAGATCTACGATCACACCATCGACGTCATACTGCGCGCCGAGGCGCTCGGCGGATTCCAGGCGCTGCCCCCGAAAGACATCTTCGACGTCGAATACTGGGACCTCGAGCAGGCGAAGCTCAAGAAAGGCGGGAAACCCGCCGCGTTTACGGGGGAAGTTGCGCTCGTTACCGGCGCCGCCTCCGGCATAGGCAAGGCGATGGTGGGCGCTTTCCTCGAACGCGGCGCCGCAGTCGTCGGGCTCGATCTCGCCTCCGGCATCGAGTCGCTGCACGCTCGGCCCGATTTCCTCGGCATTCGGTGCGACGTGACCGACGAATCCCAGGTGTGCTCGGCGCTGGAGCGAGCCGTGATCGCTTTTGGCGGTGTGGATATGCTCGTCTTGAACGCGGGCATCTTTCCGGCGAGCCGCAGGATCGCGGAACTTCCCGCCGAGGAATGGCGGAAATCCATGACCGTGAACCTCGACGCGAATCTCATCCTGATGCGCACCTGCCACCCGTTTCTTAAACTTGCTCCGCGCGGCGGCAGGGTCGTGGTGATCGGCTCGAAGAACGTCCCAGCGCCAGGGCCCGGCGCCTCGGCCTACTCCGCCTCCAAAGCGGCGCTCAACCAGCTCGCCCGCATCGCCGCGCTCGAATGGGGCGCCGACCGCATCCGCGTCAACACCGTGCATCCCAATGCGGTGTTCGACACGGGCCTGTGGACCGCCGAAGTGCTCGCGCAGCGCGCCAAGCAATACGGAATGACCGTCGAGGCGTACAAGACTAACAACGTGCTCAGGACCGAGGTGAGCAGCCGCGACGTCGCCGAACTTGCCGCTGAGATGTGCGGGGCGCTTTTCGCCAAGACCACCGGCGCGCAAGTGCCGGTGGACGGCGGCAATGAGCGCGTCATCTGACCGGAACGGGAGATCACCGCCGTGTCCGATGTCGAGGCGCTACGCTGGCGGGAGGGACGCCTCGATCTGATCGACCAGCGTCTCCTGCCTTCCCGCTTCGAATACGCGCGCTGCACAAACGCCGCCGAAGTGGCAGAGGCGATTCGTTCCATGGTGGTGCGCGGCGCGCCTGCGATCGGCTGCGCCGCCGCGTTCGGAATCGCGCTGGAAGCGCGCCGGCGGCAGGACCTTCGTCCCCGCGAGTTCCACGCCGCAATGGAGGCCGCGTTCAAGACGCTTGCCGCAAGCCGACCGACCGCCGTGAACCTCTTCTGGGCGCTGGAACAGATGCGTTCGGCGCTCACCAAGCATCGAGACGATCCGAAGTCAGCGGCGGCAAAGCTGGCAGAGGCCGCGGTGGCGATCTTCGCGGCCGATCTCGAGACCAACCGCGCCATCGGCCGCGCCGGCGCGAAGCACGTTCCTAATGGCGCGTGCATCCTGACTCACTGCAACACGGGCGCCCTCGCTACGGCCGGGCACGGCACTGCGCTCGGGGTGATACGTTCGGCGCGCGACGCCGGAAAGCGCATCTCGGTCATCGCGAGCGAGACCCGGCCGTATTTGCAGGGTGCGCGCCTCACCGCTTGGGAGCTGATCCAGGAGAAGATCCCCGTAACGCTCATCACCGACAACATGGCGGGCCACTTCATGAGCCAAGGGAAGGTGGACATCGTCATCGTCGGCGCCGACCGCATCGCAGCAAACGGTGACGTCGCCAACAAGATCGGCACCTATCCCCTTGCAGTCTTGGCGCAGCGCCACCGCATCCCCTTCTATGTCGCCGCGCCGCTCTCCACGATCGACCTCAAAACGGCGAACGGCAAGGCGATTCCGATCGAGGAACGCAGCGCGTCGGAAGTCACGGGCTATGCGGGCGTGCGCTGGGCGCCCGACGGCGTGGCGGTTGCCAATCCCGCCTTCGACATCACCCCGGCGAAACTGGTAGGCGCGCTCTTCACCGAAAGGGGCGTCACCAAGCGGCCCAATGCCGCCAAGATCCGAGGCCTGTTCAAGCGATGATGGGCACGCGGTATCGCACGCTAAAGGAAAAACACCAGCGCCAGAAAACACGCGATGCGCATGATTCCGTGTCGACGTTCCCTGGCGGCCGTCTCAAGCTGCGCGTGCGCGCAACAGTGCCTCCGCTCTCGCCCGCCGCGACGCTCAGCCGTTGTCGGCGAACCACCTTTCGCGCAGGGTCCTCGTGCTGTCCAGAATGCGCTGGCCGAGCAAGGAGGCCCGCACCTCTTCCGATGGCTGCACGGGATGCTCGCGGGTGAGCTGCGGCGCTTGCTTGAAAGTCAGATAACGCTGGAGCGCGGTGTGCACGTGGCGTTTCAGCAGTCCCACGTTAACCGGTTTGTTGAGAAAACGGAAGACCTGCACCTGATTGATAAGCTCGATCACAAGCTCGGAGTCCGACGCCGCTGTGACGAGTATGGTAAGTATCTGCGGGTTCTCCTGCTTCAAGAGCCGCAGCATCGCGCTCAACTGCTCGTCCCCCGCCTCGAAATCGCTGATCAGAACCGCGATTTCCTGTTTCTCCATTGCGTTCAGCGCGGCGTCGACGTCGGTAGCGTGGACGACCGGGCACAGTTCACCGATCAGCTCGCGCACAACCCGGAAGATCTCTTCATTCTTGGCGATGACGAGCACGCCGGCTTCCATGCGCCGCGGCAGCTCGACCGGTACCGTCTTGGTGTCGGCAAGCTCGAGCGCGATCGTCACCGCCTCGGCGACGATGGTTTGCAGCTCAGTGTTGTCCCAAGGCTTGCTGACGAAGCGATAGACCTCGCCGTCGTTGATCGATCCCACCATCGCGGCGAGGTCGGAGTACCCGGTCAAAAGTATCCGCACGCTGCGCGGCGAAATCTCTCGCGACTGGCGCAATAGCTCCACCCCGGCCATTACCGGCATGCGTTGGTCGCTGACGATCACGTGCATGGGGTATTTGCGCATAAAATCGAGCGCCTTGTTGCCGTCTGCGGTGGTAAACACGTGGTAGCGGCTGCGGAACCTCGACTTCAGCGCCGTCAGTATGCGCTCCTCGTCGTCGATGACGAGCATGCAGGCTTTCCTCACGCTCGTGTCAAGGCTGATCGCACTGTCGCCGGTCGAAGCCTGCAGCTCGAGGTCGCTCGGCGGCGGCGCCTTGGCCGCGGGCTGGATGCTGAGCATCCGCGCCGCGCTGAGCAGCGCCGCAGCGTTGGGAGCCGCCACGGCAGGCGCCGGCTCAGCGGCGCCGAGACCGAGGGACGCATCGATCGCCGCACGAAACGCCTCGGAAAACTCACCGGTGCTCTGAAACCGTTCGTCGCGGTTCTTGGCGAGCGCTTTGTGCAGCACCCGGTCCATCAGCGGCGACAACCGCGGGTTCAACTGCGACGGATCGGGAAACCGCTCGTTGAACACCTGCTGCATTACGGTCGCCGCATTGCCAGCGAAAGGTTTTCTGCCGGTGAGGAGCTCGTAGGCGATTACGCCGATTGAATAGATATCCGCCAGCGCGTCGACTTCGACGCCGAGGAACTGCTCGGGGGCCATGTAATACGGCGTGCCGAGGACATCCCCCACCTGCGTCAGGCTTGAAGAGTCGAGGCGTGCAATGCCAAAGTCGCTGATCTTGACGCGGCCGTCGCTGTTCAAGAGAATGTTCGAGGGCTTGACGTCGCGATGCACGACCCCTTCGGCGTGCGCGTGCCCGATGCCGTCAAGAAGCTGCCGCACTATCTCGCCGACCTCGCGGGTTTCGTACTTTACTTTCTGCGACAGGTGCTCGTGCAGCGACTTGCCGCTGACGAGCTCCATCACGATGTAAGCGGTGTCGCCGTCCTCACCGTAGTCGTAGATTTGCACGATGCGCGGGTGCACGAGCCGCCCTACCGCCTGCGCCTCGTGCCGAAAGCGTTGCATGACATGCTTGAGCTCCTCCGCGCCGAGGGAGGACTTTTCAATCGCCTTGATCGCTACGCCCCGCGCGATCCCGCGGTCGTAGCCCTTGTACACGACGCCCATCGCGCCCCGGCCGAGCACCTCCTGAATCTGGTACTTGCCGATTCTTTTCGGTGACGGCGGGGGATCGGGCGGCAAGCTCGGCCGCACGGGGGGTTTACGCGGCCCTTGGGATCGTTTCATGGCTCATTCTGATTTGTCGTGGTCCATCCATGGCGCACGGCCCCGGGGCCGAGAAGCGGCGCGGGGTGACCGTGCCCTTCAGCCCTTCGAACCACTCGGATACCCGCCCTATTGACCTTGGGACCTACCTACGGCCCAGCAACCGCAACTGTAGCGCCAACCCTGGGGCGTCCGCAACTAGCCGGCTTACGGTGACGTCCAGCTCTTACGGGCGCGCGCCGCCCCCGGGAGTGCCTGCATTCAGCACACGATCTCCTCCATCTGCGCATCGTGCAGCCGGTAGATGCGCCCCTGATGATGGGAGCGCCCGAGCGTTGCCGCCGGCGTGAGCCCGGCATAGGCCCCTTGAAGGGCGCGGCTGCACATTTCGTGCGTCACGGCGACCGTCACGGGGGCGTGGCGTTCTTGCGCGAGCCATTGCTGGGCGCGCTTATAGGCAAGCGCATAGCTCTCGCCCCCCGGCACCGCGTAGTTCCACTTGTTCTCCTCGCGTGCCCGCCGAGCCCCCGGATACTGTTTGTCGATCTGGGCGTTCGTGAGGCCCTGCCACGCGCCCAGATGATGCTCGATCAGGAGCGGCGAGACCACGAGGGCGTTCACGTCAAGTCCCAGCTCGGCGCACAGGAGGGCCGCAGTCTGCCGGGCTCGACCGATGGGACTGGTCTCGATGCAAACGGGCTGGCCGTCGGGAAGCACCTTCTTCAGCGCCTGCCCCGCGGCTCGCGCCTGCTCGATGCCCTTGGAAGTCAACGGCGAGTCAAGGTGCCCCTGCTGGCGTCCTTCCCGGTTCCAGGTCGTCTCACCGGGTCGCACAAGAAAGATTATCGGGACGCTCACGACAGAGGGGTTCCGTTTGCTGTGCCGAAATCTGAAGAATCTCTAATGGTCTCTTCCTCGATCACTTCGAAACCGCGTTGGCGCCTGCAGCGCCCACCGCGACGTACATCGCGGGCGCGAAGAGGACGCGCGCCAGACCGGCCGGACCTGGGGACACCGACGGCGGGGACCAGCTGGCCCCGTCATCGCTGAACACCACCGCTCCACCCAGCCCCACGGCAAGGAAGCGAGTGCCGAGCGCGCCGCCGCTCGTGACGCCTCGCAGATTCGGAGCGCCCGCGAGCGCGGTCGCGGTCCAGTTCGTTGCATCGGTGCTCGTCACGACCGTTCCGGCGTCGCCCACGACGACATAGAGCGCGGTTGGCGTGGCGCGAAAAGCCGCCCCGCGGAGCGCGTTGGCCGTGTTTGAAACCCGGGCGGTCCAGGTAACGCCGTCGGCGCTGGTGAGCAGCGTGCCGCTCGCGCCGGTCGCGACGAAACCGCCGTTGAGAAAGGACACGCTGTACAGATCGTTGAGGGTAGTGGAGGTTGCTTGAGCCCAGGTCACGAGGTCCAGGCTCGTGAATATGCTCCCGCCGTCGCCCACCGCAACATACAGGCCTCCGAAGACAATGCCGTTCATGCCGGCGCCGGGAACCGCGTCCGCGGCCAAGATCCATGTCAGGCCGTCGCTGCTCGTCAATATCGAACCGTTGATGCCCAGCGCAACGAACTGGCTGGTGTACGTGACTGCGCTCAAGTTCGCGGTGAAGCCGGCGGGAAGCGAGGTCGGCGGCAACCAGGCGGTCACGCCCGGCGGATTGGTGCTCGTGTAGTTGTGGTCGCCCGTGAAAATCGCGGCCGAGTCCCCGACCGCGACAAGCCGGCTGCCGCTGAACGCGATCCCGTTCAAATTTGTGGCACCGAGCGCCGTACCGGAGGTCCAGTCCGCGCCCGCGAGCCTCGGTGTCTGTGTGAAGACCGGGGAGGACGGCCCCGCGCTGCTGTCGTCATGGGTTGCGTTCATGACGAACGCGTACTGGACTCCGTTCGCAAGATTGGCGACGACATGGGGCGATACGGCGTCGCGGATCGGTGTCGCCCCAGGGGCCGCGGGGACGACCGAGCTGCCGACTTGATAGAAAATCCAGTAAGTCAGGTCCGGCTCCTGCGTCCAGGTGACGGTAACGCGGCCGTCTCCCGGCGCGACCGCCACCCCGCTCGGGGCGTCGCCGGGCGGGTCGGCCTGGAGACTGCAGCCCGCAAGCGCGATCAGCGATGCGACGGCGAGAACGCGAAAATGCATTCGGAAGATGCCTCGACTCGAAATAGTTGAAGCTCGATTCCCGAAGTGTAACAGAGGGTAATCCCCGTTCCGCCCTCCTGGTTTCACCGGTTCCGGGCGAGCGCGGCGGCGCGGCCGCAGTGGCAGCTGCCTTTGTGGATCATGGCACCCTTCCCTTCTGACTTCGCAGCGTCGTTAGTGGCTGGTGAGGTACGCTCGCGCGTCGCCGAGTTCGGTGCGAGGACTGGCGGAGCCTGCCAGTTTGACGACTCGGCCAAAGTACTGCTTCGCCTTGGCCGTGTCCCCCGACTGCGCGGCGGCCATGCCGGCTCCGTAGAGGCCCCGCAAGCGATTGGGTTCGCGAACCTGCGAGGCTTCGTACTCCTTCAACGCCTCGGCTGGGCGCTTGAGCTCAAGCAGCATGTCCCCGAGCAGTTCGCGTGCCGGGAGGATCCGCCCGGGAGTGACGATGTGCTTTTCGTTCCTGTCCTCCATGTCGGCAGCCTGGCGCATCAGGCTCACTGCTTCGGCGGCATTTTTTTGCGCCAGCAATGTCCACGCCGAGCCGGCAAGATGCATGACTTCCACTTCGCTCGCCCAGTATTCGTCCTTGGCGGTTTTCAATCTCTCGCGCTGCCGCGCGATTTGCTCGAGGTCTTTCTGCGCCGATGCCGGCTCGCCGCTCCGTGCCCCGCCCAGGGCACGGGCGAAATGCGTCATCGCACTCGCGGTTGCATGCTTGCCCGGTCTCGGTTGAAGTTGCGCGGCCTCGCGCCACGCGCCGCGTTCGACCGCGTAGCGCGCCGGAATCGCCGCAAGCGCATAGGGGTTGAGGCGCGCCGGCTTGGTTGCGGTCATTTTTAATGCTTCCTCAAGAGTCCGCTGCGCGTCGTCGTCGCGCGCGAGCTGCAGGTAGGCATACACCATGTAGTCCATCGCGTGCAGCGCCTCACCGCGGTCGTTGCGTTTCTTCGACGCCGCCGCCGAGCGGCGGTTGGTCGCCGCCGAATCGGTCCAGGCGCCGACGCGCGTGAAGATATGCGAGGGCATGTGAAGCGCATGCGCCGAGTCGGGGGCGATCTGCGCGTAGCGCCGGGCGGCAGGCAACCCTTGCTGCGCGATCGGCGGCGCATCGTGGCTGTGGATCAGATAATGCGCGACACCCGGGTGATTGGGGTGCTTGGCGAACTGCTTTTCGAGAATTCCGGCGGCCTTGAGATAGGCCGAGTAGGACTGATCGGACAGGACCTGCGTTGCCGCGAGATACAGCGCGTAGAAGATCTGCGCCTCGTCGTCGTCGGGATACTTGGCGGCAAGCGCCTCGAATGCCTTGGCGCGCGCCAGTTGGCGCGCGCGCTCGCGCCGGTTGGCGAAGTCCTCATAGTAGGCGGCGACGGCTTCGATGTAATCGCGCTCACGCTGCGTCTTGGCGCCCATCTGGCGGCCTTTTTCAATCGCCGCTTGTGCGCGCTTCGCATCCTTGGTCGAAGCACCTGAACCCCCGAGCGGATTGGACATCAGCATCGACGCAAAACCCCAGGACGCGATCGCGCAGGACTCATCCTCCGCGCCGACCTGCTCAAAAGCGGAAATGGCCGCTGAGCGCCAGAACGAGTGCAGCAACGCGACGCCCCGCTGGAACTTTTCCTGAACCGCCGGGCTGCAGGAGTTTTGGAAATCGACCTTGCCGAGCTGCTGAGAGGCTTTGCCGGTCGTTTGGCTCCAGACAGCCATTGCCGGCGCAAGCGCGAGGGAAATTAGTGTTGCCGCACGAGCCAGTAGTTGCGTCATGGCAGTCCTCCCCTCTGCGATATCACGTTGCGTCACCGTCTGGTCCAGCACAAGGAAGTGGAAATCTGTAACCGATGTCTGCCGACGTTTTTATTACCTATCTCCCCGGCCGCTCAGCAGCCCACTACACGGCGCCTGAGAAGTTGATTGAGAGCTTGGTATCGCCACTCGGCGTCAGTGTGGCAACTGCCATCGCGTTTCGGCCTGAAATAACTGCCTTACCCCAAGCTACTCGTACGTCTCCGATCTTGCCATGGCGCATGCCGAATTGGCCGATCTCTACCTTGCAGGGGCCAACTATGCGAATTGACTCGATCGCTCGCAGTACCTTCGGCTCCAGCTTCTTCATGTACAGTAGCCTTCCTTCGTGGTCTCGCGGAGGTTCCCAAACCAGTTCGAACCACTTGTGTTCTTCCTTTCCTTCTGCCAGCAGGTAGTCTCGGGCGCGCGGGACTTTCACGAGCCTATCGACCAGTGCCTTGATCTGGCAAAGCACAGAGCCGTCTTCAAGGTGGATCAAGTTGTCTGGATTCGTCGCTACAGTCTCCGTCGGAAGTTCGCCAACCTGGGCAACTCGGACGCTCACCTTCCCCGTAGTAACGGTCACCGACTTCAGCCAAAGAGAACCTTTCTGACCGAGCATTGCTGGGATGTCTGCCGCTTCGACGTCCTCCAAGGCGAAGACCTCGATTCCATAGGACCGGGCGACATCGCGCGCTTCCGGGGTGAATCCTTTGCGGGACGCAAGAAGGAGAGCGTTGGTCGCGAGGCGATCATGCTTGGACTTCATCGTGTCGACCCAGGTCACGTCTGCGACCCGTTGATGGTCCCTACACTCGACCGAAACTACTACTGGCTGTGAACCGACCTTTCCTTCAATGACAACATCGACCTCTCGAAAACGCTTCGTCAAGCGGTCACGCATCATCTTGGACTCCGTGACCTTGGCCCCCTCTGAGAGATTAAGTTGCACGAGGTACACCAAACGCTGGAAGTCATTGGATCGCTTCGGCATCCGGCATTGGCCCTCGTGCGCCCTAGCGTTCGCGCCCAACCGCGCGCGACTGCGATTGTTGACCGAAGTGCGCTGCTCCACGCGCGTCGGTTTGGGGCGCGGGGTTAGCCATTTCGCTCACTACTCGACTCTCGAGTTCTTGATTTGCACGTCTTCAGTGGTTGGATGTGGAGGGCCACCCAAACCACTTGGTCGGATGACCCGCAAGATTAGGAGAATCGCTAGAACCCCAACCATGGACAACATGAGTTTCTCGATTAACGGCCCGCGTAACTCTGGACCGAGATTCCCTAGGCCAGCGGCCAGACTGACTAATGCCAACCCAAAGAAGAAGAGCACTACAACCGCTGCACCAAAGGTGGTTTGGACTGCATCAACAACCACTTTAGTAGCGGCGGCGAAGCCAGTTGGAGACTTGGAGGTAGCCATCATTTACCTCCTGTTTTTCCATCTGCATTCTGTGCCGGTGGTGCCTGTTTCATGAGGCTAAGCACCAACGTCTTTATGTTCTCAGCCTCGCCACCGAATTCGAAATTGCACGTATCGAACGAGCACTCGCGTAGCGAGAAGTTACCCCTCGTCACCACGATTCTGGAGCGAAGGAATCGCGTTCGGAGGTACTCGTTGCCGTCAAGAACAACGGTTGTACCTTCGAACGCGCAATCAACAAACTTTGCCATAGCTTGGTAAGTGCATGAGAGGGCTAACGTCCCGGTTCAGGCGCGCGCGGCTTCACGCGCGTCGCCTGCAACCGGCGGTTGGGCATGACTACGCGCATGACAAAAACAACCGGACCACGAAATCGCCCCAACCCTGGACAAGAGTTCCGATGCATACCAAGACAATTGAGATGCGGACAGCCGTATGACTCTCTTGGCTCGTCCACATCAGCAAGTTGTCGGCTTTGGCTGTGGTGAGAAGGGGCCATGCTTCCAAGAGGACTGCGGTGACCACGATCAGTGTCCCAGACCGGGTTACAAATGACCAGTCGCACGTGTGCGACGCGAGACCCGAACCAAGGGCGAAGAACAGCACGCAGAGTGCTACAGAGAGCACGTGCCTAGCATTCACGCTCCACCTGCTCATGTCATACCCAACGTTCAATCATCTTCCGAAAAACGTGCTAATTCGGGGTGTCAGTCTACGCTTCTCGGAAATGCCCCGCCAAATCATGCCGGTGTGTCGTGCTGTATGGATAGCGGGTCGTGATAGATTGCGCGCAGAAGCTCAAGTGTCAAATTTCTGAAGGGGTGAAACCCCGCATGAGCACCCGCGGATCTACGCGGCGATGCTGACCGCGGTCCCCGGCGGCACTCGCTCGAAAAGCTCCACGACATCCTGGTTGCGCATGCGTATGCACCCGATCGACCCCGGTTTCCCCATCTCGACGTTATCCGGGCTGCCGTGGATGTAGATGTAGCGCCGCATGGTGTCCACATTCCCCAACCGGTTCCGACCCGGCTCGCACCCCGACAGCCACAGGATGCGCGTGAGGATCCAGTCGCGGCCGGGAAAGCGCTCGGCCAATTCCGGCGTCCAGATTTCCCCTGTCGGGCGGCGATCGACAAAGACGCTTTTCACCGGCTGACCCGCGCCGATTTTCGCCCGCACGATGTGCTCGCCGCGGGGCGTGCAGAAGCTCCCCTGCCGCTCGCCCGGGCCATTGCGCGAGGTGGAGACCGAGTAGCGCTTCACCATCCGCCCGTCGTCGAAGAGCTTTAAGCTCTGCTCTGGAACCGAGATTTCAATCCTCGGCATCGCGCCGCGCCGCAAAAAACTCCGACAGCAGCCGCCCCGCCTCCACCGCGAGAACGCCGCCCGTCACTTCAGTGTGGTGATTGAGTTTCTTTTCAGAAAAAAGATCGACGACACTGCCGCAGGCGCCGGTCTTCGAATCCGCCGCCCCGTACACGAGTCTCGCGATTCGCGCGTGCAGGATCGCCCCCGCGCACATGGCGCAGGGCTCGAGCGTCACGTAGAGCGAGCAGCCCTCCAGACGGTAGTTGCCGAGGTTCTTGGTCGCTTCGCGCAGAGCTTGGATTTCCGCATGCGCGGTGGGGTCCTTGCTCGAGATCGGCGCGTTATAGCCGCGGCCGATCACTTTCCCGTCCTTCACCACCAGCGCGCCGACGGGCACTTCGCCGCGCTCGGCCGCGCGCGCCGCGAGGCGCAGCGACTCGCGCATCCTCGCGGCGTCGAAATCGGCGTCGATGCGCGCTACTCCCACTCGATCGTCGCGGGCGGCTTGCTCGAGACGTCGTAGACTACGCGGTTGATCCCGCGCACTTCGTTGATGATGCGGTTGGAGACTTTCGCGAGCAGCTCGTGCGGCAGCGGCGCCCAGTGCGCGGTCATGAAGTCTGTGGTTTGCACCGCGCGCAGCGCCACCACATACTCATGGGTGCGCACGTCGCCCATCACGCCGACCGATTTCACCGGCAGGAACACGGCGAAGGCCTGAGCGACGGCGTCGTACCAGTTGTGCGGCACGTTTCTACCCTCACCCTTACCCTCTCCCTTAAAGGGAGAGGGAATGAAAGGAGTGGCGCGCAGCTCCTCGATGAAAATCGCATCCGCCCGGCGCAGGAGCTCCGCGTACTCGCGCTTCACTTCGCCCAGGATCCTCACCCCCAGACCCGGCCCGGGGAACGGGTGCCGGAACACCATTGCGCGGGGCAGGCCGAGCGCAAGGCCCAGTTCCCTCACTTCGTCCTTGAAAAGCTCCCGCAGCGGCTCGAGGAGCTTCAGGCGCAGTGTCTCGGGCAGCCCGCCGACGTTGTGGTGCGACTTGATGCTGTGCGCCTTCTTCGTTTTCGCCCCCGCCGACTCGATCACATCCGGGTAGATCGTGCCTTGGGCGAGCCACTTCACCTTCGGAAATTTCCTCGCCTCGGCTTGGAACACCTCGACGAACTCGCGGCCGATGATCTTTCTCTTTTCCTCCGGGTCGGCCACTCCGGCAAGCGCTCCCAGGAACCGGGCCGATGCATCGACCCGATCGACCTTGACGCCGAGGTTCTTCGAGAAAGTCTCCATGACCTCCTCGGCTTCGTTTTGGCGCAACAGCCCTGTGTCGACGAAAACGCAGGTGAGCTGATCGCCGATCGCGCGGTGGATCAGCGCCGCGGCTACGGCCGAATCCACGCCGCCCGAGAGTCCGAGCAGAACCTCTTCGTCTCCGGCTTCGCGGCGAATTTTTTCCACCGCCTCGGCGACGTAGTCGGGCATGCTCCAGCCGCTGCCGCATCCGCAGATCTCGTGGACGAAACGGCCGAGGATCGCGCCTCCCTGGCGGGTGTGCGTCACCTCCGGGTGGAACTGCACGCCGTAGAAACGCCGCGACTCGTCCGCCATCGCGGCGATCGGGCTCGCGTCGCTCGACGCAATGATCTTGAAGCCGGGCGGCAGCCCGATGACCTTGTCGCCGTGGCTCATCCAGACGTCCAACAGCCCGTGCTTTTCGCCGTTGATTCGATCCTGGATGCCCTCCAGCAGCTTCGAGTGGCCGCGCGCGCGCACCTCGGCGTAGCCGAATTCGCGCACCTTGGAGTTCTCCACCTGCCCTCCGAGCTGCGCCGCCATGGTCTGCATGCCGTAGCAGATCCCCAGTACCGGAACGCCCAGCCTGAACACGGCTTCGGGCGCCCTGGGCGTAGCGTCCTCGTATACGGAAGCGGGGCCGCCCGAGAGGATCACGCCCCGCGGAGCGAATTCGCGGATGAACGCTTCGCTCGCATCGAAGGGGTGCAGCTCGCAATAGACCTTCGCCTCCCGGACCCGGCGCGCGATCAGCTGCGAATACTGCGCGCCGAAGTCGAGGATGAGGATCTTGTCGTGCACTACTCGACCTGGTAGTTCGGCGCTTCCTTGACGATCTGCACGTCGTGGACGTGCGACTCGCGCATTCCCGCGCCGGTGATCTCGACGAACTGCGCGCGCGAGCGCATCGCCTCGATGTTCTCG
>Ga0137451_1000124_pt1 | contig 23372 bp, 20 predicted proteins | sample EasRivERMGT500_2_FD_102336 | JGI IMG/M metagenome (GOLD analysis project Ga0137451, IMG submission 102336) | Soil microbial communities from meander-bound floodplain in the East River, Colorado, USA - East River MetaG ERMGT500_2 | ecosystem: Environmental > Terrestrial > Soil > Floodplain ... | reverse complement strand
GGAGTTTCCGCGATGCTAAGAAACAAGACCTGACCCCATACAATCTCCGACCATGCACCGAACGCTCACCGTTTCAGCGTCATTCGTCACGTTGCTCGTCATCGCCGGTGCCGCCCAGGTTCCGCAGGGCGGCCGCGGCGGCGCGCCTCCCGGCCCGTCGCTGATGCAGTCGCCGCCGAAGCCGCTCGTCGCCAACGCGAAACCGGTGCGATCGTGCGAGAGCCTGGCGAGCGTGGCGCTGCCGAACACGACCATCGAGTCGGCGGCCGTCGATGTGAACAACCCAGGCATCTGCCGCGTGGTCGCTCTCACGACGCATCCGCCGGCCGGCGACACGGTGCGGATCTGGGTCGCGATTCCGACATCCAACTGGAACGGACGTTTTCTCGGCACCGGTGGCGGCGGCTTCTCGGGCGGCAACGCGAACGGCGTCAATGCACCGGCAGCGCTGGGATTTGCGGCCGGCTCGACGGACACGGGCCATACCGGTGGCAGCGCGTCCTTCGCGCTCGGTGCCAACGGCAAGCTGGACTGGCAAGCCATCCGCAATTTCGCGCACGTCGGCATCCACGAGATGACCGTCACGGGCAAAGCGCTGACGCAGGCGATGTACGGCGCGCCGCCGCGCTACTCGTACTTCAACGGTTGCTCGACCGGCGGGCGTCAGGGCCTGATGGAGGCGCAGCGCTATCCGCAGGACTACAACGGCATTGCGGCCGCGGCACCGGCGGTCAACTGGACAAATCTCCTGATGCAGTCGCTCTGGGGCTCGATGCTGATGAAGAACGCATCGAATCCGATCGCATCCTGCAAGCTCGCCGCCGCGACGACGGCGGCCATCACCGCGTGCGATGGCATCGATGGCGTGAAGGACGGCGTGATTGAAGATCCCGGACGTTGCACGTTCGATCCGAAGACGCTCATCGGCACGTCCTCGGGCGAGTGCGACGCATTCACCCAGGCGGACGCCGACATCATTCGTAAGATCTGGGAAGGCCCGAGGCGTGAGGACGGCGGCCCACTCTGGTACGGACCAACACGCGGCACTGACTTGAACGCCTTGTCCGCGAGCCGCGGCACGCCGCTCGCGCCACAAGCGTTTGGTTTCGCCAACGACTGGCTCCGGTACTTCATCACGCAGGATCCGCAGTTCGACTGGACGACCATCACGCCGGCCGCCTATCAGGCGTTCTGGGATCGCTCCTACGAACAGTACGGCATCGTCATCGGCACGGACAATCCGGACCTCGGCGCGTTCCGCGATCGCGGCGGCAAGACGATCATCTGGCACGGCCTCGCGGATCAGCTCATCACGGCCGGGGGCACGATCGACTACTACAAGCGCGTGCAGCAGCGGATGGGCGGCGCGAAGCTGACCTCTGAGTTCGCGCGCCTCTATCTTGCCCCTGGAGTCGCGCACTGCTCCGGCGGTCCCGGGCCGCAGCCGACCGGCGTGCTCGACGCGCTGGTGTCGTGGGTTGAAGAGGGCAGGGCGCCGGACACGCTCACGTTCACGCGGCGGGATCAGACGGGCAGCCTCACGCGCTCACGGCCGCTGTGCCAGTGGCCGCTCGTCGCGAAGTACAAGGGCTCCGGAAGCACGGACGACGCGAAGAATTTTGTGTGCAGCGCGGCACCGCGCTGAAGCACGAGTTCGCTCGCTCACTGCCTGACTTTTCCGTAGATCAACTTCTCCGCCACCGTGCCCCACGTGCGCGAGTCGGAGCTGTTGGATCGGTTGTCGCCCATCAGGAAGTAGTGTCCCGCCGGAATCTCCAGCGGTGGCCAGCTGTCCGACGAACGTGCTTCGCTCATGACGTACGGCTCGTCCAGAGGGCTGCCGTTCACGACAATTTGTCCAGCGTTGCTTTCGATCTTCTCGCCAGGCAAACCAATCACGCGCTTGAGCATCGTCTTCGACGGCCGGCGTTCGTCATCTGTCGCTCGCACGCGGTTGAGAGCGAGAGACAGATGGCGGCCGCGATAGCCGCGGAAGTGCGCGTCAGGGCGGGGTTCACGTGGAGGGGATTCTACGCGGTGCGGTGATCGATCCTACGTCGCGGTTTGCTCGATCCAGAAGCCGTGCCGCCGGCAGCCGTCACCCATGCGGACGAGGTACTGGCCGAAGAGCCGGGCCAGGTAGATGTTGCCGAAGTCGTTGTAGCCCATGCGGTAGCAGGATTTCAGCGAATCGACGTTGTGCCATTCCACGTACGAGATCAGTCCGCGATAGCCTTCCGCGACGTACCGCGCGAGTGCGCGCGTCATGCCGATGGCGTGGAGACGATGGCCGCGATGGTCGCGATGGGTGTGACCTTTGTACATGTATTTGTAGCGGGGATCGAAATGGAGGACGAGGCCGGGCAGGCCGAGCTCGCTGGGCCGGCTCGAGTACCAGCCGTAGCTGGCCAGCGCGTCGCCCTCGAAGAACCCGTAACACTCGTCGCCCCGCGGCAGGACGCGATCGAGAAACGACTGGTCCATCTCGTTGGCCGGATTGTCCGCCAGCGAGCGTAGCGTCTTTTCCGGGATGAACTCGCCGCGGTAGGCCGGATCGCACGCCATGAATCGGGGATCGGGACGATCGACCGTCACGCCCTTGAGGATCCGCACACACATGAAGCGGTTGGCGACGTTGAATGCGGCGGCAGCGTACGCCTTCCAGGGCCCGTGCCGCTCGACGTCACGCCGCAGGGCGTCGAAGCGCTTCAAGCGAGGCGTCGTCCAGGTCATCACGCCCATTGGTTACACAGTCCCACAAACAACAGATACGGCACCACCGTCATCCGGCCGCGCAGGCCCACCGACTTACGAGCGTGCGCGACGAGGTTCCGCCATTCATGCCGGTTCCAGTACGCCCAGATCAACGTCATCGACGTCGAGAGCGTCTTCGTCGTGTGCCACCAGGACGGATTGAAGAGCAAGTCGCCCGGGCGAAGCGTCACGCGATATTGCTGCGCCTGCAGGAGCTTCGGGTACGCGATGTAGTCAGGATGGTCGAAGTCCGAGATCCTCGAGACCAGAGGGTTCTCCGGTTTCGGGTAGAGATACGGCGCGTCCTCGCGCGGAAAGAGGATCACTTCCTTCTCGCCGTGCAGTTGCGCAAAGAACGCACTCATCCCCCAGTAGTCGATGTGCAGGAACGGGAACGACGCGTTGGCTTGCGAGACGAACAACTCGTAGAGGTGTTTGCGCACTTCATGCGGCCACCGGCTCGGCATCAACCGGTGCGATCGCCAGTTCGTCGTCGTGTACACAGGCTCCGGCGTGATGTCGTCGGCGAGCATCGGCAACTCGGCGCGCACGTCGATGTTGCGCAAGTACGGCGCAGGCTTGTCTGACTCGAACACGCGGTCGAGCAGATCACCGAACGGACCGCTCGCGTCCTTGTCCTGAGTCCGGTACGTGATGAGATGCGATCCTGCGCGCGACTTCAGATAGTCCCGGGTCCAGCCGGTGGCGCGCCAGTTGGTGAGTGCGTCCCTGATAACCACCGGCTGCTGCTTGAAGACATGTTCGTGCAGGAACTCGTCATTCGACAGACGCGTCTTGACCGCGACGGCATGATGCTTTCCACCCGTCATGTGTCGAGTGTGCAGGACAACCGCGCGGGCGCGCCGATCCGACGGGTTCCCGCGACTTTTCCGACACCGGAATCGCCCACGAAAACGGGGATAGTGACGAGATCGCAACCGGCCTGCACGTGCGGCATTCTCTCGTCGACCCGCATGCGAAGGATCCAGGCGCATCGTGTGCCGGGTCTAAAGACCCGGCCTCCATATCGTCATCGTCACTTCGTCACGAACGCGGCCACATCGTCCTTCAATTTCACGCGCGCGGACTTCATGTCGATGTCGATGTCATTTGCGGCAGAGTTTAGCGCGGAGTGGCATAACATCCCACCACCCAGTGACTGACTCCCAGCCCATGCGCGGCCGGACGGTGGCGCACTACCGCATCGAAGACCTTGTCGGCGGTGGTGGCATGGGCGTGGTCTACCGGGCCGAAGACACGCGCCTGCACCGGGCGGTGGCCCTGAAGTTCTTGCCGGACCAGTGGTCGAGCGATCCGCAGGCGCTCGCGAGATTCGAGCGCGAAGCTCACGCGGCCTCGGCGCTGAACCACCCGCACATCTGCACTATCTATGACATTGGAGACGACGGCGGCCGGCCCTTCATCGCGATGGAGTTCCTCGAGGGCCAGACGCTAAAGCACCGCATCGACGGCCGGCCAATGCCGGCCGACGAGCTGCTCGACCTCGCCATGCAGATCGCCGATGGCCTCGAAGCCGCCCTGGAAAAAGGCATCGTCCACCGCGACGTCAAGCCGGCGAACATCTTCATCACACGCCGCGGTCAGGCCAAGATTCTCGACTTCGGGCTCGCGAAGTCGATTGGCGGCGCTTCCGCCGCAACGATGCCGGAGGATGCGTCCACTCGCGCCGGACTGCATCTGACGGAGTCCGGCACGACACCGGGCACCGTGGCGTACATGTCTCCCGAGCAGGTGCGCGGCAGGCATCTGGACGGCCGCAGCGACCTCTTCAGTTTCGGCGTCGTGCTCTACGAGATGGCGACGGGCGTGCATCCGTTTCGCGGCGACACGTCCGGCGTGATCGTGGACGGCATCCTGAATCGCACGCCGCCCAGCGTGGTGCGGCTGAACCCCGGTGTGTCGGCGGATCTGGAACGCATCATTACGAAGGCGCTCGAGAAGGATCGCGATCTCCGCTATCAGCACGCGAGCGATATGCGCGCGGATCTCAAGCGCCTCAAGCGCGAGACGACGGCGAGTATCTCCGTGCCGACGATGCCCAGCACACCGGCGCTGCAGACGAAGGCCGCACGACGATGGTTGATGCCGGTCGCCGCCGCGACCGTCGTCGTTGTCAGCGTGGTGGCCTGGCTCTTCTGGGCAAACCGGGCGCAGGCCCTCGGCGAGAAGGACACGATCGTGCTCGCGGATTTCGTCAATCGCACGGGCGATGCGGCCTTCGACGACACGCTGAAGCAGGCGCTCGATCTCTCGTTGCGACAGTCGCCGTTTCTGTCGGTGCTTTCCGACGACAACGTCGTCGACACGCTGAAGCGGATGGAACGCCCGATCGCGACGCCGCTCACGCCGGAGATCGCTCGCGAAGTGTGCATACGTGCCGCGAGCGCGGCGTGGATCGGCGGATCGATCGCCAGCCTTGGCAGCCAGTACGTGGTGGCGCTCAAGGCGGTGAACTGCCAGACCGGCGAGCCGTTGGCGCAGACTCAGGAGACCGCGCCGAGCAAAGAGAAGGTGCTGGCGGCCCTCGACGTGGCCACGGCAGCGCTGCGCAAAGACCTGGGCGAGTCTCTCGCCAGCGTACAGAAGTTCGATGTGCCGCTCGAACAGGCGACCACGCCGTCGCTCGACGCCCTGAAGGCGTTCAGCCTCGGGCGCAAGGCGGTCCGCGAGCAGGGAAATGTCCCGGCCCTGCCATTCCTCAACCGCGCGATCGAACTCGACCCGAACTTCGCCATCGCCTTCGATTCCATCGGGACGATCTACAACAATATTGGTCAGCGCCCTCGGGCGGTGGAGATGCTCACGCGCGCATATCAACTGCGCGACCACGCGAGCGCCACCGAGGCGTACCGCATCAGGCTGGACTATCAGATGGTCGCGATCGGGGACCTTGACCAGGCGTTCGCCACGAATCAGGAATGGCTGGCGAACTATCCCCGTGAGTACTTTCCGATCAACCGTCTCACGATCCTCCACGCGCTCCAGGGCCAGCTCGAGAAGGCGAGGGACGCCGCGCTCCAGGAAGTGCGGCTGATGCCCAGCACGATCTCCTATTCCAATGCGACCTTGTTGTTGCAGGTCACCGGCCGGTTCGCCGAAGCACGGGCGATGATCGACGAGGCGCTCGAGCGGAAGTTCGACACCGAAGTCGGGGCACATACGTCGCGGTATGTTCTGGCCTTCATCGAACGCGATGCCGGCAGGCTCGCCGAGCACGCGGCGTGGTTCGACGCAAAGCACCTGTCGATCCCCCCGCGCATCATGATTGGCGTGCAGTTCCGGGCCGGGCAGTTGAAGGTCCTGCACGACATGGTCCGACAGGCGCCTGCCGTCAACCCGAACGCGGCCAACACGGAGCTCATCGGGCGGCAGCGGACACTTGCCGGACTCCTCGACGCGGCCGTGGGCTACGCCGACCTGGCGCGTGAGCACGCCCAGGCGGCACTCGATCAGAGCGGAGACAGCCGCGACGTGAAGAGTCGCGCGGCCTTCATCTACGCGCTCACCGGCGACGCCACGCGCGCGACGACGCTCGCCGACGAGCTCAACAGGAGTTATCCGCAGGACACGCTGACGCAGTCCCTGTGGTTGCCGACGATTCGGGCGCAGGCGGCGCTCCATCGCCACGACGCCACCGGCGCCATCGATCTGCTGCGCCGAGCGGCGCCGTATGAGTTGAGCGTCAGCTCTACATACCCGGTCTGCATGTTTCCCACCTACGTCCGCGGTCAAGCGTATCTGGCCACGCAGCAGGGCGCGGCTGCTGTCGGGGAGTTTCAGCGCATTCTCGATCATCCGGCCGTGGTCTGGGGCTGCTGGACCGGTACGCTCGCCCAACTCGGCCTCGCACGCGCGTACGCGGTGACGGCGAAGACCAGCAGCGGGGCCGAAGCCGAGACAGCCATGTCAAAAGCGCGCGCCGCATATCAGTCGTTCTTCGACGGGTGGAAGGACGCCGACGGGGAGATCCCGGTGCTCATCGCCGCACGAGCGGAATTCGCGGCGCTGATCAAGGGTTCCTGAAGCATGCCGATCAGTGCTGGCCGCCGACCGGTCTCGTTCTGGCGAATCGCGATCGTGCCGGCCCGCGCGGTGTAGCGCCGCACGGTCCCGCCGATCGTCACCTGATGCTGGCTGGTGACGATGGCCGGCGTTTGCGCGATGTCCTGCTGGGCGGAGGGCGTTGCGATGCAAGCCATCGCGACCATGAGGCGGACCAGAACCCGGTCCGCCCTACGTACTGTCTGGCGCATCGCGGCATTTTTGGGGGTGGGGCTGAACGCCCGTCGCCCGGCCCTCGTCTCAGGGGAAGTCATGATCCAGGACCTCAAGTACTCGCTTCGCATCCTCTTGAAAGACCGCAGCTTCACCATCACGGCCCTTCTCACCTTGACCCTCTGCATCGCCGCCAACACCGCGATGTTCAGCATCGTGCGGTCGGTGCTGCTGAAGCCGCTGCCGTTTCCGGGGTCCGAGCGGATTGTCTTCCTCTACAACAGCTATCCAGGGGCGGGGGCCCCGCGCGTCGGCGCCGCGGTGCCGGACCTCTTCGATCGGCTGGAGGCCGTGCCTGCGCTCGACCAGCAGGCGCTCTTTCAGAACGGCCAGCGGACCTTCGGCGATCCGAACGGCGCCGAGCAACTCAACCTCCTGGCCGGAACACCGTCGTTCTACAGAATCCTGCAGATCAAGCCGGCCGAGGGCCGCAGCTTCACCGACGAGGATGGCGAAGAGGGCAAGGACCGGAAGGTTCTGCTCAGCTACGGGTTCTGGAAGCGGAAATTTGCGGGCAATCGCTCGGTGATCGGCCAGACGGTGCAGCTGAGCGGCGCGCCCTTCGAAGTCGTCGGCGTCATGCCGGAGGGCTTCAACTTCCTTCGCAACGACCTCGATCTGTTCCTGCCGCTCACGTTCAGCGCGCAGCAGAAGAGCGACCAGGGCCGGCACAACAACAACTTCCAGATGATCGGCCGGCTGCGCGAGGGAGCGTCGCTCGAGCAGGTGCGCCAGCAGGTGGACGCGCTCAACCGCCGGAACGACGAGCGGTTTCCCAACTTCAAGGAGCTCCTCAAGAACGCGCAGTTCCGCACCGTCTCCGTCATGCTTGGCGACGACGTCATCCGCGACGTGAAGGGCGTCCTGTACATCCTCTGGGGCGGCGTGTTCGTCGTCCTGCTGATCGGCATCGTGAACATCACGAACCTGCTCATCGTGCGATCGAGCGCCCGGACGCGCGAGATGGCGACGCGCCACGCGATCGGCGGCGAGATGGGCCGCCTGGCTCGCCAACTCCTGACCGAGACCATGGTGCTCGCCGTCGTGAGCGGCGCGATTGGTCTCGTGACGGGCTGGTGGCTGCTGAAGTACGTCGCGTCGCTCAACCTGACGCAGCTCCCGCGCGGCTACGAGATCGGTCTCGACTGGGTCAGCATCAGCGCCATCGTCGGACTGACGATCGCGGTCGGTGCGCTGCTCGGCATCGCGCCGGTCTGGAAGTTGCGGCGGATGAATCTGAACGTCGAGCTGCGCGAGGAGAGCCGCGGCGGAACGGCGAGCCGGCGCGCGAACTTGATCCGTAAGGCGCTCGCGACCGCGCAGGTTGCGCTGGCCCTCGGTCTCCTCGTCGGCGCAGGCCTGCTGCTCGCCAGCTTCAAGGCCGTGATGGCGCTCGACCTCGGCTTCGATCCGGCGAATGTTTATACCGCCGCCGTCTCGCTGCCGCCCAACATTTATCCGAATCCGCCGGCGCTCATCACGTTCGAGCAGCGCGCGATGGCGGCGATCCGCGCGATCCCCGGCGTGGAGGCGGCCGGCACGACGTCCGCCGTGCCGTTCAGCGGGAACATCAACAACAGCGTGATCATGGCCGAGGGTTATCAGATGAAGCCCGGCGAGTCGCTGCTGGCGCCCTCTTCGATGAACGTCGTGCCCGGCTACTTCGAGGCCATGCACGTGCAGCTCGCGGGCGGGCGCTTCATCGGTCCGCAGGACACTCAGGGCCAGCCGCTGGCGGTGGTCATCGACGACCGGCTGGCGCGCAAGTTCTGGCCGGATCAGGATGCCGTTGGCCGCCGGCTCTATCGGCCGACCGATTCGAACGACATCACGAAGATCACGCCGGAGACGCAGTTCCTCAACATCGTCGGCGTCATCAAGGAAATGCGGATGCTCGATCCGCGGCCGGACGTCACGCCCGTCGGCATCGTCTACTTTCCGTGGGAGCAGCAGCCGGGCCGCGGTCCGACGCTCGTGATCAAGACGAGCGCGCCTATGCCGGGCCTGATGAACCTGGTGCGGAAAGAGATCGCGAAGATCGATCCGCAGACGCCGGTGTTCCGCGAACGCACGATGCAGGAGTGGATCGACAATCAGCTCATCGGCCGGCGGCTGCCGATGTACATCGCGATCGCATTCGGTGTCGTCGCGCTCTTGTTGTCGGTGGTCGGAGTCTACGGCGTGCTCGCGTACAGCGTCGTGCAGCGCCAGCGCGAGCTTGGCGTCCGCATGGCGCTCGGAAGCTCTACGGGCGGCGTCTTCAACATCGTCCTCAAGGACGGCGTGAAGATCGTCGGCATCGGCGTCGTCGCCGGCGTGCTGTTCGCGCTCGGCGCGGGCCAGCTGCTCAAGTCGCAGCTCTATAACGTGGCGCCCATGAATCCGCTCGTGATCGTGGGGGTGACGGTGCTCCTCACGGTCGTTGCGATTCTCGCGACGATGATCCCGGCGTGGCGGGCGAGCAAGATCAATCCGATTATTGTGTTGGGTAAGTAGACCGTGACAAGGCGCGAAGGCCGCCAACGGTCCATTCCTTCAGCGCCCGATAAGAGAAGTGATGGACCGTCACGAGATTCGGCCGGCCGGCTGGCGGTTTGGGCTCTTGGTGCTGGGCCTCGTCGCCTTCGTCGCCCTGGGCGTGTGGCTCCTCACGTCCGGCGGCCTCTTCACGATACCGATCGGCGTCCTGACGATCGTCTTCTTCGGCGGATTCGGCGGATACGCGTTGTACCGCATGAGCCTGGGCCAGGGACGAATCGCGATCGTGCCGGCCGGCGTCGAGATCGCGCTGTACGGGCCGTCGCCTCGCGTGATTCCGTGGAGCGACATCGACGCCATCGGCGTCCTGAAACTGGGCGATCAGGAGTACACGACGATTAGATTGAACCGGTACGCGTCGCTCGTCGATGGGCTGACCGACGACGAAGCCCGCGCGATACTCCGGCGGTTTCAGGCCCTGAACCTGATGGGCTACGCGACCGTGGCGGTTGGCGCCATGCACTTCGCGGACGTCTCGGATCTGACGCACTTGTTGTCCGGCTCTCGTCAGGTGAAGTCCGTCGTCGAGGTGTTCCGGCACGCGCGCAACACTTGTGGCGCGGAGCTGCTGCTGCCGTGGAACATGCGCGATCGCGGCGCGCAAGCGTTCGCGGAGTACCTCGAGACGATGCGGGTGCGAGCGCTGTGATGACCCTGAAGAACTCTTGATGTAGAGACTGTCTAGATATAGAGTCTCTCTCCATGCAGCCGCTGCACGGCCTCCTCGACATGCTCGTCCTTCGCACCCTCCTGTTCGGCCCCATGCACGGATACGGCGTCGCGAAGGCCATCCGCACTTCATCCACCGAGGCGCTCGATATCGACTTTGGCTCGCTCTATCCGGCCCTGAAACGGCTGGAGCTGAAGGGCTGGATCGCCTCGAAGTGGGACGTGTCCGAGTTCAACCGCCGCGCCAAGTACTACCGGCTCACGCCGGCCGGACGAAAGCGCCTGCGGGATGAGCACGCCGAGTGGCGCGAGTTCGCGTCGGCGGTGGCGCGCGTGATGAACGCGAAACCGGAGGCCGAGTCATGAGCCTGTGGCGAAAACTCAGATACTTGATCCCGTCCGTTCGCCGCAGGGAAGAGCGCGACATTCAGGACGAGCTCGAATCACTGCAGCAGTTTGCGAGCCCGGCCGAACTGGGCAACCTCACGCTGGCCGCCGAAGACGCCCGTGGTGTGATGCGCTGGCTCTGGTTCGAGCGGCTGGGGCAGGACCTGCGCTACGCCGCACGCTCGATGGGCCACCACAGGGCATTCACGATGCTCGTAGTCGCCTCGCTCGCGCTCGGCATCGGCGCCAACACGGCCATCTTCAGCTTCATGGACGCGATCCTGCTGCGACCGCTGCCGGTGCACGATCCGGATTCGCTCGTCATCATGAAATGGCGCGCGAAGAGTTACACGCTCGCGACGAGCGGCATGTCCTGGTCGACCGATGGCTCGACCTTCGATGAGGCGACCGGCACGACCAGCAGCATCTTTCCCTACAGCGCGCTCGATCTGTTTCAGAAGAGCGACGACGTCGTCGCCAGTGCGTTCGCGTATGCCTCGGCGAGCCGCTTGGCGCTGACGGTGAGGGACGCCACGGACTCCGTGAAGGGTCAGCACGTATCGGGCGGCTACTTCGAAGGCATGGGCGTCGCGCCTGTTGCCGGACGCCTCATCCATGCGGCCGACGATGTGCCCGGAGCGCCGCAGGTCGCGGTGCTGAGTCAGCGACTGAGCCGAAATCGATACGGCGACGAGCAGGCCGCGATCGGCCAGACCATTCGGATCAATGACAAGCCGTTCATCGTGATCGGCGTCGCACCCGCGGCGTTCTTTGGTGCCGAGCCGGGTGCCATTCCGGACGTGTACATGCCGCTACACGCGGACGCGATTCTGTCGCCGAGTTCGTGGACCGCACGGAAGTACTCCGACGACCACTTGTACTGGCTCGAGATCATGGCGCGACTGAAGCCCGGCGTTACTCGAGCCCAGGCGCAAGCCGCGCTGGCGCCGCGGTTCCGCCAGTTCGCCGAGAGCACCGCGACCACGGACGCGCAGCGCCAGGATCTTCCCGCGCTTGCCATGCAGCCGGGCGCCACCGGCCTCGACAACCTGCGCCGCCAGTACGCCCAGCCCATCTACATCCTGCTGGCGATGGTCGGCCTGATTCTGCTGATCGCGTGTTCGAACATCGCCAACCTGTTGTTGTCGCGGGCGGCGGCTCGCCGCCGTGAGATCGCGATTCGACTCAGCATCGGCGCCACTCGAGGGCGCGTCATTCGTCAGCTGCTGACTGAGAGTGTGCTGCTCGCATCCGCGGGCGGAGCCGCCGGCGTCGTCGTCGCGTGGTGGGGCATTCGCGTGCTGACCGAGTTGCTGTCCAACGGCCGCGATAATTTCACGTTGCATGCCGAGTTGAACTGGACGGTGCTCGCCGTGACCTGCGCGCTCTCGATGTTCACCGGTCTGCTGTTTGGACTGGCGCCAGCGCTGCAGGCCACGAAGGTCAACGTCGTGCCGGCCCTGAAGGAAGTTCGTGCGAGCGACGCGCCGCGCCGATGGGGCCGCTTCGGTCTCGGCCACGCACTGGTCGTCATGCAGATCGTGTTTTCGCTCGTGCTGCTCGTCGGCGCCGGTCTGTTCGGACGTACCGTGCTCAACCTCCACGGCATTCCACTCGGATTCGATCGCGACAACGTCCTGCTGTTCGTCGTGCGTCCCGGCTCGGTTGGCTATCAGGGGCCGGCGCTGTTTCAACTGTACGAGGACCTGCGCACCGAGCTCGGGTCGTTGCCCGGTGTTCAGAACGTGAGCTTGTCAGCCGGGGCACTGCCCATGGGCGGCGGCACGATGGCAGGTGTCACGATCGTCGGCGCGACTCCGGTCGCACCGTCCAACGACGGCACCTTGCGCGCCGCCCTCGCCACGGTCGGACCGACGTTCTTCAAGACGATGCGGATGCCGATTGCGGGCCGCGAGTTCACCGACGCCGATCGCGCCCAGGCGCCCAAAGTCGTCGTCGTCAATCATCGGCTGGCCGCGCAGTTCGGCGTGGACAACGCGATTGGCCGCACGCTGACGATGGGCAAGGATCAGTTCGAGATCGTCGGCCTTGTCGACGACGCGCTCATCTTCACGTTGAAGGAAGAGCGCCGGGCCATTGCGTACTTCCCGTATCTGCAGGCCGCAAGCGCGCCGTACGGCATGGTCTACGAGATTCGAACGGCGGGCAATCCCCTCAATCTCGCCGCTGCGGTGCGGAGCACAGTTCGGCAGAAGGACTCGAAGCTGGCGATTTCCGATGTGAAGACACAGGCGGCGCACATCGATCAGGCGATCAGTTCCCAGATCACACTGGCGCGACTGTGCTCGGTCTTTGCGGCGCTCGCCCTCGTCATCGCCTGCGTCGGGCTGTACTGCACGGTGGTCTTCAACGTGGCCCGGCGGACGGCGGAAATCGGCATTCGCTTGACGCTCGGCGCTCAGCGGCCGCGCATCGTCTGGATGGTGTTGCGCGGCGTGCTCGCCATGACAATCGCCGGCCTCGCCATCGGCATTGTGCTGGCGCTTGCGACGTCGCGCTTCGTGGGCTCACTGTTGTTCGGCGTGGCGCCGAACGATCCCTGGTCTCTCGCGATGAGCGTCGGCGTGTTGATCCTGTGTGGACTCGTCGCCGGGCTGATTCCCGCCCGACGCGCATCACGGATCGATCCGATGGTGGCGATCAGGTACGAGTAGCGCTGCGAAGGTCAGTCGATCTGCGGACGCGCTCCAGGCTCGACTGGTGGCTTGCGGCCCAGGAGCAGCGACGTGCCGGGCTGAAACGCGCCCGACTGCAGTCCTGCCGAGATGTCTTTGGTAATCCGGCTGTATTCCCATCCGCCGCCGCGGCGGTAGCTGGCGCCGACGAAATGCACCGCGTACGAGTTCGGCCCCAGCGTGAAGCCGAGTTCGATGGTCGCGCTGTCGGTGCTCGTGCCGGCCGGGCCGGGCGTGACGTGACAGCGCTCGGGGCGCAGGACCATCTGGTGATCGCGGCCGTCCGAGTCGCGCACGGCGTGTCGATTGATCCGCGCGAGCTCCTTGAAGGGCGCGAGCGCAGATTCGAGCGGGGTCCACATCGTTCGGTCTTCAATCATGTGTGTGCCTACTATACGTGACCGATCACTTCGGCGTCATCACGTACAACGATTGCCTCGAACGCAGGGTAAAACCTTCGGGTTTGCCGGGTCTGCTATACTTCCTCCTTCGACACGCCGTCTCTACGCTGAACCAGACCTTCGCGTCGCCCGCACCCCGCAGGCTTCATCGAGTCTCCCAGGATCACGCAGATGAGTCGCAGCCGCCGCGCGGGTATTCCGTGCGACCGGCCGATAAAGGATCGATCCCATGACCACGCCATCGCCCGCAAACGAACCCGTTGGATTTGATGCCCTTGGGCTGCACGAAGGCCTGGTCAAGGCCGTCATGGCGCTCGGCTATGAAGAGCCGACGCCCATTCAGCGCGAAGCAATTCCGCACCTGCTGGCGGGACGCGACCTGCTCGGACAGGCGGGGACCGGGACGGGCAAGACCGCCGCGTTCGCGTTGCCGCTCGTCGATCGGCTGATGCAGCAGAAAACGTCGTCGAAGCGTCGCGGCACGCGCGGCCTGATTCTCGTGCCGACGCGCGAACTCGCGATGCAGGTCGCCGAGGCCATTCACAAGTATGCGAAGCGCACGACGTTGACCGTGGTGCCGCTCTACGGCGGCGCGCCGATGGACCAGCAGATTCGCGCACTCGCGCGCGGCGCGGACATCGCGGTGGCGACGCCGGGTCGCGCGCTCGACCATCTTCGCCGCAAGACGCTCACGCTCGAAGCGATTGAGACCGTCGTCCTCGACGAAGCCGACGAGATGCTCGACATGGGATTCGCCGAGGATCTCGACGCGATTCTCTCGGCAACACCGGCGACGCGACAGACGGCGCTCTTTGCCGCCACGATGGCGCCGCGGATCGCGTCGATTGCGGAGCGTCATCTGAAATCGCCGGCACGCATCACGATCAAGAGCGAGAAGCGCGCCGCCGGCACGATGCCGCGTGTGCGCCAGGTCGCCTTCATCGTGTCGCGCGGGCAGAAGGGGCCGGCCCTCGGCCGCATCCTCGAGTTCGAGGACCCGGCTTCGGCCATCGTGTTCTGCCGGACGCGGATCGAAGTGGACGAGCTCACGGAAACCCTCAAGTCGCACGGCTACGGCGCGCAAGCGCTGCACGGCGGCATGGAACAGCGGCAGCGCGACCGCGTGATGCAGAGTTTCCGCCAGAAAAAGACCGACGTGCTCGTCGCGACCGACGTCGCGGCGCGCGGTCTCGACATCGAGCACGTCTCGCACGTCATCAACTACGACATCCCGACCGCCGCCGAAGTCTACGTGCACAGGATCGGCCGCACGGGCCGGATCGGCCGGGAGGGTGTCGCGATCACGCTCGCCGATCCACGCGAGCAGCGCATGCTCCGGCACATCGAGGCGCTGACGAAGCAGAAGATCGAGATCGCGCCGCTGCCGACCGAAGACGCCTTGCGCGTCAAGCGGCTCGACGTCACGCGGACTGCGCTCAAGGACCGTCTGACGTCAGGCGCGGGCGACCTCGCGCACACGCGCACGCTCGTCACCGCACTCGCCGAAGAGTTCGATCTGCTGGACATCGCGGCGGCGGCCGTGGCCATGATTCACGACGAACGCGAATCGTCCTCGATGCCGGCACCGGCCGTGAGCGTGCAGTCAGATGGACACCGGGATGGAGGCCGGCGCGCCGCAGATGGAGGCCGGGTCTTTAGACCCGGCGGCGACGACGATGACGAAGGCGCACCGGGTCCGATGACCGTGTTGTTCGTCGGCGCCGGCCACAAGGGCGGCGTGCGTCCCGGCGATCTCGTCGGCGCGATCGCGGGCGAGGCGCACATCAACGCGCGCCAGATCGGCAACATCCGCGTTCAGGCCGGCCATTCGCTCGTCGAAGTGCCGGAGCGCCTGGCAGATCGCATCGTCACCGCGTTGCGACGAACGAAGATTCGCGGTCAGAGCGTCGAAGTGAAGCGGCATGGCGGCGAGATCCGGAACGCACATCCGCGGAAATCCGAACCGCGTCAACCCCACGTTAACTGACGTCTCGGGCGAGTCTCGTCGTCCCATCGACAAGGTCGCGGAGCTCGTCCACGACGACGTCCGGGACATCGTCGCGCGTCAGAAGCTCGCAGAGCGCGGGCAGGTCCGCAAGACGCGCGCGCAGGAACCAGTTCTCAGGCGCGTTCCAACCTCCGTCGATGAGTCCACGCGAGAAGTGCGGCTCGTAGCGCGGCTGACCAGGACGCTCGTACCGCAGCATGTTGCCGATGTCGCAGAGCATCGGTCCCGCAAACGCAAACTCCCAATCGAGAATCGCCGCCACGCGCCAGGATCCGCGGTCCTCATGGACCAGGATGTTCGGCGAGTTGAAGTCGCCGTGAACGATCGAGACGTCGCCGTCCGAGCCCGGCAGTTTGTCTCCGTTCGCACGGACCAAATCCAGAATGCGCGCAAGGAGTGCCGCGTCAACGCGCTGGCGAAACAGCGGCGATGAGACGAACTGCTCGACGACATCGGCAAGACTCGCGTCGGCGAACGGACCGTCCTGCACCTCGAGCTCCGCAGAGAGCACGCCGGATCGCCGAAAGCGGTGACGGGAGAGACGAGGCAGCAGCCGCCCGGCGTCGTACGAGGCATCGGCGACGCCTTTGGTGTCGTCGCGCCGTCTCAACTCTCTGAGCGAGATGCCGTCGATGAACTCGAGAAGGCAGAACGGGGGATAGCCGTCCGTGCCATGCACATTCGCGTACAGCACGCGCGGCACCGGCACATCGTCGCGCACGAGCGCAAGAATGCGAACTTCCTTGGCGCACGACGCGGGAGAGCGATCGTAGAAGCGCAGGACAAATCGCTCGGCTGATCCGGACAGCCGAAGATCGTAATTCCAATTCATGATGCCGCCCTGGAGCGGCTCGGCGGAGACGACGCGATTCGTGCCGCGCCAGTCAGCGAGCAGTGCGTCCGCTGCAGCGAGCGGCAAGAACGGCGGGGGCGAGACCACCTTCCACGTGGCCTTGTCCAATGGAGCGGGATCGTTCACAGAAACTTGGCCATAACCCCTCCGGGGCGGGAATACTACCACCTGAAAACCTGACGTCATTTCTTGATGCCGGTGCCAACCATGTCCGAACAGGCCAACACCCCGCAGGCAACGCAAGGCTGGTACCCGCGCCCCGTCTTCTTCGTCGTGGACGTTGAGCGCTCGATTCGCTTCTACGTCGACAAGCTCGGCTTCTGGAAGAAATGGCACTCGGACGACGGCAAGGGCACGGTGTGCCAGGTCAATCGCACCGATTGCGAGATCATCCTCTGCCAGGACGCGACACGCACCGACAAGGGACGGCTGTTCATCGAGTTGAACCGTGAGCAGTTCGACCAGTGGCACCGTGAGCTCGTTGAGCGGTCCGTGCAATACGAAAAGTCGTGGTGGGGTTACGACGTGATTCGAGTCGTCGATCCCGACGGCAACGATCTCCTGTTTCCGATCGACGACTTGTGGAACCCGCGACCTTCGGTGTGACCACAGCGGCCCGGCCGATGAAGTAAATTATCCCTTTGGGAGGAATTGCATCGATGGCGAAATTCCTGATCGAAGTTCCACATGAAGAATCTGCTCAAGCGTGCGCGCGAACGATCGACGCCTTTCTACGGAGCGGGTCCCACTTCGTGACCAACGCGGACTGGGGATGCAAAGACGGCGAACACAAGGCCTGGATGGTCGTCGAGGTCCCGAGTCGCGAAGAGGCACGGAGTCTTTTGCCGATCATGTTCCGCGCGCAGGCGAAGATCGTGCAACTCAACGCGTTCGTGCTGGAAGAGATCCAGGGCTACCTGCACCCAGAGAAGCCCTGAGACCTGTGCCGAATTATCGCACCAGGACTCAGGAGGTCCCTACGTGACCGGCCCCATCACGAAGATCGTGTTGCCGAACGGATCGATGACGTCGAACGTGCGCGCGCCCCACTCCTCGTTCTTCGGCGGGCGCCGGATTTCCACACGCTGCCGCCATTCCTCGTAGTACGCGTCGGCGCTCTCGACTTCGAGCGAGACGCACGCCTCGCGGCCGTGGCCGGACATCGGGGAGTCGAGCGTGAGGCGAATGCCGCCACGCTCGACACCCATCAGACCTTCCTTGCCGTCGTCAGTCGCCTCGAACGACAACGCGAAGCCGAGCTTCGTGACGTAGAAATCCTTCGCCGCCGCCAGGTCGTCGACCGGAAGAATCGGGACGGCTCGTTCGATCACGTCCTCATGTTACTCAGTTCAAGAAGCTCGCGATGAACGCCAGAATGTCCGCCGTGTCGACCCGGTTGGAGTAGGTCACGCCGGTGCAGTTGCCGTTGGTCACGTACGAGTTGACCGCCAGCACGACGTTCGTATCGCCGAGCAGATCCGGGCCTCCGGAGTCTCCGAAGCAAAGGCCGCCCTTGCCTTTGGCGGGATTGGCCGTGAGCTTGATGAACTCGACGCTCTGCACGTTGTTGCTCTGGACGAGCGAGCTCGGGGCGAAGAAGCGGGTGAAGGTAAAGATCTGCCCGGGTTGACCGCCGCCCCTGATGAATCCCTGCACGCCGTAGCCGACGATGTCGACATCGGTGCCCATCGGCAGCGTGTCAACGAGTCCCGGCGCCGGCAGCACCGCGACGCCGCCCGGATTGGCTGGCGCGTTCAGCGTGATCACAGCGACGTCGTGTGTGTCGAAACCTGGAAGGCCAGGTCCACAGCCCAGGCACCAGTCGGGATGGGGATGAAACGTACCCTGCGTGAATGGCGGGAACGGCGGCGGACCTTGGTAGTACGACACGAACACCGGCTCGTTCGGGTCGAAGCAATGTGCCGCGGTCAGAAAGACCGTCGGCGACAACGCCGTACCCGAGCAGACAAAGACGAAGCCGGGCATGCTGGGAATGGGCTGGATGGCCACGCCGACGTATGGGTGGTTGTTGCCATCGGGTTGCCCGTTCGTGACGGCTCGAACAAGAGTACCCGCCGCGATGAACACGAAGAGGCAGAGCGAAACGATCAGTCTGCTGCGCATGTCGCCTCCGAGGGAAAACGGGTGTCCGGTAGTGAGCGGGGAAGTCAATTTAGCCGATTTCGAACAACGACCATGTGACATTTGGGGAACTTCAGGGTGTCGTTTCGTGCGATCGGACGCGAATGATCAGACGTTCGGATACCCGCCGCCGCGTCTTCCATTCAGAACCGCCTGCACGTAGCTCGGCAACTCCGGATACACGTCCGTCCGCGCGCCCATTGCGATGAGGTCGCGGACGATGGCGGCGTAGTCCAGGCCCTCGACAGGCGCGTGCATCGCGTACCAGATCGTCCCGTCGAGCACCGTGCCGTCGTAGCTGTTCAACTGCTCGAGCGAGGCGCCGTGCTTCAGAAGCAGGCGCACGAGATTCATTTGTCCAGTGGCCGCTGCGGCATGCAGCGCGGTGACGTCGGCGTCCGCGGCCGTCGCCGGCACGCCCTTGCGAAGCAGCAATTCGGCGACATCTGTCCGGCCAAACGAACACGCCCAGGTGAGCGCGTACGCGAGGTGCACGGCCGGATCGCGCGGCAAGGACGGCCACGGGCCGGGGGCGAGACGCACGCCGGGACGCAGCGTGCCGTCGTCCGCAACGAATTGCTCGACGAGAGCGGTGCGGCCGAGTGCCGCGGCCGAGATGACGTCGTCGACTCGCGCGCCGCGACGGGCGAGCGCTTCGGCCGTCCGAGGGTAGCCAAATCGCAGCGCCGTCAGCAGCGGCGAGCTGTCGTGCTCGACGCCGTCGACGTCCGCGCCGGCATCCAGCAGTGTCTCGGCCAGTGCAACCTGGAGCCCGGCAATGTGCGGATGCGCACTCGACACCAGCATCTGCATCGTCGGGCATCGATGTTGGTACATGTCTGCCTGCGCATCCGGCTCGGCGCCGGCGCGCAGGAGCATGCGCGCGATCTCGACGGCATTCGGCGGCGTTCGCTGCCGCCAGTCCTCGTGCCCATTGGCGGCGACGTAGTGAAGCAGCGTCGCGTGATGGGCGCGCGAGGAACGCGCGCGAATGAGCTCGGGCGATTCGCGCAACAGACGTTCGAGCACGGCGGCGTCGCCTGAGACGACAGCGTCGGCGGCGGCCTCAAACACAGGGTCCACAGGGTTCACAGGGTCCACAGGGTCCACAGGGTTCACAGGGTTCACAGGGTCTGCAGGGCCACAAGGTTCGCGATTCGTGAAACTAGCACGAGCAGTAAGAAGTCAGTCGGCGCGGAGTGATGAGCGGCCGGATTCGTGTGGCGAACGGAGTCCGATAAGATAACGCCCATGATGCGTGTATCTCGTTGGATGGTGGGACTCTCGCTTGGCGTGGCGGCACTCACGGTGCCCGGCTCGATCGCGGCCGACGGCGTGTTCGCGCAGACGGCAGCGGCAACCTCAGTGCCCGCGGACCTGAAGCCGCTGCTCGCGAAGCCCGTGAGCGAAATGCGGCTCGTGGTGACGCGATACAACGCGGATCGCCAGACGCTCAACACCAACTACGCGGGACCGGGCGGATTCAACATGGGCCGCGGCGGCGGGGGTGTTGGCGGCCGTGGTCAAGGACGCGGGGGAGCGGGCGCGGCCGGCGCGCCGGTGGCGCAGGGCCCCGTGCAGCTTTCGCCCGCACGGCTCGCGCGACTGAAGCGCTACGACCTCGACTGGCAGGCCGCGTTGTCGCGGTTGAACACGTCACGGTTCTCCTCGATGGCCACGAGCGATCTGAACCTCCTCAAGGCCACCATCGATTCGAATCTCAAGCAGCTCGAAGCCGACAGCCTCACGCTGGCGCAGATCTCGCCGGCAATCCCGTTTGCTCCGAAGCTCGTTCCGCTGGTTGAAGCGCGTATTCGTGTCGACGAGATCAACTCGGAAAACGCCGCGCGAACGCTGACGGAGGTGAAGGCCTGGCTCACCACGACGATGGCCGCGCCCCCAGTACGCATCAACAAGGACACCGCGGCGCGTGCCGCTGAGGCGAACGACGTCCTCCGGACGGCGGTGGCCGAGTGGTTCAGCTTCTACGACGGCTACGACCCGATGTTCACGTGGTGGATGCGGATGCCGCACAAGCAGGTGGACCAGACGCTGCAGGAGTACTCGACCTTCCTGCGCGAGAAAGTCGGCGACGAATCCGTGGCGGTAACGCCGGCGTCCGTTCCGGCCGTGCAGCCGGCCCCGGCGCCGCAGTATGCGTCCGTTCCGAATCTCGACGAGGTCATCGGCCTGGGTCAGGACGAGCTGCGTGACATCGTCAATCGCTTCAACGCAGAAGGCCGGGGTGCCGGCGGGCGCGGTGGACGCGGGGGGCCGCCTTCGCCGCCTGCGGCGGCTTCGGCGGGCCAGGCTACGGCGGGACGCGACAACCGCGCGTGGCTCGAGGCGCTGAAGTCGCTGGACTTCGATTCGCTCTCCCGCAACGCGCAGGTCGACTACCTCTATATGAGGTGGCGGGCGGAGACCGACATCGCGAACTTGACGGAAGTGATTCCGCCGGGCCCGGCGTTCCGGCCGGACGCGTCGAAAATCCTGGGCAAGCCGCGTGGCCGCGTCGGACTCATCAAGGATCTGCGCGACAACATGATTCCGTACACGCCCGAGCAGCTCATCACGCTGGCGAACAAGGAATTCGCGTGGTGCGAAGAAGAGATGAAGAAAGCCGCTCGCCAGATGGGCTTCGGCGACGACTGGAAGAAGGCGATCGAGAAGACCAAGCAGACGGCCGTGCCGCCCGGCGGACAGCCACTCATGATCATGGGTCTGCTGAACGAAGCGGTCGCGTACCTCCGCGCGAACGACCTGATCACCGTGCCGGCCGTCGCCGCCGAGTCTCAGCACATGACGATGCTGTCGCCGCAGCAGCAGCTGACGTCGCCGTTCTTCCTCGGCGGCAGCCACATCCTCGTCTCGTACCCGACGGACACGATGGAGTTCGACGCGCGCATGCAGAGCATGCGCGGGAACAACCCGGGCTTCTCGCATGCGACCGCGTTCCACGAGATGATTCCCGGTCACAACCTTGTCGGCTATCTCGGGCAGCGCTACGGCGACTACCGGCCGAATCTCACGAACGGCGGTCCGTTCTATGGCGAAGGCTGGCCGCTCTACTGGGAGCTGACGATGTACGAACTCGGCTTCCACAAGACGCCCGAGCAGAAGGTCGGCGCGCTCTTCTGGCGCATGCACCGCAGCGCGCGCATCATCTTCTCCTTCAACTTCCACATGGGCTTCTGGACGCCCGGCCAGGCCGTGGACTTCCTCGTCGACAAGGTCGGCCACGAGCGCGACAACGCGGCCGCGGAAGTGCGCCGTTCATTCGAGTCCGCGCAGTACCTGGACCAGCCGCTCTACCAGGCAGCGTATCTGCTGGGCGGCCTGCAACTTCGCGGTCTGCGCAAGGAGCTCGTAGACGGTAAGTTGATGTCGAATCGGCAGTTCCACGACGAAATCATGCGGCAGGGCAACATGCCGATGGCGCTTATCCGCCTCGGTGTGACGAAGCAGAAGTTGACGAAGGAGATGGACATCAACTGGAAGTTCTACGGCGAGCTACCCGAGAAGTAACAATCTGGTATAGTGGTGCCTCGACACGCCGTCTTCTACGCTGACCCCCAAGTCCTCGCGTCGCCCGCATCCGCGGGCTTCTACGAATCTTCCAGGATCACGCAGATGAGTTTGCCGCCGCCGCGCGGATTTACCGCGCGCCGGTTTGGTAGGCGTTTTAGTCCATCGACCTGGGAGGTCAACATGGCAGCATCAGCACAAGGCACGATCAAGCGTTTGGTTTCGGATAAGGGCTTCGGATTCGTCACGGACGGTTCGGGCCAGGAATACTTCTTTCATCAGTCGGCGTGCGATTCGTTCCAGTCGCTGCGCGAAGGCCAGGCTGTGACGTTCCAGACGGGCCAGGGCCCGAAGGGTCCGCGCGCCGAGAACGTGCGAGAAGTCTAGCTACCTGCCGGCAGGGACGTCTGGTCTCCAGGCGTTCCTGCCGGGTTCGTTCAGACGCCGACGCCCGTCGGCGAAATCGATGCCGGAAACCGTCGCCCGATAACGCTTATGGCGCCGAGGGGTGGCATGCCCCGCGGCAACCCGCAACCACGAAATCCTCGCAACTCGCTGCGCAATCAGGCCTTCGTCGATTTTCATCACGAAGATGGGCCCGCGGCACCGTCCTTGCGACAACAGGGCAGCGGTCGCCGGTCACGTTTTTGCGCCGGCCACTTACCCCAGGCGGTCTGCTTACCCGAGGCCTGGTTACGCGAGCGTACAAAGGAGCATTCCTCTTCACTATGAGAAGCAAATCCGACCAGGGGTTCACTCTTATCGAGCTGCTGATCGTTGTCGCCATCATCAGCATCATCGCGGCCATTGCAGTGCCGGGTCTCTTGCGCGCCCGTATGACGGGTAACGAGACGTCCGCCATTGCGTCGCTCAAGGTGACGACGTCGTCGCAGGTCGCGTATTCAGCGTCGTGCGGTAACGGTGGTTACGCGACGACCTACGTGATCCTGGGCACGCCGCTCGTGCCGGGTAGCGAACCGTTCATCTCGGCGGACCTCGGTCTGAACGTGGCGCCGCAGAAGAGCGGGTACAACTTCACCCTGGGTGCCGGTGCGGCTGCGCCTGGCCCGCAGGACTGCCAGGCTCGCGCGACGATCTCT
>Ga0137451_1000123_pt1 | contig 23464 bp, 26 predicted proteins | sample EasRivERMGT500_2_FD_102336 | JGI IMG/M metagenome (GOLD analysis project Ga0137451, IMG submission 102336) | Soil microbial communities from meander-bound floodplain in the East River, Colorado, USA - East River MetaG ERMGT500_2 | ecosystem: Environmental > Terrestrial > Soil > Floodplain ... | reverse complement strand
TCAATATTTTTTATGCGACGAACGATAGGAACCGCATTCGTAGATACAGGAATTGGTTCCTCAGATTTCTTAAATACAGCATCTCCCTTTGCATCCTGTCCTGCGTATCTATATCCTTTAGCACGTAATTCATTAACTACTTCAGTAGTTTGACTACCTGATGGTAATGTAATGGAATCTTTATCTGCTTTAGCTGGTGCTGATGTATCATTTGCTATTGAAGAATCATTAGCCTCATCAATAGAACCGCGCACAGATGATTCAACCGGACCCTCATTACTCTTGTTAAGTTGCTTAATCCTATCCCTTTCGGCAATTCTCATAACTCGACTACGCCATGTTTCTCCTGATTTAAGTGGTGTTCTACTACCACTAGACATAATATCACGATAAGCAGTATCAGGTGCTCCTGCTTTATCTAAAGTTGTTACACTATCATTCCATCTTGCACCTAATGATTCTGGGTCAGGAGTAAATTCGGGAGAACCCGCAGAACGAATTTGACCAGTTTCTTGTGCCTTTTTCATAGCTGCTTCTAAGGCAGCATCATCGAAGATATTTTCATTAGGAATTGTTTGTTCCTCAAATTTCTTCAATTGTTCCATTGCTACAGGGTTATCTCTTAAACTCTTTTTAATCCCAACCCATTTATCCATACGAGCGCGTTCATCGGCTAGTTGACTTTCTCCTGTAGTAATTTTTTCGCCCTCAGTTTTACCTAATCTTTCCCCAAGATTTCTCCTACGCATTGGGTCAGATTGCCAGGTTTCTTGTAATCTAACTCCAGAGGGGGTTTTAATACCTGTTCCTTCTGGAACTGCCCAATTATTTTCTCCATGTTCACTAAATCTAATAGCATCAAATGAAGTAGGTTTATCAGACCTACTTAAAACATCTTGAACAAATTGATTAGAAGAATTTTCCTGTAATTCAGGAAATTGTTTTTGTAATTCAGCAAATTGAGTAGGTTCAATAGGTTTAGTTAAATCTAATACATTATTAGCTTCAAGTTGTGCTGCGATTGTATTAGGTCTATTTTGTGTGGATTGACCCTGAGGTTCACGTTTCATTCCCCCAGGGGTTTCATTAAGAGAATATAAAGATGAATATTCTGGGTTTTCTGTAAAACGAGTCATTCCACGAAATAAACCTTGAGGTTTATTTTGTTCACTACCAAAGGATTCAAATACGTTTTGAGTCCCATGATATACGGGCTCATTTCCCCTAATTGATTCAAATGTATTAGTTGGGGTTTTTTCAGGAATTGCATTAATACGAGGTTTAGTTGCAAATTCAGGTATTTCATCACCAGTATCATGAGCAAATGGATTCTCTTGAATAGTAGATTCCCTTACTTGATTATTATGAGGAAGTTCATTAATCTGTTTAACTAAAATCGCAGCTTCAGGACTATCAGCAGGTAATGATTCTAACCTAGCTTCTAGGCCACGTTGTAATACTTTACTATCCTCTAATCCCTTAATACCATAAGTTGAACCAAATTCACTAGTATTCGTTGGAACCATTCTATCATAAACTGAACCATTCTCAGGTTCCAATCCTCTAAGAATATCTACCCTAATATCAGGATTAGTTGTATCAGCAAATCTACCCTTCATTGACATTGAAGGATTTATACCTGGATGATTTAAGGTTGCACCTGTAGTAGCATCAGCAGGATAACTTCTAAAATCTTGAAAATTTCTACCTAATCTATTATTTTCTTGACTAATTTGGGTATCGAATGAATTCGTTACCTGACGACCAAAATCATTGGCTGTATTAGTTTCTTCTGGAACTAGAATATCATGCTTAATTGGTTCAAATCCAGTAGAACCTTCATTATCTGTAGTGTAACCTATAATTTCTCCATTTTCCCCATAATAAGGTTCACCTGCTGGAACTGGTCCTTTTCTTTCTGACTTAAAAAAGTCATCCATCAAATCATTAGCTTCTGATGGACGATGCTCAAGAAAATCTTGAATACTTACAGGGTCACGTCCTGCTTGTTTTGATTCTGCTACATGATTTTGATATTCTTGCCTAAGTTTCCTATTCTTAAGAGGGTCAGTTTTCCAATTTAATGGGGTTTGTTCAACAGGAGCGTATTCTGAAGTTAATGAACCCCCGGAACGTAAATTCTGTGCAGCTTGTTGTGCGTTAATTCGAGGTTTAATTGGAGGGGTAAATATATCCCCTTCCGCACCAAAAGGCTGTTCTTCAGGTAATGACGCACTAATTCTATTTCCCCTAGACCGCGCAGCAATGTCACTTAATGCTTGTGGACTATTTTCATGCATTGGCCCTACTGGAGGAGGCATTGTAGTAGGAATTTCACTAGAACGCGGTTTACGAGAAAATGCTAAATCTTCTCTAGCATCTTTTTCAAGTTGCCACTTTTCAACATTGGCTAATGATTGCGCATCATTTCCGACTTCATTAGTTAAATCATGAGGAATTGGTTCTGCTTTAACCTTGGGTTTATTAAATGAAGGAGTATGTAATGCCGCAGCACCACCACCAGCTACTTCAAATGCGCCCATTGCTCTTTCAAATGGAGTAGCATCAGGTCTAATTATTTCAGACCCACCATGACCAACCATGAGTGCGCCCGCAGCTTTTTCGCCCATATTTAATGAGCGCGCAATAGAAGGTAATCCTGCCTTAGTTGCTACTGAAGTTCCCCCACTTAGTAATGCTGTAGCAATATTTAATGGGCTACTCAATCCAGCTAATACATCACCACCACCTTCCCAAGTTCCTCCATAAAACCCCCTAGCCTGAGCTTTAGTTCTATCCCAAAATGAACCTGTTGAATCCTTATCAGGGGTAGTAATCCAATCTGAAATTTTTCTGCCTACGTTACCTGGTTGATATTCTTCAGGTAAATAATCAGTTAGGGGTTTATTTGCAATTTCCCATGCTCTAGATATACCTGTTTTCGATGGTGCTACTGGCGGCGTCCATTCGGATTGTTTTTGAGGAACCTTAAGATGCGCAGGTATAGAGGTATCTACAGGAGCTTCTTGCTTAAATTCATCAGCAAGTTTTAATTTAACTCCCTGTCTTTTGGCTTCGGATTCAATATAATCATCATCCGGTTCATCATCACCTTCTATTACTAGGTGCTTACCATTAGCCAAAGGATACTTATACTTAGGCATATTCTACTCAATTACTGAAGGTTTATATTTCTTCTTCTTTGTCGATTCGTTGGTATACTTGGGAGTTTTTTCAGGACGCAACGAAATATCACCAGTAGGTCTAGTGATAAATACTTTACTAGTAATGGCAGCTCTTTCCTCAGGTGTGGCATCAGGTGAAATGTCTATTTTTCCACCTGTTCCAATGGTAATCAAGGAACCCAATTCAGGATTGGTACTCATCAATTGACGCACAGCTAAATCTTGTGCTGTTTTAGTTTCACCTGGGGTAAATGTTTGGTCCTTAGTATCCTGCAATTGTTGCGCGTTCCTACCCCTAGCTGCAATTGCATCTAATCCTTGAGTGCCCCGAGTATTCTGTATTCCCTCTTGTATACGTCCTCTATCTTGAATTTGTTGTGATGTAATTTTACCCCGTCGGTCTATTTGTTCATCAGTATTAATCGCACGTTCACCAATTTGTCTGGAACCAATTTCACCACGTCTATCAATCTGACTATCAGTTCTATCAGCACGCGCACCAATTTGGTCCATTACCTGACTACCACGAGTATCTAACATATCCTCACGAGAACCAATTTGTTCTCTACCCAAATCTAATCTACCACCAGCAATTCTTTCCCTACTAGCTCTATCTGCAGTTCTACCAGCTAATGTCCCACGTTGAAAATCAGTAATTCCGGGATTAAAAACCACATTCATAGGTGGTTTTTCTTTAGCTGCTTGTGCAATTGCAGGTAAATGGGCTGGACTCATTTTCATTCGAGCTAATTCTAATTCATGCTGGCGTTCATTCTCATTTTCATTAAGAATATCATCTCTGAGTCCAGCAGTATTAAATCTACCCTGACTCAAATCAGGCATTCCAAATGGTGTTCCAGGTTGTAATCCACCTTGAGGGCGAAATACACCTTGCAAACGTAATTTTTCAGTAAAGGTGCTCATTACCCTCTCCTAGCTAATCTTGAAATTCCTTGCAATGCAGCTTGTTGACCCTGTTGATTAATACCACTCTGTAATTGAGCACCTTGTAATGCCTGATTACCAAATGTAGATGCTAACGCAGGAGTAGTTCCATACAAATTAGCTTGGCCCTGAATTCCACCTAATATATTGGAATTTGTCTGATTTTTTGCACCTGCATTGAATTGACCTGCAGTATTTGCAATTTGAGCATTTGCTAATCCACTAGCATTCTGTGCCGCACCCTGAGTAGCTGCAGCATTAGCATAATTCGGCGCCGCATTCAATTTATTTGAGGCTACATTCTGAGCAATTCCTGCATTTACATTACTCATTTGATTACCAATTGATTCGCTCATATCACGAGCCATCTTGGTTTTCAATGCCCCATAATTTGGGGAGTAACCACCTTGTAATCCCCTCTGTCTATCAATATCGCGATTAGCTCCAGCATATATTGACCGAATTGGGGACATACCACGAGCACGTAAATCTTGTATTCCCTCAGGTGTGTAACCACCTGTATCTGTTAATGAACTTAAATCACCTAATGATTTAGTTACATCAGCAGTTTTAACATAGGGACTAGTAGTAGGAGTATATTGACCCTGAGTAGGATTACTGGTCTGTTGACCAACAAAATCCTTATATGCCTTCATAATACTATCGTAGTCGCCTGCTTGCTGCTCTACAGCTGTATTATAAAGGTCATATTGACTCTTTATGGGGTCTTTAGGTGGGGTTGGATTCCCATACAAATTCATCATGGGACGCCCCATTACGCCTGAACTCATCCCACTTGAATATGGCATTTTCTTATCCTTATGCTACATCTGCAACGTAGTAAGCTAGGGTTATCGTTAAAGTAACAGTGCCACCACCAAGGTCCGCACTACCCTTCATAACTACAGATTTATTACGGGGGTCGAAAGTTGAATATACCCATTGGGGAGTAGCAGATGGGGTATCAAAAAGTAAACGTTTACCAGTTACGTTAAATTGACCCTGCCAAGTGCCAACTAAGAGATTAGTAGTATCCCCATTGTAAAATACACTAGCAGTAGGAGTTGAACCAGGATTTACAGTTGAATTAGTTTCAACTGAATGATGTAAAATAACATTGATTTTATTAGCACCAGGAGCAGGAATTAATTCAAGGGGAACACTACTCCACGTTTGCATCTGAGCATTACTTATATTAATTCGCAATATTTTAGGGGTAGCTAATCCTGCAACAAGACTTGCTATACTAAAACCACTATCTCCAATTAATTTACCAGTACTACCATCAAAAAGTGCAAGATTACTATTAACTGCTGAAGCTGGTCCTACTACGTCACCTGAACCTCCACCACCTGCAGCAATAATATCAGCTATAGTAGAACCACCATCTTTGATGAGTTTTCCTGTAGTTCCATCAAAAGTAGCAACCCTATCAGTTACAGCCGATGCAGGTCCATCTACATCCCCCGCTGCTGCAATTACCTGCGCTATAGTTTGACCCCCATCTTTAATTAACTTACCAGTAGTTCCATCGAATGTTGCAATTCTATCTGTAACAGCTACAACTGGACCATCAACATCACCAGCAGCAGTTATAACTTGAGCAATTGTTTGTCCACCATCTTGTATTAATTTGCCTGTCGTTCCGTCAAATGTGGCAATACGGTCATCCACTGCAACAGCGGGGCCAACAACATCTCCAGTTCCCCCTGCAGTGGAACTAATTGTTCTTTGATTAGCTACAGTATCATTAAAAGTAATATTACTCCCAGCAAGTAATGTTCGACTAGAAGGTAACGTAGCAGATTCATCAGTATGAGTTAAAAAATCTAATCCTGACAATACTGCAACAGCTGCAGCTATAACTTGTGCTATAGTCTGTGCTCCATCTTTTATTAATTTACCTGTAGTTCCATCAAAAACTACTATGTCATTATTAACTGCTACACCTGGACCAACTACATCCCCAGTTCCACCGCCAGCAGTAGTATTTATTTGAATCCACGCGCTCCCATCCCATACAAATGTATCAGGTTGATTATCTTCATCAAACCAAATATATAGAACTTGACTTCCAACAGCAGGGTCAGGTATAAATGCAATTCTATCTGCTGTAGTTCCGTATCGTATAATTTTATTGAGGGAAGTATCACTCATGGTGTATATTCTACGTAAACAAAATTACCAAATCCATCATCTACTGGTTCGGGTATTGGAAGTGCGCCATCTGATAGGACTACATGGTCAATTACACCACTTCCTGCTGAATTTATAATTAATTGCCCTGGAACTGTTAAATCAAATGTAATATTGCTACCAGCCACGAGTTTACGAGAATTAGGTAAACCACCTTCTGCGTTAATTGTGAGAAACGATTGAATTCCATTAAATCCACTTCCAGAACTAATCGTAATAATTTGAGTTATGATATTAGCTTGAAGTTGTTTCGTAGCATCAATTAATTGATTAATAACCTGATAAAGCGCACTATCCTTATTCTGTAATCCAGAAGTAAGTAAGTTCGCTTTGAGTCTATCTAAATCTGCTAATGCCATTACTGGGGGTATCCCGATTCAACAGGCCGCGCAAATATCACAATTTTACTTATAATAAAAGTTTCACCCAACACAAGAGTCCCAAATCTAAATTGAGCGCGTTGTTTCTTAAAATTAGCTAAGGTGAACAATTCCCTGTCAGTCGCGGAAAGTAATGGAAAATCCACCATAACAAATTCATTAACATTTTGTTGACTTTTAAGAACTTGTTTGAGATTTCCACTTCCAGTGGCATTTAATCGCACTCCATTAAAATGAAGTATATTTCCTGCTGCTTTTTTACTAGCCATTTATTATTTCCGAAATTTAACCATCAACAAATCCTGTAGCCGCGTAAGGGTCTGGAATCTTCACAATTATAACGGCCCCACTACGGTCAGGGTCGTAAAGGGTATCAGTAGGTTTACCTTTAACAATTCTATAGATACCTGAAGTATCTTCAAATAGAATCGTCATAGTTCCTAATGAAACTGAACCTGAAAATTGAGTTCCTAATTTCGGCCCAATTAGAAGAATTGTGGCTTCACCATCCTCATTAGCAGGATTATAGTAAATTATCTGATTGGGACTTGCAAACCACCAATCTATTTTTGGAATTTTGAAAGTTTTTCCACCAATTGTTACCTGAATTTCCTCTACATCCTCTAATCCACCTTGTATGCTACTAATGGAAACCTTATCCCCCTTAGCTGCCTCTGTGGTATCTAATGTAAAATCATTAGAAATTGGACCTTCATCATAAGTAACAATTAATTCAAGAGATGTAATTTGAATAATTGCTTGAAAAGACGCAGCAGAATCTACCCCACCCTGCGAATCTAAATCTAAACTAATAACACCTAAAAATTCTAATGTTCCGTATTGAGCTACTAATTCATCATATGTTAAGGCTGGGTCAAAATCAACAATATCCTCAGAACTATCTAAAGTATAATCTTGACCATCTGTAAACAAATATGGAGAAAATACCGGGGTAGTATCGGCTACAAATAAATCATTACCACTAAAACCAGTTGGATTAAGCTGAACAAACATGGTCGGAACAATCGCCCCAAATGCATCACGTTCTGCAGAAGCAATTAAACTTATAGACCCTGCATAACGTGCCTTAACTTGAGTAATAAGAGCATTTAAGGGAATTGCTGGAATTATTTGAAAATCAAAATTTCCAATTGCATTAAAACCTCCTACAGATATTATATGACCATCTCCTGCGACTATAGAATCTGTTGCAGATGCTAAAATATCATTAAAAGCAGTTCCACTACCAACTATATCACTAGTATTTCCTGGGGTATTGTTTACATCAAGATTAAAATTAATTACATCTAATGCTGAAAATGTTCTTTGGGGCATTATTTTATCCTAAATATCCGCCCCAATGATGATTTCATCAATATTCACAATTGCAACCGTATTAACGAAACAACGATAGGACCACGGCGCCCATTTCATCTTTTTCGGGTCCATACCATTAGCGTAGTTTCCCACTAATAGACGTTTAGTAGGAGTTACGATGTAAATTTCTTTTTGAACAGGGGCATTCACAACCTGAATGATACGAAAACTAAACCTATCTAAGGAACGCCAGTAATCCTCAATTTTGAACGATAATTCAGGAGTTATATAACGCCCATTGAATAAAGTTACGCCTTGAAATGTGCAGACGATGAGGTAATCAACTGAAGCCGCTCCACTATCCAATACAGTTGCAATGCCATGAACGCAAGTCCCCAAAGCATTGTCCACAACAACAAGAGGCCAACTCGAAGGAGCATCACCATTATCGACGTAAGAAACTGTCCTACTACGTTTGAATACATAGAGAATATCTCTAAGTTCCTGTAAATTAGTAATAGGATTACCATCTAGGGGAACAATGATAAGTCCATCGATTTGGGAAATTGCTTCTGGTTCTCCTGCGGCGGAAACCAATATGAGCGAAATATCAGTGAAAGTAGTAGCCAAACAAAGACGATTATGATATAAAGTAAGAACCGCACCAGCAGGTATCGTAGGGTAGTTATCCAAAAGGTGCGAGGCGTCATCTAATAAATCCGCATCAAAGAAGGAAATATTATTCAGGAATGCGTCTGTATCATTATTAATTGTTGCATTTGCTACAAAGTAAAATGTATATCCTGTTGGGTCGCCATTGTAACTAGTAATAATCTTAGTTGCTACTAAATGTCTTTTTACTATAAGAGGATTTCCAGTAGCAGGAACAGTCCCAAATGATACACTATTCGCAGCGGAGGTAGTAAATCCTGTTATCGCCCCTGGTGCTGATAATGCACCTGAAATTGATTCAGTAACAAATCCAAACAAATGAAATCCAGCATCAGTAAATCCAGCGGCTCCATCAGCTATTGTAAGAGCACCTGTTATAGGAATACCGCCCGCAGTTCGCGCAGCAGTTCCATCCCCTGCGTATACGTATAATTTCTCGTTCTCTAAGCCTTTCTCAATATGAAGTTCACCTGTCACAAACGTTCCAAAGGGACTAATGTAACCGCGTCCATTGTAAGGTTGGAACGCGAAATCAGTCATTCCAACAATCGTGAGAATAGGGCCAAATGTAACAGTAGGACTAACTACATGATGAATCGTACCTGTATCAGTAGCTTCATCATAAGCGAGCACAATTAAAGTATTTGCAGTCTGAGTAGGAAAATTATATGCGCGCTTAATATTGCTTAGGGGAACCCCTGTAGTCTGAGAAATACCCAAACCATCTCGTGTTCCAACAGAATTATCTGAGGGAAATTTAACATTATCACAATCAGTAAAATGGTCCATAGGGGCATTTTCTTTATCCCCCCTATTCCAAAGGCCATTAAACTCGTCAATTACTACAGGTTCGTGGCTTCGCATTATATTAAATGTGGTTGAATGGAATGACGATAATAATCAAACAGGATTATCTGATTAATCTGCCCCGCACCCCATCCAACCACAACTCAATTAGACATTACCAATTACGAATTCGAGATTGACATCGAATTTACCTGCAGTCACAGCGAATGCGGCTATAGTCAATGACAATTGAGTTTCAGCAGCTACTTTAACCATTGTAGCCGCAGTCCATATTGGAATAACTGCTTTCAATCCAGCAGTAGACCAAGGTGCGCCCGCTACAGTAATAGGAGCAAATAATGATGCTACTTGAGCACCAGAACCCAATCCCAATCCTACTGTAGCTGCACCACCTGATGTAAGAAGGGTAGTTACGTCGATTACGCCACCAATGATAATGGCGCCTGCTGGAAGTTTAGGGCTTCCAAGTGGAATAATGGTACCAATTGCACCACCATCCACAGCGAAATCATAGGTCATCTTGGCATTTCCAACTAGACCAATGCCACTAGACCTATCATATGGAAACACAGTCCTAAGGCCCATATCAAATGCAGCCCTAAGTGCGCCCCACATGTTACCACGCGATGAAATCTGCTCAGAATAAGCCATTTTTACTCCATTCCGTGATTGTTAACCGCGTCTCTTATAGGAACTTCTAAATGGTTTCCTCCTTGTTTGAATTGTTTGTTTACCTTTTACTGTAATTCCTGTAGACCTATCTATTGCTAGGGAAGCAAATCCATTCAATGTGTCATGCCTTGCTTTATCCTCACCAATAAAGAACGCACATAATGCACCAGTCCTATATTCGAGGAAGGTGCGCGCGTTAACCACATTAATAGATGAAGTTTCATCAATGACGGGGGCAAAAAGTCTACGAATATAATCAATCTTGACATCATTGTTCTGATTACTTGGATTAAATCGTATTTGTTGACTTTGCCACGCATACACACCGAACGCATTCGTAGGAATTCCATTCTTAGGTAAGTAATCCCTACGAATCATTCTTGACCAGGATTCTAATCCTCGATTAGATTCAAAAAGTTCCTGAATTTCAATTAAATCATCAGGTAAACGCAGGGCAGTCCCAGGTGGAACAGGATTTCCACCATAAACTATTGCAACCGCACCCGCATTTACTTCAATGATAGCTGATGCTTCTTCAACTACAGATACCCCATGCAATTGGTAGTATTCTTCCAATTCTTGCAATGCAAGATTGATGTAAGGCACCTGTGAAACATAAGTATATACCGACCTCGCTGTATCATTATTCAACGAGGCTGACATATTCATTACAGTTCCGGCTAACAATACATCAGCTGGGGCCATTATTTTTCTTTCAAATTACGATGCGAACTGTAAACCCAATTCCTTGAATTTAGCGGGGTCTGAAATTGTCTTACAAACCGCGCAAACAGGAAATTGAGGATTTTTAAGTGAACCACAGCCAAGACAACGAACCATGTCTATCATTTGCTGATGTTTCATCCAATCCTTAGTTTCCTGTATTCCATTCTGTGTCGCAGCCAATCTCATATCGTCTGAAATGGCCAGAGGATTCCCATTAGACCGTGCCCAAAGAGAATCAGCAGCTTTTATGAGGATTTCATACCAACGTTTCTGCTGATTGCGCGCTTTGATTAAATCATGAGGGAATTTACCCTTAATCGAAACCGCATCATGTTCTCCCATTACATAGAATAATCCAAGGGAGGATTCACCTGGATTTATTCCGAAAATGGAATTCTGATAATCCTTAATTATTGCTTCTGCAACCACAATTGAAGAAATAGGGATTTCTAACAATGGTTGTTCAATATCAACTTCGCGCCACCACGAACTTGGACCTACAGGCAACACTGATGGCTTTTCAAATGAACCAGGGGGAATTATAAATCTACCGGGGGAAATCGTATGTTTAACTTCATCAATTTCCAAAGGATAAATTGAAACTATAGTAGCTTTATCCATCGGATTTGTTGGCGCTCGATGTGTTTGACGATTGTTGTTCATCCAATCTGGTAGAGCCATTGATTTTCTCCTCAAACGTTGGGCCAGTATAGGCTACGGCCTCGCCTGTTACAGTTCGTAACATAAGTGATGATTCGTCACCAAACAATTCTTCCATTAATTTACTAAGTCTACCTTCTTTATTCTGCTCCTTTTCCATCATTTCTTTGTAAATTGCTAGCGATTTCTTACCTGAAGCAGCTAAAACCGCATCAATCACAAACCGCGCCGCACTTAAATTAGCAGGAAGATACGTCCCATCGTAAGCATTTTCAAATGTCCACAAAGGTTCGTAAGATTTCCTAAGTCCACCTAATTCTCTTTGTTGAAAATCAGGAACGATTACAAGGCGTTCAAGAATCCATCTGTCCTGATATACCCCTTTGTATTTGGGTAAATATTGGACAGTAGGATGAATTAAATGAATTCCATTAGGAGTTACATCAGATTCTCTATATTCGTATTGGTCTGGACCCCAAATAATACGAAACATAGGATTATTGGATTCCGTTTCAATCCCATAATAATCCACTAATTTTCGATTAATTTCTTCTACTTCAAGAGTCATTCAAATACCACAAAGAAAACCATTTCCCCAGTAGGATGACCATCTTTATGTTTTAATTCAAATAATTGCTGCCCTTGATGCTGATATATACGAAGTAATTTATGTTGAATTTCTCGATATGCTTCAGCATTAATTTTTACTGAAATATAAGGAGAGGAACCCACATCTATTCCAAAATAATTCTTTTTGTGAATTGGTGTAGGTTCCATAATCCTATACGTTATCGCCCACAGGCACATATTTCGCTGTGTTTGGATTGTAGACAAACAAGATAATCATTCCCACAATCGAAACTTTCGCTGTGGCAACGTTACCTGTTGCATCTACACCAAGAACTCCCGCAAACTGAATTGCAATCATATGCAATCCTGTTAATGGAGGAGTAATGGTCTTTACCACTACGTTTCCTGTAAGAATTGTCAAGAAACTCGTGGGTGCAATCACGTTAGCTGCTGCAATTGTTACAGGCTTCGGTGATAGTGGACTCTGAACTGTGCTAAAAAGCTGCCAATCAACTTCGGGCATATTTACTCCTTATTTTCTACATTTCTTACGAATTAGTAACCCTGCGGAACCGCAAGATTATCAATGTAAGCAGTTCCAGCCGGATTTGTCACAAACGTCTGGAATCCACACACCATGTAGAAAATATCAGCAGTAGCCACACCACCAGAAGGTCCACGAATCTCGAAGATTTTGCGACCATCTGTTGTATAGAACCCAATGGGAAGGATTTCTCCACGTCCCCAGAGTTCATTGACGATGAAATCAATCCTACGAGTATCCCAATTGAAATGGAATTTCATAGGAGCGCCAGCAAGCTGCATATTATCACTGAAATACATATTCAGCGATTCTTCTTTAGCTTGCTTTGCAATTTGGATTACGAGTTGTCCAATTTCCTCGTAAGCAGCACCTTGCGCCGGATGCGCCCATGCAACAGGCTTGAAATTTTTATCAATTCCAATCCTATTACCAATCTTATTGATTGCGAGGCGCGGCAAAGGCAATGCAAGCGCATTGTTGTTTCCATTTACCCGATTGGACCGAATTTCGGGTGTAGCGGAACGAGAGAATCCCAACCATGTTCCAACTGCAGCGTTGGAATGATGATAAGGAACTCCAAACAATGCAGGGAGTGATAGTGGGGAAGTAATACCATTTGTAACAATTCTATCAGTGGCAGCCGCGCCAGCAACAGAAGGCGTTACAGTAATGGATTTACCATCCGTATCATGCATAGTGATAAGACCACTACCCTTCAACGTAACAAGGGTAGCATCATACACCTGCACAGTTTGTCCGAATCTCATCAATCTCGCACCGAATCCATCGGTAGTGAGAGTGTATGTATCTGAACCACCAGCAACCACAACTGTGGTAATCGTACCAATTACACCAGTTCCAGGTTGCATCAACTGAGAATCCAACTGACGACGCAGTTCATCAATTGCCGTCGCAGTCAGACGACGCACACCATTTGTAATGGCCTTACGTTCATCATTTGTGGACCACTGGGTCAGTTTTGTATATTCAATATTTTCGCTCAAGAATACTGAATTCAAAACTGCCTTATCAAACGTTGGCCCACCACCGCGTCCAAGGTCACCACCATCAGGATTGAAGTATTGAAAACTTCCCCCCGGACGAAGTTCCAATGGAATGCGCATTTGACGATTGGAAATTTTTTCTACGTCACGCTTCTTGATATTGGCGTAGAATTTATCATCGCGTTCAAACAAAACGCGAATTTTAGGCAGCACTTTTTCCAATTCAAGTGCTGCTACCTGTGCTTCAACTACTGCCATAATTTATTACCTCAATCCGAATTAAGAAAGTCTAGTGTGGACATCCCTTCTGGTACTGATTTCGATTTGCCACTTTCACGATGGGACTGTGACCGTCCACCTGATTCTTTTACTGGACCCTTCTTATCATCAGAAGAATCATCTTCATCCGAAACCTTGCGTCCACTAGTTCCTCTAAGTGCTTCATTACGGGCCTTTTTTATGACTGAAGGCAACAGTGTTTTCGCCTTAGAAGTAAATGCAGATTTAATTCTATCCACTGAATCCTTACTGAAATTCGCCTTAAATGCAGCTTCCCACAATTTATCCACAAGTGCCTTGAAACGAGTATCTTTTCCAATAAGACTCTCTAAAGTTTCAGTAGCATCTCTTGTGGCAGTTTTCTTAACGTAATCCGTCATCGAATTCTTTGGGTCAATATTCGCTGCAATTGTAGCCCTGAGGGTATTATTAACACGAGTATTCAAATCCCCTCGTGCAGTTTCATACCTCTGCTGAAAAAATTGTTGCTGCTGACGTTGAACTTCATTTAATTGCGCGTTCTGTTGTGGATTCTCACCTTTTGATAATTTTTCAGGTGGTGTGTAATTCGAGGAACCAAATACGTATTGGTTCAAAATTTGTGCTGCCTGTAGGAGCGCGGCATTATCTGACCTTTTTGCTTCTTGAACCATCGAAACAATAGTATGCTTCGTTATGGTTCCAATCACATGCAAATGGGCCTGTTCATCCACATTTGCGAGAACATTCAGATAATCATCTACAACTTTATTGAAAACCTGAGGATTCGTTTGTTTAATAGCGCGTAGGACTACTTCTGTATTCCCACGCTTCAAATCCTCATCAAACTGGTCTAATGTAGTAGCCTTATCAACAGCAATCTTTGCATCCTCAATCGTGGGGAGGATTTCTGTAAATTGCTGCTCACGATAGTATGCCTTTTCGAGGTATGGAAAATCTTTGAACAACTGAGGATATTTTTTAAGAATATCCCGACGACGCACAGGGGTAACTAATTCTAATTGTTCTTCTGTGGGTTCTTTTAATTCTTCTTCAAGTTCCTTTAATTCATCTTCTTCTTCTTGTTCTTCGGGTTCTTCTTCCTCTTGAGTTTTGGTATCAAGTTTTTTATCATCATCCTCATCTGGTTTAGTCTTATCTTTACCCTTAGAAGGCTTTTCATCAGTAAGAGGTATTGTTTCTGTTTTATCGTCATCTTCTCCAAGGAAATCAATTACATCTTCTTTACTCATATCTGATGCTGGTTGTCCAATAGAACCACCAGCAGCAGGGGGAGCTTCAGGACTAAATAAAACAGGACTAAGTAATTCACTGAACAGTTTGAACATCATTTTCTCCAGTTATGGGTGCTTCTTGCATTTCCAATGGGTTAGGTTCTTCCTGAGCACCATCAGGAGGAACTTGACCTTGTTGTGGCATCATTTGTTGCATCAAAACTTGCTTTAAACTGGTTCCATACAACAAAACATTACGATAACCAGGTTCATTATCTACTTTAGCTTGTCTACCAGCTTCACTAATCACCCATTTACGCACAATTTCAAATGCAATTTGAGGATTATCAAAAATAGGGTCCACCTGAATCGATGATATTTCTGGATTCATTGGGTCTATGGTACCCATATCATCAATTGCATTTGGCATTGGTTCAGAATTCAGTAAAACTTTAATATCATCATATGTCTTGTTAACATCATCTTCACCAGGAATGAAGAAATTCGTCAAACCAATAGCCTCTTTGACTACAGGTAAATTTTCAGGCGCGGTCATAAATGCCAAAAGCTGAGGATTCGCGGCCTTGAAAATCTCCATGATAATGTCTTTCCTCTGACTCCAAGTCAAAGGAAGATTTTCATTCGCTTCTAACTCAACTTTACCAATCTTACCTTCCATCTCAGCTTTACGAATGAAAACATTAATAAAATTACCATCCTTATCCATTTGAACATCATGTTCATCCCCTTGTTCCTTTGTTTCCTTAATATACATGGGGATAGCTTTACCAAAGATTTCTTTCCAAAGGGTAGTTAGGATTTTCCAAGTATTTTGTAATCTCTGCGTAGCTTGCGCTCTACTCATGCTATACTGAGATGCAGTTTCAGAGCCTTCGATTGCACCCCCAAATAGACTAGGCAAAGCACCAGAAACCAATTGTGCCATTGACTGAACATTTTGCGCAAATGGCATTACTTCTGCACTTAAAGTAGCTGTCTTTGCTTCAAAGAATCCATCCCCTACGCTTTTTCCTGATTTAGGTGTAGCTTCATATACCCCACCCGGAACTGCTTCAAGTTGTCTATATGCATTGAAATTCAAGACCGCGGGGTCTGCGAATGTTTGACCGATTCCATGTTCGATAGTTTGTAAAGTAAGTGATACAAGGTCGTTTGTAATTTCTTGGATACTCGTAAGAAGTAATCCGATAGGGTCGTGATTAAGATAATCAGCAAGAGGATTATACGATAAAGTCCAGCAATCATCCAAATCTTCATTGCACGCTTCAGCGAATAAATCGTTAGCTATGACTACTTTTGCACCATTAGGAAATAATTTCTTGAGTTCTTTAATTTCCTCAAGGTCAGGTAACACATTAAACGATGAGGGACGTAACCAAGCATTTCTAACTGTAACGTTATTTATAGGGTATTCCCCTTTATATTGAACATTAATACGAGCCCATTCCTCGTAATCTGTCCCCGGTCCTGTCGAAGCCGCAACTTTATCTCGAAATTCCTTACCAAACTTACCATGCAAATGTTCAAATCTTTCAACAACGTTCGCATAATGAGTATCATAGGAATAAATTAAATATGGGGTATCTTCTTGTTTTCTTGCATAATTTGCAATCTTAACATAAAGACATCCATACGATTCTAAGCAAATTCGAGTTTTAGGCTCCTGAGTAACCCCAACCAAACGAGTAATAATTAAAGTTTCACGTTCAATCAAAGGAGTTATGATTGCCATGCACGCAGGGCAAATATCTTGTTCTCCCTGCGCAATTTCCTGAATAGGAACATCTTCATTATCAGGCTGGAACTTATCGCGCTCCTGAGTCATTTTCCATTTGATTTGCTCCATTTCTGGAGTAACCATTTGGTCATCCATTTCGTGCCCACAATTAGGACATTTTGTGTATTCATGAATTTCTGGTTCATCTTCATATTTATTATCTTCGTAGGTTCCATATTTTTTGCTTTCTTTAGGATAATTGTAGCAAGCAATCATTCCTTCAGTGCAAAAAACAAATAAGCTATGTAACCATAAAAGAGAAACGTTGTTATGGCGATATAGTAATTCAGCAATTTTGTCTCCTGCTCTTGCTGTGGATAAATCCAACGTATCGTCAGCATTGTCAGGATAACACTTAACAGGGGGAACAATAATAGACAAAGCAGCGATAATTGATTCGAGGTAAGCCCTAAAAACATTAATTGGCTTATCATATGCTGCCTGGTCTGTTTCATCAGTTTGAGATTCATCCCAAATGCGCCAATCATGCGCAGTTTCACTATACCATGTATTTGTGAATCCATCCCAAAGTAATTTTAATCTTTTTGCAGTTTTTACCTGTGCATCCCGAACAGTCCTATCCTCTTGGTCAAAGTGATAGACCACATCTTTAAGGAGTTTTTGGATACGTTCGGGATATTGTCTCATTGTACTTGACGCTTAGCATTGTATACTTGCATGAGGGGACTTGGACTTGCTTCCAATCCTCTACTTGGTAGTGGTGGTTGTGTTCCCATAGTTCCCCTAGTCATAGGAGGGGGAGTAGCCATATTTATGGCTGGTGTGGGTTCAACTTGAGGAATATTTTTAGGCGCAATTGATGCTAATCCAGGTTGTGCGCTCTGGTCAAATCTAGCTGCAGGTGGTACCCAACTAGATACAGTCCCAGGTGTAGGAACTGGTGCTGCGGATTGCGCAGGCATATCACGAGCATTCATTTGTCCTGTAGATGATAATCCTTGTTGCATTTGTTGTCCTTGCAACAATTTCATAAGCATCTCAGGATTCATTCCTGTATCCATTCCTTGTGGAGGCATAGGATTCATCATTTTGCTATTTCCTTTTCTAATTCTGTTGTAGGAATGGCTGCATTTTTAATCGCATTCGCCTTAACTCTATCTTCCTTTTCAAGCATTTGTTGCCTTGTTTTCCAAGGAATGAATTTAGGTCTTGTTATTTGTGGGGGTTCCTGTTGTATTTCTACCTCAGGTTTTTCCATCATTTTTGCAAGTAAATATTTGTAATCCTCATGTGCTATAGCTAATTGCTGCTTAAGTGTCTCACAGGTATCACAAATTTTACTTTCCTTAGCTAATTCTCGTCTATCAATTTCTTCAGACAGACAATCAGCACAATGAGGATTTAAGAGTTCATGCCAAAATTTACTAAATTTATTCAAACCACTTTCCCTTATGCCCTACTGGTTTACGAAATCCAAACCAAGGTTTGAATACGGGGCAATGTATCACAAAGGCAATAATTGCAATTAAAATAAACCAAATCATCGCATCATTCCAGCGGCCCTACAACAATTATCACAAAGGAAACATTTAGGATTGTGACAATCACGAATTGCTTTTAATTTATTTCTAAGTTGATTTATTTCTTCATTTAGTAAAATTTCTTTTTTCTCATCAAGGGGATATCTTCGTTTATCCCTTGGGTATTTTCCCGCAGGCATTTATCTTGAAGCCCGATGAAATCTTCTCACAACTTGCATTGACTGTGGCTTATCCACACCGCGCATATTACGATAGAACGCGGTCCAATCTTTTGTTGATTCTAATTTTGCTCTGAGAAATTCTTGTTTTTGAATTTTTTCAAACTCAGTTGCAGCTTCTTCAAAGTATCTTTCTGCAGAATCGACCGCATAACGTATATCGTCATAGGGGTCGTCTCCTTCAAATTCTGCAACATCCTCAGCGGCTTTTCCATCCTTTGATTTCTTGTCATAAGAACACGCTTTAATGGAATTAATCATTTCAGGGCAGCAATCAGGATGCCCATCATGATTATCTTCGCCACAGAGAAAAATTTGTAACTTAGGAAGATTCGTCTCAATCTTAGGTGGTTCAAATAAGGACAAATACGCATTGTATTCCATTAATCCCTTATTTCGCATTAACCACAGAGCGCGTTCCTCATCATATACTAACTTTTCATGTTCAGGGATGGCAGGTTTAGATTTCCATCTCAAGTATTCATGAAGTAACATCTTACCCGCAACACGAGAACCCGCACTGTTGGTACTTAAATCAATGGAACAATCAAGTGCATCCTCAATTTGGGATTGCACTGTATGTTCCAATCCTCTGGATTGCGCCGCTGATTGGCAGAATTTAATTGTTCTGGGATTTTCGTTGTTAATATAATCTTTGACAACAGGTGCCCATTCTGCAATTTTGGTTTTAAGCCAATATAGTTCACGATATAAATAGAGACGTTTTGTTGGAGAAATAGCATAAAACCCAATATAGGTCATAGCTGCAAATCCCCAATCGCCTATGACCATCCGAGGCCACCACGAAGGTATTTCAAACGGCTCTATAGTATGTAATGCATTCTCAGGTTCATCAGGATAATGTTTATCCCTAAACTCATCAAAAACCTGCCCAAGATACGCATTCCAATCTCCGAATTTCTTAGCTTTTCTTTCAGCTTCGGGGCGTCCATCCAAGGATTGCGCGTAAGTAGGGTCAATATTTTCTTTATTATCCTCTAAGGTAGCGTGAATGTAAATTCTAAGATTTCCCCCCTTACCTTCGAGTATTTTTCCTCCTGCGGGGTAAGGTTTTACGAATCTCTTGTTACAAAATGTATGCCCAACACCACCAGGCATACCAGCTCCACGAGTAATACTAGGTAGGCCACTACCTTTAGGACTTCTATTCCGCTCAAAAGCAATGTAAAGATAAATATATTCAGTGCAATTAGTAAGCTCGTCCGGTGTGAATAAAGAAATTTCCATAGAGTCATAATTATGGACATCTTTCTCTTCCTCACAATGACCTAAATGAATTTGCGCCCCTGTGGGTCTTGTTGAAGAAAATCTTGATGCTACTCCAGTCCCAAATTGGTCCTCACGAGGAAATGTCCAACACATATCCGTCGCATTAAAGGAGGCTCCAAATTTAGGATAAATTTCACGAGTGCGCCCTACGATTTCTAACTTAAGATTCGGATAAGTGCGCCGCATGAATACCTGTTTGAATAAAGGATTCATGTGGAATTCATGTATTATTCCATATACAAGTAAAATATCTGACTTACCCGAACCAGCCCCACCCCCAAGGAATCCTTCCTTAATCCAAAAAGGTAAAGCTAGAAATTCAGCTTGTTTACGATTAGGTTTGAAAAAATCCTTATCGAAACTCACTGAATTTCTAACTCTTTTTACTTAAACCGGGGGAACAGGAACTTCTACTGACGCACCAACCAATTTCAATCGCGCTCCTGCTGCGGCCAATTGAGCAAGTGCAGCCTGTTCATCTGCATCACTCATTCCACCAGCAAGAATCTTTGCTGTAAGTTCTTCAATCAAAGTGCCCAAACGAGTCGTTTCCACATCAATTTCTGCGAGCGCGGTCTGAAATTGTGCCAATGTAGCCATAATATCCCTCCTGAAACGTTTAAGGAAATCCATTATTTCCTTAAGTTCTGCATTGTTTTCGTCGTGATGATGTATGTGAAGTTCTATGCTCATATAAGTTTACTGTAAATGTCCTGAATTTCTTGTTTTGCTTTTTGGAACTTCAAATCCTGTTTAGGATTAGGTTCCCGAACTAATCTATTACCACACTCAGGACAATTTAAGTCCAGTTCTTCCACATTTCCCCTACGGGATGCTTTGTAACCGCAACCCTTACAAGTAAACCTTAAATCCTTCCTACCCATGTTTTAATGAGTATGACCCCTATAGGCCACAGTCACAGTTCCCCCAACTATTGCAGTGCTAATACGAGCACGCACTGCTGCAAGGACACCTTGATATACGAAAATATCCTCATCAGTAGCAACTACTGTTATAGGATTCGCAGTAGGTACTGTAAGGTTACTAACCAGCGGCGCCCAATCTCCTGTAAATTCAGGGTCAGATGCAGTTTCTATTGTAACTACGCCAGATGAAACCGCACCATTTCCCTTTACGTAGAAACAATGATGAATAATTGTAGATGGAATACACAATGTAAGACCATCACCTAATGCAGCTTGCGCATCTTGCATTATACAATTTACACCACGTTGCGCGGCTTTGAATGGCATGTTTTATCTCGTTTAATTCTAACTAAATCCTATGCAATCGTAATCGTAGCAACCGAACCTGCGATAACGAATGTAAGCGTAGCCGTGATAGCGTAATCAAAGTCAGTAATCTTACCCGAACCATCCTTAATCGTAAGGACAGACCGCGCAAAGTCTACCTTCATTTCAGCTATTCCTGGGAAGGATTTAGCAGTTAAGTCTATATCCGGCCCAGTGGTTCCAGTAATCACAACATTTGCTGATGGCATCTTTACTTCTCCTATTTTGTTTCTGTTTGTTTTGATTCTGTTTGTTTTAATTCCATTTTAACTTGACCAATTAAAGATGCTTGAGCTAAAAGTGCCGCTTGTTGCTTCATTTCAGCGATTGTACTCTGAAGCATTTTAATGTGTTCTTGTTTAGAATCTGCCTCAGCCTTAGCTAAAGATGCCACACCATTCACAGAATGCGCAATCTCACTTGAAATAGTTTTAACCTTACCTATTTTAGTGCTTTGTCTCCACGCGTTAATTGCATTTTGCACACCCAATGCAATTGCACCTATAATGAGAACCCATTCTGCTGCCGTGAAATTCATTTTTTAAGCCGGATAATACCATAATTCAGAAACAGGGGGACCACGATGAATAAATTGTGGTTTTGCTTCTGGGGATTCAGTAGCAAGGATTATATCATAAATCCCTGCTTCAGTATCCTTATCTCTTTCTAAGAGCATTAAGGCATCAACCGCGTGACCATTATACTGATTTTGTGCCCCAACTTTCTTAATGTGACCATACTCAATTGAACGAATCACATGAAGATTCCTTACACAATCCTCAGTAAACTTACCACAACCTTCTTTAGTTCCTAAATTATAGGAACCTGTTCTATAGGTATCATTAATTATTTCTAATGGTGTGCTTGGTTTAGGTGGGATTGGAAATGGGAGAGGGGGAGAAACTACTTTATTTTGCAATGTAAAATCATCCATCGCAATTGCAGCAGTTTGACCCGCGCCCCAAGGATACCTATTTTCCATATCCTGAGTGCGCAAAATAAGGATTCCTTTTTGATTTATTGAAACCTTACCTGAGGCTTCTAAAATAACGCGCGCCCCATTTAGGTTGGGGGTATCATCTGGAATTGTGAAACCAATTCCTTCTCGCCCCGTGGAATGAACCGCAGAATGCGCAGTTACTTTAAGGTTCCCATCATTTTGCAGGAAACCTTTTACTTCCTTAGGGTCTGTGAAGATAATTAATTCATAACTCATGGTTTTGGTTTATTTGAATCTATACCCAACTTATCACGCCACCATTGAACATCTTTAATAATCATATCCTAGATTATTTTTCTTTGTTCAGGTGTCAGCCACAATTCGACCAAATTTAATTAATTCAGTCAAGAGTGCTAGAATTAAGGTAGGGTCCATCTTAATTAATCTGATTTAAGAATTTCCTTAATACGAACCATAGCCTTAATCTGGCCCATACTATCTACGCCTGAATCCTTGAGAACTTGTGCAATAGAATTCAATCTATGCGCATGTAATCTCAATCTTTCTCCAATTATGATTTCTTCTTTCTCTCTTGCTTCCTTTTCAAACTTTTCCTGTTCAATCTTTTCCTGTTCAAGTTTCTTATCCGCAGCAATACGCGCTTCCATATCCGCGCGCGCTTTGTTTATGGTTTCAATGTTATTCTGTTGAACTGTTTGTGATGGAACCGGATTCTGAACTGGAACTGGATTTTCACTCATCGACTTTCATCCTTTCATAGTGATTTTCAGTATGCATCTCTGGTTTATAGAATACGAAAACTGGCCTATCCTTCTTTTGTTCTTCAGGATGCTCAGGTTCCATATTCTTAATAACCACAGACACATCTTTAGCTATACCCGCTAAATCTCGGGCCTTAACATCTTTTAATTTTTCTGGTGTAATTTCGCCTAAGGTGGTGAGGAGGGTATTATGTGCGCGTTTCGTGATTCGTTCTTTTGTTTTATTTATGTGAGCTAGTATTCCTAATTTAGGAGTCCCATACGATGCGGTAGATGTAGTCCCCTTAGCATATGCCGAGGCCGCGCTAGGACTAACCCCAAACATATTTGCTAATTGTATTGCTTCTTGTCTACCCTCAATCGCACCCGTTTCGCCTATGAGTTTTCTAAGTGAATTTGGAACATTCACATCATTAACTGACCTGCCGGGGGAAGGCAGGATTTCTATTACTGGTGTATTAGATGGCGCAT
>Ga0137451_1000122_pt1 | contig 23526 bp, 23 predicted proteins | sample EasRivERMGT500_2_FD_102336 | JGI IMG/M metagenome (GOLD analysis project Ga0137451, IMG submission 102336) | Soil microbial communities from meander-bound floodplain in the East River, Colorado, USA - East River MetaG ERMGT500_2 | ecosystem: Environmental > Terrestrial > Soil > Floodplain ... | reverse complement strand
GTGATCCGGCCTTGCGCGGCCCACCCCTCGGCCAGCGCGCTCATGTAGAGGTCGTTCGGCCGCCGCCCGCCCCAGTAGAGCGTCATCGGACGCCGGATGTCCTTGTGCAGCGCATGCTCGATGATCGACTTGATCGGCGCGAAGCCGGTGCCGGAGGCGACGAGCACGATCGGCTTCGTGGAATCCTCGCGCAGGAAGAAAGTGCCCTGCGGCCCCTCGAAGCGCAGGATGTCGCGCTCCTTCATCTTGCCGAACACGTGATCGGTGAACTGCCCGCCAGCGACGTGGCGCACGTGCAACTGAAGCAGCTCGTCGTCGTGCGGCGCGTTGCCCATGGAAAAACTGCGCCGCGTGCCGTCCTTGAGCAGGAACTCGAGGTATTGCCCGGCGAGGAACTGCAGCCGCTCGTTGGCCGGGAGCTTCAGGCCGAGGATGATCACGTCCTCAGTCACGCGCTCCAATTTCTGCACGCGGCAGGGCAAGGTCTTCATCTGGATGTCCTTCGCCGCGCCGATGGTGCGCGCCTCGATCACCAGGTCGGTGAGCGGCTTGGCCTGGCAGAAGAGCGCCTTGCCCAGCGCCTTCTCCTCGTCGGTAAGGGCTTTCGCCTGGTACACGCCGTAGTCCACCGTGCCGGCGAGGATCTTTCCCTTGCAGCTGCCGCAGGCGCCGTTCTTGCAGCCGTAGGGCAGCACAAAGCCCTGGCGCAGGGCCGCGGCTAGCACGGCCTCGCCTTCCTCTACCTGGAACTGGTGACCGCTCGGCTGGATCGTGACGCTGTGCATGTCGCTAAAATGGCATCGATGAAGAAGTTGCTGATCGTCGGCTATGGCGACATAGCGCGCCGCGCCGCGCCGCGGCTCGAGGCCCGCTACGCGGTGCAGCCGCTGTCACGCCGCTACGGCTTCGACCTCGACCGCCCCGAGACGCTGGCGGCCCAGCAGGGCGCCGACGCCCTGCTGCACTGCGCGCCGCCGCCGAACACGGGGGCGCAGGACACGCGCACCCGCAACCTGCTCGCGGCACTGGCGAAGGGGCGGATTCTACCGGCGCGCATTGTCTACGTCAGCACCAGCGGCGTGTACGGGGACTGCGGCGGGGCGCGCGTGGATGAGTTGCGCGCTGTGCATCCCCAGACCGATCGCGCGCGCCGCCGCGTGGATGCCGAGCGCCAGCTTGCACTATGGTGCAGCGAGCGCGGCGTCTCGCTCGCGATCCTGCGCGTGCCCGGCATCTACGCCGCCGACCGCCTGCCCCTCGAGCGGCTGCGCGCCGGCACCCCGGTGCTGCGCGTCGAGGATGACGTCTACACCAATCACATCCACGCGGAGGACCTGGCGGCGATCATCGTGCGGGCGCTGGAAGAGGCGGCACCCGCCGGCACCTACAACGCCAGCGACGACAGCGAGATCCGCATGGGCGACTGGCTGGACCTGGTGGCTGAACGTGCCGGCCTGGCGCGCCCGCCGCGCATCGCACGTGCGGAGGCGACGGGGCGCATCGCGCCGGAGCTGCTTTCGTTCATGAGCGAGTCCCGGCGTCTTGCCAACCGCCGCCTCAAGGAGTATCTGGGTGTGCGGCTGCGCTACCCAACGGTGTACGAGGGCGTGCCGCGCCCTGCGGGGCCTGCATGAGCGCGCTGCTGGTGATCACCAATCTGCCTGACCGCGCCGCCGCGGAGAAGCTCGCAGACGCGCTGATCCGGCAACGCGTGGCGGCCTGCGTCAACATCCTCGCACCGTGCCGCTCGGTATACCGCTGGAAGGCGGAGGTACAGCACGACGAGGAGCACCCGGTCCTGATCAAGACGACGCTTGATCGCTACGCGGCCCTTGAGGCGGCGATCCGGGAAATGCATCCGTACGAACTTCCCGAGATCGTGGCGGTCCCAATCGAGCGTGGCCTGCCCGCCTACCTGGATTGGGTGGCTGCGGAAACCACCGCTCCCCGATGACACGGTTCCTCCTTCTGTGGCTCGCGCTCGCGGCGCCACCAGCGCCTGCGGCGTCCCCCCAGGACCTGCTCGAGCCGGAAAAGGCGTTCCGCTTCTCGGCGCGCGCGCTCGATGCCAAGGCGGTGGAAGTGCAGTACGCCATCGCCGACGGCTATTACCTGTACCGCGAGCGCTTCAAGTTCGCGGCCGAGAATGCGCGCCTCGGCAAGCCCGAGTTCCCGGTGGGCGTACGCAAGACGGACCAGTTCTTCGGCGACACGGAGACCTACCGCAAGGAAGTGCGCATCCGCGTGCCGGTCGAGGCGGGCGCGGGGGATCCGCTGAAGCTGGTTGTGACATCGCAGGGCTGCGCCGACATCGGCGTGTGCTACGTGCCGATAGAGTCCACGGCCACGCTGCGCCTGGCCTCGCTGGCGGCCGAGGCGCCGGCCGCGGGCGTGTCGCTTGCGGCGAGCGACGTCGACGTGGCCGCGCTGTTCCGCGGCAGCACCTTTGTGGTGCTGGCGAGCTTCCTCGGCTTCGGCCTGCTGCTCGCCTTCACCCCCTGCGTGCTGCCGATGGTGCCCATTCTCTCCGGCATCATCGCGGGCGAGGGCAGCGGCGTGAACAAGAAGCGCGCCTTAGCGCTGTCCTCTTCCTACGTGCTCGGCATGGCGCTGGCCTATGCGCTCGCGGGCGTCGCCGCGGCCTACTCGGGCTCGCTCATCGCCGCATCGCTGCAGAACGCCTGGGTGCTGTCCGGCTTCGCGCTGGTGTTCGTGCTGCTCGCGCTTTCCATGTTCGGGTTCTACGAGCTGCAGCTGCCGGGTTTCCTGCGGGAGCCGCTTTCCGCTGCGCACCACCGCCTGCGGGGCGGCAAGCTCGCTTCGGTGGCCGGCATGGGCGTGCTCTCGGCGATCATCGTCAGCCCCTGTGTCGCGGCGCCACTGGCCGGGGCGTTGCTCTACATCAGCCAGACGCGCGATGTGGCGCTCGGCGGCTCGGCGCTCTTTGCGATGGCGCTGGGCATGGGCATCCCGCTGCTCGCGATCGGCGTCTCGGGTGGCGCGTTGCTGCCCAAGGCGGGCCGCTGGATGAACGTGGTGAAGATGTTCTTCGGCATGCTGCTGCTCGCGGTGGCGGCGTGGATCGTCTCGCCGCTGTTCCTCGACGGCAAGGGCGACACGAAGTTCGTGCGCGTGGACAGCATCGCCGAGCTGGACGCAAGACTCGCCGCGCCGGGCAGGATGGTGATGCTCGATTTCTATGCCGACTGGTGCGTGTCGTGCAAGGAAATGGAGGCGTTCACGTTCAGCGATGCGCGCGTCAAGGCGAAGTTCGACCGGATGCTCCTGCTGCAGGTCGACGTCACGGCGAACACCGCGGAACACAAGGCGCTGCTCAAGCGCTTCTCCCTCTTCGGCCCGCCGGGCATCATCTTCTTCGACGCGCAGGGCAGGGAATTGCGCGGCCTGCGGGTGATCGGCTATCAGAACGCCGAGCGCTTCCTCAAGACGCTCGAGCTCGCCGAATCGAATTGATCGCGCCGATGCGGCGTCACGTCCAAGGCATCGATCACGTCGTCGTCCTGGTACGCGACCTCGACAAGGCGCAGAACGCCTATGCGCGCATGGGTTTCACGCTCACGCCGCGCGGCTTCCACACGCTCGGCTCGCAGAACCATTGCCTGATGTTCGGCAGCGACTACGTGGAGTTGCTCGCGGTCCCCAAGCCGCACCCCGCGTTGCGGTACTACACCGATTTCCTCGCCAAGGGCGAGGGCCTCGGTGCGATCGCGCTGGCCACCGACGACGCGCCCGGACTGCACGCCGGCTTCGCTGCTGACGGCATCGTAGCGGACGCGCCCCTCGATTTCTCGCGGCCAGTGGAAAGTCTGGGCGACGCGCGCTTTCGCATCGTGCAGTTGCCGCCCGATGCGTCGCCGGGCTGCCGCGTGTTTGCGTGCCAGCATTTCACGCGCGACGTGGTGTGGCGGCCGCAATACCAGCGCCATGCGAATGGCGCGACGCATATCGCCGCAGTGGCGGTCGTCGCCGAGGATCCCGAGCCGGCGGCGGCGAGCTACGGCAAGCTGCTGGCGGCGAAGCCGCAGAAGATCGAAGAGGGTCTGCTGGTGCAGACGGGGAGTGCGCCGATCGCACTCGCCTCGCGCTGGAAGCTGGGGCACCGCCTGCACGGCGTCGGCCTGCCGCTGCGGCCGCGGCCGCTGGTCGCGGCGCTGTTCGTCCGTGTTGCAGATCGCGCGAATGCGGCCGGCGTCCTGCGACGGAACGGATTGAATCCGGTTGCGCTCGCGGACGGCTCTTTCGCCGTGAGCGCGCAGGACGCGCACGGCGTGGCCGTAGTCTTCGGCTAGCCTGCTTTCTTGAGTTCGCGCGCCGCGTCGCGCGCGAAGTAGGTCAGGATGCCGTCCGCGCCGGCACGCTTCATGGCGAGCAGCGCCTCCATCACGCAGCTCTCCGGCAGCCATCCCCGGTCGATCGCGCCGCGCAGCATCGAGTACTCGCCCGACACCTGATACACATAGGTCGGCGCCTTGAATTCGTCTTTCACGCGGCGCACGATGTCCAGATACGGCAGGCCCGGTTTTACCATCACCATGTCCGCGCCTTCGGCGAGGTCGAGGCCCACCTCCCACAGCGCTTCGTCGGAGTTCGCCGGGTCCATCTGGTAGGTCTTCTTGTCGCCCTTGCCGAGGTTCTTCGCGGAGCCGACGGCGTCGCGAAAGGGACCATAGAAGCCGGAAGCGTATTTCGCGGAGTAGGCGAGGATCTTGGTATGGATGTGCCCGGCCTTTTCCAGCGCACTGCGGATGCGCCCGATTCTGCCGTCCATCATGTCCGAAGGCGCGACGATGTCCACGCCGGCCTGCGCCTGGCACAGCGCCTGTTTGACCAGGACGCCCAACGTGACGTCGTTGACGATGTAGCCGTCCCTGTCGATGACGCCGTCTTGACCGTGCGAGGTGTAGGGATCGAGGGCGACGTCGGTCATGATGCCGAGCTGCGGAAACCGCTTCTTCAGCGCCGCAACCGCGCGCGGCACCAGGCCCTTGGGGTTGAATGCCTCGCGTCCGTCGGGCGTCTTGAGCTTCTGCTCGATCGCCGGGAACAACGCCAGCACCGGGATGCGAAGCTTCACGCATTCTTCGGCCACCAGGAGCAGCCGGTCGACAGTCATGCGCTCCACGCCCGGCATCGAAGCTACTTTCTCGGTGCGGTTCTTCCCGTCGAGAATGAACACCGGGTAGATCAGGTCATCCGCGCTGAGCCTGTGCTCTCGCATCAGCCGCCGCGAGAAATCGTCCCGCCGCATGCGCCGCATGCGCACGGCTGGAAACTGTCCGTAAGTCTTCATGGTGCTGATTTTCCTGAGGGTTTCGGCGCGAGGAACTTTTCTTGCGCAGGTCAATCTTACCTTCAGACGGTTTTATCGTCTCCCGCTTCTCCTCCCTGAGCGGGTTGCCTTAACTCCAATTAAGGCGTTTCGCCCCCGGTCTAATTCCCCTTTACCGGGGGTTTTTTATGCCCGTCGCCCGCTGCCCGAAGCCAATCCTCGAGCAGCGTGCGCGCTTCATCCACCCCTTCGCCCGAAAGGCTCGAAAACAGCCGCACCTCGGCGTTGTGGGCACCGCCCGCCAATCGCGCACGAGCTTCGCCAAGGACCTTCGTGCGCTCCTGCCGGCTGAGCTTGTCCGATTTCGACAGCAGCAACAGGAGGCGTTGCGCGACCGGTCGGAGCCATTCCAGAAGGTACTCGTCGTGTGCGGTAAAGGGATGCCTGGCATCCATCAGCACCACGACCCCGGCCAGTGCGCGCCGAGCGCTGAGGTAGCCGCCGACCAACTGGTCCCACTGCGCGCGCACCGCCTGCGGCACGCGCGCGTAGCCGTAGCCCGGCAGATCAACGAGCCTACCGCGCCCGCCGAGATCGAAGAAGTTGATGGTCTGCGTGCGACCTGGCGTTTTCGACACGAACGCGAGCCGCTTGCGTCTTGCCAGTGCGTTGATAGCGCTCGACTTGCCCACGTTGGAACGCCCGGCGAAAGCGAGTTCGGGAAGGTCGTCGGCCGGGAGCCCGCCGGTCACGCCTGCCGAAACCAGGAACTCGACCTTGGAAAAAGCGCTCGCGGGTTCCGGCATGCCCGAAATTCTAATAAAATGAGGCGTTTCCACGCTATTCGGGGAGATTCGGAATGAACCGTGTGCTGGCGGCGCTAGCCGCCGTGGGGTTGTTGTGGGTGGCGCAAGCCGTTGCCCAGGGCGCCCCCAAGCCCGACGTCGCCAAGGGCGAGCAAGTCGCCAAGCAGATTTGCGCGGCCTGCCATGCGGCCGACGGCAACAGCGTCGCTGCTGCCAACCCGAAACTGGCAGGCCAGTTTCCGGAGTACCTGCACAAGCAGCTCGTCAACTTCAAGCCCCAGGGCACGAAGAAGGCGGAGCGGGAAAACGCGATCATGGCAGGCATGGTGGCGAGTTTGTCCGATAGTGACATGCGCAGCGTCGCCGCGTACTACGCGTCGCAGAAGTTGCGGCCCGCAGCGGCGGCCAGCAAGGAACTCGCAGCCCAGGGTCAGAAGCTATGGCGCGGTGGCAATGCGGCGAACGGCGTTGCTGCCTGCGCCGGCTGCCACGGCCCGGACGGTGCCGGCATCCCGAGTCAATTCCCGCGCCTCGCGGGCCAGTTCGCGGAGTACGTGGAAGCGCAGCTGAAGCTGTTCCGCGCGGGCGGCCGCGCCAACGACCCGAGCGGCATGATGCGCGGCGTCACCGCGCGCATGAGCGACCAGGAGATCAAGGCAGTCGCGGAGTATGCGGCCGGATTGCGTTGAGCCAGGGGAAACCCGGAATAAACGCTCCGGCATCCCTGTTTTAGACGGAATGCGGCTCGGACGCCGCGCTATGCAAATTCCGTCAAATCCTCAGGAGGAGCAAATGAGAAAGAGCATTCTGGCAACTGGCCTTGTGTTCGCGCTGGGCGCGGGCGTGTCGATGAACGCGCTGGCGCAGGCCAAGCCCGACGTGATGGTCAAGCAGCGCCAGGCCGTGATGACCCTGCAGGGCAAGTATCTGGGCCCGCTGGTCGCCGTTGCGCAAGGCAAGGCTCCGTACAACGCCGCGGCCGTTCAGCGCAATGCGGGATTTCTCGACAACCTGAGCAGAATGCCTTGGGATACCTTTGATCCCAGCACGAAAGGCGAGAAGACGCGCGCACTGCCAGTGGTCTACGAGAACAACGCGAAGTTCAAGGAATACGCGAGCCGGCTGGAGAACGAGACGTCCAAGCTGGTGACGCTGAGCAGAAGCGGGGACGAGGCGGCGGTGAAGGCGCAGATCGGGGCAGTTGGCAAGGTCTGCGGAAGCTGCCACGACGACTTCCGCCAGAAGTAACTCCCGTTTGACGGCAGCAATAAGCCCCGCCCACGCGGGGCTTTTCTTTTTCGGTGCGCTATTGTGCGCCATCGCCTCGCCTGCCTCGGCGCAAGGCTACGCGAAGCGCGGCGCTTACCTTGCGAAAGCGGCGGGTTGCGCCGGCTGCCACACGGAAGCGAAGCAGGACGCGGTCCCCTTTGCTGGCGGGCGAGAACTGAAGACGCCATTCGGCACGTTCTTCGGGCCGAACATCACGCCGCACCCCGAGGCCGGCATCGGGCGCTGGAGCGAAGCCGATTTCCTGCGCGCGCTGCGTTCCGGCGTGCGTCCGGATGGCGCGCATTATTTTCCGGCGTTTCCCTATCCCTCGTTCACGCTGATCACGGATGCGGATGCGCGCGATCTGTGGGCATTCTTTCGCTCGCTCCCGCCGAACGCGCGCAAGAGCCGCCCGCACGAGCTGCGGGCGCCCTACGGTTGGCGCTTCATGGTCGGCCCCTGGAAGTGGATGTTCTTCACGCCGGGCCCGCATGTGACCGACGGCGCTCGCTCGCCGGTACTGAACCGCGGCGCTTACCTGGTAGAGGCGCTCGGGCACTGTGGGGAATGCCATACGCCCCGCAATTTCCTGGGCGGGACGAAGCGCGAGCGCCGGCTTGCCGGAGCGGCCGAGGGCCCAGAGGGCAAGAGCGTTCCCAACCTGACTCCGGCCAAGCTCAAGAAGTGGGATGACCGCGACCTCAAGGAGTTTCTGTCGAGCGGCATCACCCCGGACGGCGACGTGCCCGCCGAAACCATGGGCGAAGTGATCCGCAACACCACCAGCCAGCTCACTGCGGAAGATCTGTCGGCGGTGATCGCTTACCTGCGCGCACTGCCGGCGCTCCCCGACGAGCCGCGGTGAACCCTTGCGCTTGTTGACGGAATAGCACGCCGCGATGCACTGTTCTGTGCAATGAGCGACGCGCAAGACCTGATCGAGCTGATTCCGCGACTGCGCCGTTACGCGCGCGCGCTGGTAGGGGACCGCGCTGCCTCCGACGACCTGGTGCAGGACACGCTGGAGCGTGCCTGGACCAAGCTGCACCTGTACCGCCGCGGCACCGACCTGCGCGCCTGGCTGTTCACGGTGATGCACAACGTGCACGTGAACCGTGTGCGCGCGATGCGGCCGACGGATCCGCTCGACGACGACATGCCGGAACTTGCACAGCGCGCCACGCAGGGCGACGCGCTGGTGGTGCGCGATCTGGACCGTGCCATCTCGGCGTTGCCGGTGGCGCAGCGCGAAGTGTTGCTGCTGGTGGCGCTCGAGGACCTGAGCTACGAGGAGACGGCGCGCGTGCTCGGCATCCCGATCGGCACCGTGATGTCGCGGCTGGCACGCGCGCGCGAAAAACTGCGTGACTTTATGGAAGGAAAGGGCGGCACCAAGCTGCAGATAGTGAAATGAGCGACAAGCCACTGATCAGCGAAGCGGAGGTCCAGGCCTGGGCCGATGGCCGGCTTGCCGCATCGCGTCGTGCGGAAGTGGACGCCTGGTTTAGCGCGCATCCGGACGAGGCGGCGCGCGCCGCCACCTACCGCGACTTGAACGAGCACTTGCGGTTGCATTACGACGCCGTTCTGGACGAGCCCGTTCCGCATCGCTTGGGGCGTGCGGCGCGGCGTGGCTCCCGCCTGCGCGCGCTTGGCGTGCCGGCCGGCTGGATTGTTCTGGGTGTCGCCGTCGGCACGGTCGCCGGCTGGCAATTGCACGCTCTGCAGGCTCCCGTACCCGTCGCGCAGCCCGAGGCTCCGGTGATTGCGCGCCGCGCCGCGCTAGCGCACGCGACGTACTCGCCCGAGGTACGCCATCCGGTCGAAGTCGGCGCCGACCAGGAGCAGCACCTGGTGGCTTGGCTATCCAAGCGGCTGGGCGGCGACGTGCGCGCGCCGAAGCTCGACGGTGAGGGCATGGCGCTGGTCGGCGGGCGCTTGCTGCCGCGCGACCCCGGCCCGGTGGCGCAGTTCATGTATCAGAGCGCACAGGGCCGGCGCGTGACGCTCTACGTGCGCACCGAGGGCCCGGACCAGCGGGAGACGGCGTTCCGTTTCGCGCGCGAGGGCAACGTGCGGGTGTTCTACTGGATCGACCGCAAGTTCGGCTACGCGCTGTCCTCGGCGGACATGGACCGCGACGAGCTGCTCAAGCTCGCCAACGTGGTCTACCGCCAGCTCAATCCCTGAGCGCGGCGCGGATCTCCTTCAGCTCTGCCTCGGGCGTCAGGCCCTTGCGCAGGCGCCGGTCGCAGCGCGCGTACCAGTAGCGCGCATTCATCAGGTCGCCTTCCTGCCGGTGCAGCACGGCGTGGATCCAGCAGGACAGCGGGTCCTCTTCGTCGCGCTGCACGATCGCGTGCGCCCCATGCCACGCGCCGTGCTCGGCGAGACGCAGCGCCTCGGCGAGATCGCCCGGCTTCATGCCCCCGTGACGGGGCGGATGATGTAGCCGCCGGATTTCTCGTCGCGCTCGAGGGCAACCAGCTTTCTCGCCTCTGCCTCCTCGAGCAGGTCGGAAAAGGCCTTGAAGCCGTAGTAGGACTCGTTGAAGCCGGGTTTGCGGCGCTTGAGAGCCTGCTTCACCATCGAGCCCCAGATGCGCTCGTCCTCGCCGCGCTCGGCGATCAACGCCTGCAGCGTCTCGATCACCAGGTCGAAGGCCTCCTGCTTCTTGTCGTCGCTGGGGGCCGCTTCCTTCGCTGCGCCCGCCGGCCGCGTCTCGCGGCGCTTCTTCGCCGCGCGTCGCTTCGCCTCATCCTCACGCACCAGGTCGTCGTAGTAGATGAATTCGTCGCAGTTGGAGATCAGCAGGTCGGAGGAGGAGTTCTTCACGCCGACCCCGATTACGGCCTTCGCGTTCTCGCGCAGCTTGGACACCAGAGGCGAGAAGTCCGAATCGCCGCTGATGATGACAAAGGTGTCCACGTGCTGCTTCGTGTAGCAGAGGTCGAGCGCATCCACCACCATGCGGATGTCGGCCGAGTTCTTGCCGGACTGGCCGCGGTGCGGGATCTCGATCAACTCGAAGGCCGCGGCGTGCATGGTGGTCTTGAACTCCTTGTAGCGGTCCCAGTCGCAGTAGGCCTTCTTCACCACGATCGAGCCCTTCAGCAGCAGCTTCTCCAGGACGCGGCCGATGTCGAATTTCTCGTATTTGGCGTCACGTACGCCGAGCGCCACGTTCTCGAAGTCGCAGAATACTGCAAGATTGCGGGTTTCGTTCAAAGTTTTCCTTGGTGGTCCGGTTATTGATCCGTCGCTGGCGCCTGCGGGCTGGCGCGCGCGCTGGCGCCGCCGGCGCCCTCCGCGGGCCGCGGCTCGCGCCGCCGCTGCATCCATTGCTGCAGCCGCTCGAAATACAGGTAGATCACAGGAGTGATGTACAGCGTCAGCACCTGCGACAGCAACAGGCCGCCTACCACCGCGAGCCCGAGCGGCATGCGCGCGCCGCCGCCGGCACCGAAGCCGATGGCGATCGGCAGGCTGCCCATTAACGCGGCCATGGTGGTCATCATGATCGGCCTGAAGCGCACGATGCCTGCTTGGTGGATCGCCGTTTCCGGCGCCATGCCTTGCTTGCGCTGAGCCTCGATGGCGAAGTCGATCATCATGATGGCATTTTTCTTGACGATGCCGATCAGCATGATGATGCCGACGAAGGCGTACATGTTGAGTTCGATGCCGAAGGCCATCAGCGTGAGCAGTGCGCCCAGTCCCGCTGTGGGCAGGCCGGAGAGGATGGTGAGCGGGTGGATGAAGCTCTCATACAGGATGCCCAGCACCAGGTAGATCACGACAATCGACAGCAGCAGCAGGATTCCCATGCCCTGCAGCGAGCTCTGGAAGGCCTGCGCGGTACCAGAGAAGGTGGTGTTCAGCGAACCCGGCAGCTGCACGTCGCGCATCGCCGCATTGATCTGGTCGATGGCCTGAGACAGCGCCACCTCCGGGCGCAGGTCGAACGAGAATGTGACCGATGGCAATTGCCCGAGGTGCGTCACTGCCAGCGGGCCGACGCCGTAAGTGAGCTTGGCGAGAGAATTGAGCGGCACCAGGGCGCCGTTGGTCGATCGCACATAGAGCAGCGGCAGGGACGAGGGGTCGCGCTGGAACTTGGGGTCCAGTTCCAGGATCACCCAGTACTGGTTGGTCGCGGTGTAGATGGTGGACACCTGGCGCGCGCCGTAGGCGTTGTTCAGCGCCATCTCGACCTGCTGCACGCTGACCCCGAGCGTAGAGGCTTTCGGGCGGTCGATCTCGACCATCACTTGCGGGCGCGCGATCTGCAGGTCGCTCGCCAGGTCGACCAGCGACGGCAGCGTGCGCAGCCGCTGTTCGATGCGCGCCGCCCAATGGTAGAGCTCCTCGGTGTTGGAGCCCTGCACCACGAACTGGTATGGGCTGCGCGTGAGCTGGCCGCCGATGCGGATCGCCGGCACGTTCTGCAGGAACACCTTGATGCCCACCAGGTTGACGAGCTTCGGCCGCAGCTCGCGCACCACCTCGTCGGCGGGCCTGCGCTCCTTGAACGGCTTGAGCGTGATGGTGCTGCGCGCGAGGTTGAGGGCGTTGCTGCCGCCTGCGCCGACGAAGGACATCACCGCGTCGACGTTCGGGTCCTGGCGGATGATGTCCACCACCTGCTGCTGCACGCGTACCATCGCGTCGAAGGACACGTCCTGCGGCCCCTCGATGAAGCAGAACAGCTGGCCCGAGTCCTCGCTCGGCAGGAAGCCCTTGGGGGCGCGCGCGAACAGCACGCCGGTCACCACGCAGATGGCGAGGAAGGCGATCAACACGAGGCGCTGGCGCGCCAGCGTCCAGCGCAGCGAGCGATCGTAGCCGTCCCGGATGGCGTCGAAACCGCGCTCGAAGGCCATGTAGACGTGGCCATGGCGCGCGTCCGCGCGGTGCGGCTTCAGGATCCGGCTGCACATCATCGGCGTCAGGGTGAGCGACACCACGCCCGAGATCAGCACCGCCGCCATAATGGTGACCGCGAATTCCTCCAGCAGGCGTCCGAGGATGCCGCCCATGAACAGCACCGGGATGAAAACCGCGGCAAGCGAAATGGTCATCGAAACGATGGTGAAGGCGATCTCCTTGGAGCCGTCCAAGGTGGCCTGCAAGGGGCTCTTGCCCATCTCGAGGTGGCGGCTGATGTTCTCCAGCATGACGATGGCATCGTCCACCACGAAGCCCACGCACAGGGTCAACGCCATCAGCGAGATGTTGTCCAGGCTGAAGCCGAACAGGTACATGATCGAGAAGGTGCCGATGATCGACATCGGCAGCGCGAAGCTCGGGATGATGGTGGCGGGGATGTTGCGCAAGAACAGGAAGATCACCATCACCACCAGCGCCAGCGAAAGGTACAGGGTGAACTGCACTTCGTTGACCGAGGCGCGGATCGACACCGAGCGGTCGAACAGCACCTCGATGTCGATGCCCGCTGGCACCTCGGCGCGGAAAGTCGGCAGCAGCTTCTTCACCGAGTTGACCACTTCGATGGTGTTGACCCCGGGCTGGCGCTGGATCGCCAGCACGATGCCGCGCTTGCCCTTGAACCAGGCGGCCACCTTGTCGTCCTGCACACTGTCGATCACGCGCCCCAGCTCGCCCAGGCGGATCGGCGAGCCATTGCGGTAGGTGACGATGACCGGACGGAAGGCGGCGGCGTCGTACAGCTGCCCGTTGGCCTGCACCGCGAACATGCGGTCCTTGCCATACAGCGTGCCGGTCGGCAGGTTGACGTTGGCGGTGGCGATCGCCTGCTCCACCTCGTTGATGCCGACGCCGCGAGAGGCGAGCGCGTTCGGGTCCACCTGCACGCGCACCGCGTATTTCTGCTGGCCGAACACCTGCACCTGCGCTACCCCGTTGATGGTGGAGATGCGCTGGGCGAGATTGGTTTCGGCGTACTCGTTGACCGTCGACAGCGGCATCGTCTCGGAGGTGAGCGCGAGGTAGAACACCGCGAAATCCGCCGGATTGAACTTGCGGAACGAAGGCGGCGCCGGCATGGTCGCCGGCAGCTGGCGCGCCGCCGAGGCGATCGCCGAGTTGACGTCCTGCGCGGCGGCATCGATGTCGCGCTCCAGGCTGAACTGGATGGTGATCTGCGTCGTGCCCTGGCCGCTCACTGAAGTCATCTGGTCGATGCCGGCGATGGTCGAGAACTGCTTCTCCAGCGGTGTCGCCACCGCCGAGGCCATGGTCTCCGGGCTGGCGCCGGGCAGTTGCGCGCTGACCTGGATGGTCGGGAAATCGATATTGGGCAGCGTCGACACCGGCAGCAGCCGGTAGGCGGCAATGCCGAAGATCAGGATGCCGGCCATGACCAACACCGTCATCACCGGCCGCCGGATGAACGGTTCGGAGAGGTTCACGATGCCGCTTCGCTGTCGAGGCGGATCTCGACCCGCGCGCCTGGCGCCAGGCGCAGGGCGCCGCGCGTCACCACGCGCTCGCCGCCGGCCAGCCCCTTGATCACCGCGCGCTCGCCCTCGCCGCGTTCGACCGTGATCCTGCGCAACTCGGCGGTCATGTCGGCCCTCACGATGTAGACGTACGATCCCTGCGGCCCGGTTTGCACCGCGCGCGCCGGGATCACGATGGCGTCGGTCTGGTCGTACAGCTTCACGCTGACGTTGACGAACTGGCCCGGCCACAGCGAGGCGTCGCGGTTGTCGAACTGCGCGCGCATGCGGATGGTGCCGGTGCTCGGGTCGACCGCGTTGTCGACGAAGATCAGTTCGCCCTGCGCCAGCACCGCGTCGCCGCCGCCGACGGCCTGCACGGCGAGGGCGCCGAGTGCCAGGTACTTGCGCACCGTCGGCAACTGCTGCTCGGGCACGGCGAAGTTGACATAGACCGGCTTCACCTGGTTGATCACGACCAACGGGTTGACGTCGTTCGCCTTCACCAGGTTGCCGGCCTGCAGCAGGACCTTGCCGGTGTAGCCATCGATCGGCGAAGCGATGGTGCAATAGGCCAGGCTGAGCTGCGCGTTCTCCAGCGCCGCCTGACTCGCCTTGGCATTGGCCTCGGCGACCTGCGCGTTGGTGGCGATCTGCGCGTAGGCTTCCTTGGAGACGAAATTCTTGTCCAGCAACTCCTGGTAGCGGCGCTCTTGCGAGCGCGCCTGGTCGCGCGCGGCAGCATCGCGCAGCGCATTCGCCTCCGCCTGGCGCAGCGCCGCCTGGTACGGGCGCGGGTCGACGCGGAACAGTACGTCGCCCTTCTTCACTTCTTGGCCTTCGGTGAAATTCACGGCGACGATCTGGCCGTCGACGCGCGCCTTGAGCGCGACGGTCGAAAATGCTTCAACGTTGCCGATTGCTTGGAGTCTGACCGGGATGCTTTGCTGCACCGCCGCAGCAACGACCACCGGAATCGCCACCGGGCCGCTTGCAGAGCGCTTTTCCTTCGCCCGGCTGTCGTTGGTGAAATACAGGCCGAGCGCCACCGCGGCCGCGACCAGCGCAACCGCGGCGACCACCAGCCTGAGTCTGCCACCCGCGCTCACCATGGGGGGACCGATTCGCCAATGTACAGTTCCTCAAGTCGCTCCCGCCTGCGCACCAGGTGCGCCTGCTCGCCGTCCACCATGACCTCCGCGGCGCGCGGCCGCGAGTTGTAGTTCGAACTCATGGCCATTGCGTAGGCCCCCGCCGACATGACGGCGAGTAGATCGCCGGGCCGCGCCGCAAGCGCGCGGTCCTTGGCGAGGAAATCGGCGCTTTCGCACACCGGGCCCACGATGTCGTAAACGCCTTTCGCGGCCGCGTCATCCCGCTCCCGCGCCGGCAACACCTCGTGCCAGGCGCCGTACAGCGCCGGGCGCAGGAGATCATTCATCGCCGCGTCCACGACGAGAAAGCTCTTTGCTTCCCCGGGCTTCACGTACTCGACCCGCGTAAGCAGTGCGCCCGCGTTGCCCACGATGGAGCGGCCGGGATCGACGATCAGCCTTTCCTTGCGCCCCGCCAGCACGCCGAGTGCGCCGTCGAGGAACTCGCTCACCGGCGCCGGCGACTCGTCGCGGTAGCGGATGCCGAATCCGCCGCCGAAGTCGATGTGCGCGAGGTTGATGCCGCTGCGTTGCAGCCGCTCAGCAAGCGCGAGGGTGCGCGCCGCGGCATCGATAAAGGGACCGGCGCTCATCATCAGAGAGCCGATATGGCAGCCGATGCCGACCACCTCGATCTCTGTCATGCGCGCCGCCTCCCGGTACAGGCGCTCGGCGTCCTCGTAGGGCACGCCGAACTTGCTCTGCCTGAGCCCGGTGGAGATGTACGGATGCGTCTTCGCATCGACGTCGGGATTGACGCGGAACGCGACCGGCGCCCGCCGGCCCAGCCGGCCCGCGACCGCGGCGACACGCTTCAGCTCGCCCTCGGACTCGAGGTTCAGGCAAAGGATACCCGCCTGGAGCGCGCCCGCGATTTCGTCTTCGCTCTTGCCAACGCCCGAGAACAGGATCCTGCGCGCATCACCGCCGGCCGCCAGCACGCGCGCCAGCTCACCGCCCGAGACGATGTCGAAGCCCGCGCCGAGCCGCGCCATCAACGACAGTACCGCCAGGTTCGAATTGGCCTTCACCGAGTACGCCACCAGCGCGCGGCGCCCTTCGAGCGCGCGCGCGAATGCGCCGTAGCCGGCCGTGATCGCGGCGCGCGAATAGACGTAGCAGGGCGTGCCGAAGCGCTGCGCGATGTCCTCGAGCTGCACCTGTTCGACGCACAGCGCGCCGTTGCGGTACTCGAATGCCATGCGGCGGATTACTTCTTCGTCTGCTCGGGGCTCTCGGCGTCAGCCGGATAGGGGACCGGCTTGTACGCCTCGGGCTTGGGGGGCTTGTAGCCGGGCGGCGGGTTCTCGCGCAGGAACAGTGGACCTTTCTGTCCGCAGCCCGCGACCAGGATCAGCGCGGCGAGAAGAATTGCGGCGGCACGCATCCTAAGTTCGCTAAAATGCTGATACTAACAGGGAAACCGGCAATGACGGACACCGAGTTCGAAGTCCTCGCCGACGGCACGCTGGCGGCGATTGAGCGCGCCATCGACGCGACTGTGCTCGATGTGGACCTGCAGGCAAAAGGCGCTGGCGTGCTCGAGATCGAGTTCCAGGACGGCAGCAAGGTGATCGTCAACCGCCACGCGGCCGCCCGCGAAATCTGGGTGGCGGCGAAATCGGGGGGATTCCACTTCCGCCATGACGGCCGCGTCTGGCGCGACACGCGCGACGGCGGCGAGCTGTTCGCGGCGCTTTCCAGACTGATGTCGGCGCAGGGAGGCGCCCCGGTGATCCTTGCACCCGCTTGACTGCCTAGTAGTTGGGCGTCCAGGGCTTTTCCGCGTCAGCGGAGGGCTCGGACGGCGGCACGTAGCCGGGCAGCAGCGTGAACGGAGGCGCGTCGTCCTTGGGCACGAACTCGCGGTAGAAGTACTCGGGGATGTGCTTGGCGTCGATCGCCGCGCCCAGGCCAATCTCGAAGGTGTCCGCTGTCACCACGCCGTCGGGCATGACGCGCTGCATGTCGGGCACCTCCCTTAGCGCCCGCTCCATGTAGGCGCTCCAGATCGGCAGGGCTACCAGGCCGCCGGTCTGGTTGCGGCCAAGCGTCTTTGGCTGGTCGAAGCCGACCCAGGCCACGCCGACGAGCGCGGGGTTGTAGCCGGCGAACCAGGCATCGATGAACTCGTTGGTGGTGCCGGTCTTGCCAGCAATGTCCTTGCGGCCGAGGCTCGCGGCGCGCGCCCCGGTTCCCACGCGCGTCACGTCCTGCATCAGGCTGTCCATGATGAAAGCGTTGCGCTGGTCGATCACGCGCAGTGTCTCGTCGCCGGCGCGCTGCGGGCGCGCGACGCCGAGTGGATTGCCGCGGTCGTCGACGATGCGATGGATGAAATAGGGCTGCACCAGGTAGCCGCCATTGGCAAACACCGCGTAGGCACGCGCCATCTGCCAGGCGGTGACCGTGCCCGAGCCGAGCGCCATCGTCAGGTACGGCGGATGCCGCTCGGCATCGAAGCCAAAGCGCGTGATGTAGTCCTGCGCGTACTTGACGCCGATGGCGTCCAGGATGCGGACCGATACCATGTTCTTCGACTTGACGAGAGCCGTGCGCAGCCGCATCGGCCCTTCGAACTTGCCGTCGAAGTTCTTCGGTTCCCAGCGCTGGCTGCCGGTGACGTCGGCTTCGATGGCGATCGGGTCGTCGGGCACCACCGTCGCCGCCGTGAAACCGCGTTCCAGCGCCGCCGAATAGATGAAGGGCTTAAAGGCGGAGCCCACCTGGCGCCACGCCTGGGTGACGTGATTGTATTTGTTGCGGTTGAAGTCGAAACCGCCGACCAGCGAGCGGATGCCGCCGTCTCTGGGGTCGAGCGACACGAAGGCGGCCTCCGCCTCCGGCAGCTGCACGATCTGCCAGCGCGTGGCATCCACCTGCTGCACGCGCAGGATGGCGCCACGACGGATTCTGCGCTGCGGCGCGGTGCGCTGCAGCGACGCGGCGGCGAAGCGCAGCCCGTCTCCGGTCACGACGATGCGCTCGCCGTTCTTGAGCACCGCCTTCACCTCTCGCGAGGTGGCGGCGAGCACCAGCGCTACGCGCAGCTGCTCGTCGTCAGCGCGCTCGGCGAGCGCTTCCTCGAAGTCGTCTTCGTCGGCATCCGCGGCAAGCTCGACGAAACCCTCCGGCCCGCGATAGCCGAGCCTGCGGTCGTACTCGAGCAGACCCGCGCGCACGGCCTGCACTGCCGCCTGCTGGTCGGCTTGGCGGATGGTGGTGTAGACGCGGAAGCCGCGGCTGTAAGCGTCCTCCGGGAATTGCTCATACACGGCCTGGCGCACCATTTCCGCCACGTAGTCGGCCTGTACGGCGTAGGTGTCGACAACGCGCCGCGCCGCGATGGGCGCCTTCAGCGCAGCCTCGAATTCCTCCTCCGTGACGTAGCCGAGTTCCTTCATCCGGCGCAGCACGTACTGCTGGCGCTGCTTTGCGCGCTGCGGGTTGGCGATCGGGTTGTAGCTGGAAGGGGCCTTCGGTAGCGCCGCCAGCATCGACGCCTCCGCAAGCGTCAACTGCTCCAGGGGCTTACCGAAGTAGACCTGCGCCGCGGCAGCGAACCCGTAGGCGCGCTGGCCAAGGTAGATCTGGTTGATGTAGAGACCGAGGATCTGGTCCTTGCCGAGGCTATGCTCGATCTTGAGCGCGAGGAGCACCTCGTAGAGCTTGCGCGTCAGGGTCTTCTCCGAGGACAGGAAGAAGTTGCGCGCCACCTGCATGGTGATGGTGCTGGCCCCCTGGCGGCGGCCGCCGGTCACCAGGTTGGCGTACGCTGCCCTGGCCACGCCGTGGTAGTCGATCCCCGCGTGCTGGTAGAAGCGCTCGTCTTCCGCAGCGATGATCGCGTTGATCAGGGTCGGCGGCACGTCCTTGATGTCCACCAGGACCCGGCGTTCTTCGCCAAACTCCCCGATCAGGACGCCCTCGATGGTGTAGACCCGGAGCGGCACCTTCGGCTGATAATCGGTCAGCGTGTCGAGGGAAGGCAGGTTCGGGTAGGCGAGCGCCACCACGAGGCCGACCAGGCAGACCGCGGCCACCAGCAGGCCCGCAAGCAAGGCCAGCGGAAACGTCAAAAAACGAAGCCACATCAAGGGTGTTAGACAGCCATCGCGGGGTTAGTGCCGCCGCAGTTGCGCCGGGCGGGGAAGCGGAGGCATTATAGCCCTCCCCCGCTGTGACGGATTCGCTAGACACCGGGGGGAGTTGTTGCTAGCATTTAACGCAAATTCTACGTATCGTGCCTAAGGGCCGATACAAAAAGGGAAATAACGATGAACCTGGACATCTTCAGCCCGAAGGCGCCGCCGCTGTTCGGACTGGACATCAGCTCTTCGTCGGTGAAGATGCTGGAGATCGTCGAGGCTGGCAGGGGTACGTACCGCGTCGAGCGCTACGTCATCGAGCCCCTGCCGCGCGACGCCACCGTGGACGGCAACATCAGCAACCTCGAGTCCGTGGTGGAGGCGGTCAAACGCGGCTACAAGCGCCTCGGCACGCGCTCCAAGCACGTGGCGATGGCGGTGCCCACCGGCGCTGTGATCACCAAAAAGATCATCGTGCCCGCGAGCCTGCGCGAGAACGAGCTCGAAGTGCAGGTGGAGTCCGAGGCCAACCAGTACATCCCCTTCGCGCTGGAGGAGGTGAATCTGGATTTCCAGGTGGTCGGTCCCTCGCCCACCTCCCCGGAAGAGCAGGAAGTGCTCATCGCCGCGACGCGCAAGGAAAAGGTGGAAGACCGGGTGGCGGTGGCCGAGTCGGCAGGGCTCAAGGCCGCGGTCATGGACATCGAGGCCTTCGCCCAGCAGTCCGCGCTCGGGCTGGTGGTCAAGCAGCTGCCCAATGCCGGCAAGGACATGAACGTCGCCATCGTCGACGTCGGTGCCAACGTCATGAACGTCAGCGTGATGCGCAACGACCAGTCCATCTACACCCGCGAACAGGCGTTCGGCGGCAACCAGCTCACGCAGGACATCGTCGCGCGCTACGGCATGAGCGTGGAGGAAGCCGAGAACGCGAAGCGCTCGGGCGGCCTGCCGGATGACTTCGAGACCGAAGTGCTGCGGCCCTTCATGGAAAACCTGTCCATGGAAGTACAGCGCGCGCTGCAGTTCTTCTTCACGTCGACGCAGTATCACAGCGTGGAGCAGATCCTGCTTGCCGGCGGCTCGGCCGTGATCCCGGGCATGGACGAGGTGGTGCACACGCGTACCCAGGTGCCCACCATGGTCGCCAATCCCTTCGCTTCGATGCAAGCCTCGCCGCGCATACAGTTGAAGAAGCTGATGGTGGACGCCCCCTCGCTCATCGTCGCTTGCGGCCTGGCGATGCGGAGGATCGACCCATGAGCGTGCGCGTCAACCTTCTGCCGCACCGCGAGGAGCGGCGCAAGCGGGGCCGCCAGCATTTCGCGGTGCTCGCCGGCTTGACCGCCGCGCTTGGCGTGGCGGTGGTCGGAGCGGGCTACCTCTACATTTCCGGCATGATCGCTACGCAGCAGGACCGCAACGCGTTCCTCAAGACGGAGATCGCCAAGCTGGACAAGGAAATTGCGGAGATCAAGAAGCTCAAGGACGAGATCGCGGCGCTGCTGGCGCGCAAGCAGATCATCGAGACGCTGCAGGCTGACCGCGCGCAGACCGTGTACCTGCTCGACCAGCTGGTGCGGCAGATGCCCGAGGGCGTCTACCTGAAGAGCCTGCGGCAGCGCGGCCTGGCAGTAAATCTGCAGGGCTATGCGCAGTCGAACGCCCGGGTGTCGACGCTGATGCGCAACATCGAGTCCTCGCCGTGGCTCGCCGATCCCAAGCTGGTGGAAATCAGGGCAAGCACGGTGAACAAGAAGCGGCTGTCGGAATTCAACATGAATATCGTGGTGAAGCGCGTGCAGCTGAAGGACGCCGCCAAGGCGCCGGCGAAGAAGGGATAGGGCAATGGCCGCGATCGACTTCAAGAGAATCGCCGAGGACTTCAAGGCCACCAACTGGCAGGACCCGGGCACCTGGACGGTGATCCCGAAGGCGGTGGTGCTGGTCGCCATCCTGGTCGCGCTGCCGGTGGCGGGCTACTTCGGGCTGTGGCAGGGCCAGCTCGAGGAGCTCGAGGCGGGCAAGCAGCAGGAGGTCAAGCACAAGCAGGACTACCTCAACAAGAAGAAGCAGGCGGTCAACCTCGACTTGCACAAGCAGCAGCTCAGGGAGATCGACACGCAGTTCGGCGCACTGCTCAAGCAGCTGCCGAACAAGTCGCAGATGGACGCGCTGCTCGTCGACATCAACCAGGCGGGCCTCGGGCGCGGGCTGCAGTTCGAGCTGTTCAAGCCCGCCGCGCAGGAAGTCGTGCGCGATTTCTACGCCGAGCTGCCGATCGCAGTGAAAGTAATCGGCGTTTACCACGACATGGGCGCATTCGCGAGCGACGTGGGGCAGCTGTCGCGCATCGTGACTCTGAACGACGTGGTCATCGAGGCCGGCAAGGACGGCAACCTCGTGATGGACGTGACCGCGCGCACCTTCCGCTATCTGGACGACGACGAGGTGTCCGCCCAGCGCAAGGCCGCGGTCGGCGCGAAGAAGGGGGCCAAGAAATGAAGCGCCTTCCCTTGCTGGTGTGCCTCGCGCTGCTTGCGGCGTGCGGTGGCGAACAGTTCGGCGACCTGAAAAAGGAACTGAACGACATGACCAAGGACCTGCGCGGGCGGGTGGATCCCCTGCCGCAGGTGCGCCCCTACGAGCCGGTGGCTTACCAAGCGGAGAATGAGGTCGACCCGTTCCGTCCGGGGCGTATCGAAGTCACCCCTCAGGGCGGCAAGGAAACCACGGTGGGCAGCAAGGGGCCGGACTTCGACCGGCCGAAGGAACCGCTCGAGTCGTTCCCGCTGGAGTCAATCCAGATGGTCGGCTCGCTGACGCAGGGCCGCGAAACCTTCGGCCTGGTGAAGGCCGGACCGAACCTGTATCGCGTGCACAAGGGCAACTACATGGGCCAGAACTTCGGCGTCATCACGGGCATCGACGAATCCCAGATCAGTCTGCAAGAGCTGGTCCAGGAAGGCAGCGGCGAGTGGATAGAGCGCGCGAGTGCGCTGCAACTGCAGGAGGTGAAGAGATGAATTCGACCAACGTGTTGCGCGCCGGCTGGCGCGCGCTCGTCCTCTGGCTCGCGGCTTGCGGCGTTGCGCTCGCACAGGGCAACAACATCGAGGCGTTCGACGTCACGCAACAGGGCGACAAGGTGGTGGTGCGCATCACCACCAAGGAGCCGCTGAAGACGCCGCCGCCGAGCTTCACCGTGGCAAACCCGGCTCGCATCGCGTTCGACTTCAGTGCCACCGGCAATTCGCTCGGCCGCAACAGCCAGGACATCAGCCAGGGCGAGCTGCGCTCCATGAATCTGGTGCAGGCCGCGGACAAGACGCGCCTGGTGCTGAACCTGCGCCGCCCGGTGGCGCACGAGGTGTCGCTCGACGGCCGCAGCGTGGTGGTGACGCTGCAGGGCGCGGCGGCGCCCGCCAGCGACAAGGTGGCGCACTTCGCGGAAGGCCGCGGCGACTCCAAGCATGCCATCCGCGACATCGATTTCCGCCGCGGACGCACGGGCGAGGGGCGCGTGGTGGTCGACCTGTCCGACACCTCGACCGGCATCGACATCCGCCAGCAGGGCCAGAACATCATCGTCGACTTCATGAAGACGGCGCTGCCGGAGAACCTGCGCCGCCGCCTGGACGTGGTGGACTTCGCCACGCCGGTGCAGACCATCAGCGCCTTCCAGCAGGGCGAGAACGTGCGCATGGTGATCGAGCCCCGCGGCCAGTGGGACCACAATGCCTACCAGACGGACACGCAGTTCGTGGTCGAGGTAAAGCCGGTGCTGCCGAGCGACCAGCCGCAGCGAGGGCGCTATGTGGGTGAGAAGCTGTCGCTCAATTTTCAGAACGTGGAGGTGCGCGCGATCCTGAACGTGATCGCGGACTTCACCGACCTGAACGTCATCACCAGCGATTCGGTGGGCGGCAACATCACGCTGCGGCTGAAGGACGTGCCCTGGGACCAGGCACTGGAGATCATCCTGCAGACGCGCGGCCTGGACAGCCGCAAGAACGGCAACGTGATCTGGATCGCGCCGCGCGACGAGTTGGCGACGCGCGAGAAGCTCGCGCTGGAGGCGACGGCGCAGATCAACGACCTGGAGCAGACGCGCACCGAGGCCTTCCAGATGAATTACCAGAAGGCGGGCGACGTGCAGAAACTGCTCTCCGACAAGACGCAGCCGATCCTCTCCAAGCGGGGCAGCGCGGTGGTGGATGCCCGCACCAACACCCTGTTCGTGCAGGACACCCCGAGCCGGCTCGAGGACGTGAGGAAGCTGGTCGCCAGGATCGACGTGCCGGTGCGCCAGGTGATGATCGAGGCGCGCATCGTCGAGGCGAGCGACTCGTTCTCCAAGAACCTGGGGGTGCGGCTTGGCTATCATGACCTCAATCCCAGCACAGCCGGCAGCGGCACCCAGCCACGCGCCTCCATCGGTGGCGGCCTGGGCGATGTGGGCGGCCACGCCGGAGGCGGGGCACAGGGCGGCACGCC
>Ga0137451_1000121_pt1 | contig 23638 bp, 23 predicted proteins | sample EasRivERMGT500_2_FD_102336 | JGI IMG/M metagenome (GOLD analysis project Ga0137451, IMG submission 102336) | Soil microbial communities from meander-bound floodplain in the East River, Colorado, USA - East River MetaG ERMGT500_2 | ecosystem: Environmental > Terrestrial > Soil > Floodplain ... | reverse complement strand
CCGTAGAAGGCCCGCGAGGCCACCGCCCGCCGCCGCTTTCACGATCAAACGACGGCCCTCGGTTTCGTAGAGGTAAACCGCGCCCTGGTAGCCGCTCGCGTGCGCCGGATCCCCCGCATGGGTCCGGGCTTCGATCCACTCGATCAGCGCGCGCTCGGTCGAGCCGTCGAGCGGGGCGAGCATCGTAGGAGCGTTACGAGAGCGGCGCGTACAGGATGTACAAGCCGAGGAACAGCAAAGCCGCGATGATCGGCTCGCCGTTTTGGCGCAGACTCTGCCGGAACGACCATTCCGAGCTTTGGCCGGAACGATACGGCCTGAGCCGCGGGATCAGCGCGCGCGTTCCTTTGCTCCAGGCCTCCCAATCCCCCGGGAAGAGTCGGGCGAGCAGTCTATCTTCGTGGGCGATGGTCTGGGGATAGTAAAAGATCCCGAGCGCGATCCACACGAAGAAGCTCCACCATAGACCCGAGGCGAGACAGAAACCGAAAGTAATAAGATGGTTGCCGACGTAGAGCGGATGGCGGACGTACGCGTACGGTCCTGTTGTCGCGAGCATCTTGTCCTTCTTCACGTGTCCCGATGCCCACATCCGCACGGCGATTCCCAGCGTCGCGGCCGCCACGCCCAGAAAGTAGAGATCGGCGTTCGTCGGTGCGCCGACGATCGTGAGCAATATGAGGAACGAGATGCCGACGAGCTGGCGCGTGCGATGGCGGTTGGTTCTGAGATCGCGAACGAAACGGGCGAGGCCGATGCGCTCGTACAGGTTCTTTCCCTCGAATTGCATCAACGTATCTCGTTCAACGGGCGCGACATCTTAACACGGCGTCAGAGGTGCTTCGCTCGCTCGGCGATGAGCGCGTACACCGCGTCGATCATGGGCGTTGCGATCCCCGCCTTGCGCGCGAGCTCCACAACGGCCCCGACGATCGCGTCGGTTTCCAGCGGCCGGCGTTTTTCGACATCCTGATGCATGGAGATCTTGGCGCCGGCGAGCTCCTTGGCGACATCGATGCGCTCATCGACCGTCATAGGAACGCGCACGCCATAGGCTTCGGCGACGCGCATCGCCTCTTCCATCAAAGCCCGGATCAGGCCGAGCAGCGCCTCGTTGCCGTTGATGTCGTTCATGTGTGCGAGCGCGAGCGCCGCCACCGGATTGTAGGATAGGTTTCCGATGAGCTTGGTCCAGATTTCGACCCGTATGTCCGGCGCGAGCCTTGCTTGGAAACTCGCGGCATTCATGCCCGCCGCGAGGCGCTCCGCGCGCGCCGATACTGTGCGATCGGGCTCACCGATAATGAAAAGCCGGCCGGCCGTATGTCTTACAACCCCCGGATCCCTGACCTCCGCCGCACCGTGCACAACGCAGCCGAGGATGTGCTTCGGATCGAGCGCTGAAAGCATGCGTCCGTGGGGATCGAGGCAATCGATGGGCCGACCGTCGAGGCTCCCGCCCTCCTCGTAGAAATACCACCAGGGCAGTCCGTTGATCGCTGGAACGACCATCGTGTCCGGACCGACCAGCGTTCTCAACCGAGGCAGCATCGCGGCGATCGAATAGGTCTTGAGGCAGATGAAGACCGCGTCCTGGACGCCGAAATCGGTGGGCTCGTCCGATGCGCGCAGCGCAAAGACCTCCCGCTTTTCCTGCTCAATGAGCGTGAGGCCGTTTTTGCGCAGCGCATCGAGATGAGCGCCACGCGCGATGAGAGAGACTTCGTGCCCGGCCCGCGCGAACCACGCTCCGGTCAGCCCGCCTATGGCGCCGGCACCGACGACGCAAATCCTCATGCAGCCCCTTTCCGGGGTTCGGCCGAAAGGATGAAATCCCGGACCACGGCGATCTGGTCCTCGCTCATCAGCCACGGCGCGTGGCCGATCCCGGCGAATTCGACGAGCCTGACGTGCGGCCCGCGCTCCTGCATCCGCCTCACGGTCGATTCGAGCAGGAGATCCGATTCCGCTCCCCGCAGCACCAGGGTCGGACATTCGACCTCATCCCAGGTCGGCCAGAGGTCGATGCCAAAGAGAAAATCGTTGCCGAATTCCACGCCTGCGCTCCCGCCGCGGCGCATGCTGTTCACGATCGCAGGGTCGTGGGCGAGCGCATAGGCGCCGTTCTCGCCGCGTCGGGAGCCGTGCACGGCGAGGCGGCGCCACTGCTCGTCGGTCAGCGGCCCGAACGATGCGCAGGTTTCGCGCAGATGATGCTCGACCTCATCCAGGCTTGCGAATCGCGTGCCGGCGCCCATGGAGGCGAGCTTCAGCCGCGCGAGCGCGTTCCACGGCACCATGGGCCCGACGTCGTTCAGCACCAGGCGCCGGATCGGAGAATTGGGCCTCGCCGCGAGCATCATCCCGATCAGGCCGCCCATCGAGGTTCCGACCCAGTCGATTCGCGATCCCTCGCTCGCGCCTTGAAGGCGGCGCAGAAGAGAGACGCGCTGAGGCGGGGCGGTGAGCCTCGCGAGCAGCGCCGCAGCGTCCGAAAGATATTGCGAAAAACCGTAGTCCTGCTTGTGCGCCAGCCAGTCGCTGTCGCCGCGTCCGACGACGTCCATGCACACGACGCGGCAGCCCCCGGCGGCGAGACTCGCGGCGAGTTCGTCGAAATCGCGGCTGTTGCGCGTGAGACCGTGCACGCATACGACGAGGTGCCGGCCCTCGGGATTTCCCCACTCGGTATAGGCGACGCGGTGGAACCCGTGAGGTCCGAGCGCGAGGAAGTGGTTCAAGCGCGGTTCTGTGGGCATTCGGATGTCCTTGACCCGTCATTCCCGCGAAAGCGGGAATCCAGCGTCGTTTCGGAAAGTCACTGGCTCCCCGCTTGCGCGGGGACGACGAGAATAGTCACCGCTTTTACCGGATGGTGCCGGGAGAGAGAATCGAACTCTCATGACCTCGCGGCCGCGGGATTTTGAGTCCCGTGCGTCTACCAATTCCGCCATCCCGGCTGGATGCTGCGCGATAGGGCGTGCATTATAACGCCCGCACGGCCATGAATCCTTCCATCGACGACTTCGACTACGATCTGCCGCCCGAGCTGATCGCGCAGCATCCGAGCAAGACTCGTTCGGAAAGCCGCCTGCTCTGCGTGGGCCCGGACTCCATCGCGGATCGCCGCTTCTCCGAACTGCCGCAATTGCTTGCGCCCGGCGACCTGCTGGTATTCAACGACACCCAAGTGATCAAGGCGCGCCTGTTTGGGAAAAAGGAGACCGGCGGACACATCGAGGTGCTGATCGAGCGCGTGCTTTCGGAGCACGAAGCGCTTGCGCAAGTCCACGCGGGCCGGGCGGCGAAGCCCGATAGCACGCTGCGCCTCGCGAACGGGCTGAGCGTGCGCGTGCTCGGTCGCGTGGGCGAGTTCTATCACCTGCGTTTTCCCGAAGGTGCCTCCGTCCTCGAGCTGCTCGAGCGCCACGGCAGCGTGCCGCTTCCGCCTTACATCACGCACACACCCGACGCGGGCGACGAGCGCCGCTACCAGACCGTATACGCGCGTGCTCCCGGCGCCGTCGCGGCGCCGACCGCGGGCCTGCATTTCGACGAGCCGCTGCTTGCGACTCTCGCGCGGCGCGGCGTCGAATTCGCCTATGTGACGCTGCACGTTGGCGCCGGGACGTTCCAGCCCGTACGGGTGAAGAACCTCGCCGAGCACCGCATGCACGGCGAGCGCTATGAGATCCCCGCTGCGACGGTCGTTGCGATCGAGAGAACTCGCCTGCGCGGCGCCAAGATCGTTGCCGTGGGCACCACCAGCGTGCGCTGCCTCGAGGCCTCGGCCGCCGCGCACGGTGTTGCGGTCGCGGGCTCGGCCGAGACCGATCTTTTCATCACGCCGGGTTTCGGGTTCCGCGTCGTAGACCGTCTGATCACGAACTTCCACCTGCCGAGATCGACCCTGCTCGTGCTCGTCTCGGCGTTCGCCGGGATCGAGCCGATCCGGCGCGCCTACCGCCACGCGATCGAGCAGCGCTATCGGTTCTATTCCTACGGCGACGCGATGCTCGTTGATAAAATGCCACGATGAAATTTACCGTCCACGCCAATGACGGCACGGCGCGCGCGGCGACGCTCGAGCTGACGCACGGAAACGTCGAAACGCCGGTCTTCATGCCGGTCGGCACCTACGGCGCGGTCAAGGCCGTGAGCCCCGCGGAGCTCGCCGAGAACGGCACGCGCATCATCCTCGGCAACACCTTTCACCTGTGGCTGCGTCCCGGGCTCGAGGTGATCGCGGCGCACGGCGGGCTGCACCGCTTCATCGGCTGGAGCGGGCCCATCCTCACCGACTCGGGCGGCTTCCAGGTGTTCAGCCTAGGCGACCTGCGGAAAATCACGGAGGAAGGCGTGCGCTTTGCGTCGCCCGTGAACGGCGATCGCCTGCTGCTCACCCCCGAGGAATCGATGCGCATCCAGCGGGTGCTGGATGCCGACATCGTGATGGTGCTCGACGAATGCACGCCCTACCCCGCGAGCGAGAGCGAAACCGCGGAATCGATGCGCCTCTCGCTGCGCTGGGCGGAGCGCTCGAAGCGCGCCCACGAGGGCAATCCCAATGCCCTCTTCGGAATCGTCCAAGGCGGGATGGTCGAGCGCCTGCGCGACGAATCGCTCGCAGGGCTCGCGAGCATCGGGTTCGAGGGCTACGCCATCGGCGGACTCTCGGTGGGCGAGCCCAAGCGCGAGAAGCGCAGGATCCTCGCCCACACCGCGCCGCAGCTCCCGGCGGCGAGCCCGCGCTATCTCATGGGAGTCGGCACCCCCGAGGATATCGTCGAGGCGGTCGCCGCCGGAATCGACATGTTCGACTGCGTGCTCCCCACCCGAAACGCCCGCAACGGCTGGCTCTTCACCCGCTACGGCGACGTCAAGATTCGCAATGCCCGCTATCGCGACGACACGCATCCGCTCGACGAAAGCTGCCCCTGCTACGCCTGCGCGCATTTCTCGCGCAGCTACCTGCATCACCTGCAGAAGGTCAACGAGATTCTCGGCGCCCGGCTCAACACCCTGCACAACCTGCACTACTACCAGACGCTGATGCGCGAGCTGCGCGAGGCGATCGCGGAGCGCAAGCTCGCCGACTACGCCGCTGCATTCCGCGAAGACCGCCGAAAACTCGCGAAGACCGCGTAAACGACGGTTCTCCGATGGTATACTTTCGCGCTTCCTGAAACCGCATTGGAGACCGAAGTGCTCATTTCCCACGCATTTGCGCAGGCCGCCCCGGCCGCCGCCTCCGGCCCCGGCTACGAGCAGTTCATCATCATCATCGGCATGTTCGCCCTGCTGTATTTCCTCATGATCCGGCCGCAGATGAAACGGTCCAAGGAACACAAGCAAATGACCGAAGCGCTGGCAAAGGGCGATGAGGTCGTGACCTCGGGCGGGGTGCTGGGGAAAATCACCCATATCGGCGAAGCCTATGTCTCGCTCCAGATCGCGCCCAACACCGAAGTGCAGGTGCAAAGGACGGCGGTCCAGACGCTGCTCCCCAAGGGCACGATCAAGTCGATCTAGATGAACCGTTACCCGCTTTGGGTCTACGTCACCATCGCGGTGGCGCTCGCGCTCGGGCTTCTCTATACCCTGCCCAATTTTTTTGGCGAGGCGCCCGCCGTGCAGGTGTCTGCGGCGCGCGCGACGCTGAAAGTGGACAACGCGGTCTTGGGGCGCGTCGAGGAAACGCTCAAGAAGGCCGGGATCCAGCCCACCGGGCTCTTTCTCGACCTCGCGAGCATCAAGGTGCGGCTCGCCGACACCGACACCCAGCTCAAGGCGAAAGACCTCATCGACCGCGGGCTCAATCCCGACCCCGCAAATCCCTCCTATACCGTCGCGCTCAACCTCCTGCCGAACTCTCCGCGATGGCTCTCGGCCGTCGCGCTGCCCATGTACCTCGGCCTGGATTTGCGCGGCGGAGTGCATTTTCTGCTGCAGGTGGACATGCCCGCGGCGCTCGCCAAGCGCGCCGAGAGCTTCGCCGGCGACGTACGCTCGCAGCTTCGCGACAAGAACGTGCGCCACGCGGGCATCGCGCGCGAAGTCAACAACATCGTCATCCGGTTTCGCGACGCCGAGACCCGCGAAAAGGCGCGCGCGATCATCGCGGAGCAGCTCCCCGATCTCCAGCTCGCCGACGCCGGCTCAGGGAACGAGCTGCGCCTGGTCGCATCGATCCGTCCCGAAGCGCAGAAGCGCACGCAGGAGCTCGCGCTCAAGCAGAACATCCAGACGCTGCACAACCGCATCAACGAGCTGGGCGTCGCCGAGCCCGTGATCCAGCAGCAGGGCTCGGACCGCGTCGTGGTGCAGCTCCCCGGCGTTCAGGACACCGCCAAGGCCAAGGAGATCCTCGGCCGGACCGCCACGCTGGAAGTGCGGATGGTGGACGAGGACAACATGAACGCGGCGGCCCTCGCGGCCGCGCAGGCCGGGCAGGTGCCCTTCGGCGACGAGTTCTACGTCGAGAGGAACGGCCAGCCGCTGCTCGTGCGCAAGCAGGTCGTGCTGACCGGCGACCGGCTCACCGACGCGCAGCCGGGCTTCGACAACCAGACCCAGGAGCCGGCGGTCCACCTGACCCTCGACGCCACGGGCGCACGCATTTTCAAGGAGGTCACGCGCGAGAGCGTCGGCAAGCGCATGGCGATCCTGCTCATCGAGAAAGGCAGGGGCGAAGTCGTCACCGCGCCCGTGATCCGCTCCGAGATCGGCGGCGGGCGCGTGCAGATCAGCGGGCGCATGACCACGGTCGAGGCCCACGACACGGCGCTGCTCCTGCGCGCGGGAGCGCTCGCGGCGCCCATGGAGATCGTCGAGGAGCGGACCGTCGGCCCATCGCTCGGCGCCGAGAACATCAAGAAGGGCTTCGACTCGACGATCTACGGCTTCACCGCGCTGTCGCTTTTCATCATCGTCTACTACTCCCTGTTCGGAGTGTTCTCCACGCTCGCGCTGTGCGCCAACCTGCTCTTCCTCATAGCGCTCCTGTCGATGCTCCAGGCCACGCTCACGCTGCCCGGCATCGCCGCGATCGCATTGACGCTCGGGATGGCGATCGACGCCAACGTCCTGATCAACGAGCGCGTGCGCGAAGAACTGCGCAGCGGAGTCACTCCTCAGGCTGCGATCCACGCCGGCTACGAGCGCGCCTTCGGCACAATTCTCGACTCCAATGTCACCACGCTGATCGCGGGCCTCGCGCTCCTCCTCTTCGGCTCGGGTCCGGTGCGCGGCTTTGCCGTGGTGCACTGCCTGGGCATCCTGACCTCGATCTTTTCCTCGGTCGTGGTGAGCCGCAGCATGGTCAACCTCGCGTACGGCACGCGCAGGAAATTGGAGGGCGTGGCGATCGGAAATACCTCGTGGAAATAGCTGTCACAGGATCGCGAATGAAAAGCTCTCGATCCGCGGTTGAGGGGCGTTAATGGAGTTCTTCAAGATCCGCCGCGACATCCCTTTCATGCGCCACGCGCTGGCGTTCAACGTGGTGTCGCTCGTCACCTTCCTGTTCGCGGTGTTTTTCCTGGCCACCAAGGGGCTGAATTTCTCGATCGAGTTCACCGGCGGCACCGTGATGGAAATCAACTACGAGCATGCCGTCGAGGTCGACAAGATCCGTAAGGCGCTCGACGCGGGCGGCTACCACGATTACTCCGTGCAGAATTTCGGTTCCTCGCGCGACGTGCTGATCCGGATGCCGCTCAAGCCCGGCCAGAACAGCGCGGAGCTGTCAAAGGCCGTCATGGAGAGACTGAGCGCGGACGACAAGACGGCGAAGCTGCAGCGGGTCGAATTCGTGGGCCCGCAGGTCGGACGCGAGCTCGCCGAGAACGGGGCGCTCGCGCTGCTCATTACCTCGATCTGCATCGTCGGCTACCTCGCTCTGCGCTTCGAGTGGAAATTCGGCGTGGCGGCGATCATTGCCAACTTGCACGACGTCGTCATCATCCTGGGCTTCTTCGCCTTTTTCCAATGGGAGTTCTCGCTGCCGGTGCTGGCCGCGGTGCTCGCGGTGCTCGGGTATTCGGTGAACGAGTCGGTGGTCATTGCCGACCGGATCCGCGAGAACTTCAGGAAAATGAGGAAAGCTTCCGTCACCGAGATCATCGACAACGCCATCACGCGGACCACCTCCCGCACCATCATTACCCACGGCTGCACCCAGATGATGGTCACATCCATGCTCGTATTCGGGGGGCCCGCCCTGCACTACTTCGCGCTCGCCCTCACTATCGGCATTTGCTTCGGGATCTATTCGTCGGTGCTGGTGATGGCGCCGCTGGTGCGCTGGCTGGGCATCCGCCCCGACGACATGATGAGGCCGCCCAGGAAGGAAAAGGAGGAGGCGGTGGTCTAGGGACTTCCGCAGAGGTCCCGTGCGCCGGAATAAACCCTCGTTGGAAACTGTTATGCCACCCATGCGGCGCGTGCCGCTACAATTACGCATACCAACCTTAAGTGAGGAGATATCGAATGAAAATGAAACTGCTTCTGTCGGCGCTGGCCCTGGCACTGAGCTCGGGATACACGCTCACCGCCTTCTCGCAGGCCAAGCCCGAGGCATTGGTCAAACAGCGCCAGGCGAAGATGACGCTGCAGGGAAAGTACTTTTTTCCGCTGGTCCCCATGGCCCAAGGCAAGGTCCCGTATGACGCCAACGCCGTAGCGCGGAATGCCGCGTTCCTGGAAGCTCTGAGCAAGATGGCATGGGATGCATTCGATCCGAGCACGGCCAATGAAAAGAACACCAAGGCCCTGCCCCTGATCTACAAGGAAGCGGCAAAGTTCAAGGAGGTGCAGGACCGTTTCGAAAAGGACGTCGCCCAGCTCGTGGCAGCCAGCAAGAGCGGCAACGAGGCGGCCGTGAAAGCGCAGGTCGGGGCAGTGGGCAAGAACTGCGGCTCCTGCCACGACACCTTCCGCGCCAAGTAGTAAGAGGTCCCGAACTCCCGAAAACCCCGCTTCGGCGGGGCTTTCGTTTTTTATGCGGTGCGTTATGCTCGCCGACATGGTGGGACCGGCTCAATCGCTGAATCGCGCGCTCCAGGCAGGAGTGTTTGCCCTGCTGCTTGGAGTTGGGGCCGGGAACGCCTGGGCACAGGGCGACGCGAATCGCGGGGAATATCTCGCCAAGGCCGGGGGCTGCGTCAGCTGCCATACCGAGGAGAAGAACGACGCCGTCCCCTTTGCGGGCGGTCGCGGGCTCAAGACACCTTTCGGGACCTTCTACGGCCCGAACATCACTCCGCATCCGCAAGCCGGAATCGGGCGCTGGACCGAGGCTGATTTCATCCGCGCGATGCGGCAGGGCGACCGCCCCGACGGCAAGAACTATTTTCCGGCTTTTCCGTATCCGTCGTTCACCAAGATTTCAGACCCCGGTCTGCGCGATATCTGGGTTTACCTGCGCACGTTCCCACCCAGCGCCCGGGCGAACCAGGAGCACGACCTCAAGTTTCCCTTCGGCTGGCGCTTCCTGGTGACTTTCTGGAAGTGGTTTTTCTTCACACCCGGACCTTTCACGAACCTCCCGGGACTCTCGGACATCGCCAATCGCGGCGCGTACCTTGTCCAGGCGCTGGGGCATTGCAGCGAATGCCACACGCCGCGCAATTTCCTCGGCGGCCCGAAGCAGAGCCGCTTTCTCGCCGGCGGCAAGGGACCCGAGGGCAAGGACGTCGCCAACCTCACACCGACGGGTCTGAAGAAGCAGAGCGACAGCGAACTCGCGGATTTCCTCACCACCGGCCTCACCCCGGAAGGCGACGTCCCCGCCGAGGCGATGGGCGAAGTGATCCGCAACACTACCAGCCAGCTCACACCGGCGGACCTCAACGCGCTGATCGCCTACCTGCGCACGCTCCCAGCGATTCCCAACGAAAAGTAGCGTGCGCTCCGCGAGCCTACGGCCGCGGAGCCGCTAGGCCGATGCTCTCGCGCCGGATGCTGTAGTAGGTCCCGGCGAAGATCACCGCCGCCCCCAGCATGATCGACAATTCGAGCGGCTCGCCGTAGAAAAGCATTCCCACCACGGCAATCAGTGGGAGCCGGAGAAAATCGACCGGGACGACGACCATCGCATCGGCGATTCGCACGGCGCGCGTCATGCAGTAGTGCGCGCTCAAGCCCGCCCCGCCGACGGCGAGGACCCACGGCAGATCTGTGAGCGCCGGCGCAACCCATCCGGGCAGCGCGGGGACGAAGGCGAGCGGCAGCTGGATCGCCGACATGTAGAAGAGAATCGCGAGCGCAGAATCGTTCTCGGACAAACGCTTCGTGGCGATCATGACCGAGGCGTAGGCGAAGGACCCTGCGAGCATCACCAATGCCGCCGGCTGCACCATTCCGAATCCCGGCCTGAGGATGATGAGAATGCCCGCGAGCCCCAGCACGAGCATCACGATCCGGCCTTGATTCAGACGCTCGCCCAGGATCAGCATGGCGAGCAGGGCGGCCCACACCGGCATGGTGAATTCGATCGCGAACACGGTCGCGAGCGGCAGCATCGCGATCGCGTAGACCCAGGCGTACTGGCCGCCGAAATGCAGCAGGTTGCGCACGATGTGCAGACCGAAGTGCCGTGTGCGCAGCGCACCCAGTCCGAAGCGCGGCAGGACGGCGAGCACCAGGACGAAGGAAACGAGGCTCCGAAGAAACAGGATCTCGAAGCTGCCCATGGTGCGAAGCAGCTCGCGCACCGCCACCGCCATCAGCGAGAACGACAGCAGCGCGCCCCCCATCCACAGCGCGCCGCGCAATGCGACGGACATGCCGGACACTTCAGCCACGCGCCGGGAAGTCGCTGCGCTCGAGCAGGCGCGAGGCGCCGTAGCCGAAGACGAGCCCCCAGAACGGCGCACCTATATTGAGGATAGGAACGTCGGCGACGGTCACGAGAAAGGTCACGAGGGCTCCAAGCGCGAAGCGGTCCTTGAAGCTCACCGTGAACGCGGTTTGCAGCACGCGCAGCATCGCCAGGCCGGCGAGCGCGGCGATGAAGGCCATGGGCGTGGCGAGCATGAGGCCCGTGAAAAAGGGCGCGAACAGGCCGAAGGCGAGCGCGAGCAGGCCGACGAAAATCCCCGCGGTGTAGTGCCGGCGCTTTTCTCCGGAAGACGAGATGATCGCGTTCACCGGGCCGGTGAGACAGGTCGAGACCGCGCCGACGAAGGCCGTGACGATGGCTCCCGCGCCGCACGCGGCGGCCACCGCATTCACCGGCGGCGAGTGGCCGGCGGAGCGCAGCACCGTGACGCCCTGCCCGTTCTGCACGACGAGCACGGTGATCGCCAGCGGCACGACCAGCTCGATCATCGCGCGCCACGAGAAGGCGGGCGCGTAGAGATTCGGATGGGCAAGCGCAGCGGCCTGCGGCGCGGCGTCGAACTTGCCGAGCACCACGATCATGACGACCCCGACCGCGAGCGCGCCGATGAGCGGCGGAAAGAGCCGCCCGAGCCGCTGCGATGCGCCGAGCGCAAGGAACGCCGCCACCATCGGCGCCGCGATCCAGACGTCGTCGCGGATCGCCAATACCAGGTCCAGGCCGAAGCGCAGGAACACGCCCGCCACCATGCCCATCACGATCGGCATGGGCACGGCCTCCATCGCGCGGCGCACCCAGCCGGAAAGCCCGAGCGCGAGCATCAGAACCCCCGTCGCGATGAACGCCCCGATCACCTCCGCGTAGCTCAAGTGGCCGAGCGCGGGCCCCACGAGCACTGCCCCGGGGATCGTCCAGAAGAAAACGAGCGGCTGCCGGTACAGCCAGCAAAAGGCGATACTGATGAGGCCGTTCACGAAGAACGCGCCGAAGATCCACGAAGACAGGTCCGAGGGCGTAAGTCCCCCGCGCGTGCCCACGGCGAGGATGATCGCGACCGGCCCCGAGGCCGCGAAGAGGAACGCAACGACCGCGTTGACAAAGTACACGCCGCCGAAATCGGCGAGCACCTTGCCCAAGCCAGGGGGAGTCAAAGTCGGTTTTTCGAAGGGCATCGGATCGTCGGGCACACCGCGCCGCGCCTGTGCGTGTGCGTGGCGCAGGCCACCCGATTCAGATCTTGCGCGCGAGTCCGGCGGCCCTGCCGATATAGCCGGCAGGTGTGAGCTTGAGCAACCTCGCCTTGTCGGCATCGGGAAGCGCGAGGTCGCGGATGAAAGCGTGCATCGCCTCGCCGTCCACGCGCTTTCCGCGCGTGAAGGCTTTGAGCTGCTCGTAGGGATCGGGAAGGCCGTACCGGCGCATCACCGTCTGCACGGCTTCGGCGAGCACTTCCCAGTTCGCCTCAAGGTCCTCGAGCATGCGCGCCGGATCGGCCTCGAGCTTGCCGAGTCCCTTCAGGCAGGATTCGTAGGCGAGCAGGCTGTGACCGAAAGCGACGCCGATGTTCCTGAGCACCGTCGAATCCGATAAGTCGCGCTGCCAGCGGGACACCGGCAACTTCTCCGAGAGATGCCTCAGCAGGGCGTTGGCGACGCCCAGGTTGCCTTCTGAGTTCTCGAAATCGATCGGATTGACCTTGTGCGGCATGGTCGAGGAACCCACCTCACCCGATTTCGCCTTCTGGTTGAAGTAGCCGAGCGAAATGTAGCCCCACAGGTCGCGATCGAGATCCAGGAGCACGGTGTTCGCGCGCGCAATCGCGTCGAACTGCTCGGCGAAGCTGTCGTGCGGCTCGATCTGGGTCGTGTAGGGATTGAATTCCAGGCCGAGCGATTCGACCAAGCGTTTCGCGAATTGCTCCCAGTCGAACGCCGGGTACGCCGCGAGGTGGGCGTTATAGTTGCCCACCGCGCCGTTGATTTTTCCGGTGAGGGAGACTGAAGCAATGCCGCGCCGCGCGCGCCGCAGGCGGTACACGGCGTTCGCAAGCTCCTTGCCGAGCGTCGTCGGCGAGGCGGGCTGCCCGTGCGTTCGCGCAAGCATCGCCGCGTCGGCAAGCTTCACCGCAAGCGCCGCGAGCGCCGCGATCACGCGGTCGAGCCAGGGCAGCAGGACGTGGTCGCGCGCCTCTTTGACCATCAGGCCGTAGGCGAGGTTGTTGATGTCTTCCGAAGTGCAGGCGAAATGCACGAAGCCGGCGACACGCGCGCCTTCGGGATTCCCGGCAAAGCGCTTCATCAGCCAGTATTCGATCGCCTTGACGTCGTGATTGGTCTCGGCCTCGATCGCTTTCACCTGCGCGGCGTCGTCCTCGGAAAACGTCTCGACAATGCGCTCGAGCTCGGCGTTGGTTTCCTTCGAGAAAGGCTTGATCTCGGCGATGGCGGGCTCGGCGGCAAGCGCGCGCAGCCAGCGGATTTCGATTGCGATGCGGTAGCGGAATAGAGCCGCTTCGCTGAAGCAGGCGCGCAGCGGCTCGATCTGCTTGTGGTAGCGTCCGTCCAGAGGGGATAATGCGTTGAGCGGCGATTGCGGCATCGACGGAGCCTGCATGGCGGACAGCCTGAATTTTAGCATGCGGGTCGTTCCCGCCGCCCCGGACACGCGGGTGAAGCCGGCTCAATTTAAGCTCTTGCTCGCCGAAGTGCGCGCTTGCCGGATCTGCGAAGCGCACTTGCCCAATCCGCCGAATCCCGTTCTGCGCGCTTCGCCTGCAGCTCGCGTTCTGATCGTAGGTCAGGCGCCGGGCAGGCGCGTGCACGAGAGCGGCATTCCCTGGAACGATCCTTCGGGCGACCTGTTGCGCGAGTGGCTGCGCATCGACCGCGAGGCTTTCTACGACGAGCACCGCATCGCCATCATCCCTGCGGGCCTGTGCTATCCGGGAACGGGCGAATCGGGCGATCTTGCGCCCAGGCCCGAATGCGCGCCGCACTGGCATCCGAAACTGCGGGCGCAGCTGCCGCGTATCCGGCTGACGCTGCTGGTGGGTAGCTACGCCCAGGCGTATTACCTGGGCCTGCGCAGGAAAAGAACGCTTGCCGAAACCGTGCGCGCGCGCGAGGAGTATCTGCCGGAGTTCTTTCCCCTGCCCCACCCCAGCCCGCGCAACCGGCTCTGGATGAAAAGGAACGCCTGGTTCGGGCGCGAAGTGCTGCCGCAGCTTCGGCGGCGCTTCCGGGCGATCCTGCGCGGCGCGCAGTAAGCGTCTCCTCCAGGCGACGCGCCGGGATTTCAGGCCGCGCGGCGACGTTTACCGCAGCAGGAGGATGCTGAGATAATTCCCGCTGCAGGTTCCGCTGAATTCACTTCTTCTCAAAGGACAATTTCCGGAAATGAAACTGATCGGCTCGCTTGCCAGCCCGTTCGCACGCAAGGTGCGCATCGTGCTCGCAGAAAAAAAGATCGACTACGAGTTCGAGAACGACAATCCGTGGAAGCCGGATGCGGTCACGCCCCGCTTCAATCCCCTCGGCAAGGTGCCGGTGCTGGTTCTCGACGACGGCAGGACCTTGTTCGATTCGCGCGTGATCGTCTCGTTCCTGGACAACGCTTCTCCCCTCGGCCGGCTGCTCCCCGCAGAGAATCGCGAGCGGGTCGAGGTGCGGCGCTGGGAAGCGCTTGCCGACGGCGTGCTCGACGCCGGAGTCGCGGCGCGGCTGGAAAACCAACGCGAGGCGAAGCTGCGAAACGCGCCGTGGATCGAGCGCCAGATGGGCAAAGTCCGCGCCGGGCTTTCCGCGATGGACTCGGATCTGGGCGACAAGCCCTGGTGCGTGGGCAACGGCTGCACGCTCGCCGATATCGCGGTCGGCGTGTGCCTGGGCTGGCTCGATTTCCGCTTCCCGAAGATGGACTGGAAGAAGGACCACGCCAACCTCAAACGAGCGTTCGCAAAGCTCTCCGAGCGCCAGTCGTTCATCGACACGGTGCCAAGCGAGTAGTCACCGCGCGCGAAGCCCGCCAAGTCATTCCCGCGCGGGCCTGCCCTCGACTGCGATCGGGGGCGGGAATCCAGGAAGTTCTGAAAGCTGGATCCCCGCCTTCACGGGGATGACAAACGGGTTTCCCTAAGCGCTACCCACCCGCGCTACCCTTGCGCCCGTCCACGCTCATCGCGCCCGGGCCGAAGGTGGCCACGTAAAGCAGCCCGCCGATGATCGCCAGGTTTTTCGTGAAGTGCTGGAGCTGGCTTGCGTACTGCGCGGCGTCATATTCCCAGAAGCGGTGCGCCATGGCGGTCGCGATCACGACGAACACCAGGAGCAACCATGAAGCCCATTGCGTCTTCCAGCCTACGATCAGCAGGATGCTGGCGCCGATCTGGATGATGATGGCGAGCCAGTTCATCGCCTCGGGCGCCGGGAATCCCAGCTTGGTCAAGTAGCCGACGCTCCCCGCGTAGAACATGATCGCGCGAATGCCGAACACCAGGAACAGCGATCCGACCAGGATCCGGCCTATCAACTGCGTCCAGGACTGTGTCATTGCGTTCATTGGGTCTCCTCCTATTAGGGCATTATTGGCTGCGCATCACTCCAGGTGGACTCCGCACCACTCCAGGCGGGCGCCAAAGTCTAACAGGCTGTTGGAAACGCTTCTACCACACCGGGTTTCGCTACTGGATCACTCCCCCGCCCAGGCACACGTTTTCGCGGTACAGCACCACCGATTGCCCCGGGGCCACTGCCCACTGAGGCGCCGAGAATTCCACGTCCAGCCCGACCGGGTCTCGCTGCGTGACCCGGCAGGCGGCGTCGGCCTGGCGGTAGCGCGTCTTCCCGCTGTAGGAGAGGTTTGGATCCGGTAGCTCACCGCTCACCCAGGCGAGGTCCTGCGCGCGGAGCCGCTCGCGCAGCAGCATGGGGTGATCGTGGCCCTGCACCACGATCAACTCGTTCTTCTTGAGATCCTTGCCGCCGACGTACCAGGGCTCGCCCCGGGAGCCACGCAGGCCCCCGATGCCGACGCCTTTCCTCTGGCCGATCGTGTAGAACGAAAGCCCGACGTGCTCGCCGACCACCTTGCCTTCGGGCGTGCGCATCGCGCCAGGCTGCTTGGGCAGATAGCGGCCGAGGAACTCGCGGAACGGCCGCTCGCCGATGAAGCAGATTCCTGTCGAGTCGCGCTTGGCGAAGTTGTGCAGCCCGGCCTCCTTGGCAATTGTGCGCACCTCGGTCTTTTTTAACTCCCCGACCGGAAACACCACGCCCGCGAGCTGCCCCTGGTTCAGGCGATGCAGGAAATAGCTCTGGTCTTTGGTCGAATCGACCGCCCTGAGCAATTCGAAACCGCCGGCGGATTCCCTGACCCGGGCGTAGTGGCCGGTGGCGATGCGCTTCGCGCCGAGCGCGATGGCGTGATCGAGAAACGCCTTGAACTTGATCTCGGCGTTGCACAGCACGTCGGGGTTGGGAGTGCGGCCGGCGGAATATTCGGCGAGGAACGCGCTGAATACGCGCTCCTTGTACTCGGCCGAGAAGTTCACCACCTCCAGATCGACGCCGATCACCTCGGCGACCGAGGCGCAGTCGATCAAATCCTGCCGCGTCGAGCAGTATTCGTCGTCGTCGTCGTCCTCCCAGTTCTTCATGAAGAGGCCCACAACGTCGAACCCTTGGCGTTTGAGCAGGAGCGCGGCGACCGACGAGTCGACGCCGCCCGACATGCCTACGACAATCCGTTCACGCGCCATGGACGGACTTACGCCACGCGGCGCTGATTCTTCCGGATGAAATCCGCCATGCGCTGAACGCCCTGCTCGATCGCGGTCTTCGAAGCGGCGTAGGAGAAGCGGATGTGCTGGCCTTCGCCGGGCACACGCGCGCCGAAGTGGATGTCGGCGAGCACGGCAACCCCGGCCTCGTTGAGGAGCCGTTTCCTGAATTCCTCGGAGTCGGCAGCGCCGACCATCCGGCAGGCCTCGGTTACGTTCGGCCAGGCGTAGAACGCGCCGCCGGGTGTCCTGCACGAGACGCCCGGCACCTTGTTCAACAGCCCCACGATGAGATTGCGCCGTTCGAGGAAGGACATGCGCATCTTCTGCGCGTCCTCCTGCGGCCCGTTGATCGCCTCGACCGCCGCCCATTGGCTGACGTGGGAAGCGCACGATTCGGTGTTGGTCACCCAGCGCACGAACTGGGGCGCGAGCGTCGGGTTCGATGCGAAGCCGATGCGCCACCCGGTCATCGCCCAGGTCTTGGAGGCGCCGTCCGAGATGATCGTGCGCTCGACCATCCCGGGAAGCGAGGCGATCGAGCAGAACTCGCCTTCGTAGCAGAGCCGCGAGTAGATCTCGTCGGCGTAGATCCAGACCTCGGGGTGGCGCGCGAGGATCGCCGCGATGGCCTCAAGATCTTTCCTTGTCAGGATGCCGCCGGTCGGGTTCTGCGGGGAGTTGAGGATGACAAGCTTGGTTCTGGGCGTGAGCTTCGACTCGAGCTCCGCCGGATCGAAGGCGAAGTCGCGCGCCTCGCGCAGGTGCAGCGGCACCGGCACCGCGCCGTTGGCGACGATCTGCGATTCGTAGATCGGGAACCCGGGATTGGGATAGATCACTTCGTCGCCCACGCCGTAGTCGGTCGTCGAAAGAATGGTGTAGGCGATGAAGGGCTTCGCCCCTCCGCCGACCACCACGTCCTCGGGCCGGATCGAAAGGCCCCGCATCGCTCCCATATAGCGCGCCGCGGCCTCGCGCAGCTCGACGATGCCTGCCGAGGGTGTGTAGCCGTGCCTGCCCTCGCGAACGGCGCGTACTGCCGCATCCTGGACGTTCGCGGGCGTATGGAAATCGGGCTGGCCGATGCAGAACGAGATGATGTCCTTGCCCCGGCGTACGAGCTCGTTCACCTCGGCGAGAACGACGAAGGCGTTTTCCGTTCCCAGCTCCGCGGCGCGGCGGCTGATCTTGGGCATGTCTCGAGGCGTCTTGGAACTCGACGCGTGTCATTTTATCCTATGCGCGAAGGGCCGCCTGCCATATCATTCGCGGGAGAACGCGAGAGACACTCATGCTGATCAACTGCGCCGCCTACCAGGACGGAAAGAAACTCGGCGACATCAAGCCCGAGGACATCAGCGTTTACGTGGGCCGACCCGAGTGCTTTGTGTGGGTCGCGATGAAGGACCCGGGGCCGGGCGAGCTCGCCTCGATGCAGCACGAATTCGATTTGCACGCGCTTGCGGTCGAGGACGCGCACCACGGGCACCAGCGCCCCAAGATCGACGAGTACGGTGATTCCCTGTTCGCGGTGCTGCACAACCTCGAATTCGCCGGCGAGGAGCTCAAGGTCGGCGAGGTCGACATCTTCGTCGGCACGAACTATGTGTTGTCGGTGCGCAACAACGCCGAACCGGGCTTCGCAGCGGTGCGCGCACGCTGCGAGCGCGAGCCCGAGCTGCTCAAGCACGGGGCGGGATTCGTGTTCTACGCGCTTCTCGACGCGGTGGTCGATCGCTACTTCCCCGTGCTCGACGCAGTCGAGGCCGAGTTCGAGAAGTTCGAGGAGCAGATCTTCGCCGGCAAATCGCTGCGCGCCAACATCGAGGGGCTTTACTACGTGAGGCAGAAGCTCACCACGCTGCAGCACGCGGTGCTGCCGCTGATCGAGGCCGTCGGGAAACTCTACGGCGGCCGCGTTCCGCAAGTGTGCTCGGGGCTCCAGGATTACTACCGGGACGTCTACGACCACCTGATTCGTATCAACCAGACGATCAACAGCCAGCGCGACACCGTGACCACCGCCATCCAGGTAAACGTGGCCATGATCACCTTCGGCGAGACGGAAGTGACCAAGCGCCTCGCGGCCTGGGGCGCGCTCATCGCGATACCGACCTTCATCGCCAGCGTCTACGGCATGAACTTCAAGCAGATGCCGGAACTAAGTTGGGCATTCGGTTACCCCATGGCGCTCGGCGTAATGGCAGTGATCAACGTCTACCTCTGGATCCGTTTCCGCAAGGCGGGCTGGCTGTGACTCAGAGTGCCGGGGGCAAGCCCTTCGGGCGGGCGGCGTAGAGCGCGCGAAACGTCCTGCGGGATTTCGGCGCGGGGAAGTACCGGCCGCGAGTCCATTCCCGGCCGAAGGGCAGCATTCCGATCATGCCGTCGCTGCCGCCGAGGATGCGCAGGAAACGCGCGGCGATCGCAGTGGCGAGCGCGTACAGGCGCGGATGCTGCGCCGTCCATGACCACAATCGGATCGCCGCCATCTCCGCGCGCGGGCGCAAGTCCCGTTCGACCTGTTTTTCGCGAAGCTTGCGCAGCAGCTCAGGCAGCGGAATCTTGACCGGGCAGGCGACCGAGCACGCGCCGCACAGCGTGGCCGCGTGGGGCAGATCGAGCGCTTTCTCCAGACCGACGTAACTCGGCGTGAGCACCGAGCCCATCGGCCCGGGATAGACCCAACCGTAGCTGTGCCCGCCGACCGCGCGGTACACCGGACAGTGGTTCATGCAAGCCCCGCAGCGGATGCAGCGCAGCATCTCCTGCATGTCGCCGCCGACGAGGTTGGTGCGCCCCGCATCGACCAGGATGAAGACCATGTGCTCGGGCCCGTCGCTATCGTGCCGCCCGCGCGGGCCGGTAAAGAGGCTCACGTAATTGGAGATCGGCTGGCCGGTCGCCGAGCGCGTCAGCAGCCTCAAAAGCGTCGAAAAATCCTCCAGCGTCGGGAGCACCTTCTCGATCCCGGTGATGCACACGTGCACGCGCGGCAGCGTCGTCACCATGCGGCCGTTGCCCTCGTTGGTGACGATGACGCCGGAGCCGGTCTCGGCGATCAGGAAGTTTCCGCCCGAGATGCCTAGATCGGCCGACAGAAAATGCTGCCGCAGTACTTCGCGCGCCTCGCGGGTCATGCTCGGAATATCGTCCTTGCGAGGGCGATGATGATGCGTCTGAAACAGACCGGCGACGTCCTCCTTGCTCTTGTGCAGCGCCGGCGCGATGATGTGCGAAGGCGGCTCGTCGGCGAGTTGCAGGATGTATTCGCCCAGATCGGTCTCGATCGGCGTCACACCCGCCGCTGAAAGCGCCTCGTTCACGCCGGCTTCTTCCGAGAGCATCGACTTCGACTTGATCGCCTTTTTCACCCCGTAGCGGCGGCAGATATCGATTAGCAGCTCGCACGCTTCGTCGCGGCTTTCCGCGTAGAGCACCTGCGCCCCCCGCCCCACGGCTTGCGCCTCGAAGCGCTCGATCCACGCATCCAGGTTCGCCAGAGACCGGTCCCGGATCGCGGCGCCTTCGCCCCGCAGCTTCTCGAAAAGCTCCAGGCCGAACTCCGCCACCGCCTTTGCACGCAGCGCGGTGAACCCCGTCGACTGGAACTTGCGCAGATTCGCCTGCAAGGTGGCGTTCGCGAGCGCCTCCGTAGCGCGCGGCTTGAAATGCATCGATTGAACCTGCACCGCGCTATTCCTCTTTCACCCCGGCGAGCACTTCGGCTACGTGCAGCACCCGCGTTTTCGAATCGCCGCGCGCTCGCATTCTTCCCTCGATATTGAGCATGCAGCCCAAGTCGCCGAGCACGACCGCCTGCGCTCCGCTCGCCTCGATGTTCGCGCATTTTTTTTCGGCCATCGCCGAGGAAATCTCGCCGAACTTGATCGAGAAGGTCCCGCCGAAACCGCAGCAGGTTTCGCACTCCTCCATCTCGACGAGCTCGAGTCCGGCGACCTTGGCGAGAAGCTGCCTCGGCTGTGCCTTGACGCCCAGCTCCCGCAGGCCGGAGCAGGAATCGTGGTAGGTCACGATGCCCTCGAAGCCGCCGGAAATTTGCGCGCGCTTCGCCACTTTGGCGAGAAACTCGGTCAGCTCGTAGGTGCGCGCGGCGAGCCGTTCGGCACGGGCGAGCAGGAAAGGCTCATCGCGGAACACCTCCAGGAAATGGACGCGGATCATTCCCGCGCAGGACCCGGAAGGCACGACCACGTAATCGCAGCCCTCGAACTCGTCGATCAGCTTTTCGGCAAGCGCGAGCGCCGATTTCCGGTCCCCCGAGTTCCAGCCCGGCTGGCCGCAGCAGGTCTGCGCCTCCGGCACCACGATCTCGTAATTGGCTGCTTCCAGGAGCTTCAGCGCGGCGAAGCCGATCGACGGCCGCATGAGATCGACCAGGCAGGTAACGAAGAGACCGACGCGCATGAGGCACCGGGGAGGATTGAGCAGAGTGGCGTCGAATCATAGCATGCGCAATCGCGCATTCCGGACGTGCATTCCATATCGTGGTATAAAATTGCGTCATTCGATACTCCGCGATCCGCGCCGTGGTCACCGCCGAATCCAAGAACTCGATCCAGGTCATCGAGCGCATGATGAAGCTGCTCGAAGTGCTCGCGCGCCATCCGCAGCCGGTAGCACTGAAGAGCCTGGCGCAGTCAACTAGCCTGCATCCTTCGACCGCACACCGCATACTCGGGGCGCTTGTGAACGACCGCATGGTCGAGCGCGTCGACCCGGGCAACTACCGTCTCGGCATCCGTTTGCTCGAACTGGGCAACCTCGTCAAGGGACGCATCAGCGTGCGCGAGCATGCGCTGCCCCACATGAGCGAGCTGCACGCCGCCACGGGCGAGGCGGTCAACCTCTCGGTGCGGCGCGACGACGAAATCGTCTACGTCGAGCGCACCTCGAGCGGGCGCTCGCTGATGCGCGTCGTGAACATCGTCGGCGCCCGGGCGCCCCTGCACATCACCGCGGTCGGAAAACTGTTTCTGCTGGAGGATGGCGCAGAGGGCCTGCGGGCGTACGCCCAAAGGACGCATCTGCAGCAATTCACCCGCAACACGCTCACCAGCGTCGCGGCGCTCGAGCGCGAGTTCGAGCGTATCCGCTGCAACGGCTACGCGGTGGACAACGAGGAAGCAGAACTCGGTGTGCGTTGCATCGGCGCGGGCGTCCGGGACGATACCGGAGCGATGGTCGCGGGCCTCTCGGTTTCCGCCCCGGCCGAGCGCATGAAAAACGCCTGGTCGGGCGCGGTCAGGGAAACCGCCGAAAAAGTCTCGCGGGCGATCGGATACCATGGGTAGAGCCATGAAAGTTCATCTCTGTTTCCGTACGGGACTCTACGCTTTCCTCGCGCTGTCCCTGGTGGCGTGCGCGCAGACGGTCATCTACGAGAAAGCCTCGCCCTACAACACCATCATCGTCACCGAAGACGGGAACGGCCTGCGCACACTGCTCTTCGAGAGGTTCGGGGGACGCCAGAGCGTGGTGAAACCGGGCGATCCGGATCACCTGGAATTGGCCTATGCGCGGGTCGCACTCACTGGACTGGCTTTGTGCGAGGGACCGCAGCGAATCCTCGTCGTCGGCCTCGGCGGAGGGAGCTTGCCTATGTTCCTGCGCAAGCACTATCCCGCGGCGGCGATCGACGTCGCCGAAATCGACCCCGGAGTCGTCGATGTCGCAAAACAATTTTTCGGATTCCGGGAGGACGAGCTCACGCGCACCCACGTGGGCGACGGCAGGCAGTTCATCGAGAACGTCCGGCAGGGTTACGACATCATCTTTCTCGACGCCTTCGGCGCACGCGACGTGCCGAAACACCTGACGACGCAGGAATTCCTGCAGGCGGTGCGCAGGGCGCTCGTGCCGAGCGGCGTCGTGGTGAGCAACGTGTGGCGCCCCTCCGCCAACCCGCTCCACGACTCGATGGTCCGTACCCACCAGGAAGCGTTCGACGAACTGTTCATTCTGGATGTCCCCGGCGACGTCAACAACATCCTGCTCGCCCTGCCCCGAAAGCAGCCGCTTAATAAAAGCGAGCTGGCCCAACTCGCCCGAAGAATATCGACGGCGAAACAGTTCCGTTTCGACCTCGGCGAACAGGTCGAATACGGGTTTCGCTACGCGAGTGAGAAGAGCGGGCCGGGTCGCGTGCTGCGGGATGCCGAGCTGAGGCAGTCGAGGTAATAGAGGCTCTACTTTGCCGGGCACAACCTGAGCGGCAACCCGCTGCATTTCGCCATCGGCATGATGACGAACGACCTCACGCCTTAAGGCTGCTACGCCGCCACCATCCCATGTACGCTGAACAGCTGCTGCGGATCGGTCCAGACTTTCTCCGGCCTGAAGCCCGCCCGCTTGCCCATTTCCTGAAACTCGGCGATCGAGTACTTGCAGGAGATCTCGGTATGGATGGTCTCGCGGTACGCGAAATCAATCCGCCGGCCCGCGACGTGCGCGAACTGTGAGCACAGGCTCTCCAGATGCATCTCGATGCGGCCCAGCGCGGGATTGTAGAAGGCCTTGTGGCGGAAGCGGTTCACCTGGAAGTCGGCGCCGAGCTCGCGGTTGATGCGATGGAGCAGGTTCAGGTTGAACTGCGCCGTTACGCCGCGGGCATCGTCATAGGCGGCATCGAGAACGGCCTTGTCTTTCTTGAGGTCCACGCCGACGATCAGCACGCCGCCCGCGCCCGCCGCCGCTCGCGCGTGCCCGAGAAAAACGAGCGCTTCGGCCTGGGTAAAATTACCGATGGTGGAGCCCGGAAAGAACACCGCCTTGCGCCGGATCGGCGTGCTCGCGAACTCGGGCAGCGCGAGGGGCCGCGTGTAGTCGGCGCAGACGCCGACGACGTTCAGCCAGGGAAACAACTTCGCCAATTCCGCGGATGAGGCGCGCAAGGTGTCGGCGGCGATATCGACCGGAACGTACAGAGGCGTCCGCAGCGCTTCGATCAGGATGCGCGTCTTCGCTTGCGCGCCACTGCCGAACTCGATCAACTG
>Ga0137451_1000119_pt1 | contig 23675 bp, 18 predicted proteins | sample EasRivERMGT500_2_FD_102336 | JGI IMG/M metagenome (GOLD analysis project Ga0137451, IMG submission 102336) | Soil microbial communities from meander-bound floodplain in the East River, Colorado, USA - East River MetaG ERMGT500_2 | ecosystem: Environmental > Terrestrial > Soil > Floodplain ... | reverse complement strand
TGCCCGGCGCCGTGCTCGCGGCCTTCGTCTTCGCGCTGCATCCCGTGCACGTCTAGTCGGTCGCCTGGATCACCGAGCTGAAGAACACGCTGTCAGGTGTGTTCTACTTCGCGGCCGCGCTCGTGTACCTGAAGTTCGACGACACGCGGTCCAGCCGGCTGTACGGGATCGCGCTCGTGCTGTTTGTGCTCGCCTTGCTCAGCAAGACCGTCACTGCCACGCTTCCGGCCGGGCTGTTGATCGTTCTCTGGTGGAAGCGGGGCAGCCTCGACTGGCGGCGCGATGTGGTGCCGCTGCTCGCCATGTTTGCGTTCGGCATCGCCGGCGGCGCGATGACGGCGTGGTTCGAGCACGCCTACATCGGCGCCCGCGGCGCGGCGTTCGACTTCACGTTCATCGAGCGATGCCTCATCGCCGGACGAGCGGTCTGGTTCTATCTGGTCTCGCTCGTCTGGCCCGTGAACCTCAGCTTCGTCTACCCACGCTGGCAGGTGAGTCAGAGCGTGTGGTGGCAGTACGTCTATCCGATCGCGATGATCGGGTTGCTGGCAGCGCTGTGGCTCTACCGCGGCCGTTCACGCGCGCCGCTTGCGGCGCTGCTGTTCTTCGGCGTCACGCTCGGGCCGGCGCTCGGGTTCGTCAACGTGTATCCGTTCAAGTTCTCGTTCGTCGCGGATCACTTTCAGTACCTGGCCAGCGCGTCGATCATCGCGCTGGTGTGTGCCGCCATCGCGCGCGGGTTCGACCGGCCGTCGTGGACGAAGGCGCGCTCATTCGCGTGTGTCGTGCTCGTCGGCGTGCTGGGCGTGTTGGCCTGGCGACAGAGCCACGATTACGTGAACGCGGCGACACTCTACCGCGCCACGATCGCGAGGAATCCCGGCGCCGTCATGGCGCACACCAACCTGGCCATGGAGCTCAACAACAGTGGCGATCCGGCGCAGATCGCGGAGGGCGTTGAGCACGCGCGTCTCGCGCTGCAGTTCGAGCCCGACGATGTGGAGGCGCGCTTCAATCTGGCGGGCGGACTGATGCTGCTCGGCCGGTTCGGCGAAGCTCTTACTGAATATGACGTGGTCGCCGCGGCCCTGGCAGCGTCGCCGATGACCGATCCGCAGCGGATGGCCGCCTTCCATCGCAGCTACGGCAAGGCGCTTCATGCGTCCGGCCGGAAGGGCGAGGCGATCGTGCAGTACGCCGCGTCACTGAGGATCGCGCCGGATTCCGCGGCGACACACACCGACCTCGGCGTCGCGCTCGGTCAGCAGGGCCGGGTGGACGAGGCCATCCAGCACTTCTCGGACGCGTTGCGTCTCGAGCCGTCCGTCGCCGATCGCCATACGAATCTCGGGTCGGCGCTGATGCAGGCGGGGCGCGTCGAATCGGCGCTCGCGGAGTACCGAGCCGCCGTCGCGCTTGCGCCAAATGTGCCGGACGTCTACGCCGATCTCGGCACCGCGCTGCTCGCCGCCGGCCGCGCGGCGGAAGCGATCCCGCAGTTCGAGGCCGCACTGCGCCTTGATCCGAATGACAGCCGAGCGCGCGGAGGTCTTGCCAGGGCGCGTGGGAAGAGCTGAGGCGAAGAAGGCGTCTGTTCCCGACCTTCCTGCCCACGTGAAATAGATCAGAATCGGACGAGCTTCAGTGCAAACGCACACCTTCCTGTCCGATTCGTAGAGAGAAATCCGCTTTCGGTCAGAATTACGCCCGATTCTGGGCAATTCAAGGTCATTCGGACCATTCGGAATATTGCGTTTGTCCGGTTACGGGTGGTAGATTCCGGCAATCTCAGCAATGGTCTGGATGGACCCCCGGAGTGTGAGTACCCGGGGGGAACCTGTTAGGGAGGATGTATGAAGTGGTGTAGGCAGTGGCTGCTCCCGGCGATCGTGCTATTCGCCGTGGTGTCCCCCGCGTATGCGCAGGGGGGGACATCGTCGATTACAGGCAGCGTCCTGGATGCCCAGGGCGGTGTGATTCCGGGCGCGAACGTCGTCGCGGAGGACGCGTCGGGGGCGAAATTCAACACGGTCACCAACGCGCAGGGCGCGTTCTCGATTCCAGCGCTCACGCCGGGTACTTATAAGGTGACGGTCACGCTCCAGGGTTTCAAGACGGGCGTCGTCGATAACGTCCGGGTGACGATGGGTAACGCGGCGGCGGTCAGCGTCAAGCTCGAAATCGGAGCGTTGAACGAGACCGTCACCGTCAGAAGCAGTGCGGAACTGGTCAACACCCAGAACGCCACGGTGTCGTCCACGCTCAACGCAGATCAGCTCAACCGCATGCCGACGGCGTCGCGCAATGCGCTCAACGCTGTGACCTTCCTGCCCGGCGTCAACACGGCCGGCATCAATCGCGACTCGACGGTGAACGGCCTCCCCGAGTCGATGCTGAACATCACGCTCGATGGCGTGAGCAACCAGGACAACTTCCTGAAATCCACCGACGGGTTCTTCGCGTCGGTCTATCCGCGGCAGGACGCCGTGGAATCCGTCACCGTCACGACGGCCGTCGCCGCGTCGAACCTCGGCGGCAGCGGTGGCGTGACCATCGCCTTCACGACGCGCTCTGGCACGAACCGCATGCAGGGCAGCTCGTACGAGTACATGCGCCGTCCGTCGTTCAACACGAACAACTGGATCAACGAGCGCAACGGTCTGCCGAAGAACGCCACGAAGCTGGACCAGTACGGCGCCCGCATCGGCGGTCCGATCCGTCTGCCCGGCATCTATGACGGCAGCGGCAAGGCCTTCTACTTCTTCCACTACGAAGAGCTGCGCTTCCCGAACAACTTCACGAAGACGCGGACGATCCTGAACCCGGCCGCGTTCAACGGCAACTTCACGTACGACATTACCGGCGGCGGCACCAACACCGTGAACGTGCTGACCGTGGCCCAGAACAACGGGCAGCTGACGGCGCTCGATCCGTACACGACGAAGATCCTGTCGATGATCGACGCGTCGACGAAAACGACGGGTGTCATCAGCCCGCGCGACGCGATGACGCAGAATTACGTCTATCAGAGCCCGGCGACGCTGCTCGAGCGGCAGCCGACCGTCAAGGTCGACTACAACCTCACGACCCGGCACCGCCTGAGTGCGTCGGCGTCGGCCCTCTGGGCGAAGCGTGATCCGGACTACCTGAACAACGCTGAGGCGCGGTTCCCCGGTGCGCCGAACTATCGCGTGTTCGCATCCACACGTCCGCTGTACTCCTTCACCCTGCGTTCGACGGTGTCGTCGAACATCGTCAACGAACTGCAGGCGGGATTCACGGCGTACGGCGGCGCGGGCTCGCGCTTCGGACAGCCGACCGACGTGAGCCAGTCACCGGCCTCGGTCGCTGACATCGGCGGATACAACGTCTCGATTCCGTTCAGCACCCAGTGGGTGACGACGGTGTCGCCGAGCTGGCGCGCAGCTCCGACGCTCAACATTTCGGACAGCGTCAACTGGCAGCGCGGCAACCACAGCTTCAACCTCGGTGGTTCGTACCTGAAGTCGAGCGCGTGGGAAAACGCGCAGCAGGTCGTCTCCACGGTGAACATCGGGTTCTCACAGGCGACGTGCGGCGGTGGCCCATGCGATCCGGCGAACAGCATGTTCAACACGGCGAACTTCACCGGCGCCTCGGGCGGCCAGTTGAACGACGCGCGCGCGTTGTATGCGTTGTTGACGGGCCGCATCTCGAGCATCACGGGTCAGATCGCACTCGACCCGAACACGAGCCAGTACGTGGCGCAGGGCCCACGTCGTCGTGAAGGCTACCTCCAGGTCTACTCCGGCTTCGCGTCGGATTCATGGCGCATGACGCCCACGCTCACGTTGAGCGCCGGCTTCCGTTACGACCTGCAGACGCCGTTCGTCGCGGTGAACGACACGATGTCCGCGGTGAGCTTCGCGTCGGTGTGCGGTCTGTCGGGCCCCGGTGCGGCGACGACGGCGTTCAACAAGTGCGCGTTCTTCAGCCAGAACCAGACCGGTGCGACGCCTCAGTTCGTGAAGTTCGAGAAGGCCACACGCGGTTACGACACCGACTACAACAACGTCGCGCCGAGCATCAGCCTCGCGTGGCGGCCGAACGTGCAGAGCGGCTTCATGCGGAAGATCCTCGGTGACCCCGAGCAGGCGACCCTGCGCGGCGGATATGCCGTGTCCTACTCGCGTGAAGGCATCTCGACGTTTACCGGTCTCTATGGCGGCAACCCGGGCAGCACCGTGACGCTGAACCGCAACACCGGCATCGGCAACCTGGTAAACCCCGGCGAGACGTGGCCGATCCTCTACAGCCAGACGAATCGTCTCGGCCCGCCGGCGTTCCCGGCGACGGTCGCGTATCCGATCGCCGTGGGCGCCGGACGCGCGGACAGCCTCAGCGCGTTTGCGCCGGACATCAAGATCGCGAACGCGCGGTCCTGGACGCTCGGCTTGCAGCGCGCGGTGTCGCGTGACATGGCCGTGGAGTTCCGCTACGTCGGCACACGCGGTGTCGACCAGTGGTCCGCGCTCAACTACAACGCGCGCGACATCGAGGGCAACGGCTTCATCAACGAGTTCAAGCTCGCCGTCGCGAACCTGAAGGCCAACAACGAGTGGCTCGCCGCCAACGGCTCGCTGCCCAATGTGCCCCTGTCGATGGCCACGACGTCGACATTTGCGTACACCGGCGTGCCAGGCACGTCGCCGTTGCCGGTCTACTTTGCGTACCTGCAGGGTGCTGGAAGTGCGGGCGCGCTCGGCGCCTACACGTCTACCAACTGGACCAGCAACACGTTCACGGGCGATTTGATCTTCGTGAACCCGAACCCGGGCGGCGTCGCGGCCGACCTCGACGGCGACTCCGGCCGGCGCGCGAATGCACTGGCAGCGGGGCTTCCGACGAACTTCTTCCTGCTCAATCCGGCGGTGAACGGCAACAGCGTCACCGACAGCGGCGCGTTCAGCAACTACCACGCGTTGCAGATTGACGTGCGGCGCCGCCTCTCGCGCGGCCTGCAGGCGAACATCAACTACCAGTACGCGCTCGAAGGTGGTTCGTCGTTCGACGGGTTCAAGTACGGCCGTGTGATGGATGACTCGGAGAACGTGCGTCACGCGATCAAGACGCAGTTCGACTGGACCATTCCCGTCGGCCGCGGTCAGCGCTTCGGCACGAACATGAACTCGTTCATGGACTACGTCGTCGGCGGCTGGTCGTTCAAGGGCGTCGGCCGGTTCCAGGCGCGCTCGATCGACTTCGGCAACGTCCGCCTCGTCGGCATGACGAAGGACGAGCTCCAGCGCATGTGGAAGCACACGCGCATTACCAACCCGTTGGTCAACAACGGACTCGAGACCGTCTTCATGCTGCCGCAGGACGTGATCGACAACACGCGCAAGGCGTTCTCGACCAGCTCGACGTCGGTGACCGGCTACGGCGCGCTCGGCGCGCCGACGGGCCGTTACATCGCGCCGGCGAACTCGGCCTCCTGTATGGAAGTCAGATTCGGGGACTGCGGTCCTCGCACGCTGCTCCTGCGGGCGCCCTGGTTCGCGCGTCTCGACATCGGCCTCAGCAAGCGAGTGCCGATCGCGGGCCGCAGCAGCTTCGAGATCGCCATCGAAGTGCTGAACGTTCTGGACAACATCAACTTCGACCCCGTTGCCAATCCGAGCAACTCGGCAACGCAGTTCCAGACGACGGGCATCTATCAGGACCAGAACAACACCTACGATCCGGGTGGCCGTCTGGGTCAGCTGATGTTCCGCATCAACTGGTAGTTCGGTAAGTCGACCACACACGGGGCCGCGCGGCGATGGGTCGCGCGGCCCTTTTCTTTTCGGCCAACCAATCCTCCCGTCCTGTCCTCTAATATCAACTGACCCATGTCGATTCGCCCCGGCCTCGCCGCCGTCGTCGCGCTTTTCGGCACAATCGCCCTTGCTGCGCAGGGGACCGTGTCTGTGTCGCCGCCAGGTGCGCCACCGGTCACGACCCAGACCAGCAGCGCGCAAGCGAAAGGTAACGGTCTCATCACCGGGCGCGTGGTCGATGCGGCCGGCGCGCCGATTGCGGCCGCGGTCGTCGCCGTCAGTGGCGGCTCGATTCCTGCGCGCGGTTCTGGTCCCGGGACGCCGCCGCGGGTCATCACCGATAACGACGGCCGCTTTTTCTTCGGAGAGCTCGCGGCCGGCAGTTACACGATTTCCACGACGAAGCCTGGGTTGCTGCCTGGCGCGTTCGGCCGGCGCCGGCCCGGCGGCAGCAGCGTGCCGGTCGATCTGACGGAGGACGGACGGCGAGGCGACATCACAATCACGATGTGGCCGGCCGCCGTGATCTCCGGCCGCGTGATTGACGACAACGGCGATCCGCTCGTCAACGCGGAAGTGCGCGCGGTACCGCAGGCCGTGATCTCCGGCCGTCGTCAATCCGGGACGCCGATTCGCGAGAAGACCGACGATCGCGGCGCGTATCGATTCTCCGGTCTCGTGCCGGGCAACTACATCATCGTCGCGCCGGTGGTCGTGATCTCCGAACCCGCGACGCTCGCGGGTGCCGCCCGCGCCGGGACTCTGCCGATGCGCTCGTACTACCAGACGATGGCCGCGGTGGGCTCCGCCCCATTGATCTTCAGCGGCCGCGCGGACGGCATCAGCGGCAATGAGAAGACGCTGATTGGATCGTGGGCGGCGTTGCCCGGCATGCCCGCCGGTGATGCACCGTGGCACACGTATCCGACGACGTTCTTTCCATCGACGACGTCTCTGACCGCCGCGAGCGTCGTCCGTGTGGCGGCGGGTCAGGAACGTTCAGGGACTGACCTGGTCGTGCGACTGACGCAGACGTTCAAAGTGTCTGGAACGCTCACGAATCCGGACAGCAGCGTGGCGGCGTATCACGCGGTGCATCTGCTGGACGCGGCGAGTGCCGACACGCCGCTCTTCGACGTGGCGACGGCGGTCAGCGACGGTGACGGTGCGTTCACTTTTTACGGCGTGCCGCGCGGACAGTACATCGCGCGGGTCGTGCGCGTGCCGTACCCGACCGGCGGCCTCGAGATGGGCGTGGCCGGCGGCACGGGCGCGATTCCGTACATCGCGACCTTTGGATCGATGAGTCGCGGGCCGAACCAGCCGTTCGCGTCCTCCGCGGAACCGCTGGTGTACGTCAGTCAGCCTGTCGGCGTCGCCGACCGTCATGTGACCGGCCTCGCCCTGACCTTGCGGACCGGCGTACGGATCACCGGACGCGCGGAATTCGAGGGCCAGGCAGCTCGGCCGACTCCCGAACAATTGCGTGGGATGCGTGTGAACCTCGAACCTGCCAACGGCCAGCAGTACTACAACGTTCTGCCCGGCGTCTTGACCGACGACGGCCAGTTCGCGACGCCGAGCATGTGGCCGGGCCGGTACCTGATTCAAGTGGGCAATGCGCCGCCGGGATGGACGTTCCGTGGCGCAACGCATCAGGGCCATGACGTCGCCGACACACCCGTTGACCTCAGCGGCGATCTCGAGAACGTCGTGCTGTCATTTACCGATCGTCCGGCCAGCGTCAACGGATCCGTCCAGAGCACGGATGGCCAGCCGGTTGCGGGCGCGGCGGTGCTGATGTTTCCGGTCGATCCTGCCCGATGGGTCGACAACGGACGGTCAGCCCGGCGCGTGCGTCTGGTCAGCGCATCCGGTAGTGGCGCGTTCAGGATTACCGCGCCACCGGCCGGCGAGTACTTTCTCGTCGCGATTCCCGACGAGCAGTCCGTCGATTGGCAGGAGCCTGCGACGCTGCGAAAGCTGTCGGGCATCGCGGTGCGCATCCAGGTTCGCGACAGCGCAACGACGACGCAAGCGTTGATGTTGCAGAAAATCCAATGATGAGACGGCTGACGGTACTCATTCTCCTCCTCACCGCCACGCTCGCTGCCCAGACACCTGTCCGCGACGGCGGCGTGCCGATTGCGCCGCCGTCCGGCACGGCGGGCCTGAGCGGCGTCGTGAAGGACGGCGACAACAATCCGCTGCGACGGGCGCTGGTCGTGATTCGCGGCGACATGTCGCTAAATCGAACGGTGGTCGCGGACGACCTCGGACGATTTGCCTTCACGAAGTTGCCCGCAGGCCGGTTCACGATCACCGCGAGCAAGCCCGGCTATCCGGCGATGTCGTACGGCGCGAAGAAGCCGTTGCGCACCGGACCGGGCATGATGCTCACCGAAGGTCAGCAGGTGAGTGGCCTGACGCTGACGGTACCGAAAGGCGCGGTGCTGACGGGCACGGTGTATGACGACCGCGGCCGTCCCATGCCGGGTGTCCCCGTGATGGCGTGGGAATACCGCACGGGATTGTCTGGCGAGCGCACGGTCGATATGCCGTCGACCGGCGGCGAGTCGGTGACGACCGACGATCGCGGCGTCTATCGCGTGTTCGGCCTCCCGCCCGGCGAATACACGGTGGGGACGGCGTGGTTCTACCACGGCAGCGGCAGCGAAACGCGCGTGCCTTCCGACGCCGAGATTCGCGCGGCGTTCGATGCTGTGACGCGGGCGTACTCGCCCTCGAGCACGCCGCCCGCGCCGCCGTCGTTGCCCGTGTTGCACGACTTCGTGCCCGTGTATGCGCCGGACGTCACGGATCCGATGACGGCCACCACGATCACGCTCGGACCCGGCGAAGAACGAACCGGCATCGATCTCCGGATGCAGTTCAGTCCACGGTGTCGAGTAGAGATCACCACCGTCGGCCCCGACGGGCGGCCCGTGAGTGCCGAGATCGAGTTCTCGCGCGGTCGCGGGACGACTGGCGTGACCTCTGTGTCGTCGACGAACGCCGACGGGAAGTACGCCGAAGGGAGCCTGAGCCCGGGCGAGTACACAGTGCGCGCGCAGACGGTGGCGCGCGGCGATCAGCCCGCGCTGTGGGCGGCCGCGGATGTGATGGTCGCCGGCACCGAGACCGCCACCCTGCAACTGTTGATGCAGCCGGCGATGAGCGCGTCGGGCCGTGTGATCTTCGAGGGCACGACGCTGCCGCAGCCGGACGTCACGAAGGCGCGCGTGAACCTGAACGGGCTGCAACGGCGCAGCGTGTCGGACGCTCCCGGCAACGGTGTGGTCGACGCCACCGGGCAGTTCTCCATCAGAGGCATCTCACCCGGCAGTTATCGCGTGTCCGGGACGGCGCCCGTCGTGTCCGCGCCCGGCGGTCCCGCCTGGCGAGTGCGGACGGTGACGTACGGCGGGCGCGACGTGACCGACCTGCCGATCGACATCGCGTCCGGCGAAACACAGCCGATCGTCGTCACGTTCACCGACCTCGTCTCTGAGCTCACCGGCACGCTGACCGACGCAGCGGGCAAGCCCGCGACGGACTACTTCGTCGTCGTGCTGCCGGCAGACAAGCAGTACTGGTACGCGCTCTCACGGCGCATCGTCAGCGCGCGTCCGGGCGCGGACGGCCGCTTTGTGTTTCGGGGATTGCCGGACGGTCAGTATCTGATTTCTGCGACGACGGACCTGGTCACGCGCGATCTCCAGGACCAGGCTGCGCTCGCGCAGATTGCCGCGGTGGGCCAGCCGTTGACGCTGACGGTGTCCGAGAAAAAGACATTCGATATCAAGCTGCGGTAGGCGAGTCCCGGATTATTCTGCGGCTATGACGCTCACACAGATGTTCATCGCCGAGCTGGAGCGCGAAGCTCCCCGCACGAAGCGCGTCCTCGAACAGGTGCCCACCGGGCGCGATGACTGGAAGCCTCATCCGAAGTCGATGCCGCTCGCGCGGCTGGCCGGGCTCGTGGCCTCGATGCCGTCGTGGGTGAATCTCATCATCGAGCAGCCGGAGCTCGATCTCACGCCGCCGCCAGGTGGCGGCGGCAATTACCAGCAGCCGTCGATCGAGCAACTCGTGTCGGTACACGACGGACTGGTTGCGAAAGCGTTCGAGGCGCTGAAGAAGACGACCGATGCGCATCTCATCAACACGAACTGGCGTCTGAAGGCCGGCGGCAAGGTGGTGCTCGACCAGCCGCGACACGAGGTCCTGAGCGACACCCTGGGTCATCTCGCGCACCATCGCGGACAGCTGACCGTCTATCTGCGGCTCAACGACCGGACCGTGCCTTCGGTCTACGGGCCGACGGCAGACGACACGCGTTTCATCTGACCGGCGTTAGACTGCGCGCATGCCTGCCTTCGTCGCTCTCCTGCGCGCCGTTAATCTCGGGTCCCACAACCGGGTCGCCATGGCCGATCTGAAGAAGGTGGCCGAAGGGTGCGGTCTCACGAACGCGCGAACGCTCCTGCAGAGCGGCAACCTCGTGTTCGAGTGCTCGACGCGCGACTCCGGCGCACTGGAAGTCCTGCTCGAGCGCACGCTCGCGAAGAAGCTCGGCGTCGACACACCGGTCATCGTGCGGTCCGCCGCGGCCTGGCGCGACATCGTCAAGGCGAATCCGTTCCCCACGGAGGCGAAGAAGGACCCGGGGCATCTGCTCGTCATGCCGCTCAAGGACGCGCCGGCGCGCGAGCGCGTTGCCGACCTCGAGAAAGCGATCCCCGGCCGCGAACGTCTCAAAGCGGTGGGCCGGGAGCTGTATCTCGTGTATCCCGACGGGGTCGGGCAGTCGAGATTCAGCGGAGCGATCATCGATAAGAAGATTGGCGTCGCCGGCACCGCGCGGAACTGGAACACGGCGCTCAAGCTGCTGGCGATGTTCGAGGAGCGTTCGTAGGGCGGACGGTGTCTAACAGTCCATGCCGCTGCTCACTCTCGCCCTTGCCCTCTTCGTCTTCAGCCAGGCGACGCCGCAATCGCGCCCGGATTTCTCGGGTAACTGGATCTTCGTCGAATCGAGCAGCACGACGCGCGTCGGAGCCACCGTCGTGATCGCCAAACTGCTCGGCGACGAGGTCACGATCACGCAGACGGCGAAGGAGATGCGCCTCGTCATTCGCATCAACGGAGCGACCGTCGACGCGGTGTATGCGGTCGACGGATCCGAGAGCCGTAACGTGTCCTCCGAGCCCGGCAAACCTGACGTGACCGTCACCTCGCGCGCGTCGTGGGCAGACGGCAAGCTCATCGTGCGCTCGACCAGCACATCCGAGGTGCAGGGCCGGCCGGTCACCACCGAGACGAAGCGCGCGTTCTGGATCGATCCCGACGGCAATCTGATTCTCGATCGCAGCGGCACGCCGGTGAGCGAGGTGCCGGCGTCGAGGAGTGTGTATAAGAAGGTGCGGGGCCTTACTTCACCGCGTAGCTCACCGTCATCGTCTTTTTCGGATCGCTCTCTGACGTCGCGGTGAGCTTCAGCGTCGCCGCCTTCGCGCTCGTCGCGTCGCGCTTGATGAACACCTGCACGGGTTGCGACGCGCCGAACTTCATGCCGGCCAGCGCGTTCTGGAGCGCCGCGGTCCAGCCATCTCCCACGATCGAGACCGACAGCCGATAGACATCCGCGTCAGCATACGCGCTGACGTCCTTCGTCGGATCATCGGCGAGCTTGACGCTCTTGCCGGTGTTCTTCAGCGTGAAGATCGCGGTGCCGGTGGCGCCGGCCTTGACGGATCCGGACTTCGGTCCCGTGAGGCTCACGCCTCGCGTCTGCGGTCCCGCGCCATCGAGCGAGCGCACGCCCAGCGTGTAAGACAACACACCGCGCGGGTCCTTCTGACGGTCGATCGCGTAGAACTTCAGCCGGTTCGGTTCGTCGGTCCACTCGAACTGACTGCCGGAGTTGAGGCCCGCGTGGAACAACGCGTCGTTCAGCTGACGATAGTCCGCGATCGTCCGCATCACCGGCGTGCCGTCCGGGCGCTTGAAGTCGAGCATCTTGATGTCTTCCGGATGCGCGTCGATGACCCAGTTGAAGACATTGAACGAGTTGGGTCCACCGACGGCACTCGCCTGGTCCTTGTTCTTCGCGAGCAGCACGCCGCTGTCCGGCGTGTACGAGTCGTAGCCCATGCGCTGCACGACTTCCATCGAGTAGAAGTTGAAGTTGGGAACGCCGGACGACAGCGGATTCACAGCCGGATCGTCGACGGGCGTCCGATCCTGCGGCGGGGTCTCAATCGGATTCAGCCGGACGACGATGCCGGCCAGTGAGGCGGGCAGCGGGTCAATCGAACGCGCGGTGACGTTGGCGACCACGAGCCCGGTCTTCGCAAGATCGTCGCGGTTGACGGTGAGGACCTGTTCCGGTGTGACGAACGCGAAGTTGATCTTCTGGCGCAGCATCACGCCGGCCGACATGACGTCGCCTTCCGTCTTCGGCACGAGATACCGCTTGTGCGGACCGCCGGGACCGTTGAAGGAGCCGCGGTCCATCACGTCCCAGGGGCCGGAACCGACGCGGCGATATGGCGTGACGTACGGATTGTTGTAGTTGTCGCCGATGCGAAACGCGGCGTGCGAGACCTCGTGCCGGATCGCGCCCGACGCTTCGCCGGTGATGATCGCCGAGTTGCTCCAGAGCCACTTGGCGGCGTCCCAGCTCGTCCACTCCACGTATCTCGTCCTCGACCACGGCGGCTTCGACGGGTCGGGATTGCCGAACTCCGGCGTGACGTCTTCCTTCGTCTGGAACTTCATCTCGCCGAATTCCTGCCACACCGACGACTCGTCGTAGCCGGCGTACATCCGCATCACGAGATCGAACTTGGTCCGGATCTCCGCGCCGGCGTCGTCCTGCCACATCTTGTCGAGCTCGGCTTGCATGTTTCCCGCGCTGGGCTTCTCGTCGAACGGCAGGTTGGCGCCGCCGCCGTACTGGTAGGTCTTCGACGGCATGCGGTACGGACCGAACGTCGTCACCGCGACGCCGACTTTGCCGCGCGACTGTTCCATCCAGTACTCATGGATCGTGTGGCCGTGGTTCACCGGCAGGGGCTTCGTGAAGAAGTCCTGCGTGTACTGGGCGACCTCTTCGCGCTTGATGGGATCGACCTGCGGATTGCCGTACTTGTCCGAGTTCTTCGGCAACGTCATGACGAACGGCTGATCCGGAAAGTCCGCGCAGAGGATCGCAAGCCGGATCGTCTTCACGCTCGCGACCTTCGCCGGGTCGTTCCACGTCGTGCCGGGAATCGGCACGTAGTCGTCCCACGTCATGTCGTACTGATCGCGGACGACCTGCGGATCGATCGGCGGCGGCCAGGCGGCCGCACTGCTTTGTGATGTCTGGGTTGATGCGGTCAGCGCGATGCCGGTGCCGACAAGGACGGCAAGCGCGAGCGGCATCAACGAGCGGACTAGTACGAGAGGGCGTCGGCGCATGTGGCTCCCTGAAAAAGAGAGCGCATCTTATCAGGGCCGCGCGCGGCGGTTGACTCATAAGCGAGCGTATTTATCTACGCAACACCCACGTGATCGCACCCAGCAGGTGCTGCCGGAATCGCGCGCTCTCCCACACGTCCTCGCGATGGCCGAGCGCGGTGTAGAACACGCGTCCGGTGCCGTACGACTTCGTCCAGGAGATCGGCATGTCCTTCGGCTGAGACTCACCGGGCAATCCGTCTGCCGGCTGGCGATCGAGTGCGAGCAGGGTGTCCACGCGTCCGCGGTTGTTGGAGGTGAAGTGGTAGATCTCGTCGAAGACCAGCCAACGAGATCCGAGCGAGCTGGTCGCGGGATGAGTGCGGTTCTCGACGTCGATGTCCGCCTGCGCCTGATTGCCGTGCGTCTGGAACTCGCCGCCGAGCATGTCGATGTAGCGCGGCTCGTTGTGGTACGTGTCCGACGCGCTGTGCGCGCCCAGCACTGCGCCATTCGCCTGCACCCAGGCGAAGAACGCGTCGAGATCCGGGATTCCGAGATCGCCGGTTGTGTTCGCGAAGAACACGGCGTGGACCTGCTTGAGTCCGTCAGCGGTCATGAGTCGCGCGACGTCGGCGGCATCGCGGCAGAAGGTGACGTCGAAGAAGCTGGTGCGCCCGAGCTCGGCAATCGTGGATTCGGCGGTGGGGATCGAACTGTGACGGAACCCCGTCGTGTGCGTCACGACCAGGACGACGGGCCGAGGTCCACCGGACGGCTTGGTCACGCTCTCGCCGCACCCGATCCCGGACGCGACCATGAGGGCCGCGAGCGCGACCAGCCGAATCTTCAGGCCCACGCGCAATGACACAGCCCGATGATACGCCGGGCATTGTCGAAATCGAGTCGGCCTGATCGACTATGAAGTACGTAGGCCGGACCTCTTAGGTCCGGCGACAGTACGTAGGGCGGACCGGGGTTCGGTCCGCCGAACCAAGTTCCCGAGGAGACACCATGAAGTACCTGTGCCTGATTTACGACGATGAGAAGAAGTGGGACTCGATGGCCAAGACGGAGGCCGAGACCATGATGGGCGAGTACTTCGCCTTCACCGAGGACATCAAGAAGAGCGGCCACTACGTGGCGGGCGAGGCGTTGCAGTTGACGCAGACGGCGACCACCGTGCGCCTGCGCCAGGGCAAGGTCTCCACGACGGACGGCCCGTTTGCCGAGACCAAGGAACAGCTCGGCGGGTTTTACATGATTGATGCGCGCGATCTGAACGACGCGCTGGCGATCGCCGCGCGGATCCCGTCCGTGCGCACGGGCTGCATCGAGGTGCGTCCGGTGGTGGTGTTCAACCGCTGAGGAAGGGGTCAGACCATGGCGACCACGGGGTCAGACCATGGGGTCAGACCACTTGGTTTCACCCGTGGTCTGACCCCGTGGTCTGACCCCGTGGTCTGACCCCGTGGTCTGACCCCACGGGGTACATTGACGCACATGAACGCCGGTGGCGACCTCCGTGATCGCCTGGACGCGATTTACCGCTCCGACTCCCGCCGCGCGCTGGCGACGCTCATCAGGCTCCTCGGCGATTTCGATCTGGCCGAGGAGGCGCTGCATGAAGCGTTTGCGACGGCGCTCGATCGCTGGCCGTCGGAAGGCGTACCGGACAATCCGCGCGCGTGGCTGATTTCGACCGGCCGCTTCAAGGCCATCGACCGCCTGCGTCGCGGCGCGCGCTTCGACACGTTGTCACCGGAACTCGTACAGCGCCTCGCGACGCCGGCCACGGAGCCCGACCTCGACGAGACGCTCGAAGACGATCGTCTGCGGCTCATCTTCACCTGCTGCCATCCTGCGTTGTCTCCCGACGCGCGTATCGCACTGACACTTCGCGAAGTGTGTGGGCTCGGCACCGAGGAGATCGCGCACGCGTTCCTGCTTCCCGCGCCCACACTCGCGCAGCGCATCGTGCGTGCGAAGGCGAAGATTCGCGGCGCCGGCATTCCGTATCAGGTGCCGCCGCGGGCCGAGCTGCCCGATCGGCTCGACGCCGTGCTGCACGTGATCTATCTCGTGTTCAACGAAGGCTACTCGGCGACGTCGGGCGACTCGTTGACACGACGCGATGTGTCGGCGGAAGCGATCCGGCTGGGTCGCTTGTTGATCGAGCTGCTGCCCGAGCCGGAAGTGATCGGCCTCGTGGCGCTGATGCTGCTGCACGACGCGCGGCGTGCCACGCGAACGTCGGCCGACGGCGAGATCGTGCTGCTCGAAGATCAGGATCGATCGCTCTGGCAGCGTGACCAGATCGCGGAGGGCCTGGCGATGGTGGAGCAGGCGCTCACCTCGCGGCGGTTCGGGCCCTACACATTGCAGGCCGCGATTGCCGCGGTGCATGCGGAGGCCCCGACGGCCGCGGAGACCGACTGGCGTCAGATCGTGGGGCTGTATGACGTGCTGTTCCGCGTCGATCCGTCGCCCATCGTCGAGCTCAATCGCGCTGCCGCCATCGCCATGCGCGACAGCCCGTCGGCCGGACTGGCGCTCATCGACGCCATCCTGGCGCGCGGCGATCTGGCCGACTACCACTTCGCCCATTCCGCCCGGGCCAACCTGTGCCGCCGGATCGGGCGCCTCCCCGACGCCATCGCCGCCTACGAACGGGCGCTGTCTCTCGTCAAACAATCCCCCGAACGCCGTTTTCTCGAGCGCCAATTGGCCGATACAGTACGGAGGGGACAGGACCGTACGTAGGGCGGACCTCTTAGGTCCGCCAATCCGGACGACTCACGGCGGCCGCGTCGGTCTGGAGGCCGGGTCTTCGCTCCGGCAGTTTGGCCCGACCTGTGCAATGGCGTGAAACCCAGGGAATTGCAGGAATGCTGAGACTGATCGCCTCCTTATTGATCGTCGGAGTGGTCTCGCTCGAGGCTCAGACGCCGCCGGCGCCTCAGGGATCCTCAGGCCTCAGCGGAGTCGTCACACGGCTGGACAACGACAAGCCGATCGCGGGCGCGCAGATTCAGCTGCAGCGCGTCTCGGCCACCGGCGCCGTGGTTCCGCGTACCGCAACGCCGACGACCCGCACGGACGAAACCGGATCGTACAAATTCGAAAAGCTTCCCGCCGGCGCGTACGTCGTGACGGCGACCGCCGACAAGTTCTTTCCCCTCGACGCCACGTTCAATCGTCAGCAGGGCTCAGGCAAACGCGTCGACCTCGTCGACGGTCAGCAACTCGAGCGATTCGACATGGTGCTCTCGCCGGCGTCCGCGATCGAGGGGCGTGCGCTGGACGAGTTCGGCGATCCGGCCCCGGGCGTGACGATGGCCGTGACGCAGCTGGTGCAGGCAGCAGGCCGATCGCGTTTGATGCCGCTGCCGCGTGGCACAGCGACGACCGACGACCGCGGCGTGTTTCGCGTGAGCGGGCTGCCGTCCGGCGACTACTACCTGCTGTCCTTGTCCGGCCCGTTCGGGACGCAGGGCAATGCCGCGTACTCGTCGGCCGCCGATCAACGCGCGGGGTTCGCGCCGACATATTTCCCCGGCACGGCCAGCGCCGTCGATGCGAAGCCCGTGCACGTTGAAGTGGGCCGCGATACGACGGGCCTCTCGGTCGGTCTGGTTCCGTCGCGACTCTTTACGGTATCCGGCCGCGTGACGGATGCGAGCGGAGGAACCCCGGCCGGCCCGTTGATGATGCTGCAGACGCAGGGCGGTGACGTGCGCGCGATCATTCCCGCCAACGTGCCGGTTGGCGCCGACGGGAAGTTTTCAATCCGCAATGTGCCGCAGGGCAGTTACGTGTTGCAGGCGAGGTCGCAGCGCGGATTCGGCACCGCGCTCATCGTCGTCAGCGATCGCGACGTGACCGATGTCGCCATTGCCGCGCTGCCGCCCCGCACGGCTCGAGGGCGCGTCGTGTTCGAAGGCGGCAACCCGCCGGCCAAAGAACAAGTGCAGATCCTGGTGGGACCGACGGATTTCGTGTCCGGGCCCATCGGCGGCCAAAGGCTTCCGCCCGCGCGCATCAGCGACGACGGGACATTCGAGCTTTCCGGACTGCAGCACGTCGGCGTGTTGATGGGCACCGCCACACCAAACTGGCGACTGCGCCGCGTGCTGCTCGCAGGTGAAGACATCACCGACAAGCCGTACGATTTCCGCGCGCGTGACGTGACCGATCTCGAGGTCGTCCTGTCCGATCGCTGGGCGTCAATGGAAGCGACGGTCGTGACGGTCGCCGGCCAGCCCGCGGTCGATTACACCGTGCTCGTGTTCTCGCAGGACCCCACGAAGTGGACGTTCCCGACGCGGCACATTGTCACAGGCCGCACAACTCAGATGGGCGTGTTCAGAGCCGGCGGCTTGCCGGGTGGAGAGTACCTGGTGGCCGCGATGCCATCCACGGCCGCGATCGGCCAGGAAGTGGACGCGGCACTGCTCGAATCGTTGCGAGCGTCGGCGACGAAGGCAACCCTGAGCGAGGGTCAAGACGTCACAGTGTCAGTGAGGTTGGTCCGATGAAGCGTTCCTGGATTGCGTTGATTGTGCCCGTCGTTGTTCTTGTTGGTCTCGCCGCATCAGCGTCGCGACCGTCGGCGCAGGCGCAGGCGGAGAACGCGCTCCGCGCCCACTTCGAAGGCAAGGCCGTCACGCTGCTGATGGACATGCCCGGCACGAACGAGGGTGTGAACGTCCAGGCCGCCAGGCCGACGGATTTCAAGGAGTACGGCAGCCGGATGAAGCGCTACGGCGCGGCGTTGCACGCCGGCGACCGCGCGGTGGTGACGCTCGTGAAGGTCAAGAAGGATCTGATCGAGTTTCAGCTGGCGGGCGGCGGATACGGCACGGTCGGCGACGACACGAGCACGTCGGTCAGCATCCCGTTCGTCGAGAAGAGCCCGCTCGAACTCGACCTCGAGAAGCAGCTGAAGGAAGAGAAGGACGCGGTCAGGCGCCGCTTCCTCGAACGCGACATCGAAGAGATGCGCCGGTACCGGGAGCGCGAAAACCGCCGCATCACCGCCGAGCGCGAAATGATTGCGGACTACAAGCAGCGCCTCCTCTCGATTCGCCGTCAACAGGGCGGATCACGATTCAACATCCGCTACGAGCGCTCCGTGCCGGCGTCACTGAACGTCGAAGACGTCACGGTGGCGCTGAAAGACTTCGTGGACTTCTCGACGATGAACGTGCCGATCACGGTCGATCGGCCACGTGACCCCGAGATGGACACTCGGCCGCGGAAGGGCATGTTGCGCCTGGACGCCGAGCGGCTCTTCGGCGTGCCCACCGATGTCTCCGAGCGCACCGAAGGCGCGCTGTCAGTCACGACGGCCACGTTCCTCCGCGGCACCGACCGCATCACGGCCGAGTTCGTCGAGGACGTGATGATCAAGTACGTGATCGGACGGGCGAGGTAGTCATCCGCTTGGCGAGTCGAATCATCGGAAGTTCCACGAACCGATAACTCGCCCATGCGATCGGAATCGTGGCGGTGACTGAGACCATCATCAGCACGCCCGCCATGGTGTTCGGCCAGTGCAGCAGCAGGTTCGGGTCGATCGCGGCAAACCCACTCGTCACGAGCACGTAGAGCACGGGGAAGTGCCAGAGGTAGAAGCTGTACGAGATCCGGCCCATGAACCGGCTGGCGCTGTGATCGAATGCCTTCAGTGCGACTCGTCCGTGACTTGCAATCAGCAGCGCCACGATCGCGAATGAGAACAGGCTGTCGACGAACCACGTGCCGGCGTCGGTCGCGCGCGGATATCGCGCGGAGAGGCCGAGGCCGGCAAATGACAGTGCGAGGCACCACTTCAGCGCCGTGCCGCTGAGATGTTGCGCGGCAACACGCGAAACCACGCCCGCCTGCAGGCCGAGCAGCAACATATAAAGGAAGGCGGTTCGTGGCGGCGGATTCACGGCGAGAAACCACGCGGCCCACACGACCGTGAGCGCCAGCGACGCGAGCGCCGATCGGCGCCAGATCCACCACAGCGCGACGAAGACGACCGCGGCGATCATCTCGACCTGCAACGTCCACGTCACCGGGTTGTAGAACGACTGCTGAAGGAGCAGGTCGCGCCAGAGGTCCGCGAGCGGCGCGCCATCGCGCCAGTAGTTGTAGTAGTCGGTGGACGCCGCGTCGAACGTCGCCGGCGCGTGAACGAATCGCACCCACGCAAAGCACGCGACGATGCACACGGCCATCGCGGGCCAGATGCGCAAGGTCCGGCGCACCATGAATCGGAAATTCTCCGGCAGCAATCGGCCCGACGTCGCGTCGAGTGATCGGCCGAGGACGTAGCCGCTCAATACAAAGAAGATGGCGACGCCGCCGTTGCCATTGCCGGCCATCTGCAGCACCGACTTGATCTTGGCCGGCCACCACTCGTCCATGCGGATCATGGCCAGCGCGTGGAAATACGCGACCATCAACGCCGCCACGCCGCGCAGCGACTCGAGGCGTGGCTGGAAACGGTCAGGCACGGGGGCAGGATAGTACAAGTGCGGGGTGCGGAGTGCGTGGTGCGAAGGTGCGGCAGTACGTAGGCCGGGCCTCTTAGGCCCGGCGATCGGGCGGACCTGAGAGGTCCGCCCTACGTACCGTGCGATGTGCGAACTTGCACGCTGTCCGGAACGGCGCATGTCGCAGCGTGCACCGCACCACGCACCACGCACAGCGCACCTCGCACTACGCACGTTTCATGCGATGCTTCCGCCGAAGGAGATCTCCATGATTCGAACGACGACCGTTGCGCTCGCTCTCGTCGTGATGACGAGCGTTGCGCTCAGCGCGCAGCAGCAGACTGCGCCGCGCCCGCCGGCGACCTACGAGACGAGTCTCGTCGGCACCTGGAAGGCGCTGCACAACAAGATTCTCGTGATGGCGAAGGACACGCAGTTTCCGGACGACAAGCTCAGCTTCAAGCCACATCCGGATTCGCGGACGGTGCTCGACGAGTTCCGGCACGTGACGATTGGACTCGAGATGACGACGGCTCAGATTACCGGCGCGCCGTTCAACTACGCAACGCGCAGCGCGGCCGACGCGTCGAAACCGAAGACGCGCGCGTCCGTCGTCGCCGAGATGGAAGCGGCGATCGCGGCGTCCTTCGCCGCCGTCGAGAAGCAGCCGAGCCCGGCCCTGATCACCTGGATCGATCATCAGGCCGAGCACTACGGCAAGCTCGTCTCGAACTACCGCATGGTCGGCATCGTGCCGCCGGTCAGCCGGTCTGGGCGCGGCGGGCAGTGATAGAAGGAGGCCGGGTCTTCAGACCCGGCTCCTTGGCGGGACTGAAGTCCCGCCCTCCATCTGACTACCGGAACAGAAAGCGCACGGTACTCCCGCGCTTCTCGCCGGCCAGGAACACCACTTCGCCGCCCGTCAGATGTGCGACGGACTTGGCGACGGTAGCGCCGAGGCTGGCCGTCCAGTTGCCTGGACGATCGGTGCGGGACTGATCGTACGAGCGGCCGTCGGGCGTGGTGCTGATGCGCACGGTGTTCTGCGTCACCTCCACGGTCCGCAGCTCGCCGTTCGCAAGCGTTGCCGTGATCTCGATCTCCAGGCCGTCATTGGGACCGGCGAGCTCGAGCGTGGCCAGCACGGCGCCGGCGATTCCCGCGACGAGCATGTCCTCGTCGATCTCGACCTCGGCATTCCAGTCTGCGCAACGCGCGGTCAGCGAGCTGCCGGTCAGCCGGCATTCGGCGCCGAGGTTGTCGCGGACCTGTGCCAGCACGGCGCCAATCGCATGCGGCCGCACATGCGAACGATGCAGGCCGTCGAGCAGCTGGTGCGCGCGGAACAGCCAGCCGGCACGCCAGGCGTGCGACCGGATGAGGTCGAGGCTGATGCGACGCGCAATCGGCGACGTCTCCGCGCCGATGAGCGCGGCAGCCGACTGGATGGTCGCGATGTTCTCCGACAGTTGCATGAGCACGCGATCGCTGCGACGGTACCGCGGCTCGCCGGCGCCGTCGCGATCGATCTGATCGCGTCGCGGTTCGATTCTGGCGATGTCGGCCGGTACGCGTTCCGGTCGTCGTGCCGTCAGCTGATCGACGTAGTGCGCGTCGGCGCGCATGCGATAGCTGGACGGGAGGCCTTCGCGTTCGGGTGTCTGCTCGGTCGTGGTCTGCGCGGGCGTGACTTCAACGGATTCGAGTTCTGACAATGTTCACTCCGGGGCGCGGAAGAAAAACGGACGCGCATCGTAACAGAGCGATCTGAAAAAGAACAGCTTGACTTCAACGCGCACTCTTCGCACGCTCTCGGCCGGACGGTGATCGTGCGATCCACATTGCATCTGTTGCATCCGGAATGGCAGGGATTTGGGTTGAACGCCGACGTGCATCGCGGTGCGCGCGCACTCGCAGCCCGGCTGTTCGACAACCGCGACGTCGTGACGATCGACGCGCCTGAGGAAGAACGCCTGTCGGTGACGGACGGCGTGCTGGGCCTCGAGTCGATCGCGCGACGGTTCGAGAGTGCACTCGCCACGGTGCGTCGCGCCTCGCCGGATCGCATTCTGATGGTCGGCGGGACCTGCGGCGTCGAGCTGGCGCCCATCGCGTACCTCAACGAGCGGTACGGCGGCGACCTCGCCGTGCTCTGGCTCGACGCGCACGCCGACCTCAACACGCCCGCGACGTCACCGAGCGGCCATTTTCACGGCATGCCCTTGCGGACACTGCTCGGCGACGGCCCCGCGGTGTGCACGCGGCTCATCGCGCGGCCGCTGACGCCTCGTCAAGTCTTTCTCGTCGGCGTTCGGGAATTCGATCCCGCGGAAGCCGAGTACGTCGCCCGTCACGCTATCCCGGTGCTCGGTGACGACGAGTTCAGAGAGCCGGAGCGGGTGGTGGAGGCCGTGCGCGCGGCCGGTTATCGGCGTGCTTACGTGCACTTCGATGTGGACGTGCTCGATCCCAGCGGCTTTCCGTGCGCGCTCATGCACTCTGCCGGCGGCGGGCCGTCGGTCAACGACGCGATGCAGGTGCTGGCGGCGCTGGCGCGCGACCTGGACATCGCCGGCGCGAGCGTCCTGGAATACTGCGAACGTGATCCGGCATGGACGGAACGGCTCGCGAAAGCAGTATTGGGGTCAGGTCTTGTTTCTTAGCATCATGACAACTGTGGTTACCATTGGGCCGAATTGCTGAGGAAATCTGCTCTCGGAGGCCTGATTCGCCCACGCGTCAAACACGCAGAAAAACCGGGCCGGGGCGACGGGTGGTAACTCCGGTTGTCACGACGCTAAGAAGCAAGACCTGACCCCGCTACCCCCGCTACCACCGATCGCCGAGCAATTCGCTGAACACGCGACGCTCGATCTCGATCGCCGCGGACGTCTCGAGTGCGGTGCGGTTGGGACCGGTGCGGGTGTCCTTGAACACGCCGATGCGCTCGTACAACGCGAGCAGACTCTCTTCGTCGATAACCTCAGGCGCGTCCGCGATCTCCACCGCGTGCTGCAGCTCGTGGCCCAGCATCGAGAGGACATCGGCTTTCGGCCGGCGGTCGTCGATGTCGATCTGGATGAAGCGCCAGCCGTCGCCTGCGCCGATCAAACGTGTGCGACCGCCGATGCCGGTGGCGAGTCGGTCGGAGATTCTCGCGTAGACGATCACATGTGCCCGTTCGAGCTGCGCGACCAGCGCGCGCAGCGTGGCCGATCGCGCGAGCCCTTGTTCCGCGAGTCGTGTGAGCCGTGGATCCTGACAACGGAGAGACGACGGTTGATCGCGTTTGTTCGCGATCGGACGCGCGATGCCGATCGTCGTTGCGATTCCGCACATGACCGCGATCGACACAATCCGTCGTGCGAATGTCGTCACGCTCGTCATCATGATCGCAGCGATCAGTTGGACGAGACGTACGCGAGATGCGTTTTGCGATCAACGCGATGTTAAAGAATTTTTACGTGCGCGCGTGAACAGTGTGCGCGCGCGAACGATCCGCCTTCGCCGATCGCTCGTGTCACTCGCGGTTACGGCGCGACGCCGCTCGACGCACATCCGCTGCGGACCAGCCGGCCGCACGCAGATCGCGCACGCCGGTGTCGCGATCGGACTTGCTCAGCTTCTGCGTCGCGGATTTCATGATCAGCGGATGATGCCGAAACGTTGCGGGTGTCACGCGTCCGGACAGACGCGCAAGACGGATCTGCCGTCCGGTAGAGGGCAGCAGGTCAAGACCGCGGATCACATGCGTGATTCCCTGTAGGGCATCGTCGATCGTCGCGGCCCATTGATAGGTCCAGTTGCCTTTGCGATCGCGAATCAGGAGATCGCCGCATTGCTGTGACGGATCCTGCGATTGCGGTCCGCAGAGATCGTCGACGAACGTCTCGACGCCCGGCTCCATGCGCACGCGCCAGCCGAGATCGTCGCGAAGACCGAGGCC
>Ga0137451_1000118_pt1 | contig 23760 bp, 20 predicted proteins | sample EasRivERMGT500_2_FD_102336 | JGI IMG/M metagenome (GOLD analysis project Ga0137451, IMG submission 102336) | Soil microbial communities from meander-bound floodplain in the East River, Colorado, USA - East River MetaG ERMGT500_2 | ecosystem: Environmental > Terrestrial > Soil > Floodplain ... | reverse complement strand
TGGGCGGCTATGCGTTCTATGTTTGGGGTTCCTACCTCGTGACGCTCGGCCTCATACTCGCGGAAGTCGTGCTGCTCGCGATGCGCAAGCGTACTGCCCTCGGGCGCTTTCGCGCCCGAGGCGACACAGGACAAGGTGACCGATGAAGCCCAGGCACAAGCGGTTTGCGATGATCGGAGGCGGCCTCGCAGCGCTCGGCGTGGCGGCGGCGTTCGTGCTCGCCGCGTTCCAGGAGAATCTAGTGTTCTTCTTCACCCCGAGCCAGGTGGCCGCGAACGAAGCGCCGCAGGGACGCGCGTTCCGCGTCGGCGGGATGGTCACGCCCGGAAGCGTGAAGCGCCAGGCTGACGGAGTGACCGTGCAGTTCGTCGTCACCGATACGGCGAAAAACATCACCGTCGTCTACCGCGGCCTTCTTCCGGACCTGTTTCGCGAAGGGAAAGGCGTGGTGACGCAGGGCAGGCTCGGCGCGGACGGCGTATTCCAGGCGAGCGAGGTGCTCGCCAAGCACGACGAGAACTACATGCCTCCGGCCGCGGCGGACGCGATCAAGCAGGCGCAATCCATCAACGAAAAGGCGGCGAGCACCCTGGTTCGGGGCGGCGCCGAGCACAAGTGATTCCCGAACTCGGACAGGTGGCGCTCTCGCTCGCGCTGTGCCTGGCCCTCTGCCAGACACTCGTCGGGCTCGCGGGCGCCGCCCGCGGGAATTCGGCATGGATGGACGCCGCGCGACCGGCCGCCCGCGGCCAGTTCGTGTTCGTGGCGATCGCCTTCGGCTGCCTGACCTGGGCTTTTGTCTCCAACGACTTCACAGTCGCCTACGTGGCGACCAACTCCAATTCCGCGCTTCCGCTCGCCTACCGCGTGGCCGGCGTGTGGGGCGGGCACGAGGGCTCGCTCCTCCTGTGGGTCCTGATGCTCTGCGTCTGGACGGTCGGGGTGACGTTCTTCAGCCGCCATCTTCCCGATGAGATGGTGGCGAGGGTGCTCGGCGTGATGGGACTGGTGAGCACCGGATTCCTCCTTTTCATGCTGTTCACCTCGAATCCTTTCCTTCGGCTCTTTCCCGCGCCCACCGACGGGCGCGACCTCAACCCCCTGCTGCAGGATCCGGGCATGGTGCTGCATCCGCCGATGCTCTACATGGGCTACGTCGGATTCTCGATCGCGTTCGCCTTCGCCGTCGCGGCGCTCATCTCCGGGCGGCTCGACGCGGCGTGGGCGCGCTGGTCGCGCCCGTGGACGACGGCCGCATGGTGCTTCCTCACTCTCGGCATCGCGCTCGGCAGCGGCTGGGCGTACTACGAGCTGGGCTGGGGCGGGTGGTGGTTCTGGGATCCGGTGGAGAACGCCTCGTTCATGCCCTGGCTCGTGGGGACCGCGCTGATCCATTCGCTCGCGGTCACCGAGAAACGCGGCGCTTTCCGCAGCTGGACGGTGCTGCTCGCGATCCTCGCGTTCGCCCTGAGCCTGCTCGGGACGTTCCTGGTGCGTTCGGGGGTGCTCACCTCGGTGCACGCTTTCGCCGTCGATCCCGCGCGCGGCGTGTTCATCCTCGCGCTCTTTGTGCTGGTGATCGGCGGCTCGCTCCTCCTATATGTCTGGCGCGCGCCGCGCATCGGGCTGGGCGGCGAATTCGAGCCGCTGTCGCGCGAATCGATGCTGCTCGCGAATAACGTCGTGTTCGCGGCGGCGGCCGGGTCGGTGCTGCTCGGAACGCTCTACCCGCTCGCGCTCGACGCCTCGGGCCTGGGCAAGATCTCGGTCGGACCGCCTTACTTCGAAACCGTGTTCTTTCCCCTGATGGCGCCGGCGCTGATTCTCATGGGCATCGGCCCGCTCGCCCGCTGGAAAAAGGCGAGCGCGCCCGATCTCGCGACGCGCCTGCGCTGGGCGCTCGCGGCGAGCCTCGTCGCGGCGCTTACGCTTCCGTTCGCGATGGGGCACTGGAGCACACCCGTCGCCCTGGGCCTGCTGCTCGCGTCATGGGTCGTCGCGAGCGGCGTCGTTCAACTCTACGAAAAAGTGAGGAACGCGGCGGGCGGAGCGAGCGCATGGACCCGGCTGCGCAGCACCCCGCGCGCGACCTACGGCATGCTGCTCGCGCATTTCGGCGTGGCGGTTTTCGTCGTCGGGGTGACGCTGGTCAAGGGCTACGAAAGCGAGAAAGACGTGCGTATGGAGCAAGGCGACATCGTGGAACTGGGCGGCTACACCTTCCGCCTGGACGGCGTGCGGGACGTGCAGGGACCGAACTACGTCGCCGGGCGCGCCACGATCCAGGTCAGCCGGAACGGCCGCCCCTACAAGACGCTCTATCCCGAGAAACGCATCTACACCGTGCAGAACATGCCGATGACCGAAGCCGCCATCGACCCCGGCTTCACGCGCGACCTGTACGTATCGCTCGGCGATTCAGTGAGCGCGACGGCCTGGGTCGTGAAGGTCCAGCACAAGCCCTTCATCGATTGGATCTGGGGCGGCTGCCTTCTGATGGCGCTCGGCGGCGCGCTCGCCGCGAGCGACCGCCGCTACCGCGTTGCCGCGAAGCAGCCGCGCGAGCAGTATTCGGCGGCGCCCGCCGCCTCGTGACCCTCCCGCGCACCGAATCGGAAAGGCAAGGATGAATCGCTTCCTGCTGCCGCTGGGCGTCTTCGCCGCCCTGGTTGCCCTGCTCGCGATCGGGCTCACCCTCAATCCGCGCGAAGTGCCCTCGCCGCTCATCGGCAAGCCCGCACCCCATTTCGAGCTGCCGCAGTTGCACGAGACAGCCAAGACCTTCTCGGAAAAGAACCTACTCGGGCAAGTTTGGATTCTCAACGTCTGGGCCTCCTGGTGCGTCAGTTGCCGCGAGGAGCACCCGGTGCTGCTCGACCTCGCCGCGGGCGGCGCAGTGCCGCTCTACGGGCTCAACTACAAGGACAAGCGCGAGGACGGCCTGGCGTGGCTGAAAGGCATGGGCGATCCATACCGTCTTTCGATCTACGACTTCGACGGCAAGGTCGGGATCGACTACGGCGTCTACGGGGTGCCCGAGACCTACGTGATCGACAAGCTCGGGGTCATCCGCTACAAACGCATCGGCCCGCTCACGCGCGAGATCGTCAAGGAGAAGGTGTTGCCCCTGGTGCAGGAGCTCGGCCGTGACTAGGCTCCTCGCGCTCGCGCTGCTCGCCCTGGCCCCCGCATGGGCGTCCGCGAAGGAAGCAAGCCCCGCGGCGGCGGATCCGGTGCTCGAACGGAGAGTCATGAGCCTCGCCAACGAGCTGCGCTGCCTCGTGTGCCAGAATCAGACCATCGCCGACTCGAATGCGCCGCTCGCCGAGGATCTCAGGAACCAGGTCCGGGAAAAGATACGGCAGGGGGCGAGCGACTCGGAAATCGTCGACTACATGGTCGCCCGCTACGGCGACTTCGTGCTCTATCGTCCGCCGTTCAAGCTCACGACGGTGCTCCTGTGGTTCGGGCCGCTGCTGCTGCTTGCCGCCGGGTTCGTCGTCCTGCTCCGGCGCGTCCTGCGCCGGCGGCCGGCGCAGGACTTCGCAATAACCGCCTCCGAGCGCAAGCGCGCGGCAGAGCTCCTTACCGGAAACGAAGCGGAGCGCCGGTGACCGCGTTCGTCGCCCTCGGCGCTCTCCTCGTCGCCGTCGCCCTGCTGTTCGTCGTGCCGCCGCTGCTGCGTCGCGGCGCGCGCCCGGGCACGACGCGAGACGCCGTCAACGTCGCGGTCTACCGCGATCAGCTGCGCGAGCTCGAAGCCGATCTCCGCGCCGGAACGCTCGCCTCGGACCAGTACGAGAAGGCGCGCCAGGAGATCGAGGCGCGGCTGCTGGCCGACGTAGGCACGGGCGATGCGCCGGCCCCTTCTCCACGCCGTCCGCGCGCGAGCGCGATCGCGCTGGGTCTCGCCGTGCCGATTTGCGCGCTTGCCGTATACGTCGCTGTCGGCAATCCGCGCGCCGTCACGCCCGCGGCGGAAGGCCCGGGCGGACCGCACGGGCTGAGCACCGAGCAATTCGAGGCGCTCACCGGGCGGCTCGCGGCGCGACTGAGGGACAATCCGGAGGACGCCGAAGGCTGGATGATGCTCGGCCGCTCGTACGCGGTGCTTGGCCATTTCAGCGAATCCGCCGAAGCGTATGCCAAGGCGGCGGCACGCATGCCCCGAGACGCACAACTGCTCGCGGACTACGCGGACGCGCTCGCGATGGCGCAGGGCCGTCGCCTGGAGGGCGAGCCGGAAAAGATCATCGCGCGCGCGCTGGCGGTCGACCCCATGAACGTCAAGGCCTTGCTCCTTGCCGGTACCGCGGCCTTCAACAGGAACGACTACGCCGGCGCGGTACGGCACTGGGAGCGGGTTCTGGGGGCGGTGCCGGGAGAGTCCGAAATGGCCCAAAGAATCCGAGCGAGCATCGCCGAGGCGCAAGGCCTGGGGGCCGGCCCGCGGGTCGCCGCAAAACCGGAGACCGGCGCCCGCCCCGGGCAGGTCAGGGGCGTAGTGAAGATCGCACCGGGGCTGGCCGCGAAAGTCGGGCCGGGGGACACGGTGTTCATTTTCGCGCGGGCGGAACAGGGCTCGCGCATGCCGCTCGCCATCCTGCGCAAACAGGGGCGCGATCTTCCGGCCGAGTTCACCCTGGACGATTCGATGGCGATGAACCCCGCGGCGAAGCTTTCCGATCATGCGCGGGTGGTGATCGGCGCGCGCGTCTCGAAAACCGCGAACGCCACTTCGGGTCCCGGTGACCTGCAGGGCCTGAGCGCACCGGTCAAGGTCGGCGCCAAGGGCGTCGACGTGCTGATCGACACAGAGCTGCGCTAGAAAACCGGTGCGAAGCCGGATGCCGGGACGGCGTCGCCGGCGGGGATCGATTCCGCCGGCCTAGAGGACGAGCTGCCGCCGCTAGAACTCGACCGTGTACCGCCCACGATTTCCTGGACACGGGTGAGAGGGTAAATCATGCAGCCTGTTTGTGCAGTTTCGCGTAGTGCTCGCGGCGCACCTGCACCGGAGAGCAATGGCCATGGCGCTCGATCAGCCGGCGCTCGTTATAGATCTTCTGCCAGGCGATGAGCGCCAGACGAAGCTCCCCGACCGTGTCGAAGGCACGCACCCACAGGAGCTGCTCCTTGAGCGTGCGGATGATGCGCTCGGCGCAGCCGTTGCCCTCGGGTGCACGCACGAACGCTGGGCTCGATTCGATTCCCCAGAACGCGATCTCGTCCTGGAAGTCGTCGGCGAGGTACTGCGTGCCGTGATCGTGGCGAACCGAGAGCCCTTTGGCGATGTCCTTGCCGATCGCGCCGAAGACCCCGCGCACGGCCTGGCGCACCGGCTCGAGTGCCTCCCAGCGGGTCGCGCGCTTGGCTGCGTGCACGCCAAGCAGTTCCGCGCTGAAGTGATCCACGCACACGAACACCGCGGCCTGGCCCTCCGAGAGCGTCACGGTCGTGCTGAAGTCCGTGCCCCACATCAGGTCCGGCGCCTCGGGGATGATCGTGCCGTCGTGGTTACGCGGTCCGAGGCACCGTACCGAGCGGCTCGGTGCCAGCAGATCGTTTTCCCGCATCAGGCGAAGCACCCGGGGTTTGCTCGTGCGTAGGCCCGCCACGCGCAGCCGCGCCCAGACCTTGCGGTGGCCTTCCCCGAGGAAAGGACTGGCCGCGAGATCGGCACGGATCGCCTGCAGCAGATCGGTGTCGCTGTAGCGGGTCTTCGGCCCGCGTTTGCCTGCCGGCGTCGGCACAGCGCTCGCACGCCCTCGCCTTGCGTACCAGGAGGAACGCGGCAGCTCCCACGCCTCGCATACGCGTTTCACGCCGTAACGGGTACCGGTTGCCGCGGAGGTCGTGCCGCTCATGAGCCCGACCTCCTCGGGTCCAAAGGGAGACCGGCTTTCAAAGGTATTGGGGGGGCAGAGGGCGGGACTGGACACTCACCTGTGTACTTATGAGTAAGTGGCGTCGTAAGCTTTTGTGCAAAAACTTACCTTTCGTTTGACCTAGCTCAAATAGATCACGGCGGACTACCCTGATTCTATTGTCGAGGGCGAGTGCTATCCGTCGCCGGCGGTCGGGCTTGCGATGAGCAGGCCGGGTGTCTTGAGGGGCCACGGGCCCGTCGGGGTGACCGGACCGCACGCATCAGCGAATGCCCCGCCGGTACTCCGCGACGAAGTCGCTCGCGCTCGACTTGCTAGTGAAAGGGTAACCCTCAAGATGCGCTTCAGATTTTTGGCGCCGTTATCCGCCACTTCTATCGCCGAATCTGATGTTGCACCGGCAACAAGCTCTGCTGCCGCATGCCTGAACGTTACCCTGCGCGCGAAAGGAATCCTATCTTTTGTCGCACTGGTGGTTTACGTTGCAGCTATCGCGCTCTACGTGGCGCACGATCGGCAGAAGCTGCTCCACATAGTCCAACAGTTGGACCATGTCCACTCCCGGCAGAATTCACTTGTCAAGGTTAACACTGCGGTAGCTCATTCGATCGTTGAATTGCAGTTCCTGTTGAATACGGGAAACATCACCCCAGTCTACGATGATATTGAGTTGGATTTTGGAGCAATAAAAGGGGGCCTGCCAGAGCTCAAAGAGCGCTATCCGGAGATAGTCGCAAACATCATTCGCTTTGAAACCGATGCCGCCGAGCTGAGCACCGGGCGGTCAAGGGAAAAGCTGATCGCGCTGCGCGACAGCGAGCAGGAGTTGAACGCGCGACTGGAAAATATTGAGAGCATGGTCCAGCAGCGCGGCGAGATGTTGTCCGAAGACTACCGCGCAATAAATCACAACACTACCCAGGTCGTGGTGATCATGGGCTTCCTTGGTGTAGTGATCTTTGGCGCCGCGGTAACGGTGTTTTTCACCAAGCTGGCGGCGGATATCAAGAAACTCGAATCGCGGGCGGTAGCGATCGTCGGCGGCTATCGCGGAACTCCGCTTGACGTCACCCGTCACGACGAGTTGGGCGGTCTGATGGGGGCCACTAACCGAATGCAGTCGGAGTTGCTTCATGGGGAACGGCAAAGGGAAATTTCGGGGCAGCGGCGTTTTCACCAGGAGAAGATGGCCGCGGTCGGGTCGCTTGCGGCGACCGTTGCGCATGAAATCAGCAACCCGATCAATTCGATTTCCGGAATTGCGCAACACACGATGGATGCCATACGGTCCGGGCAGCGCTCGGACGACGAGACGCTCTGCGGCAACGCCGAGCTCACACTCAAGCAAACCGAACGCATTGCTTCGATCGTGCGCCAACTCGCCGACCTGAGCGCTCCCCGTTCACCGGACCCGGAACTGCTCCATATCAACGAACTGGTGCGAACCACCTGCAGTTTCATCCGCTACGACAAGCGCTTCCGCCACATCGATCTTGTGACGGACTCAGACCACGACCTTCCAGCTGTCCGCGCTGTCGCTGATCATTTGACGCAGGTACTGATGAACCTGCTGATCAACGCCGCGGACGCGATGGAAGGAGTGGCTGACCGCAAACCGACGATACGCGTGTCGACGCGCCAAGCCGACGGCGAAATCATATTGTCGGTATCGGACAACGGCAACGGCATCGACCCGGGAGTCCTAACCCATGCATTCGAACAATCCTTTACCACCAAACCCGCCGGGAAAGGTCGCGGCATCGGGCTGTATCTGTGCAAGACACTGATCGAGGAGATCGGGGGCCGCATCGAGTTGGAATCGACGCCAGACGCCGGCACCACCGCGCGGGTTCGGCTGCCTTGCAGCGTGCCCGGACGGGCCTTGGCCTGAGCAAACATGCCCTCTCTGCACGTTCTGGTCATTGACGATGAACCGGCGGCGCGGCAGGTTCTTGCCGCTGCGGTGGGTAAGGCCGGCTACTCGGTCGATGCGGCGGCGGACGTCGCTGAAGCGAAAGCAAAACTCTCGCGCGGCGATGTCGACGTGGCCCTGTGCGACATTCAGTTGCCGGATGGTCAGGGGATCGACCTGCTGAAGCACAGCCGGGCATCAGGGCTAGACACAGCCTTCGTCATGGTGACGGCGTTCGCGTCGGTGGAAACCGCAGTCGAAGCGCTCCGCGCCGGCGCTTTTGATTACATCATCAAACCCGTACGCCACGCGGAAGTTTTACACCGGCTGTCGCAGATCGAGGACATGAGCGGCTTGCGCCAGGAAAACAAGGCCCTCCGCAAGGCGGCAATAGAAAGCAAGCCGCTCTACCCGTTCACCTCAAGCGGCATGCGCAAAATGGAATGGCTGGTGGACAAGATTGCGCCCACCGACAGCACCGTGCTGATTACGGGAGAGAGCGGCACCGGCAAAAGCGTGGTTGCGCGCACCATCCACGAGCGAAGCGAACGGCGCGAAGGTCCGTTTCTCGCGGTCAATTGCGGCGCCATTCCCGACCAGCTTCTGGAAAGTGAGTTTTTCGGTCACACCAAGGGTGCGTTCACTAGCGCCGACCACGCGCGAAAGGGGCTTTTTCTGGAAGCCGACAGGGGCACGTTGTTTCTCGACGAGATCGGAGAATTACCCTTGCATATGCAGACCAAGCTGCTGCACGTGATCGAGGACAAGGAGGTGAGACCGATCGGAAGCGAGCAAGTGCGCCGCGTGGACGTCCGGATCATCGCTGCAACCAACCGCAATCTTTCGGAAGTGGTCAGCCAGGGCGGATTTCGCGACGATCTTTATTTCCGCTTGAGCATGTTCGAGATTTCGATCCCGCCGCTGCGCGAGCGGCCGGAAGATATTCGCGGGCTCATCCAGTTCTCCCTGCGTGCAAACCAACGCAATAAGGGAATGGCGCAGGCGATTGAACTCGACCCGGGCGCAGAGGAAATACTGCTCAGACACAGTTGGCCGGGCAACGTGCGGGAGCTCGAGAACGTGGTCTACCGCGCCTGTATTCTCGCCGAAGGCAAATATATCGGCATTGATGACCTCCCTCCGGACATGACCAAGGCAGTTTTGCCCCAGCGCCTCGCCGGCACGGGGCACGCGGCGGACGGCTCCCTGCGCTACCAATTGCGGAAGCTCGAAAACGATCTCATCCTGCACGCAATCAAGGAAGCTGGGGGCGACCGCAGGCTCGCCGCGAAGAGACTCGGCATCAGCCTGTCCAGCCTGTACAGCAAGCTCAACAGCAAAGATGGCGACGTCGCGGTCCCGGGCGCGCCGAACGGCCAAGGCGCGGATCGACACTAGACCCCCATCGCAATCAGTCATCAACTCAACGAACTTCATCGAGAAAACATTGGGATATCTTGGATACGTCGAAAACAACCAGGAGATGGTGATGGACAACTACGACAGAAGATCGTTCAGGCGCACTGTAGAGCTCTTGGTCGGGCCAGCTGCGGCGGGACTATTGGTCGCGCTGGCGGGCTGCGTCACCCCTCCACCGGCGGAGCCGACGCGTCTGGTCTGGCCCGCGCCGCCCTTGACCACGCGCATCGAGTTTGTCCGTTCAATCGTCAGCGACGACGACCTTGCCCGGGATACCACTTTCAACCAGCGGTTGTCCAATTTTCTCGGAACTGAAAGGCCGACTCCGAACCGTATCGCCGAACCCATGGGGCTCGCGGTTTCCGACGACGGCAACCGTGTTTACGTGTCGGACTACGCCCAGCACGCTGTGTTCGTGTTCGACTTCGCGCAGAAGTCCTTCGTCAAACTCGGCAGAGAGACACCCCTCGCCCAACCGGTGGGGATCGCCCTCGATGCCGACGAAAATCTTTACGTCGTCGAACAGGCGAAGAAGGGCATCAGGGTCATCGGCCGCAAAGGGGAGACTATCCGGTTCATCACCGATCCCTCCGTCGAGAGACCCAGCGGCGTCGCCATCGATCGCGAACGCGGGAAAATCTATCTCGCCGACACCGCGCATACCAAGTCCGCGACGCACAACGTCAAGATCTTTAATCTGGAAGGTAAGCTCGTCGGCACCGTGGGCCGTGGCAAGGGCTCCGGACCGGGTGAGTTTCTGTTTCCTACTTATGTAACGGTGGACGTACAGGGCAATCTCTACGTCACCGACACGCTGAATTCGCGGGTTCAGCTCTTCGATTCCGGCGGGAACTATATCAAGTACTTCGGCGAGCGAGGCAATAGCTGGGGAATGTTCGACAAACCGAAAGGCGTTGCGACCGACAGCTTCGGCAACGTGTATGTGGTGGATTCGGGGTGGAGCAATGTGCAGATCTTCAACCCGAAGGGACAGATACTGCTGTTCTTCGGCGGCCGCGGGCCGATCCCCGGAATGTTGAAGAATCCAACGGCCATCGCCATCGACAAGCAAAACCGTATCTACGTGGCCGACTATCTCAATCACCGCGTCGAGATGTACCGACTCGTGAACACGACCGCGACGGACAGCTTCCTCAGCCCCGCAGTCGAAACCAAAGCGAATACGAGCCCAGCGGAGAAAAACCCGGCCGCCCAAAAGTGACCGATCACGCCAAAAAATAGAAGTCCTCTGTCAATTTGGTGCAAGCGCGCGAAAGGCCTTCCCGCGAGACAGCATCCTTGGGGCCGGGAACGGCCTTTAATGCTATGTCCCCCCTGAACCTTTCAACACCACCAATCAGAAGCAAGTCTCGCCTGCTTGCGCTTCCGGTCCTGTTCTCGGTTCTGTCGAGTGCGCTGTTTCTGAGCGCCTGCGCCCCGCACAACCAGTGGCTTTCTGTCCTGTTCGAACTGCCGCCCCCCGGGCAGGAAAAACTTGCCGAACCGGTGGTTCGCCAGCCGCGCCGCCCGCCGTACACCCCCCCTGCGCCGCCACCGATTGTGGAAATGCAGGAAGAAACCCCTCGGACCGATTGGGCGGCGGTGCGGGACCAGCTTCCGAAGAATGCGGCCGGCGGCACCGACTGGGTGCGGGCGCTGAATGAGAAGCTCATCGAGCCGAAGCCTGGACTCGACGCCAAAACCGAGGACCAGCCGGTCTTCGACCTCGATGTGGAACTCATTCCCAAGCAGTTGCCGGATTTCAAGGCCATGTATCCCCACAAGGTCCACACGCAAGTCCTCGCCTGCGCCAACTGCCATCCGGCGATCTTCCAGATGCAACGGGGCGCCGATGCCATCACCATGGAAAAAATCTTTGCCGGGGAATTTTGCGGGCGCTGCCACGGCAAGGTGGCCTTTGAGATCGCGACCGGCTGCCCGCGCTGCCACCTCGCGATGCCGCGATGATGCGCGCCGCACTGTGTCTCGCCTTCGCTCTGCTGGCGGCCCTCCTGCCCCTTCGCCACGTCGGCGCCGAGGTAGGAGACATTGTCTTTCCCCGCAAGACGCCGGGCACGGAGGATATTTCGCCCGCAATTTTCCCTCACTCGATACACCGCATGCAATTCAAATGCCATGTGTGCCACGACGCTATTACCGTCATGAAGGCGGGAGCGAATCCGATCACCATGGAAGCGATTCAGGAAGGCAAGTTTTGCGGAGTCTGCCATGACGGAAAAACGGCCTTTCAGGCCACGTTCGAAACTTGCGCGCGTTGCCATCGTCAATGAGACGAGGGGCAATTCTGGGTGCGGGAACGATGATGGTTCTGTTGATGTTGCCTTCGGGCGAGAGCGGTGCCCAGACCCTTGCGGGCCTGCGCCTGGGCACTTGGAGCGGAGAGGTGGAACTGGGCTACGAAACGGAGCGCCAGCAAACAAACTCCGGAGCCGGCCCGGAGCTCGACCTCACGCACCGCCGCGAGCGCGAGCACCTAGGCATCCGCAATCAGGGTTTCTCCGTACTCGACCCGCGGCTCTTCACCGGCAACCTCGGACTGACCCTCGATCTGATTCAGGATCAGGATCGTTTCGATGGCACGGCGACTTCCCGTCACGGCAAACTCACGGGGTACTCGTTTGACTCCACTCTCCTGGCCGAGAAACCCTACAACGGCACGATCTTCGCCAGCCGCACCCAGAACTTCCTGACCCAGCCGTTCGGCGGCCGCACGCAGATCGATTACGAAAATCGCGGCGCCTCTTTGCGGCTGCGCGAAGACAGCTTCCTAAGGGACGATTGGGAGATCCCCTATTTCAGCTCCAACCTGCGCGCGTACCAAGAACGCATCCAAGAGTCGACGACCGGGCTCGGCCAGACGTTCCAGCGCGACGAGCTGCGCAACGTCCTGAGCTTCGACAGCCATAAGGGCTTTGAAACCGCAGATCTGGACTTGCGCTACGAATTCAACGATCTCAATAACCTCGCCTCCGCGCCGGGCAGCTTTCAGACCCAGGCGGCAAACCTCGCCTACAGTGCGGACTTAGGGCCGGCTCTGAACCGTCGCTGGGACTTGCGCCTTTCGTATTTCACCCGCACCGGCCTGAGCCCGACGACCTATTTCAACGAGGACGCACATCTGCGCATTGATCACTACAAGCACCTATTCACGGACTATCGTTATCTGCTCACGACCATCGACACGCAGTCGGGGACCACCACTACCCATAACGGAATCTTTCAAGTGCAGCATCGACTTTACAATAACCTCACCACGACCGCCTTGGCCTCCGCCCTGCGTCAAGAACTGCCGGCCGGCACGCGCAGCAGCGACGCAGGCCAGCTCGATTTCAACTATCAACGCGCGTTGCCGAACAACGGCCACGTATTCGCGAACGTTGGCGGGCGGTATCAACTCGATGAGAATAAGCTTCAGGTCTCGCAGATCAGCGTCGTCGACGAGGCGCACGCCGCACCCTCGCCACTCGGCGGCGGGGCCGGATTCCTGCTCAACCAACCCTTCGTCATCGTTTCCACCATCGTAGTGGTGGACACGCGGGGCGGCGCCCGGCTCCCGACCGCGCCCGGCATCGACTACGATATCGTTGCGGAAGGCGATCTCATCCGTATCGTTCCGCTGCTGGGCAGCCTGGTGATCCAGCCGGGCGATCCGCTGGTCGTCAGTTACACCTACGAAGTCGACCCCAGCCTTACGTACACCACCGCCTCCGAGTGGCTGAACGCCGGGGTGGATTTCAGATGGATCGCCTTGTCTTTCGGGCACGAGCAGTCCGACCAGACGCAGCGCGCGGGCCGCGACAGTCGGTTCCTTGAGGACCGGCGCAAAGACACGGGGCAGCTCGTATTACGGGGAGCCTGGGAGGAGCTGCAAGGGCAGGCGAGCGCAGCCTTTACCCGCTACGATGCGACGCGCCTGGCGTATACTCAGCGGCGATACAGTCAAATTGTGTCCTATAGGCCCGACTCCAATCTCGTCTTGGGGTTAAATGCGGAAGAGTCTTACACAAACTTTACGCTGCCGGTGCGTCAAAGCGATGCGTACTCGCAGCGGCTGACGCTGGATTGGTTTGCTCCAGGCGGCTGGCTGACGACGGCTCTTGTCGGCCGGCGCGTATACAAGGACAGCCTGCTGCCGACGGAAACAGTCAACGAGAAGAGCCTCCGGGCTCGCCTGATTGACGGCAAGTTGGAGATCGTGTCGGTCCTCGCGCTGAACGATCGGATGCGCGGCAGTTTCCAGACGACGGAGCGGCGTTTGGATCTGAAAATGATACGGCGATTTTGAGGCGGACGATGCACAAATTCCCGGTGTCGACGATTGCCCTTGGCCTGCTGCTCCTCACGAGCGCTTGCGGGGCGCCTGCTCCGGCAAAAGACTCGCCGGAAGTGCCTGCCGCGTTGTTGGCATGGCCGCGGCCGCCGGCCGAAGCGCGTATCCGCTATGTGCGCAGCGTGGCCGGGCCCAACGAATGGGGAATTGTGAAATCCATTCTTCGGCGCATGAGGGATGCGCTGGTCGGCAGGGGCGAGGAGCATTTCATCCGTCCCACGGGCGTGGCCGAGCGCGACGGGGTGCTCTATGTCGCCGACCCGGGTGCCGCGGCGCTTTGGATTCTGGACCGCGTGCAAAACGAATTGACCAAGGTGGGCGAGGTTCGCCAGGAAGCCCTGGGCTCGCCGGTATCCGTCGCGGTGCGCCCCGACGGCGCCGTCTTTCTCGCCGACACTCTGCTCAAGAAAGTTTTTCTCCTCGACCGCGCGGGCAAGCTCATCGGCATCGCCGCCGAGGAAGGTCTGGCGCGGCCGGCCGGGCTGGCCTACGACGCGGCGACGCAGCGGCTTTACGTCCTCGACTCGGCCAATCATCGCATCGCCGTTTACGGTCCGGGCGGCGCTCTGCTCCGCACCTGGGGCCAGCGAGGAATCCAGGACGGAGAGTTCAACCACCCGACCCACCTGGCTCTGGACCGAACCGGCGCGCTGCTCGTGACCGATGCGCTCAACTTCCGCGTGCAGGCCTTCGACCGGGAAGGTCGGTTTCTCTGGAAGCTCGGCCGCCTCGGCGACGGCTCGGGCGATTTCGCCGCGCCCAAGGGGTTGGCGGCCGACAGCGAAGGGCACGTCTACGTCGTCGATGCCCTGTTCGATGCGGTACAGATCTTCGAACGCAACGGGACCTTGCTGCTGGCGTTCGGCGAACGGGGGACGCGGGCAGGTCAGTTCTGGCTCCCCGGAGGCCTTTTCATTACCCCGCAGAACCAGATCTATGTCGCCGATGCTTACAACCAGCGCATACAGGTGTTTGTCTTCGATCCTGACAGCGGCAAGGAAGCCGACAAATGACACCCACATCGATGAACAGTCCACGCGCGCATCAGACGGTTTGGTCCTCGATCTCAACGGGCGGGCGGTGCCTTGGCGTACTCACGGCGTTGTTACCGATGTTCGCCGGTTCTCTGGCGTTGCCGACGCCGGCGCGGGCTCAGACCCAGATCGCGCGCACCGTCCACAATCTCACGCCTACCGGCCCGGGCACGGTGAAGGCGACCCAGCCGAGCGGCTTGTGCGTCTTCTGCCATACGCCGCATAACGCCAATCCGACGCGCGCGCTGTGGAACCGGGAGTTCTCGGGCGTCACCTACCAGCTTTACGGGAGCAGCACGCTGAAAGCGCTGCTCAATCAGCCCACCGGCGCCTCGCGCCTGTGCCTGTCCTGCCACGACGGCATTCTCGCGCTGGGAAACCTGCGCCTGCCTCCGCCCGGGGGCCAGATCACGCTCGGGCCGCTCACCGGCAAGGCCGCGCTCGGCACCGATCTTTCGGACGATCACCCGATCTCTTTCGCCTATGACAGCGCGCTCGCGCTCGCCCGCGGCGGGCTCGCCGATCCGCTCACCCTGCCATCGACCATCCGTCTGGAAGACGGCCAGCTCCAGTGCACCAGTTGTCACAATCCTCATGAGGACCGACTACCGAAATTCCTGCGCATGGACAACCGTTCCGGGGCGCTATGCACCGCCTGCCATCGCCCCGCCCACTGGGACGGCTCGACCCATGCCACCTCGAGCGCCACCTGGAAAGGCACGGGAACGAATCCGTGGCCGCCGGGCGCCTACTTGACCGTCGCGGAAAACGCCTGCTTGAGCTGCCACCGTCCGCACGCCGCCGGCCATCCGCAACGGCTGCTCACCCAGAGCGTGGAACCGACGGTGTGCACCGTCTGCCACAGCGGCGCGGTCGCCTCGAAGAACATCGAGGCGGAGTTCCAGACGAAGCCGTACTACCATCCGATCCAGAGCACTCAGTGGACCCACGAGCCCAAGGAAAATCCCCTGACCATGCCGCGGCACGTGGCCTGCATGGATTGCCACAATCAACACGCCGTGACCTCCACGCCGGGCGTGCCGCCGGCCGTATCCGGACGCTTGCGGGGCGTGCAGGGCGTCACGCTCAGCGGTTCGCCGATCCCCGAGGCGAGTTTTGTGTACGAGGTCTGTTTCAAATGCCATGGAACGCGGGAGCCGACCACGCCCGGCATCGTGCGCCAGGACAGCACGCGCAACATCCGGCTAAAGATCGACCCGGCGAACCCGTCCTACCATCCGATCGCGGCCACGGGACGCAACACCACGATGGGCGGTTTCGAGCCCGGATACAACACTTCCACGATTGTCGACTGCGTGAGTTGCCACAACAACGACGACTGGACACCGACGGGAACGAGCCCGCGCGGACCGCACGGCTCGCGCAACGAGCCGATCCTCGAGCGGCAGTACCAGACAAACGACCCCACGAACGAATCGATCACCACCTATGCGATGTGCTACAAGTGCCACAATCGCAATTACCAGATCACCGATCGGGCCAACACTTTCAAGCACGAGAAGCACGTTACCGGTGAGAACGCGCCCTGCGCGGCGTGTCACGACGCCCACGGCTCGCGCCAGAACGCGCATCTGATCAACTTCATGCTGCGCGATCGCACCAACAGAACCGTGGTCAGCCCCAACTCGCGGGGCCGCCTGGAATACGTTACGACGGCCCCGGGGCGGGGCAGCTGCTACCTGAGGTGCCACGGGAAGGATCACAACCCGGAGTCTTACCCGTAACGCACATGCGTGCGACGCCGCGGACTCCCGTCCGCGTTCGTGCGGCGACAGCCGATGGCCCAGCGGCCATACCACGCAAAAAATAAGGCCGCGCTTCGCAGGCGCGGCCGTCTGGAAATAAACGGGGGGCTGACGGCTCGTCAGCCCCCCGCGACTGCTTTTCCTACTCGCCTACTTGATATGGCACTTCAGGCAAATGTAGGCCGTGGTGTTGCCCCCAACCGTGCCGCGCAGGAACAGATCGTCCACCGAAGCCTTGTTATGCGGATCGTGGCAGGACGAGCACTCGATGCCGGTCTTCGTCGCTACCGCCCCGGCGGAGATGGTTCCCGCGTTATCGTTGAACAGGCGGATCGCGGGCTGCGGGTTCGCTACAAATTCCGTCAACGTGGCGTTGCTGCCGGTGGTCACGCCGTTATAGGTGTTCGGCGCACCCGAGAAAGGATACGGCATGGCTACGGGGTGGTTGCCTTTCATGGCGCCGCCGAACCCGACGTTGAAGACATCTCCCGCGCCGTGGGTCTTTGAGTCAAGGCCGGCATTACCCGTACGCGGGGCTTCGCCGAACCAAGCGATATCGCCGATGGCCACGCTGCCGTCATGGCAACTCAGGCACTTCGCCGTAGGCCCTCCGTACGTATTGCCCACGAAGCTCGGGAAAGTGGTACCGGCCGTAGTCGCAGGTACGTCCCACGAAAAGGTGTTTTGGGAAAGCGTGTGGTTCCACAGCAGGAGTGTCGATATCGCCTTATGCGGCGTATGGCAGAAGGTGCACGAGCCGGTGGTAAACCCCCCCGAGGCGGCCTTCCCCGAGAAATCGTGCGCTGTTAAGGCAATCCCGCCACCGGGCGCCGCCCATCCCGCAGCGGGCGCCAGCGCCAATATTGCGAACGTCAGGATTCTTGCGTTGGTCTTCATGGGCTGTTTTCCCTTCCCAAAAAATAAATTTCAAAGATCCTTTCTAATTACCTGCTTCCAACTCTATGCGCAACGCTTCGACCGTTCTTGACGTGGATCAACCAAGCGACGCATACAAGTTTTCATTGGGTCAAGCCGCAACTAGCGTGCCGATTGCAATTGCGAAACTGCTGGGGCGGAAGCTCCGTTCGATAACAGACTGTGTAAATTGGGTTTTTGTTTCCGCGATGAATAGAAAATCCGCGCGGGACTAAGAAGGATTCTCATTTCCCTCGCATTTTTCCTGCGCGGCTTTCCAAATAATTGGAAGAAAGCGATGAAATTTCCGAAAACTTGGAACACTCTTGGATTAGAAATTCAAAGTAATGCGCAGCGTCGAAAAGAAAGTGCTAGGCGCTTGATTCAAGGATGCGGCTGAGCAAAGAAAAAGCGAGAAGGATGCAGTCCGTCGCGATGGCGAATGCGGTTCGCGACGGCCGGAAGGCTCTTATCGCAAGATGCCGATGCCGCCCAACCCGCAGGGAAAGATCAGCGACGCCGACCTCGGACAAGCACCACGCGAATCATCGCCCCCGCGGTTGCCGACCTAGCGGCGTGGAAAGCTCTGGCGGATGAACAGGATCACGCGCCGGATGTCCTCCTTGTTCAAGACGCCGTCCCACGGCGCCATGGCCGTTCCCGCGACGCCATGCGTGATCGCCTGAGCGAGTTGGTTGTCGCCGATCGAAGCCATCTCCCGGGTTCGGGTGAAGTCACGCGGTGCGGGTACGAGATGCTGGCCGAGCGAGGTACGGCCGTCGCCCTGCTCGCCATGGCACGCGATGCAGTGCTGCCGGTAGATCTGTTCCCCCACGCGAGTATCCAACTGGGCAGGCGTCATCCCCGCGGGCAGCGGGCGCACCAGCGTACGCAGATAGCGCATCACGTCGATGATTTCCGCCGGGGCCAGCAGTTCTCCGCGGCCGCCCATCGCGGTCCCCGGCCGGCCCCGATAGATCGCCATGTACATCCGGCCATCGTCGAGCCGCGCCATCACGACGGGATCGGCAAAACTCCGAGGCGGAGGATTGAGAACCTTTGCAACCTCGGTGTCGGCTCGCCCGTCCACGCCGTGGCAATACGCACACTCTTTCTGGTAAATCCGACGACCCACCTCGATGCTGAGCCGCTCGGAGGAGAGCGGTGCCGCTTTCGCTGTCGACGAGAAGCTGCGAACATAGTCGATCACGTCGCCGACCTCGCTCTCGCTCAGGACCTCCTTCCACGCCGCCATCGCCGTCCCGGGCCTTCCGTCCTTGATGGCGCGGTAAATCCGATCGACGGTCAGGCGCGCCATTTCGATCGGATCGGCGAAGTTGCGCGGGCGCGGCGTCAACAGCCGGCCCACGGGCGTGTCCGCCTGACCGTCATTCCCGTGGCAAACAGCGCAATTGCGCTCGAAGAGCGCCTTTCCCCGCTCGTGTGCCGAAAGGGGGGAAGGTTGGGCGGCCAGCGGCGTCGCCCAGATGAGGCTCACTCCCAGCATGAGCGTCACGAGCCGGCACCGTCCCGTCCTCGGCATTGGGTGGCTCCTCATGGTCTCGTCTCCTAGCGTTCCCGTCCTGAAAGTCTATGTTAACCGGCCGACGACTTCGTCGTCTCGGGGCAGACTGCTTATTCGAAGGTAAAGTATGACGAATGGGCCACGATGTAAAGACCATGCTAATGGACCCTGACCGAGGTACATGTGGATTACCTCACCAGCACCTACGGACCGGTCGTCATCACGGCGGACGGCGGAGTTCTTGTTGATCGAGTTACTCGCCAAAGAGATCCATGCGCCAGCTGTCATAATGTAGGCATGCGCAAACCCCTGTTCCTACTCAAAAGCAGCAGGCCCGCACAGACGGTCGCAGCCTAAGATGGCGCCAAAGGGGCGTCTCGCCGAGAACGTCATGCATTTCGCGCGCGTGCTGCGCGCGGCGGGCCTGCCGATCGGCCCGGACCGCATGCTCGACGCGGTGCGCGCGCTCGAAGTCGCCGGGGTCGACCGGCGCGACGACTTCTACTGGACGCTCGCCAGCGTCTTTCTCGCTCGGCGCGAGCAGTTCGAGATCTACGACCAAGCCTTCCATATCTTCTGGCGCGACCCGCAGCTCCTCGAGCGCGTGATGGCGATGTTTTTGCCGCAGGTCTATGGCCGGCAGGCTCGCGAGGAGCCGCGCCCCGCCTCCAGTCGCGTCGCCGAAGCGCTGCGCCACAGACAGAAAAATCCGAAGGAGGAGCCCCCCGAGCCGCCGCAAGAGACTCAGCTTGATGCGGCCCTCAGTTTTTCCTCGCGCGAGGTGCTGCAGCATGCCGACTTCGAGACGATGACGAGCGAAGAGCTCGCGCAGGCAAAGAAGCTGATCGCGAACCTGAGGCTGCCGATTCCGGAAATCCGCACGCGACGCTTCCAGCCCGATGCCCGCGGCGCTCGCGTGGACCTGCGCGCCAGCCTGCGCGCGAGCCTGAGACACGGCGCCACGATCATCCCACTCAAGCGCCGCTCGCCCGAGCGGCGCCATCCGCCGCTCGTGATCCTGTGCGACGTGTCGGGCTCGATGAACCGTTACTCGCGCATGTTCCTGCACTTTCTCCACGCGATCACCAACGACCGCGACCGGGTGACGAGCTTCGTCTTCGGAACGCGCCTCACCAACATCAGCCGCTATCTGCGGCACCGCGACGTGGACGTGGCGATGAGCGGGGTGTCGGAGGCGATCGCCGACTGGTCGGGCGGCACGCGTATCGGGCAATGCCTCACCGAATTCAACCTGCGCTGGTCGCGCAGAGTTCTCGGGCAGAATGCCGTCGTGCTGATGATCTCAGATGGATTGGACGGCGACATCGGCGAAGGGCTCGCCCGGCAGATGGAGCGCCTGCACAAGTCTTGCAGGAAGCTCATCTGGCTGAATCCGCTCCTGCGCTACCCGGGGTTCGAGGCGCGGCCGGCCGGTGTGCGGGCGATGCTGCCGCACGTGGACGAGTTTCTGCCGGTACACAACGTCGCGAGCCTCATCGACCTCGCCCGCGCTCTGGAAGGCTCGCACGAGTACCGCCGCGCCGCCTAGCGCCCGGGGAAAATTAGGTCAGAGTTTCGACGTCGAACGCCACCGCTTCTGTCGGATCGGCGCTGTAAGAATGTCCGAAGCTGATCGTTCCGCGTCCATGCAGCACGACCTCCTCGCGCTTTACGACCATTTCAGGCCCGCCTTGAAGGGCAACGAAAGTGCCGTTGGAGCTGACATCGACCAGAACGAATTTGTCGCGGCGGCGCTCAATCCGCGCGTGCTCGCGAGACGCCTTGCGGTCTGCTACTACGATGTCGCTGCCGTTGTCTCGGCCAAGCTTTATCAACTCGCGATCGGGGCCAAGGGTTGTCTCCTTCCCGCCGTACTTCAAGCGCATTTGGATCTTGGGCTGTTTTGGCGGGCTGGGCGATCGGCCGGCCATGTACGTCAGTTCCTCGCTTTGCTGCCACAGGACCTCATAGACATCGACTTCCTGCTGCCGTCCTTTGACGGGGAGTTTGTCGAGGACTCGGGTAAGAGCCTTTCTCGCCGCACTCAAGGGTGCCACGCACTCTCCGGCGGCAATAATCTGAGCAGGCTTGGCCAGCTTCACCATTCGAGAGGCAACGTTGACGCAATCGCCGAACACGTCCTGTCCTTCCTCCAGCACGGGCCCGAATTGCACCCCGATGCGGATCTGGAGGCGCTGGCCGGAGACGGGCTCCTGCATCTCGACCCGCGACTGCATCTCCGCCGCGGCCTCGGTTGCCGCCGAGGCGGTCGAAAACACACACATGACCTCGTCGCCGATAGTCTTGACTACCCGTCCCCCGCAGCCGAGGGCAGCTTCGCGCATGATATTGATACAGAGTCCGACGCACTCGAGCGCTCGCGCATTGCCGAGCTTCTCGTACAGGCGCGTGCTTCCGCTGACGTCGGCAAACAAGACGGCTAGCTCTACGGGCTTCTTTTCCATCGGACGGTTCGAATACCTCTAAGGCCGCAAAGTATAAGCCAAAAGGTTACTAAGAATGCTCCGTATCACGGGAATTCCGGCGCTGCCGTCGAAATCAGCAGCTGCCGTTTCCGCGTCTTGCCCCAGTGTGAATATGCCACAACAACGCGGTGGAACGCTTCACAGCTCTCGTCCCTGCCCAAGAACTAAGCTGTTGACCGTGCAAATCAAGGTTTGCATGGCCCCGGACAAACCGGGAACGTAACGGGACAAGGAGCGGAAGCCATGATGAACATGAACACCAACTCCAGCATGGACCAGCACATCGACAACATCCGCGTAAGCGAAAGCGACCGGCAGATCGCCAAAGAACACATGCGCGACGCGGACTTCGTCGCCGACCTCATCTGCCGCGCCACGGGGAACCTCCGGTCCACCGAGGGCCTCTTGGGCAGACTGTTCGCGCTTCGCACCAGGTAAGGGCGCAGAACGCGGGCGGCGGCGATCAAGCGATTGGGTATCGGCGATGGTGCCGCCGCCGGCGAGATCGCGAACGATCTCTCCGCTCAGGTCAGAGCTTCAACGTCGAATGCCGCCACTTCGGTCGGATCGGCGCTGTAGGGATGCCCGAAGCTGATCGATCCGCGGCCGTGCAGCAGGATCTCCTCGCGTTTCACGGCCATTTCAGGCTCGCCGTGAAACGTGACGAACGTGCCGTTGGAGCTGACATCGATCAGAACGAATTTGTCGCGCCGGCGTTCAATCCGCGCGTGCTCGCGAGACGCCTTACGGTCGGCTATCACGACGTCGCTCGAGCTCTCCCGGCCTAGCTTTATCTGCTCGCGGCTCGGCCCCGCGACGACTTCCTTGCCGTTGTGTCTCAGGCGCAGCTGCACCTGAGCCTGCTTTGGCGGGCCAAGCGCCCGGCTCGCCATGTACGTCAATTCCTCGCTCTGCCGCCACAACACCTCGTAGACATCGACTTCCTGCCGCCGCCCCTTGACCAGAAGCCTGTCCAGAGCACGGGTCTGCGCCTTCATAGGCTCGCTCAGTGCTTGCACGCACTCCCCGCCAGCGATGATCTGGGAAGGCTGGGCCAGCTTCACCATTCGAGCCGCTACGTTGACGCAATCGCCGAAAATGTCCTGCCCTTTCTCCAGCACGGAACCGAATTGCAGCCCGACGTGGATCTGAAGGCGCTGCCCGGAGACCGATTCCTGCATCTCGACCCGTGACTGCATATCGACGGCGGCCTGGGCCGCCGCCGAGGCGGTCGGAAACACGCACAAAACCTCATCGCCGATCGTCTGGACCACCCGTCCCGCGCAGCCGAGAACCGATTCGCGCATGATATTGAGCAAGAGCGCGACGCACTCGGCCGCTCGCGCATTGCCGAGCTTCTCGTAGAGATGCGTGCTCCCGGAGATATCGGCAAACAAAACCGCCAGATTCACGGGCTCCTTTTCCATCGCACAATTCTCTCCTGATCGCCGAAAAGTATAAGCCAAAAGACTCCGAAAAATGGTCTGCTGTTCCGGCTCGAATCGCACTTGAGCGTTCGTCGCCATCTGCTCTAGAATGACCTCTAGAAGCGGGTCGGGAGCCGACATCGGGGGAGGCCATGCGCGGGAGCTGCCGGGAGGTGGTCGGAAGTTGTTTCCAGGTCGCCGCAATCCTTTTCTGCGCCGGCGCATCCGCCCAAACAGCGGGCACACTGACACTGGTTGAAGGGCGTTTTGCGCTGGTTCGGGGTGCAACGCTCTACACCGCCACCCAGGGCGTGCGGCTGGAGTCCGGTGACATTTTGGCGATCGACCCCAAAGGGCAGGCGCAAGTGGAATTCCAGGATGGCGCCATTCTCAATCTCAGCCAGGGAGCGCGCGCCATGCTGACGGGCGTGGCGCCCGGAGCGCGTGGCCAGGCGGAGGTCGCGGTGCTGTCCGGCTGGGCGAAGTTCACCCACAAAAAATCCGGGAAAGGCGGGCCTTACCGTTACCTCACGCCGCTCGCCGAGATCGCCTCAGGGGAAGCGACCGCGGTCCTGAACGCGGGCGACGACTTCACCGCCCTATACATCGAGTCCGGCACCATGAGATTCTCTGAAATCGGCAGGAAGGGCGCGCAGCGAACCGCCCGCGACGCGAAGGGCGGCGAGTTCATCGTGCGCAGGGGCGAGCAGCCGGCCACCTTCGCCTCGCGCCCCTCGGCGGATTTCCTGAAGAACATGCCGCGGCATTTCCAGGATAACCTTCCCATCTTGATCGAGCGGGTCAAGAACAAGCGAGCCGAGCCCAAGCGCGAGCACGAAGTGACCTACACCGAGGTCGAAGTTTGGCTGAAAGCGAGTTCCTCGATCAGAAGAACTTTCGTCAAGCGGTTCGAGATTCGATCCAAAGATCCTGAATTCCGTCGCAAACTGGTCGAGAATCTCCGGGAGCACCCCGAATGGGACCGGGTGCTGTTTCCCGAGAAGTATGAAACGAAGGACTCGAACGGCCCGAAGAGC
>Ga0137451_1000117_pt1 | contig 23963 bp, 15 predicted proteins | sample EasRivERMGT500_2_FD_102336 | JGI IMG/M metagenome (GOLD analysis project Ga0137451, IMG submission 102336) | Soil microbial communities from meander-bound floodplain in the East River, Colorado, USA - East River MetaG ERMGT500_2 | ecosystem: Environmental > Terrestrial > Soil > Floodplain ... | reverse complement strand
TTCGTGTTGTCGGGGCAAGGGTTCGCAGTTAAAATTGCCGTGACGTGGGGTTGTAGCTCAGCTGGGAGAGCGTCGCGTTCGCAATGCGAAGGTCGGGAGTTCGATCCTCCTCAACTCCACCAGCATCCCTAGAAGGCCCGGTTTCACCGGGCCTTCTGCATTATTGCGCAGGCTTTGGCGATTTCACGTATTGTTTTGCCCGAGCCCCCGCCTCATTGACGCATGGCCACGCCGCTCAAGCTCCTGATCCTCGAGGACAACGCACTCGATGCGGAACTCGAAGTACGACAGCTTCAGGCCGCCGGTTACGAATGCGACTGGCTGCGGGTGCAAACCCAGGAGGAGTTCGAGGCCTGTATGGATCGGCCCGATTTTGAGCTGATCCTCGCCGACTACAACCTTCCGAGCTTCGACGGCCTGAGCGCGCTTGGCCTGGTAAGGGAACGCGGCCTGGAAGTCCCCTTCATCCTGATCTCCGGCACGCTCGGGGAGGAACGCGCCATCGAGAGCCTCAAGGCGGGCGCAACCGATTACGTGATGAAGGACAGGCTGGAGCGCCTCGCTCCGGTGGTGGCCCGCGCCTTGAACGATAGCCTCGAGCGGGCAAAGAGCTGGGCGGCGCAACAGTTGCTGCGCGATGCCCATGGCAGGTTGCGGACGCTTTCGGCGCGCCTGCTCCAGGTCGAGGAAACCGAGCGGCGCCGCATCGCGCGCGAGCTGCACGACGGCGTCGGGCAGCTGCTTACCGCGGTGAAATTGCGGCTCGCGGGCCTCAATCCTTCCTCGGCAAATTACGCTTCGCTCAGAGGCGAATGCGTGGGTGCGATCGACGAGGCGCTCGAGCAAGTGCGCCGCATGTCGCGCGACTTGCGACCCTCGCAGCTCGATGACCTTGGTTTGGCCTCCGCGCTGCGTTCGCACCTCGACCGGCAGGCAGGCAGCGCCGGATTCAAGCCGAATTTTACCCAGGAGCGGGTGCTCCCGCGTCTCGCCCCGGAGATCGAGACCACCTGTTTTCGCATCGCCCAGGAGGCGCTGACCAACGTCGCGCGCCACGCGCAGGCGAGCGAAGTTTGGGTTACGCTCGGCGGCACGGAGGCGGAATTGCGTCTGGAGGTGCGCGACAACGGGCGGGGTTTCGATGTCGCCGCGGCGCGGGCTGCGGCAACGGCCGGCCGGAGCATGGGACTGCTCAGCATGGAAGAGCGCGCCACTCTCGCCGGCGGGAGACTGGCCCTGGACTCCGCGCCCGGGCGGGAAACCCGATTGAGTCTCGCACTCCCTCTCACCCCCACCAACACGGGGCCGAAATGATCCCGGTGCGCGTCCTGCTCGCAGACGATCATGCGCTCGTGCGGGCCGGAATACGCGCGCTGCTGCAAGGTCTGGAAGGCGTCACCGTTGTGGCCGAGACAGGCAACGGCGCAGAGGTGCTGGAGCTCGCGCGCACGCATCGCCCCGACGTCGTGCTGCTCGACATTTCGATGCCCGGATTGAGCGGCCTGGATGTGAGCGAGCAGCTCGAACGGGAGCTGCCGGAGGTGCGCGTGGTGGTGCTGTCCATGCACGCCAACGAGGAATACGTGCTGCAGGCGTTGCGCGCGGGCGCCGTGGGCTACATGCTCAAGGATTCGGCGACCGCGGAACTCGAGCTTGCCTTGAAAGCCGTGATGCAAGGCGAGACCTACCTCAGTCCGCCGATCTCGAAGCAGGTCGTCGAAGGCTACGTCCAGCGCGTCGGGGCCGAGCAGCCCGCGTCGGAAAAGCTTACGCCGCGGCAACGCGAGGTCCTTCAGCTCATCGCCGAGGGTCACAGCACCAAGGAAATCGCCTATCGGCTCGAGCTTTCCGTCAAGACCGTAGAAACTCATCGCGCCCAGTTGATGGAACGGCTGCAGATCCGCGATATCGCCGGGCTGGTCAAGTACGCGATCCGCAGCGGCCTCGCGAGCTCTGCGAAATAATTGCTCGTGAAATCATAAATATTCCTCAATCCCCAGGCCTTTCCTAAGGTATTTCGTGGGGATATTCAGGCCTTGCCCGATAGGCCCGCCTGAGCCCTTCCTCTAAGCTCTGTTGCATCAAATCAGGCGGAGGTCTTTGCCCCCGCCCGGGAGTCCACGTTGAAACGCATCAAGGTCATGGTTGTCGACGATAACCCGCAGTTCGCAAGCGCCGCGGCGCAGTTTCTCGCCGGCAACGGCGGTTTCGAGGTGCTGGCGAACGCGCACTCCGGCAGCGAGGCGCTCGTGCGCGTGGATGATGAGCAGCCGGACCTCATGTTTATCGATATCAGCATGCCGGGGCTGAACGGATTGGCCGTGGCTTCCCTGATCAAGGCGAGAGAGGATCCACCCAAAATCGTGATGATGACGCTCGAAGACAGCGAAGGGTATCGCCACGGTGCACTCGCCGCAGGTGCGGATGCGTTTCTGGCCAAAAACGATTTCGCGCGCGACCTGCGCGACGTGGTCCATACGATGTTCGGCCCCTGCGCTGCGCGAACGTCATGAGGGAAGCCGCACACGTGGCCCGGTCGGTCGACATCAAGCATAAGGCCGGGACCCAAGGGCTTCTGGCGAGCGAGAGCGCCGTCCTTGAGATGGTCGCGCGTGGCCGGCCTCTGCCGGAGGTCCTGGCGGCGCTCGTCCGTGCAATCGAGGCGCAGGCCGATGGCCTATTCTGCTCCGTGCTCGTGCTCGACGAGGACGGCAAACACCTGCGGCACGGGGCGGCACCCAGCCTGCCCGAGAGTTTCCACCAAGCCATCGACGGAATCGACATCGGCCCGCGCACGACTCCTTGTGGCGCGGCGGCTCACTCGGGTGAGCGGGTGATCGCTTCCGACCTGATAACCGATCCCCTGTGGGCGCATAACAAAGCCCTCGCGCTCCAGTACGGCTTGCGCGCATGCTGGTCTGTCCCGATTAAATCCAGCGCCGGGAAAGTGCTCGGGACATTCGCCATGTACGACACCGAGCCGCGCACGCCCTCCGCGTCGGATTTTGAACTGATTGAGCGGGCACAGCATCTCGCGGCAATCGCGCTCGAACGCAACCGGGTGGAAGCGGAGCTGATCCGGTCCGAAAAGCGGCTGCGCGTGATGGCGCGCGCGCGCGCGATGACCACCGAGTGCAACCGCGCGCTGGTGCGCACCGCCGAGGAAAACCGGTTGCTGCAGGAAATGTGCCGCATCGGCGTCGAGTCCGGCGGATACCGCGTGGCTTGGATCGGCTTGGCGCGACACGACGCCCAGAAAACAATTCAGCCGGTGGCGAGAGCAGGCGATCACGAGGGCTACTTCGAGTCGGTGAGGATTTCCTGGGCCGACGACGAGCACGGGAGCGGGCCGGCGGGCATGGCGGTTCGCACCGGGAAGCCGCAGGTGGCGCGCCACACTGCGAGCGATCCGGGCTTCAAGGCCTGGCGCAACGAGGCGCTCGCCCGCGGCTACTTGGCGGTCGTGGCGCTGCCGCTCGTGTACGAAGGCGAGACCTTCGGTGTCTTTGGCCTGTTCGCCGGAGAATCCGACGCTTTTGGCCTGGATGAGATTGCGCTGCTCGAGGAGCTCGCGAACGACATCGCCTACGGCGTCTACAACCTTAGGAAGCGCGAGGCGCATCGGCAGGCCGAGGTGGAAGTCGAGCAAAGCGAGCAGCGCTTTCGCAGCCTGACCGATCTCTCGTCGGACATGTACTGGGAACAGGACGACCAGTACCGGTTCACCTCCTCGTCCGGAAGCGGCCCGGAGTGGATCATCAAGGGACGTCGCAAAGCGATCGGCAAAAAGCGCTGGGAATACCGCTACGCGAACATGAGCGCAGACGACTGGGCCGCGCACATTGCCGTACTGGATGCGAGGAAGCCGTTCCACGATCTTGAATTGTGCAGGCTGGACGAATCCGGAAGAAAAATCTGGGTCAGCGTGAGCGGCGAACCGGTGTTCGATGCTTCGGGCGTCTTCAAGGGTTACCGAGGCGTCGGAAAGGACATCACCTTGCGTAAGCGCGCCGAGCAGTTGCAAGCGCTGGAACACGCTGTCGCCCGCTCTATCGCCAATGTTGACAGTGTGACCGATGCGGTACAGGCAGCGATACGGGCTATCTGCGAGACCGAAAGCTGGGAGTGCGGCCGCTACTTCCGCTGCGACGAAGCAGCAGGGACGCTCCGCTTTAGCCATGCCTGGGGCATTGCGGACGCTGCGGTCCAGCATTTCATCGCAAGGTCGCGCGAACTTTGCTACTTACCCGGCGACGGACTGGCGGGCAAGGTGTGGCAGTCGGGAGAGCCTATCTGGGCGGCCGACCTTACCGGGGATACCCGCCTCGCCAAGACCGCGCTCGCCAAGGATATGGGCATGCGCGGCGCATTCGTCTTTCCGGTCATTTCAGAGGGAAAGACGCTCGGCGTGCTTGCGTTCAACAGCCGGGAGATCCGTGAACCCGAGGAGCGCCTGCTGCAGACGATACGCGTCATAGGCACTCAGGTCGGGCAATTCCTCCAGCGCAAGCGCGGCGAGGAGGAGCTGCGCCGGTTCCGCGCGGCCATGGACGTGTCCGCGGACCTGATTCTGCTCGTCGACCCGGTCAAGTTGCGCTACCTGGACGTGAACGACGCGGCGTGCCGCGCCCTCGGGTACACGCGCGATGAGTTCCTCGGAATGGGACCACAGGACATTTTCTCTATATCGCGTGAGGACCTCGCCGAACTCTATAAAGGTCTAATCGAAGGCGATCGCTCCGACGAAAAAGTGGAAGGCTGGTACCGCCGCAAGGACGGCTCCAGACTGCCGGTCGAGTCGTTCCGGCGCGCCGTGCGGTCCCCGGAAGGGAACATCGTCGTCGCCGTTGCGCGCGACATTACCGAACGCCGCCGGCGCGACGAAGACCTGCGCAGGTTCCGTGCCGCAATGGACGTGTCGGCGGAAATGATCTGGCTCATCGATCCGGTGGCCATGCGCATCACCGACGTCAACGAGACGGCATGCCGGAAGCTGAATTACTGCCGCGAGGAGCTTCTCGCCAAGGGCCCGCAGGACATTATCGATGTTCCGCGCGAAGAGCTGGCCAGGGTCTACAACCGACTGATTACCGGCGACGAGCTTGAGACGACCGGCGAAAGCTGGTACTCCCGCAAGGACGGATCTCGATTCCAGGTGGAGGTGTTCCGCCGCGCCGTGCGCTCCGAAGAAGGCCATGTGATCGTCGCGGTGGGGCGCGATGTCACCGAGCAGCGCGCCGCCCAGGAAGACCTGCGCCGGTTCCGGCTCGCGATGGACAACTCCGCCGACATGATCGTGCTGATCGACCGCGCCACGATGCGCTTCGTGGACGTCAACACCACGGCAAGCAGCTTGCTCGGGTATTCGCGGGAAGAGTTCTTGGAGATGGGTCCACAGGACCTGCTGCCGGTGAGCCGCGCGGAGCTCGAGCGGTCCTATGACGAGCTGATCGCCGATCCATCCCTCACAAGCGGCATGAACACGCATTACCGGCGCAAAGACGGGACCCTGTTGCCGTTCGAATCGACGCGGCGCGTGCTGCGTTCCGGGGGTACCTACATCATTGCCGCCATCTCGCGGGACATCCGCGAGCGGATCGCAGCGGAGACCGCGCTGCGCGAGAGCAACGAGCGCTTCGACATCGCAGTGCGAGCGACCAGCGACATCATCTGGGACTTGGACCTCATCACCGAATCGTTGTGGTGGAACGAGAACTTCACCAAGGTATTCGGGTACCCGCGCGAGGACGTCGACCGGACGGTGAAATCCTGGCACGACGCGGCCCATCCGGATGACCGGGTTCGGGTGGAGACCGGCATGCGCCGAGTGATCGAGTCGGGCGGGGAGAGTTGGAGCGACGAGTACCGGTTCCGCCGCGCGGACGGCAGCTACGCTGAGGTGCTCGATCGGGGGCACGTGATCCGGAACGCAGCAGGGAAGGCGGTACGCATGATCGGCGCCATGGCGGACGTTTCCGCTCGCAAGGAGGCCGAGGAAAAAATGCGCAGCCAAGCGCTGCGGCAGCGGCTGGTTGCGGAATTCGGCCAGCAAGTACTCGCCAGCGTGGACCTCGCCGACGTGCTAGGCCGGGCCATGGCGCTCGTTTCGGCGACTTTGAACGCCGAGTATTGCAACGTACTCGAGCTCGACCCGGAAGGAAAGCGGCTGGTGTTCAAGGCGACCGTCGGCTGGCCGGCAGAGTGGATCGGTCGCCGCTCGGTACCCCTCGTGCCGGGGAGCCCGGTGGATTTGGTGCTGTCGCGCCGCGAGGCGCTCGTTTTCGAGGATCTCCGCGAGGAGACGCGGTTTTCCGCCTCTCCGCTCTTGGAACTCGGCGTTCGCAGCGGCATCCAGGTGCCCATTTACGGTTCCGAAAGAACTTTCGGAGCCTTGGGCGCGTATTCACAGCAGATGCGGCGATTCACCGAGGACGACGTGAGCTTCTTGCAGACTGTCGGCAATATCCTCTCGGTGGCAATCGAGCGAAAGAACACCGAGGATCAACTTTCGTACCTGGCGCAGTTCGACTCGCTCACGGGGCTGCCGAACCGGCACCTGTTCCACGACCGGCTGGTGCACACCATGACCCAGGCGCGGCGCAGCAGCCGGCCCATGGCGGTGCTGTTTATCGATCTCGATCGCTTCAAGCTGGTGAACGACACCCAGGGGCACAGCGCCGGGGACAAGCTGCTCAAGGAAGCGGCGACGCGGCTCAACCAGTGCGTGCGCGGCGGTGACACTGTCGGCCGGTTCGGCGGCGACGAATTCGGCGCGATCCTGTCCGATCTCGCGAAACCGGGGGACGCGAGCATCGTCGCGCAAAAGATCATCGACGCCCTGGCGCGGCCGTTCCATCTCGACGGACACGAGACCTATATCAGCGCGAGCGTAGGCATCACGCTGTTCCCGGCCGATGGCGAGGAGCCCGGCGCGCTGATCACGAACGCCGACGCCGCCATGTACCGAGCCAAGGAGCAGGGCCGCAATACCTATCAGTACTTCACCCGCGAGATGAACGAGCAGGCGCTGGCGCGAGTGCACCTGGAGGCGGCATTGCGACGGGCCTTGGAGCGCAAGGAGTTCCTGCTCCACTACCAGCCCAAGGTCGACCTGGAAAGCGGCGCGATCTGCGGCTTGGAGGCGCTGTTGCGCTGGCAGCATCCGGAGCGGGGCATGGTCTCACCGGTGGAATTCATTCCGGTGCTGGAGGACTCAGGCCTGATCGTTCCGGTGGGCGAGTGGGTGATGCGCGAGGCATGCGGACAAATCCGGGTTTGGCAGCAATCGGGGCTTGCCGTGCCGCCCGTAGCGGTGAACCTGTCCGCCCGCCAGTTCCAGCAGAAGGACCTTGAACCCATTGTGCGCAGACTTCTGACAGAAACCGGCGTCGATGCGTCGCTGCTCCAGTTCGAACTTACCGAATCGCTGTTGATGAAGGAGCCCGAGGCCGCGGCGCGCACCCTGCGCGGCCTGAAGGAGTTGGGGGTGAAGATTTCAGTGGATGATTTCGGCACCGGCTATTCGAGCCTCGCCTACCTGAAGCGCTTTCCGATCGACGCGCTCAAGATCGATCGCGCCTTCATCCGCGAACTCACCACCGACCCGGACGACGCCGCGATCACCCTGGCGATCATCGGCCTCGCGCACAGCTTGAAGCTGAGGGTGGTCGCAGAGGGCGTGGAGACCGAGGGCCAGCTCAATTTCCTTTCAAGTCACGCCTGCGACGAGATGCAGGGCTACTACTTCGCGAAGCCTGCCGCGCCCGCCGAATTGGAGGCCATGCTGCGCGAGGGCCGGCGGCTCAAGCGCTCGGCCAACGGGGTTTCTCAAGAGCCGGTGGTGCTGCTGCTCGACGACAGCGAGCAGGATCTGCTGCTGCTGGAGGGAATCCTCCGCTCGGACAAGTTCCCGGTTCTAAAGACGACCGACCCGAAACGCGCCTTCGAACTGCTCGCCGGCCATCCGGTCGGCATCGTGATCTCCGACCAGAACATGCCGGGAATGACGGGAGTGGAGTTCCTCAGCCACGTGCGAAAGCTCTACCCGAACGTCCTCCGTATCCTCACGACCGGCGCTGATGAGCCCAAAGCGATCGCCGATGCCGTCAACCAAGCCGGCATTCACAAATTCCTGTCGAAAGACGGGGATCATGAATACCTGCGCGCCGAGTTGAGGGAGGCGTATCGCCGGTATCGCCCCAACCGAGTTTTAGGCGATGCGGCGCGAGGGGCGGCGGCTCAAGCGTTCGGCCACGTGGCTCCGGCTCTCAAGTCCGGGAGGTCGCCGCAACCCGTTTCCTAGCGTCTTGGCGGAGCGGGGCGCGCCGTGCCCTCAGTTAAGATAATGTGTCGGAATCGCGATCAGTGGCAGGGGGGTGACTGACCCTGCCGCCTGCTAGGATCCAGGACGCGAACGTTGAAGGCCCCGGCACCGATGGCAACGCAACGCAAATCCAAATCTAGGATCCCCGCCGGGGAGGCCGTTGAAGCGCGCCGTCGGGCGCAGTTGGAGATCGAGCGCAACGAGCAACGCTTCCATGCCACTTTCGACCTGGTCCCCCTCGGCATCAGTCACATCGATCCGGAAGGTCGAATCCTTCTTGCAAACCCCCGCGTGGGACAGATCCTGGGTTACGCAACCGAGGAACTGATCGGCCGCAACATCAAGGAGTTCTTGTTTCCGGAGGACAAACAGGCGACCCAGGAGCTATGGACGCTTCGTGAGAAGCTCCACGCCGGGGAGACCCAGCACATTTCCGCCGAAACGCGCTACCGCCATAAGACCGGCTCGCCTGTTTTCGTCGCCGTAACGATCGCGGTGCAGCGCGATGCGCAGGGCAAGGTACTGTACGACATCACGGCGATCGAGGACATCACAGCTCGCAAGCGCGCCGAGCAGTTGCAAGCGCTGGAGCACGCGGTAAACCGTTCCCTTGCCGATGCTGACAACGCAAGCGCGGCGGTGCGCGCCGCCATCCGCGCCATCTGCGAAACCGAAAGCTGGGAATGCGGCCGCTATTTCCGTTGGGACGAAAAAGCCGGAGTGCTGTGGTTTAGCGACGCTTGGTGGGTTGCGGATCCCGATATCAAGCTGTATGTCGAAAGGTCCCGAGATCTTACTTACGCCCCTGGCGTCGGATTAGTTGGGAAAGTGTGGCAGGTGGGGAAGGCCATCTGGGTGGCCGACATCAGCCGCGACGGTCGCGTGGCGCAAGCCGCGCTCGCCCGTGAGCCCGGCATTCGCGGGGCGTTCGCCTTTCCGGTCATTTCCGATGGGAGGACAATCGGCGTGCTTGCGTTCAGCAGTCGTGAAATCCGCGAACCCGACGAGCGGCTGATCGAGGCCTTGGAAGTGATCGGCAGTCAGATCGGGCAATTCGTGCGGCGCAAGCAAGCGGAGGAAGAGCTGCGCCGTTTTCGCGCCGCTATGGACGCATCGGCGGAGCTGATCCTGCTCGTCGATCCCGTCAGGTTGCGCTACATCGACGTCAATGACGCGGCGTGCCGGACACTCGGCTACTCGCGGGACGAATTCCTGGCGATGGGGCCGCAAGACGTATTTTCCATATCCCGCGAGGATCTCAGAGAGCTCTACCAACGTCTGATCAAAGGCGATCAAACCGACGAAAAAATAGAAGGCTGGTACCGTCGAAAGGACGGTACTCGTTTGGCGGTCGAATCGTTTCGCCGCGCGGTGCATTCCCCGGATGGCGACATCATCGTTGCCGTTGCCCGAGACATCACTGAGCCCCGCAAACGCGAGGAAGATCTGCGCCGATTCAGGCTCGCCATGGATAACTCGGCGGATATGGTGGTCCTGATCGATCGCGCGAGCATGCGCTTCGTGGACATGAACAGGACCACGTGCAGATTGCTGGGGTACTCGAAGGAAGAACTACTCGAGATGGGCCCGCAGGACGTGCTCCCCGTAAGCCGGGAGGAACTCGAGAAGGCCTACGACACCTTGATTGCGACCCCATCGGCCAAAACCGGCGTCTTGATGAGCGGCATGAGGAGCCACTATCGCTGCAAGGACGGGTCTTTGCTCCCCTTCGAATCGACGCGGCGCGTGCTGCGCTCGGGAGATACCTACATTGTCGTCGCCATCTCGCGCGACATCCGTGAGCGGATCGCCTCGGAAGCGGCGCTCAAGGAAAGCGAGGAAAAGATGCGCAATCAAGCGCTGCGGCAGCGCCTGATCGCGGAGTTCGGACAGCACGTCTTAGCGAGCAACGATCTCACAGACGTGCTCAAGCGGGCGGTCGAGCTGGTTTCGTCAACGCTCAAGGAGGAGTACTGCGACATCCTCGAGTTCGATCCGGAAAGAAGGCGGCTCCTGTGCAAGGCGGCAGTCGGCTGGCCAAGCGACTGGGTCGGTCGCCGCACGGTGGACCTCGTTTCCGGCGGCAACCTCGAGCACACGCTGTCAAACCGGGAGACCGTAGTCATCGAGGATCTGCGGACAGAGAAGCGATTCGCGGCTTCGCCGTTGATCGAGCTCGGCATTCGGAGCGCGGCGCGGGCGCCCATACTCGGAACCAAGGAAGCCTTCGGGGTGCTCGGCGTGTATTCGACGCAGGTGCGGCGCTTTACCGAGGAGGAGGTGAATTTCCTTCGGAGCGTGGCGAACATTCTGGCCGTCGCGATAGAACGCAAGAATGTCGAGGTGCATTTGGCGCGCCTCGCGCAGTTCGACGGTCTCACGGGTTTGCCCAACCGCCACCTGTTCCAAGACCGGCTGCTGCAGGCCATGGCCCAGGCGCGGCGCAGCAAACGGCCCATGGCGGTGCTCTTTATCGATCTCGACCGCTTCAAGCTGGTGAACGACACGCTCGGTCACGCCGCCGGAGACAAGCTCCTCAAGGAAGCGGGGACGCGGCTTACCCAGTGCATTCGCAGCGGCGACACCGCGGGCCGCTTCGGCGGGGACGAGTTCGGCGCCATCCTGTTAAATCTCGGCGATGCGGGCGACGCGAGCATCGTGGCGCAGAAACTCATCGACGCCTTGGCTCGGCCGTTCGATCTCGACGGCCACGAAACATACGTCAGCGCGAGCGTCGGCATTACGCTATTCCCGAGCGACGGCGAGGAGGCGGGCGCACTGATCATGAACGCCGATACCGCCATGTTTCGCGCGAAGGAACAAGGCCGCAATACCTACCAGTTCTTCACCCGCGAGATGAACGAGCGCGCGCGCGAACGCCTGCGGACCGATACGGCGCTGCGCCGGGCGATCGAGCGCGGGGAGTTCCTCCTGTACTACCAGCCTAGGGTTGATCTGAAGAGCGGCGCGATCTGCGGCGTGGAGGCGCTGCTGCGCTGGCAGCATCCGGACAAGGGCACAGTGCTGCCGGCCGAGTTCATCCCGGTGCTGGAGGATTCGGGTCTCATCGTCCCGGTGGGCGAGTGGGTGACGCGCGAGGTATGCGGGCAGATCCTGGCCTGGAAGAAAGCCGGGATTGCAGTGCCTCCCGCGGCGATAAACTTGTCTGCGCGCCAGTTTCAGCAGAAAGACCTCGAGCCGACCGTGCGGCGCATCCTGCAGGAGACCGGTGTCGATCCCTCGCACTTGGAGTTCGAACTCACGGAATCGCTGCTCATGAAGGAGCCCGAAGCGGCCGCGCGCACCCTGCGCAGGTTGAAGGAATCGGGGGTGAAGATCTCGGTGGACGATTTCGGCACCGGCTATTCGAGCCTCGCGTACCTGAAGCGCTTCCCCATCGACTCGCTCAAGATCGACCACGCGTTTATCCGCGACGTTACGACCAATCCGGAGGACGCCGCTATTACGCTCGCGATCATCGGGCTCGCGCACAGCTTGAAGCTGAACGTCGTCGCCGAGGGCGTGGAAACCGAGGGGCAGGTGAGTTTCCTTTCCCGGCACGACTGCGACGAAATGCAGGGTTTCTACTTTTCCAAACCCGTAACGGCTTCCGAATGCGAGAACTTGCTGCGCGAGGGGCGGCGGCTCAAGCGTTCGGGGGTTCCGGCATAGCGGGCGCCGACCAGCGCTTTCAAACAACCTGTTAAACACTGAGCTTCATCGGCAGGATGATCATCTGCATGCCGCGCAAATGGAAGCGGCGTTGCAGCGCCATGGCCGCCTGGTTGTGCAGCAGCCGCGTCAGCCAGTTGTCGCGATCGAAGATCAGCTTGCTCGTGAAAAAGTTTGCATTGGGAAATTCGACCTGAACGCGCTCTGCGAGCTGCGTAAACTCGTCGATCGGGTCCGTGCCAAAGGCGAGATACGACTTCGCCGCCCAGCCCTTGCTGTTGCAGAAGTTCACAAAGTAGGAAAGCGAGGCGTTTGCCTCCACCTTCATCGCCTCGAGGTCTTCTCGCCCGCCGAAGCTCTGCGCGTCCACGGTGCGCGCATTGACGAAGATGAAGTTCCTAAAGTGATCCGGGAACATGCGCTGCACCCGTAGCAATGCGTGCAGCCCGCCGCCGCGCGAGGAGCCCACCAGGAACACGGCGGTGGGCCGGCTGGGATCCGGCTTGGGCGGATTGACGGCGCTGCCGAAGGGAACGCCTGAGAACTCGGCGTCGATCTTATTCAATTGCAACCGGGTCCAGTTGTAGTGGTTGCGGACGGTTACGCACGCGGCGATGATGGCCAAAATAATGAGGAGTGCCAGCCACCCGCCCTCCAGGAATTTCTCTGCGAGCAGCAACAGCAGAATGCCGGCGCATACGACGAATCCCGCCGCCGACAACGCCAGCCTGCCGATCCAATTGTGTGCCGTGTGATGCGCGGCCCAGTACAGGCACAGGCCGAAGAGCGAAACGGCGAAAGTCAGGAACACGCTGATGCTGTAGAGGATGACCAGGGTGGAAACGCTGCCGCCGGTCCAGAGAAGGATAACAAGCGAGGCGAGTCCCATGACGAGAACGCCGTTCTCGGTGACGAGGCGCGTCGAAAGGTAGCGGAACTGGTGGGGTACCCAGGAATCGGCGGCCATGTTGGATAGCACCGCGGGGCCGCCGAGAAAGCCGGTGTTGGCGGCGACAAAGAGGAGGCCCGCCTCCAGAGCAAGCACGACCAGCAACGCGGTCTGGCTGATGCGCAAGTCCCATCCGAGACTTTCTATGATCGCGCCGAACGCGACTGCGTTGAGCGTCTGTCCTTCCGCCGGCTGCGCGTTCCACAACAAATAGAGCAGGATGATCCCGCCGGCGGTGAAGGCGAGCGACAAGGCCATGTAGAACATCGTGACCTTGCCGGTGTGCACGCGAGGCTCGGCCAGTACGTTGACGTTGTTCGACACCGCTTCGATTCCCGTATAGGTGCCGCCCCCTTGGGAATAAGCGAGCAAAAGCAGCGCCGCGACTCCGGTCCAACCGACCTGGCTGGAGAGCACCGAGGTTTCGCGCCAGGTGTCGGGAACCAGGGTCGGCAGCGCGGAAGCGTGGGAGAGCACTCCGTAGACGATCAGGAACGCATGGGTGAGGATGAAGCCCACAAAAATCGGCAGCAACACCGTGATCACTTCCTTCATTCCGCGCAAATTGAGCAGCACGAGCGTCACGATGAGCCCAACTTCGGTCGCCAGCTTGTACGGCTGGAAGCCGAGCGGAAAAAGCGAAAACAGCGCATCAACGCCGCTCGCGACGGAGATCGAGATGGTAAGGACATAATCGAGAATGAGCGCTGCGCCGGAGATCAGGCCCGCGTATGGACCGATCAGGCGCGTTGCGACCCGATAGCCGCCGCCCCCCGTTGGAAAGAGCTCGATGACCTGGTTGTAGGCCAGGGCGATGATGAAGACTGTCGCTGCGGTTGCAAGGGCAAGATAGAGTCCTAGCTGCGTGTGCTCGCCGAGCGCCCGAAACGCCTCTTCGGGGCCGTAGCAGGAAGACGATATCCCGTCGGCCCCGAGACCCACCCAGGCGAAAAAAGCCACGAGCGCGATATGCCGCCTCGTCTTCTTGTCCAGCGGATCGAGCGGCTTGCCGAACAGCTTTTGGCGCAAATTAGAAAGCACGCTCATGAGCGTGCGCCGCTTTCCCCGCTCGATGCGAGAGCCTTTTCGAGGCGGCGCGCGAACACGGCCATTTCCTTGGCGGCCTGCCTGTCACCCTTCCCTTGCGCAACCTCGATGCCTCTGCGATAGGCCGCGAGCGCTTCGCCGGTGCGCCCACTTTCGCTAAGCGCCCTTCCCAGCAGCTTCCACGCCGCCGAATACCCGGGGTCTTTTTCGACGGCCGCCCCGAGGTGCAAAAGTGCCGGTTCAAAATCAGCGCTCTTCAGGTACTCGCTTCCGAGGGAAAAACGCAGAAGAGCGCCGTCGCGAGGCGTTCCCACGAGCTTCAGGAGATTGGGGATCTGCTGCGAAGTCATTGGGGATGCCGGGATGCTGGCGCCTCCCGGCATTGCGCGGATATTATAAACGCTTGCCTTATAGGGACATCGGCATGGCACGATCAACCGTTTCTACCCCCAATGCGCCCGCCGCGATCGGCACCTACTCCCAGGCCGTGCGCGCAGGCAAAACACTTTACCTCTCGGGTCAGATCGGGCTTGACCCTGCCACGGGGAGGCTGGTCGACGGAATCGAAAACCAGATCCTTCGGGTTTTCGAGAACCTCAAGGCCGTCGCCGAGGCCGCGGGCGGGTCGCTCGCCGATGCGGTGAAGCTCACCGTCTATCTGACCGATTTGGCGCACTTCGCACGCGTCAACGAGATCATGTCCGCCTATTTCGAGCAACCCTATCCGGCGCGCGCAGCAGTCGGCGTCGCGGCGCTCCCGCGCGGGGCGCTGATAGAAGCAGACGCGATTCTCGTTCTCGCGTAACGAGGTGGAACTCTCCAGTCTCAAACCTTCGGTCCAAGCGAAGCTCGCCAAGCTCGGTATCCGCCGCGATTTCGATCTCGTTCTTCACCTCCCATTGCGCTATGAGGACGAGACACGCATCACCGCAATAGGGAGCGCGCTTTTCGGTTCCCCCGTGCAGGTCGAGGGTGCAGTGCGTTCGACCGAGATCGTCTATCGTCCTCGGCGCCAACTCGTGTCCCGGATCGAGGATTCCAGCGGCGAGCTGATCCTGCGTTTTTTCAGTTTCTATGGGAGCCAGGCAAAGGCGCTCGCACCCGGCGCAACGGTGCGCGCCTTTGGGGAGGTGCGCACCGGGATGTTCGGAGGAGAGATGATCCACCCGCGCTTTCGGGTGCTGCACGGGGCGGCGCCGCTGCCGACCGCGCTGACGCCGATCTATCCGACCACGGCAGGCCTTGCGCAGGCCGCGCTGCGGCGGCTGATTGAAGGCGCTCTGTCTCGCGCCTCTCTCAATGACACCCTGCCCGAAGATATTTCGAAGCAGCTCGGGCTGTGCGGCTTCCGCGAGGCCGTCGATACGCTGCATCATCCGCGCCCGGGAGCGCACCCGGAGGCTTTCAGCCGACGCACGCTCCCCGCGTGGCGACGCATCAAGTTCGACGAGCTGCTGGCGCAGCAACTCTCCATGCGCCGGCATTATCGCGAGCGTAAGGCGCGCAACGCTCCCGCGCTTGCGCGGCCGTTCGAACGGGCTCGGCCCTATACCGCTGAGTTGATCGGGCGGCTGCCGTTCCGGTTGACGCGAGCGCAGCAGAGGGCTTGGCGGGAAATCGAGGGCGATCTGGCTCAGCCGCACCCCATGCACCGACTGTTGCAGGGGGATGTTGGCAGCGGCAAGACCGTCATCGCCGTGCTTGCCGCCTTGCGCGCGGTCGAAAATGGACTGCAGGCCGCGGTCATGGCGCCCACCGAGATTCTGGCCGAGCAGCACTTGCGCAAATTCAGCGAGTGGTTCGAGCCGATGGGCCTGAAAATCGCGTGGCTTACCGGGAGCCAGACCAAGAAGGAGCGCGAATCGGCGCGGCGAGCGGTCAGCACCGGGGGTGCGAACGTTGCAATCGGCACACACGCACTGTTTCAGGAGGGAGTGGATTTTCGGTCGCTCGGCCTTGCCGTTGTCGACGAGCAGCATCGCTTCGGCGTTGAGCAACGCCTGGCGCTGCGCGCCAAAGGCGAGGAAGCGCACCAGCTGATGATGAGCGCGACCCCGATTCCGCGGACGCTCTCGATGAGCTACTACGCCGATCTCGACGTGTCGGTGATCGACGAGCTGCCGCCGGGCAGGAGGCCCGTGATCACGAAGCTGATCGCCGATTCGCGCCGCCCGGAAATCGTGCGCCGAATCCGTGAAGCCTGCCGCGCCGGGGGGCAGGCTTACTGGGTGTGTCCGTTGATCGAGGAGTCCGAACAGCTGCAGCTGCAGACCGCACTCGACACTTACTCCGCGCTTGCCAAGGAATTCCCCGAGCTTAAAGTAGGACTCATACACGGGCGGCTCAAGCCCTTCGAGAAAGCGCAGACGATGGCGGCTTTCCTGGCGGGCAAGATCGAGTTGTTGGTCGGAACGACCGTGATCGAGGTGGGCGTGGATGTCCCCAACGCTTCGCTCATGGTGATCGAGCACGCGGAGCGCTTCGGGCTCGCGCAGCTCCATCAGCTTCGCGGACGCGTCGGGCGGGGTGCCGCGGAGTCGGCTTGTATTCTGCTTTACCAGACCCCTCTGGGAGAAGCCGCCCGCAAGCGCCTGCGCGTGATTTTCGAAAGCGCCGACGGCTTCGTTATTGCGCGCGAGGACCTGCTGCTGCGCGGCCCCGGCGAATATCTGGGCGCGCGCCAGAGCGGGGCGCCGCTGTTGCGCTTCGCCGATCTCATCGAGGACGCAGACCTCATCGAGTCTGCGCGCACGGTCGCCGAAACGCTCCTCGCGGAACATCCCGAGTCGGCCGAACGGCACCTCGACCGCTGGCTCGGCGGACGCTCGGATTTTCTCAAGGCCTGAATCTCAACGTCTAAGGTCGCGGGCTACAATGCCCCATGACGCTTGCCGCCCTCGCCGCGAGGCTGACGCTGTACGAGCGCCTGATGCGGCTCGACAAGCCGATCGGCACGCTGCTCCTGTTATGGCCGACGCTGTGGGCGCTGTGGCTGGCGAGCAACGGCGCGCCGGAGGGGCGAATCGTGTGGATCTTCGCTTTGGGAACACTGCTCATGCGCTCGGCCGGCTGCGTGATGAACGACCTCGCCGATGTACGCTTCGATGCCAAGGTGGAGCGCACAAGGGACCGCCCTCTTGCAACGGGCGCGCTCGCCCGGCGCGAGGCGCTCATTCTCGCCGCGGTGCTCGTGCTTGCGTCGTTCGCCCTGGTGCTGTCGCTGAACCGGCTCACGGTGCTGCTGTCGTTTGCCGCGCTCGGCCTTGCGGCGACCTATCCTCTAACCAAGCGGTTTTTCACCCTTCCGCAGGCCTACCTTGGGATCGCGTTTGGTTTTGGCATCCCGATGGGGTACGCAGCGATCCTCGGAACTATTCCGCCCGAGGGATGGTGGCTGCTGCTCGCCAATATCTTCTGGGCGATCGCCTACGACACCGAATATGCGATGGTGGATCGCGAAGATGACCTGCGCATCGGCATCAAGACGGCCGCCCTTACCCTGGGCCGATACGATGTGCTGGGGGTGATGATTTGCTACGGCGCGATGCTCGCGCTGCTCGCGGGCATCGGCCTGCACCAAGGTCTGGGTCCAACCTATTATCTGGGTCTCGCCGCCGCGGCCGGATTGGTGGTGTACCACTATCGGCTTATTCGTAGCCGCGATCGGGCGGCCTGCTTCAAGGCCTTCAATCACAATAACTGGGTCGGCGCAGTCATTTTTGGAGGAATTCTTGCCGACTTCGTGGTAAGGCGGGGAATCCCATGGACATGACGCTCGACGGACGCATCGTGCTGTGAGCTATAAGGATCTGCGGGATTTCCTGTCCCAGCTCGAGCGCTCAGGCGAGTTAAGACGCGTGCGCGCCGAAGTCGATCCGAAGCTGGAAATGACCGAGGTGTGCGACCGCGTGCTCAAGGCGGGCGGTCCGGCGCTGCTCTTCGAGAAGCCAAAGGGCCACGCGATTCCGGTGCTCGGCAACCTGTTTGGCACGACCCGCCGCGTCGCGCTTGCGATGGGCGCGGAAGCCGGGGCGGATCCGCGCGAGGCGTTGCGCGATATCGGCAAGCTCCTGGCGTTTCTCAAGGAGCCGGAACCGCCCAAGGGCTTTCGCGATGTCGTCGAGCGCTGGGTCCCGATCATCAAGCAGGTGATGCACATGGCGCCGAAAGAGATCTCCGACGCACCGTGCCAGCAGATAACGTGGGCGGGCAAGGAGGTGGACCTGACGCGCCTCCCCATACAGACCTGCTGGCCCGAAGACGCGGGACCGCTCATCACCTGGGGGCTGACGATAACCCGCGGGCCGCGCAAGGCGCGCCAAAACCTCGGCATTTACCGCCAACAACTCATCGCCCCGGACAAGCTCATCATGCGGTGGCTTCCCCATCGTGGAGGTGCGATCGACTTTCGCGAACATTCGGAGGCGCGGCCGGGCGAGCCCTTTCCGGTGGCGGTGGCGCTGGGCGCCGATCCCGCGACGCTCCTCGGCGCAGTCACGCCGGTGCCCGACACCCTCTCCGAGTACCAGTTTGCCGGGCTGCTGCGCGGTTCGCGCACGGAGCTTGCTAAGTGCCTCGGTTCGGATCTGCAGGTTCCCGCGTCCAGCGAAATCGTGCTCGAAGGGGTGATTCGGCCTGGAGAGTCGGCACTCGAGGGTCCGTTCGGAGATCACACCGGCTATTACAACGAGAAGGAAGCTTTTCCGGTGCTGACGGTGGAGCGCGTCACGATGCGCCGCGAGCCGATCTACCATTCGACTTACACCGGCAAACCACCGGACGAACCGGCAGTGCTCGGTGCGGCGCTGAACGAAGTGTTCGTTCCGATCCTGCAGAAGCAGTTTCCTGAAATCGAGGATTTCTATCTACCGCCGGAAGCCTGTTCCTACCGACTTGCCGTGGTGAGCATGAAAAAGCAATACCCCGGCCACGCCAAGCGCGTGATGTTCGGCATTTGGAGCACCTTGCGCCAGTTCATGTATACGAAGCTCATCATCGTCACCGACGGTGACCTGAACATTCGCGAGTGGAAAGAGGTCCTCTGGGCGCTGGCCACGCGCGTGGACGCGGCCCGCGACGTCCTGATCGTCGAGAACACGCCGATCGACTACCTCGATTTTGCGAGCCCGGTCGCCGGGCTAGGCTCAAAGATGGGGATCGACGCTACTCACAAATGGCCCGCCGAAACCTCACGCACCTGGGGCCGGCCGATTGAGATGCGGTCGGAAGTGAAAAAGCGCGTCGATTCTCTCTGGAAGGACCTCGGTCTCTAGCGAGTGCAGTAACGAAGGCGCCGGGACAGAGCCCGGTTTTGCGCAATCGCTCTCAGAACGGGAAGACCAAGCTCGCCGAAATCATTTTCGCGTTGGCCCGGCCGGTGCAGTTTGGACTGCTGGCAGAGCAGGCGGTGCCGACCTTGCCGAAGTTCTCGAATTCGACGCGTATGCCGCTTTCTTCATCGAAAAAATATTGTGCCCCGAAGCCAGTGAGAGGGCCGAATCGGTTGCTCTGGACGCCGCCAGTGGCAGCGACACCGTCATTGTAAATAGTCAATCTGGTCTGGGAAGAGAACGCTCCCAGACGGCCATAAAGGGAGAAATTCCGGGTAAAAGGAATCGTCGGCACGAGCGAGAGCCCCAGGCCTTTGACTTTGTAGGTGGCGTCCTGGGTGACCGTTCCATTATCGCGCTTGTAGTGGAATTTACCGACGGTGGTGACGCTCGCCTCGAACGCCCAGGTTCTGTTGATCTGGTAGCCGACGAACCCCTTGAAACCGGCATCGGACTCCTGTTTTGTGTCGGTGCACGTGGTCCCGCTGGGGCAGCCACCACTGAAATCCGCGGGATAAAATTGAACCAACCCCAAGCCCATCCCCAAGCCCATGTACCAGTAGGTGTCCGCGGCAACGGTCGAAGGCAGGCCCGACAGCAGCAACGCCGCGACCGCGAATCGGAGAACAGGGCTTTTCATCGGGGTGTCCTTCCCAGTTAGCGCGTCAACCGGCCTGAAAAACAAGTCTTGGCGACGGAGCGCGCACTGTAATCTATGGGTGAAACTCGTGTCAAGCCAAGCCCTTGGCTGACCAATATAATCCAAGTTCTCCGGTTTGCGGTTTTGTCATCGGAATTTTGAGGCTTATCAGCGGCGGTGGACTCCTTGGGATGACATAAAGGCGCTTGTCTACACCCGCTGATCGGCTACTAGCGGCAGTCGATGAGGCCGGACGGCCTACCGCTTACTGCGGCCGGATACAGGAAGGTGTCGTAGGGGGCTTGAAATTCTCATGGCCGAACCCTATTATTAGCACTCGCTGGAGATGAGTGCTAAAGCAAGTTTCCCCTGTTTGCCATGGCCACACCGTTGGCTAGTGGCCGCTAACTATCTGGAGGATTTTTCATGATGACCAAGATTCGTCCCTTACACGATCGTGTTGTAGTCAAACGTCTGGATGCAGAGAGCAAGTCAGCGGGCGGGATCGTGATTCCCGACACGGCCGGAGAAAAGCCCGATCAAGGCGAAGTCGTTGCGATCGGCAAAGGCAAGATCCTCGAGGACGGCAAGGTGCGCCCGCTCGACGTCAAAGTCGGCGACCGCATCCTGTTCGGCAAGTACTCCGGCCAGGCGGTCAAGGTCGAAGGCACCGAGTATCTCGTGATGCGCGAAGACGACATCATGGGCGTCGTCGCCAAGTAAATCCAACGATTCCAACTCAGGAGTAAAAAATGCCTGCTAAAGACGTACGTTTCCACGAGTCCGCGCGGCACAAACTGCTCGCCGGGGTCAACATCCTCGCCGATGCGGTCAAGGTGACCCTCGGCCCCAAGGGCCGCAACGTGGTGCTGGAGCGCTCTTTCGGTGCGCCCACCGTGACCAAGGACGGCGTGTCGGTCGCGAAAGAAATAGAACTCAAAGACAAGTTCGAGAACATGGGCGCGCAGATGGTCAAGGAGGTCGCCTCCAAAACCTCCGATGTCGCCGGAGACGGCACCACGACGGCCACCGTGCTCGCCCAGTCGATCGTCAAGGAAGGCATGAAATACGTCGCCGCCGGCATGAATCCGATGGACCTCAAGCGCGGAATCGACAAGGGCGTCATCGCCGTGGTGGAGGAGCTGAAGAAGCTTTCCAAACCCTGCACCACCACCAAGGAGATCGCACAGGTCGGCGCCATATCGGCGAACGCGGACGAGGCGATCGGCAAGATCATCTCCGATGCCATGGACAAGGTCGGCAAGGAAGGCGTGATCACCGTCGAGGACGGCAAGGGTCTGGAGAGCGAGCTCGAGGTGGTCGAAGGCATGCAGTTCGACCGCGGCTATCTCTCACCCTATTTCATTAACAACGCTGAAAAGCAGAGTTCGATACTGGAAGATCCCTACATACTTCTGCACGACAAGAAGATCTCCAATATCCGCGACCTGCTGCCGCTTCTCGAGCAGGTGGCCAAGTCCGGCAAGCCGCTCCTGATCATCGCCGAAGAAGTCGAGGGCGAGGCGCTCGCGACGCTGGTGGTGAACAACCTGCGTGGCATCCTCAAGACCTCCGCGGTCAAGGCGCCGGGTTTCGGCGACCGCCGCAAGGCCATGCTCGAGGACATCGCGATCCTGACCGGCGGCCAGGTTATCGCCGAAGAAGTGGGACTGACGCTTGAGAAGGTGAGCCTCAAGGATCTCGGGCGCGCGAAACGCGTCGAGGTCGCGAAGGAGGAAACCACCCTCATCGACGGGGCGGGCGACTCCAAGGCGATCGAGGCGCGGGTCAAGAACATCCGCACCCAGATTGACGAAGCCACCAGCGACTACGACAAGGAAAAGCTGCAGGAACGCGTGGCCAAGCTCGCGGGCGGCGTTGCGGTGATCAAGGTCGGCGCGGCGACCGAAATTGAGATGAAGGAAAAGAAGGCGCGGGTTGAAGACGCTCTGCACGCGACCCGGGCGGCGGTCGAGGAAGGCATTGTCGCCGGGGGCGGGGTTGCCTACATACGCGCCCGCGGCGCTCTCGACAAGGTCAAGGGTGACAACCCCGACCAGGAAGCCGGCATCAAGATCATCCGGCGAGCCCTGGAGGAACCGCTGCGCATGATCGTCGCCAACGCGGGCGCCGAGCCCTCGGTGGTCATGAACAAGATCGCGGAAGGAAAGGGCAACTTCGGCTTCAACGCCCAGACCGAGCAGTTCGGGGATATGGTCGAGATGGGTGTGCTCGATCCGACCAAGGTGAGCCGTACCGCGCTGCAAAACGCGGCTTCCGTCGCCGGGCTGCTGCTGACCACCGAGGCGATGGTGGCCGAGCTTGTCGAGGAGAAGAAGAATGCCGGCGGCGGTCACGGCCACGGCGGCATGGGTGGAATGGGCGGAATGGAAGGCATGGATATGTAAACGCGCGTTGCGCGTTACATATCCCGGGCAGGCTTCGGAACGGGGGAAACCAAGGTTCCCCCGTTTCCCGACCTAACCCCACAAGCTTCGGAACCTGGGGAACCAAGGTTCCTCCCGTAACCCCCTTCCTTAGAATTTGAAGCCCCGCTCCGGCGGGGCTTCTTTTCGGATGGCCGGCGCTCGTGCTTCGTTGCCGGTGAGCTGCATCGGTATCCCGGCTTTGCTACACTGACCGCGCGGTGCGGCTCGTGCGATCGGGCCGCGAGGAGGAGCCGATGCGCGTCCTGGTCGCCGAAGACGATGGGCTTCCGTACTTCCCGGGGGGCTCATGATCCGTCCAAACATAAAAGGGCAGCGCCTGGCCGCCCTGTTCCTGCTGGGTTTTCTGCTTTTCAACTACCCGATTCTGACTCTGTTCGCCGGCTCGAGCCACGTTTTCGGCATCCCGGTGCTCTACGTCTACGTGTTCGCGGTGTGGGCCCTGCTGATCGGACTGATGGCGCTGGTGGTCGAGAAGCGTGATGACTAGGAGCCGTAAGCGAATGACTGCTGCGGCCTTAGTCTAGGGGAGCACGAGGGAATGTTCCCCTCTGTCTTGTCATGCGCTCTGAGAGCCGATGGTGGGCGCCGGCGGCGCACCGCGTCCTGACCCATGCTCACCGCCCCCGTCATCGTTATCGCTTCCTTCGCTTACGTGGGGCTGCTGTTCGCGATCGCCTACTTCGGCGACAAGCGTGCCGACGCGGGCCGCAGCATCATCGCCAACCCCTACATCTACGCGCTTTCGCTTGCCGTGTACTGCACCGCGTGGACGTTCTACGGCAGCGTCGGGCGCGCCGCGACGAGCGGCATCGGCTTCCTGCCGATCTATCTCGGCCCGACGCTCATGGCGGCGTTGTGGTGGTACGTGATGCTGAAGATCATCCGCATCAGCAAGCAGAACCGCATCACCTCCATCGCCGACTTCATCGCCTCGCGCTACGGCAAGAGCCAGATGGTGGGCGGGCTCGTCACGATCATCGCGGTGATCGGCATCGTCCCGTACATCGCGCTGCAGCTGAAGGCGATCTCCAACACCTTCCTGATCGTCCTGGAGTACCCGGAAGTGGCGATGCCTCACAAGCAGAGCGCGCCCCTGTTTCTCGGGGACAACACTTTCTACATCGCGATGCTGCTCGCCGCCTTCACCATCTTGTTCGGCACCCGCCACCTCGACGCGACCGAACGCCATGAAGGGCTGGTCGCGGCGATCGCATTCGAGTCGCTGGTGAAGCTGCTCGCCTTCATCGCGGTCGGGCTGTTCGTCACCTTCTGGATGTACGACGGCTTCGGCGACATCTTTCACCGCGCGCAGGAGGTGGCCCAGTTGACCCCCCTCCTCACCGAAGGCGGCAACTACGCGACGTGGGCCTCGCTCACCTTCCTGTCGATGGCGGCCATCATGTTCCTGCCGCGCCAGTGGCAGGTGACAGTGGTGGAGAACGTGGACGAGCGCCACCTCAACACGGCGATCTGGCTGTTCCCGCTCTACCTCCTCGCGATCAACGTTTTCGTGCTGCCCATCGCGTTCGGCGGCTTGCTGCATTTCCCGAGC
>Ga0137451_1000116_pt1 | contig 24018 bp, 27 predicted proteins | sample EasRivERMGT500_2_FD_102336 | JGI IMG/M metagenome (GOLD analysis project Ga0137451, IMG submission 102336) | Soil microbial communities from meander-bound floodplain in the East River, Colorado, USA - East River MetaG ERMGT500_2 | ecosystem: Environmental > Terrestrial > Soil > Floodplain ... | reverse complement strand
ATCGAAGCTCGCTTTGATCCAATAAGCAAGAAGACAACGACCTCTCGCACTTGCAGGTAGCACATGGGCTCGGCATTGACGCCCAACCGCTCGGTGCGACGCCCGAGCGGGCGCCGCTAACCGGGACGTTGGGCTGCACATATGAAACGATCGTGCGTAATCCTAAGCGTCTTACTCGTGCTGATTGCCACGCCCTGGCAAATGGTGGCTGCCGCAGATTTTTATCATCTTGTCACGGTCCGTTACGAGACCGGCTTGGTGAAGTATTTCTTGGGTGGACCGTATACTGGAAAGTCTTCGTGTGAAAAGCTCGCCCAAACTGTATGGGACAACGTTGCTACGACATGCGGAACGTGCAAACGCGAGTTTCAGGCTTGCTATGAGTCTTCTGTTTTTCCAGTCGTATACAAACGAACGTTTCGCAACGAGCTGATTCCTAACCCGTATGTTTCGGCGACTCCAAAGGGAAGGATCATTTTTGCGGGGGTTAATCGGGCAGCCGCAATTGAAGAATGTCAGCATACTGCCACCCAATTTCGAGCAAACGGGTTCGGCCAGGCAGCATGCCTATTTCAGTGAGACCAAAACATCATTTCAAATCCAGACCTTCTCTGACTGCTCGTTATTTCAGTAGGTAGACCATGGCGAACGAAGTAAGAGTGTGGGTCCGCGTACTTGTAGCAGCTTCGGTACTTTGGGTATTGCTCGCCGCGGGCGCGGTTTTCGTCGAGTATCTATCGCGAGATCCGCTTGACCAATTTCCAAGCCGTGTGCCAGCCGAGTTCTATTTCTGGCAATGGTCCGGGTTCAATCTTTTCGCGGCACCGGAGAATCAAATTAGAACGTTCGAGCCCAATGCTCTGCGAATCCTTTCGTTCCTGTTTGGCCCGCTCCTCTTAATTTGGGTGGTTGGATGGCTAATCGTGTGGGTCAAGGATGGTTTCAAATCCCGGGTATAGGGTAGTACCGCCGTGGACCGAAACGGACTTCCGGGTCGTAATCGGCAGAACCCGGATTGAATATGATTCGACAAAAGAGGAAACCAACCGCAAGAGACACGGCTACTCGCTCGAAAGCGCCGTGCATTTCCTAGAACGGCTAATTCTCCCTATTCCCGGCTCTCTCTTTATGACGACTGACCCATTTCGGGAGAAGGACGAGGTCCGCCATAATCACATGACTCTCGATGAGGAAGGACGCGTCGTATTCTTCGTAACGACTATGCGCCCCAACGAAACCGTGCGCGTTATTTCTCTTCGTCGAGCAAGTGATGCTGAGCGAGAGTTATATACAGCGCACGCCAAGGCAATGGGATATGAATTGCCGCCCAACTACTAGCTGCTGCGGACGGGCCGCCAGCACCGCGCGAGTTCAACGGCCAGCGCTGGCCCGCCGCAGAGCAAGACGTTGGGCATGCGTAAGCATTGACCGGGGTGCTGCGGTTATGGATTTATAAGGAGACGAAAAATGAGAATAGCAATAATTGGTTTGATTGCGATTATTACGACTGGGTGTGCTGGGCCGAATTCAAATTCATTTACTGGGCCAGATGGCAAGGTGGTGAACACCATAAAATGCTCTCGCAACACTAGCGAATGCTTTGAAAAAGCATCAGCGTTCTGCGGTGGCTCCTATCAAGTTTCGGATAGCCACAGTAATGCTGGAGGCTTGTTCGCAGATGTCATGCCTGGGCCTGTCACTTGGTACGCCATGAATATTCGATGTGGTCCCTCAGACGGCAAGATGCCTCAATTCACTTTTCGCGGTGAGCATTATTCACCATCTACTACCACCAACTGTACAGGCTACGGAAACTCAGTAACCTGTCGGACTGAATAATAGGGGTATGCGAGACCTCATGCCCAACCCTGCGCTCAAGCGGAACTGCGCAAAAGCGCACAGCCCCTTAGCTCATTCGTTTGGGCGTCATGGGAACGGTTCTTGGCCAACCAATGAAGAAACCCAGTAACGGTAAAGGGCGCTTGCCCGGAGCGTTGATCAGCTCCGTGTCCCAGTATCTTGAGTATATCCAAGACGCGTGTTCTGATTTCACCAACCCACTCTTCCGAGGCCATACACAAGAGGATTGGACGCTGGTGCCTAAGGTCGCCCGGCTAGAACTCCGGAATGGCGCCGAAGTCTTGGAAGCCGAGAGGGAAATGCTCGATGATTTCCGAAGAAGAGCGTTGCCACATCTCGAGTTTCAACCCCGAACAGAGTGGGAGTGGCTCGCGGTAGCTCAACACTTCGGAATGGCAACACGTCTCTTAGATTGGACAACCAATCCACTTGCGGCGCTTTGGTTTGCGATAGATGGTCCCGCTGTAAGTGGTGCTAGAGCGGTCGTGTGGATATTCCACGCGTTCACTTCTGACTACGTCGCCGATCCAGCAGCCGAGTCGCCCTTTGCAACAGACATAACCAGGGTCTTTCGACCGAATCATTTGTTACGCAGAATCGTCGTACAGGACGGGTGGTTTACCGTACACAAATACGTCAAGAAGTCGGGTCGGTTTATCCCGCTTGAGAACAACGCGCGTTATCGAAATCGCCTCAGCTATGTCGCCGTCCGGCCAGAGGACTTTGCGCATCTTCGAATTGAGCTTGATCGTTGCGGAGTGAATCCGGCGTCCTTGTTCGCGGACCTTACAGGCCTTTCTCGGCACATTTTGTGGAGGTTCTCTCCGCTGGTGGACGAAAAGTAACGCGGTATTTCCGAAATGACGCCCAACCGGCCCATCGAGACGGACCTTCGCAAGCGGGCTTCGCCCGCTTGCTCGGCCGCTCATGGGCGACGTTGGGCGTCAGTAGAACCACGTGCGCGAAAGGAAACGTGAATGCAGAATCGTCCGATGATCATTGCTGGAGGCTTGAGCTTTGTCGTCGGCGCACTGGCATTCGTTTCCGTCTTCAGCTATCTGGCTGCGAACTTCGACTACCCCGGCATTCTTGATGGCAGCGCCGCCGAAGTGCTTCCACGTCTGCGTGCCGGTGGGTCGACCATGAGAGCCATCTGGGCGCTGTACGCATTTCTCCCTTTGCTTCTGGTGCCAGGCGCGGTAGGCGCATATTTCGCGTGTCCGTCGAGCCGCGGACGCATGACACTCGCGCTTGTCGCAGCATCACTTGGTTCGCTGACCATGTGTTTGGGCCTGATGCGTTGGCCAAGCATTCACTGGGCGCTGGCGGATGCCTATGCTCAATCTGGCGTTGAGGCAAAGAGCAGCCTCGCGGCCGTCTTCCTGGGTCTGAACCTCTACCTCGGCAACTACATCGGGGAGTTCTTGGGTGAGGTATGCCTGGCGTTCTTCTTCCTCTTTGCCGGCCTGTCACTCCTCAACGAAAAGCAGTTCCCGAAGTGGTTGGGGTGGTGCGGAGTGGCGTTCGCCTTCCTGTTTGTGATCGGGGCGTTTCGCAACGTCACGCCCGCGGTGCAGCGCATTGCCGATGTCAACAACGCGCTGTCGCCGCTATGGATGGTTGTTCTCGGCGCGTCGCTCATTTGGTACTCGCGAAAGGCCTAGCCCGAACGTGACGCCCAACCATTCCATCGAGCCGACAGCCACCGGCAAGCCGGTGTCTGCGGCTCATGTCAAACGCTAGGCGTCAGAGGTAATGCGCAAGCTCATATCCTCCGGGTCACCCTTCGAACCGAAGATCGGGTTTTCTCGAGCGGTGAGGATTGGGCCATTCGTTGCGGTTGCAGGCACGGCGCCAATCGCAGCTGATGGGGGAGTCGCGGCACCTGGCGATGTCTATGGTCAAACGAAGCGTTGCCTGGATATTATTTCCCAGGCGATTGGTGACGCCGGTCTCGGGCTTCAGAGCGTCATTCGCACTCGCGTGATGCTCACCGATATTTCTCGCTGGGAAGAAGCAGCACGGGCACACGGAGAGGTGTTTTCTGGTATCAGGCCTGCCTGTACATTCGTGGAGGTGAAGGGGCTGATCAACCGCGATTGGCTGGTGGAAATCGAGGCCGACTGTGTCGCCGACGCTGACGCCTAACAACGCGTTCGAGAGCGGACGCGCCAAAAGCGGCACGCCCGCTCAACGCGAACGTTGGGCGTAAGAATGAGCGGCGTTACAAAACTGCATGACTCGCTGACGGTGCCGGGTCGGGGGATCGGGGCCTTCAGTAACTCATCTGCTGAGTATCATTGCTTCTATGTGTCGTTGACCCCGATCCCCCGACCCGACACCATTCGTACTGCAAATGAAATATATCTGGAACTTCTAGGATGAGAACATGAAAAAGTCGGGCGCGAGCCAAGGCCAGTCGGCATCGGAGCTCATCTCGAAAAGAATCGCCGAACTCGGGGACTGGCGCGGGGAAACCCTCAGCAGAATGCGCAAGCTCATCAAGGAAGCAGACCCGGACGTCGTCGAGGAGTGGAAGTGGATGGGCACTCCGATTTGGTCGCACGACGGCATCATCTGCACTGGCGAATCCTACAAGAATGTCGTGAAGCTTACCTTCTCCAAGGGCGCATCTCTGAAGGATCCGGCCCGTCTCTTCAACTCGAGTCTCGACGGAAACGCACGCCGCGCGATCGACATCCACGAAGGAGAAGAAGTTGACGAGTCCGCCTTCGAGGCGCTCGTTCGCCAAGCGGTCGCCCTCAACAGTTCTGGCAAGTCGAAACCTTCGAAGAAAGCGAAGTCCTAAGGGATTCCGCCCCTGAACAGGTCCAACATTAATTCGATTCCGTCACATGCGGAGGCAAATGCCATACGCCGCAGGGCGGCAATCATGCGGCGGCTGAGGGAGAATGGAGTCGCCGTGCGGTGCAACCTTGAGGCATGAACCACCGTTGTATTCGCGCGAAGGAGCAGCTCTCTAGTGCGCTCCCCTCTTGTCTCTTAATCGGAGGCGAACATCGTGGCAACTTTCAGATATCTGGTCACCGACGTTGAGCGTTCTATGGCCTTCTACACGAAGGCGCTCGGGTTCAAGCTAGATCAGAGCATGGCTCCAGCCTTTGCTCGCGTCTCCAACAACGACCTCACTCTTTGGCTCGCTGGACCACAGAGTTCCGCCGCTCGGCCCATGCCTGACGGACGACGTCCCGAGCCTGGCGGATGGAATCGCTTCGTCGTCGAGGTGGAGGATCTTGTGTCACGCGTGGCGGAAATGAAGCGGGCCGGCCTACGTTTCCGCAACGATGTTGTCGTAGGGCCCGGCGGCAAGCAGATCTTGCTAGAGGACCCGGATGGCAATCTTGTCGAACTATTCGAGGCTGCGCGATAGCATAGGATGAAGTGCGAGCACAGTTCCATGAAATTGTCGCCCAACAACACCATCGAGCCGACCGCCGCAAGCGTACCGCTTGCGGTACCCTCGTCGCTTCGCTCCTCGGCGGCGGCTCATGGTGAGCGTTTAGACGGCATGGCTCGGCCACGCTACGTTCAATAGACTCCAGCCATGAACCATCCATTGCGCTGCCGGTGCGGGACTCTGAAAGGCTTCGTCAGCCACCCCGAGAAAGTGAGTCGGGGTGTGTGCTACTGCAAAGACTGTCAAGCCTTTGCGCACTTCCTGGGCAAAACTGGCGACATTTTGGACGAGATGGGGGGGACGGACGTTGTCGCAACCCTTCCCAAGTACCTCACTTTCACCCAAGGCTTCGAGGTCCTCGCTTGCATGTCCCTCACAGAGAATGGGATGCTGCGTTGGTATGCGAGTTGCTGCAACACTCCGATTGGCAACACCCCGCGTAACTTCAAGGTTTCCTATGTTGGCCTCGTTCACACATGCTTGGAAGATCCCTCGAGAACCTTGGAAAGCTCCTTCGGCCCCGTCCGCATGCGGGTAAACACAAAGAATGCCAAGGGCAGGCCAAAGTCGATGCCGATAGGCAAACTCGCGGCAATGCTTCGGTTCTCGAGTTCACTGATCCGCGCTCGCCTAGATGGGAGCTACAGGAGCACGCCGTTCTTTACCCCGGATCGGGGAACCCCTGTCAGACTGCCAAAGGTGCTTACCAGCAGCGAGCGAGATCGGGTGATGAATGCCGTCTAACCTTTCCATCGAGGGGACTCGCTCCGGCCTACGGCCTGCGGCCTGCGCGAGCCCCTCATCTCAAACGTTTGGGCCTCACATCCGCATCTTCGCCGCAGAACATAACTACCTTCAACGTACGGAGACAACATGCTCAAGGGCTACACACTTCCTCGCACGCCTCGCGGCACATCCAGCCTCGCTCCCACGCCGCCTTGGCACTACGTTGGTAACGCCGTCGCTGTCGAGTTCGAGACAAATCCCGCATCGGCAGCGGCCTTTCTTCCTGTTGGTCTCGCACTTCATTCGGGGCGTTGCGCCGCATACTTTATTGAGTGGCAGTACGTCAGCGACACGGGCATGGAGTATTTAGACCCAATCACGAGCCAGTACCGAGAAACCATCATCTTGCTATCGGCCAGTTTCGATGGGTTGCCGGTCGCCTATTGCCCGTTCATCTGGGTCGATCAAGACGTGTCGCTAATGCGCGGCCTGGTTCAAGGTTGGCCGAAACAAATCGGATCAACATGGGTCACAAGGGCTTACGATTTATCGTCCAAAGCTGCTCCCGTTGTCGGCCCTGGCGGCAGGTTCGGTGCAACGCTTTCAGTGAAAGACCGGCGGTTGATTGAGGCGCAAGTCACCCTACGCGAGCTTTCTGAGACCCTTCCCTCGCCGAGCTTCGCGCGTGCCGTAAACACGCGCTATTTCCCGGAGCTAGTTGCGGGGAAGCACGATCATCCCGCCGTTCATGAATTGGTTCAGTTGAAATCGCGCGACGTCCAAATCTCGCCTATATGGAAAGGTGAAGCCTCAATGCAGATGTTTGAGCACCCATACCTAGAGCTCCCCGACTTGCGGCCAACGGCGGTGGTTGCTGGCTACCGCTTTTCTTTCGCACTAACGGTAGACGACTTGCTGCCTCTTCGTGATCTCCGAACACAGGTGCAGACCCAACGCGGCGGTCAACCGGACGCTGCGCGATAAAGCCGCGCAGCGCCGGTCACCTCTACGTTCGGCGACCCGATCTGGAGAGGATCATCGCAGAGTCGTGGACTTCGCCGCGGGTGGCGAGCCGAGCGGACGACCATATTCCCGGGGGAGGTAGGACGTGTCCAAGCTGCGCTTCAGGATCTCGATGTCGCTCGACGGGTTCGTTGCCGGTCCCAGCCAGAGCGTCGACAATCCCCTCGGAATCGGCGGCATGCGTCTGCACCAGTGGGTGTTTTCACTCACGTTCTGGCGAACGATGCATGGCCTCCAAGGCGGAGAGGTCAACGAAAGCACGCGCGTTGTCGAGGAGTCGCTTGCCAACATCGGCGCCTCAGTGATGGGGCGCAACATGTTTGGCGGCCACCCGGGCCCTTGGGATGCCAAGAAACCGTGGAACGGCTGGTGGGGAGTCAACCCGCCGTTCCATCACCCGGTGTTCGTGCTCACGCATTACGCACGCGAGCCACTCGAACTTGAAGGCGGAACGAGCTTCACGTTTGTCACCGACGGCATCGGGGCGGCGCTCGAACAGGCGCGGCGAGCCGCAGGCGGCAAGGATGTATCGCTCGCCGGCGGAGCGAGTGCCGCACAGCAGTATCTCGTGGCCGGCCTCGTGGACGAGATGGAGATCAACGTGGTGCCGACGCTCCTCGGCAGCGGTGAGCGGCTGTTCGACGGCGTCGGCGACGATCTGTACGGGCTCGAACTCGTGCGGACGGTCGTTGCGCCAAAGGCAACGCACCTCAAGTTTGCAAGGCGCTGACTGGGCAGTGTTGGCGCCAGTGGGGCCCCATTATATTTTCAGGAGGTCATATGCGATCCAAATCCTTAGTCGGCGCTCTGGTTCTCATAGTCTTGGGAGTTCTCTTCCTTCTGTCCAATTTTGGATGGATACCGCGCCTTGGCCCTGTTTTCGCGCAGTGGTGGCCAGTCATTCTTATCATTGTGGGTGTCTACTTGCTGGTGCGGCGGTAGTGTCGTGAAGCGAAGTTGCGCTCTATCGCAGAAACGACGCCAGAGGAGCGCTTGCGTCTCGCGCTGAGCCGAGGCGCCCAAGAACGGTGAGCGCCGCCGCCTGCAGTCGCCAGCAAGGAGAGCGCAGCGCCGCCTGCGCATGCGGCGCGATCGTCGCGCGCGACGCATCGTCGGCGGTGAGGGCGGACCGAAGCGACAGCGCTGCGGCGCGAGCGCTGCAGCGCGGATGTTCGTCGAGCACCCGCAGAATGCGCAACATCTGCGCCGTGCCCGCCGGACGCTCGCGCAGCGCGCCCGCGATCGCGCCCGCGAACGGGGTCGCCGGCTCCCTGGCGAGGACGTGCTCCATATCGGTCCACATCGACGCTGCGTTTTCGGCTGACGCTCCGGCGAGCGCGCAGCGCAGCGCCTCGCTCAGCGAGTAGGTCACGTTGAAATCATCGGGCGGCAGAACGGCGATGCCTGCGCGGAGCTTTTTTGTCAGACGATCCTGCACATCGGCGTAGATCCGCGGATCGACCGAGCCGCCCACAAAACCCGGCACGATGCTTCGCAGACCCTCCGAAAGCGTCGGTGCGTCGTCGTCGTCCGCGGTCGGCGCAACCGACGCACAATGGAGCTTGCCCGGCGGCTCGTGCGCGATCGGCGAATCGCCGAGAGGGCCGCCGAAATGCGCGCTTAGAGGCGAGGGCGATATCGCTTTTCCCTCGCGCACGAAGGCCGCTTGTGCCGGGTCGTAGAGAAGCAGGCCGACGCTCGGCAGGCCGCGCAGCCACTCGGCCCGGCCCCATGAACGCGGGTCCGCGCCGCTGTGCCACTGGTCGATTCCGCCGCTGTCGCTCAATATTCCCATCCCGTTCGCAGTTGCGTTTCCTTGCGCGTGAGACGGCGCCTGGTAACGATCGTCGCCCGCGCCGTCCCAAAGCAGGCCCACGGCGAGATCGAGGCCCATGCCCTGGCCGACGCCGACGCTGAGTTCGTAGCGGTCGTTGCCTGATTCGTCGCGCAGGACTCCCACCGCCTCGTGCACACCGTTCCCTTGAGCGTAGCGCACGGCGCTGTAGCGGTCATCGCCCCCGCCGTCCCACAAGAGACCCACGCCGTAGTAGAAGCCCGTGCCCTGGGCGAACATTTCGGCTTGATAGACGTCGTCGCCGGATTCGTCGCGCAGGATGCCGATCCCGCCTCCGAGCATCGTCCGGAAACCGAACGCCGCCCCTTGGGCCCCGCTAATGCCTCCGCCGCGATCGAAAATGTCGGATAGCCCGCGCGCCGCATAGGTATCGTTCCCGCCGCGGTCCCACAGAAGGCCGACGCCGCCCGCGAAGCCCAGGCCCTGGCCACCCGCGCGCAAGGCGTAAGTGTCGTTGCCGCGAAGATCGACGATCGCACCCAGACCGAACCCCGCGGCTCCCTGACCGAACAGCTCCGCTTCGTAGGAATCGTCGCCTGCGAAATCGACGATCACTGCCGCTCCGGCGATCGCCGCGCCCAGTCCCGGCCCCGCCATCGCGTAGCGGTCGTTGCCTGAAAAATCGACGATCGCCGAAAGTCCGTGCACGACGACATCGGACCCTCGATAGTGGTCGTCGCCGCCGAGATCGACGATCACCGAAATCGCGCCGCCGGTCGCGGGCGAGCGCTCGTAGAGGTCGTTGCCGCCGGGATCGACGATCACCGCGGCGTCCGGCCCGTGGACGTCGTTGCCGCGCGTGCCGATCGACACGACGCCGACCACGGAGTCGAAACGAGCGGCCTTATCGGGAAACTGAACATGCCCAGCGGAGGCGCGCAAAGCGCGCATGAAGCGCCCGGTCGCGTTCAGGAACAGGTTCGTCGCGCGGTCAAGCACGGCCTGATCGATGCTCGCGGCGATGCTGCCGAGCGCGCCGCGCGACGGCAGTTGCCTGCCGAGTTCGCGGATGATCGCTTTGGCGTCGATCTGCGAGCCGCGCGGTGTCGATCGCAGCAGCGCTTGAGCTTCGGCGAGCTCGCCGAGATAGACGTCGAGCAACTCGCGAATCGTGACCGGCGGCCCGTCAGAGCGGGTGGGCTGCTCCCGGGACGCTTCGTCGACCAGGCGCCGCAACGCCCCGGGCACGGCGCGGTAGAACAGTGTCGCCGCATCCGCCGCGTCTGTCGGCCGCGCGAGCAGCTCGCGTACCAGCGGGGGAGAGCCGAGTGGTGCGGCCTGCGCTTCGTGGCGCAGGATGTTCTCGATCACCGACAAGCCGTCCGCACCGAGGCCCCGGCGTGCGAGAGCGGCCTGGACCCGTGTGGCGAGCGGGTCGGCGCGGGTCCGCTCATCCGGTTGCAGGGTCACGCAGGATGCGAAGAGCAGGCCCGCGACCGCGCAGGCCGCTGTGCCAAGGCAAAGGTGCGGCAAAGCGAAAGAAGTCACGTGTTTGGCCATCGACAGCGCTCTACAGATGCGGCGTGAATGGTTTAAGATGGTCCGCAAGGAGAAAACATGGCCCATACGTTTCCTGAGCTTAAGGCAAAACCCCTCGCCGAGCTGCGCGAGATCGCGGCCGGCATCGAGCACGAGGCCGTGAAGGGCTACACGCAGCTCAACAAGGACCATCTGCTTGCGGCGCTGTGCAAGGCGCTCAACATCGACATGCACGTGCACCACGAGGTAAAGGGCGTCGACAAATCCGCGATGAAAACCAAGATCCACGAATGGCAGAAGAAGCGGGACGAGGCGCTCTCGGCGAAGGACCGCAAGAAACTCAAGGTCGCGCTCGACCATATCCACCATTTCAAGCACCAGCTGCGCAAGGCGATGGTGTAAGGCTCGGCGGCGGGGAGGCACCCGACATGAACCCGGACAACGCAATCGACGTCACGCGGCTCATCCAGCTCGCCGTGGCGCCGGTGTTTCTGCTCACGGCCGTAGGGACCATCATCGGCGTGCTTTCCACCCGCCTGGGCCGGGTCGTGGACCGCAGCCGCACCCTCGAGGAGCGGCTGCGCCAGCTCGCCCCGGAGGGCCAGAAGGCGGTGCGCGAAGAGTTGAATATCCTCTCCCGGCGCGGGCGTCTGGTTTATGCGTCGATCACGCTTGCCGTTATCTGCGCGCTCTTTGTCGGGCTCTTGATCGCCGTCGCCTTCGTCGACGCATTTGTCACGCTAGATCTGTCGAAGTTCATCGGATTGCTTTTTATCGGCGCGATGCTCGCTTTCATCCTCGCCTTAATGGTGTTTCTGCGCGAGATCTATCTTGCGGTGACCAGCGCGCACAGCCGGATGCGCTAGGCAGTGTGCGGCTTTCGCATGCTGCCCGTAACGATTCGGTACTCATACAACCGGCATTCCAGGGGTCCGTTGTAGAGGGGCGTGCGCTTGGAAGCAGTCAGCCGAATCAACCTGGGAAGCCGCGCGTCGCCTGAAAAAAAATAGCAGCGCCAGCCGGGGTAGTATTTCTTCAGCGTATCGCCGAGCTTCGGGTAGAACTCCGCAAGCGAGCGGTCCTCGCCCAGGCGCGCGCCGTACGGAGGATTGGCGATGAGTACTCCGGCGGGCGCCGGTGCGCCGCTATCGAGGATGTCGGCCTGCTTGAGCTCGACGCAGTCGGCGAGGCCCGCCGCTTCAAGGTTGCTCCGCGCTTTTTTCAGCTCCTCGCCGTAGCGGTCGCGGGCGAAAATTGCAAGCCTGCGCGGCGGCGTGCGCCGGGCGAGCGCCGCTTCACGCACTTCGCTCCAGCCGCGGCGGTCGAAATCCGCCAGGCGCTCGAAACCAAACCCGCGCGCGTGTCCCGGAGGGATAGCGAGCGCCATCATCGCCGCCTCGATGGCGAGCGTCCCGCTGCCGCACATGGGATCAAGGAGCGGCTCGCTTCCGTCCCAGCCGGTTAGGCGAACGATTCCGGCGGCGAGGTTTTCCTTGAGCGGCGCCTCGCCCGCCTCCTTGCGGTAGCCCCGCTTGTGGAGAGGCTCGCCCGATGTGTCGAGATAAAGGGTCACGTTTTCTTTGTCGAGAAAGCCCTGTATGCGTACCCCCGGCGAGCGCGTGTCCACGTCCGGGCGGATCCCGCGGTCCGCGCGAAACCGGTCGCATACCGCATCCTTGATGCGCAAGGTGGCGAATTCGAGGCTTTTCAACGGCGAGCGGATCGCGTTGACATCGACGCGGATGCTGTGCTTTTCGCTGAACCATTCGGGCCAGCGCACTGCGAGCGCCGCTTCGAATACGTCCTTTTCGTTGCGGTAAGGCGCGTGGGCAAGCCGCGCGAGCACGCGCGTGGCGAGCCGCGACTCGAGATTGGCGCGGTAGCAGAGGCGCATGTCGCCATCGAACGCGACCCCGCCCGGAACGCGTTCGGTATTGCGTGCGCCGAACCCGAGCAGCTCATCTGCGAGAAGCGCTTCCAAACCCCTCGGGCAGGAAGCAAAGAACGCTTGAACGCTCACCCCGAGCGCTCTATAAGCGCGCGAAGCGAGCGCGGATTTTCACGGTCCGTGCGAGTCCATCCATCGCTTCGAGCAGTTGCAGCCTTAAATCGGGGTCGAGGTCCGGCTGGCGAGCGTAGCTCTCGATCTGCTCGAACGCCGCGATGTGCAACTGGCCGCCGATGAATGCCGCGAGCCAGTTATTGACGAAGAATATCTTGCGCGTGCGCCTGAGCTCGGGCAGGGCCGCGAGCGCAAGATCGAGAAACGGCTGGGTCAGCTCGACGTGCTCGATCGAGTTGAACGGAAGGAGCGCTGCGTCCAGCCAGCCTTCGGCGAGAGCGCGGTCGGAGAGAAAACGCTCGAAGTAGGCGCCCTTCACCTCTGCACTTCGCTCGGCTGCCGCCGCGGCAAAGGCGTAGCGGCGGCCGTCGTCGCTGGTATCGGCCGCGCTCTGCAAGGCAAGGAAGAGACCCGCATCGGGGTCGCCGAGCACAAAGAGGCGCGCGATGATGCGGAAACGGTCGCGTGAGGTGAGCTTGACCCCCGGAATCTCAAGGGTGTTTGCGAGCAGCGCTTTCAACCGCGCCCGTCCGGCCTCCGACCAGGCGCTCGCCATGAACGTCCTCAAAAACGTGATGCGGCGACCCGGAGTGTCCGCTTGCAGCATCCCCTCCACGAGAAGCTGCTCGAGACGCGGCGCCGCCGCTTCGCGCTGCGTATCCGACAAATGGTGCGAAAAAGCGAGATGCGCACGCGCGATCAAGCTCGCAAGCGTGACGGGATCGCGCTCCACGGGCGCGACTCGAAGAACGAGGTCGATGTAAGCGAGCGGCGCCAACTCGGCGTCCCGCGCCGACTCCCATAGCGAGTCGAAGACAAGCGCGCGCAGCAAAGCGCCCTGCACGATCTCCGGACGCGCGAGCACCGCTTCCCGACTCGCCGGGTCGAGCAGGAAGCGCCCGTATCCGTAGTCGCCGAAGTTTGCGAAAGCGAATTCGATCTCCGGCATGCCGTCCATCTTTGGAACGCGCGTGCGCTCGCCGCGCAGAAAAACGTCGGCCGAGCGAGGAAGTCCGGTCTCAGGCAAGGCAAACACCTTTACCTTCATCGGCCAGCTTCGTCCTTCCCCGAGCACATCGTGCTGCTCCAGAACCACGTTTTTTGGCCGGCCGCCGCGGTCGGTTTCCCAGGCGAGGCGCACCTCTGGCATGCCGCGGCGCGTGACCCAAGCTTCCGCCCAGCCCTTCAAGTTACGCTTCGAGGCGCGCTCGAGCGCGACGATGAGATCGCCCCAATCTGCGGACGCATAAGCGTGCTTCTTGACGAACTGCCGCACCGCTCTCCGGAACGCGGCTTCGCCGACGTAGAACTCAGCCTGGCGCAGCAGCGCCGGCGCCTTGCCATAGACGATGTTGCCGTAGGCGGATTTCGCCGCCGAAAGATTCCCAAGCGGCCGATAGATCGGCGTGGTCCCCTGCGTGATGTCAGTCCGGTAAGCGGCGGTCTTGAGCGTGTGAAACACGTTCCACACCGGCTGCCCGGGCATGAGAGCCTCGGCTGCCTTGGCGGCCATGAAATTGGCGAAACCCTCCTTCAGCCACAGATCGTCAAACCAGCGCATCGTGACCAGATCCCCAAACCACTGGTGCGAGGTTTCGTGCAGGAGGAGCTGCGCGCGCGCGAGGATGTCCGTTTCATTCGGCATGGACGGAAACAGCACCGCTTCCTCGCGCAGGAACGTCGCTCCCGCGTGCTCCATGCCGCCGTAGGCGAGTTCAGGTATCAGCACGAGGTCGTGCTTTGGGAACGGGAATCGAAAATCGAAGTAACGCGCGAACCAGCGCACCGTCTCGCGATTGAGCCGCAGTACTTCCGGGGCTTCCTGGCGAGCGCGTTGGAGCTGCGACTTGCGCACGAAAAGCCTCGTTTCTACTCTCTCGTCCTCGGCGGGTGAAGCCGATCGTCCCTTTCCCGCCTGCCGCGCTCGAGCGCGCTTCCGCGCACCGGGAGGCGGCGAGGCGGGATCGTGAATCTCCGCGAACGGCCCCGCGGCGAAGGCGAACACATAGGTACTGATTGGCGGGGTCTGGGCGAAGCGAAACCGGCGCGCGTCGTTCGGCGCGTCTTCGATCACCGCCACAGGGGTGTTGCCGACTGCGGTCCAGGCGCGCGGCAGCGTCAGGGCGAGCGTGAAGCGCGCCTTCAAGTCGGGCTGGTCGAAGCATGGGAAAACGCTGCTCGCATCCGAAGGAACGAACAGCGTATAGACGTACTCGGAGCCGTCCTCGCGGTCGAGGTAGCGCGTCACCGCGCCGCCCGACGCAGCCATCGGCGACTCGAAGGCGAAGGTCACGCGGTTCTTTCCCGGGCGCAGGTACCGCGCCGGAACGATCAGGTGCTCCTGCCCGATGCGCGTCCGCGCGGGCTTGCCGTTGACGCGCAGTTGCCGCAGGCGCGCCGCCCCGAGTGAGGGCCGCCAGTCCAGAACGAGGTCGGGCCGGGTGCGTGACAGTGTGATCTCCACGGTCGCCGTTCCCTCGAGTTTCTGCGCGCCTTTTGCGATGTTTATCGAGAGCGCATATCGAACATCGCGGTAGTGCTGTGCGCGCCAGCGCGCGAGCTCGTGCGATACGCCCGGCTCAAGTCCCGGAATCGCTGAAGCGGTGTTCGCCATGATGCCGAGGGTTAGAGCGAGCGCCCTGCCGCGCATTTCGGCATTCCTTTTGCGCGGGCCTGCTTCCCCGCTATGAGGTCAGCTTTTCGGCAGCTTTGGCGCGGCCCAGACCGGCAGCGGTGTTCCCTGCTTGCGCAGCACCCGCATCATGCGCAGCGCCATTTCGCGCCCGCGGTAATACCCCGGAATGTAGGCCGACTCGGTGAAGCCGAGCGACTTGTAGAAGCTGCGCGCGGTGGTGTTGGCCGCGCGAAGCTCGAGGTGAATCGAGGCGATCCCGGCGACGTGGGCCGATTCGATCAGCCATTCGACCATGCGGCGCCCGATTCCCAGTCTCTGATGCGAAAGGCGCACCGCGAGAAGGTTCAAGTGGGCATGCTCGTCGCCGAAAAACATGATGGCAAAAGCGACGACGCGGTCGCGGTCGCAGGCGAGCAGCGTGAACGTCTCCCTGTTTGTGATCGAGCGGGCAACGCGCTCCGGTCCCCATGACCAGCCGAGGCCCGTCTCAATCAAGTCGCGCGACATCGCGGCGATCCTGACGGCATCGGCCGGCCGGCCGGGTCTCAATGTGATGTTTCTCGCGTTCATCTGGGGAGATCGAATGAAACGAGCATGCCAAGATTTGAGCGAGCTGGCAAGTGCAAGGGACTTCGACTCTCGCTAGAACGGCTTGACCACCGTCAGGATCACCGCGGCGAAAAGAAGCACCGTCGGCACCTCGTTGAACCAGCGGTACCAGACGTGCGATTTCGTATTGCGGTCGCGCGCGAAATCGGCGAGCAGCTTGCCGCAGTGGAGGTGATAGGCGATGAGAAGGGCGACGACCGCGAGCTTGGCGTAGAGCCAGGCGCCCGTGAAACCGTAGCCGAGCCACAGCCAGACACCGAAGACGATTGTCAGCGCGGCGCCGGGCGCCATGATGCCCCAATAGAGCTTGCGCTCCATCACCTTGAAACGCTCCTTGCCTGGCGCATCCTCGGTCATCGCGTGATAGACGAACAGGCGCGGCAGGTAGAACAACCCCGCAAACCAGGTGACCACGGAAATGATGTGCAGCGCCTTGATCCAGAGCATCGCTATTTGAGCAGCCGTCTGCGGAACAATATCACCGCAGCATAGAACCCGGCCGCCGCATAAGCAAGCAGCACGAGCGCGTGCAAGGCGGCGTCGGCGGGAACGTGGCCGAGCAGAAGCGGCCGGGCGATCGCCACGGCGTGCGTGAGCGGCAGAAACGCAGCGATCGTCTGGAAAAGCTCCGGCAACTGCTCAACGGGAAAGAACACCCCGCAGAGGAGGCTCATCGGCGTGATGATCAGCGTGAAGTAGTACATGAAAAAGTCGTAGCTGCGCGCCATCGCCGTCACCGCGAGAGCGAGCGCGCCGAAGGTGAGGCCGACGAGCGGGACAAGCGCCAGCACCCAGAGCGACAGGATCGAATTCGACAGGCCGAGCAGCCAGACGACGGCCAGAATCGCCGCGCCCGAAAGCACGCTCTTCGATGCCGCCCAGACGAGCTCGGCGAGCACCACGTCATCGAGATCGACCGGGGTGTTCATGATCGCGTCCCAGGTGCGCTGTACGTGCATGCGCGAAAAGGCCGAGTACATCGCCTCGAAGGTGGCGCTGTTCATCGTGCTCGAGCACACCATGCCCGCCGCGAGGAACGCGATGTAAGGCACTCCGCCGACCTCAGGCAGCATCGAGCCCAGGCCGTAGCCGAGCCCGAATACGTAGATCATGGGATCGGCGAGATTTCCCAGAATGGACGGAACCGCGAGCTTGCGCCACACGAGCAGATTCCTGCGCCACACCGGCACGAAGCGCAGGCTCATCGAGGGCGGCGCGAAGACCTGCATCAGTCGCGCAGCTCCCTGCCGGTGAGTTTCAGGAACACGTCTTCCAGGTCGGCCGGACGATGCAGGTAGCGCAGTTCCTGCCGGCTGGACAAGCTTGCGAGAAGCGGCGCCGGGTCGACGGCGTAGCAGAAAACGGTGTCGCCGCTTTTCTCCAGGCGCGAGGCGAGCCTTCCGGCGTCGCGATCGGCCCAAGTCATGACGCCGTCGCCGTGCACTTCGACGACGTGCGGCTCGATGTGGCGCACGATGAGCTCGCGCGGGCTGCCTTCGGTGATGAACCGTCCGCGGTCCATGATGGCAAGCCGCGCGCACAGGCGCTCGGCTTCCTCCATGAAGTGCGTGGTGAGCACGATCGTTTTCCCTTGCGCGAGGAGCTGCTTCAGCCGCTCCCAGATCAGGTGGCGCGCTTGCGGATCGAGCCCGGTGGTGGGCTCGTCCATGAAAATCAAGTCGGGATCGTTGATAAGTGCGCGCGCTAACGTCAGACGCCGCTTCATTCCACCGGAAAGCGCCTGGATTCGCGACGCAGCCCGAGCGGCAAGACCCGCAAAATCAAGCAGCCCGGGAATGCGTTCCCGGATGGCGCGCTCGGGGAGGCCGAAGTAGCGGCCGTACACGACCAGGTTTTCTTCAACCGTGAAGTCAGGATCGAGGTTGTCCATCTGGGGAACCACGCCGACGCGCACCCGGGCGGACCGGGCTTCGCCGGGGACGGGTCGCTGCATCAACTCGACCGAACCGCTGTCAGGATCGGTGAGGCCGAGGCACAACCTCAAGGTCGTGGTCTTGCCGGCGCCGTTCGGGCCGAGCAGCCCGAAGCACTCGCCAGGCGCGATGCCGAAGGAGATGCCCGCAACCACCTCCTCGCCGTCGTAGGACTTGCGCAGGTCCTTCGCCGCAAGAACGCTCGTCATGCGCCCCACTTGCGGCACGGCCGTGTCTTCGCCGATTTCCGTCGCTAGCTCCGCCATGAGGCCCTTACGATGTTGCGAATGACGTGCAGGCGCAGGTGAAAGAAATGGTCGGCGCCCGGGATGACCACGACCGGCAATTCCTGCGGCCGCGCCCAGTCGAGCACTCTTGCGAGCGGCACGGTCTCGTCGCGCTCGCCGTGGATCACGATCGAGTCGGCGGGCACGGTCTCCGAAGGAAAGCGCCCGACCGAGACGCCCACGAGTACGACCCGATGCGGGCTTGCGCGCTTTGCGACCTGCGTTTGAACGGCGGCGCCGAACGAGAAACCCGCCAGTACGAGCGGCAGCTCGCCGAGGCTTTCCCGGGCATGCGCAGCGACGCGCAGCAGGTCTTCGGTTTCGCCCCGGCCTTCGTCGTGCTCGCCCTCGGAAGCGCCGACGCCCCGGAAATTGGGACGCATGGACACATAACCCAGCTCGACAAAGGTTTTCGCGAGAGTCTGCACCACCTTGTTGTCGAGCGTGCCGCCGTGGAGCGGATGGGGATGCGCGATGAGCGCCACGCCGCGAGCGGCGTCGTAAAGCCTGCCGCGGGTGGCTTCGTTGGAAGTGCCCTCTCGAGGCAGAGGACGATCCACGACCACTTCGATCTTGCCGCCACCGCCTTCGATGAAGATGCGCTCGCCCGCCCGGCTCATATGCGCAGGCGCTCGACCACCCGGCCGCCTTTGAGGTGCTCCTCGATGATTTCGTCGATATCGGCCTCGTCAACGTAGGAATACCAGACGGCCTCCGGGTACACCACGACGCACGGCCCTTCCTCGCAGCGGTCGAGGCACCCGGCCTGATTGACCCGGACCTTGCCGGGACCGGCGAGACCCAGTTCCTTGACGCGCTTCTTCGCATAATCGCGCATGCCGCTCGCGCCCTTGTCGTTGCAGCAGGCTTCGCCGTTCTGGCGCTGGTTGCAGCAGAAAAAAACATGTCTTTCGTAATAACTCATCGCGAATTCCGGGTATGAAGTAGGAGCGAGTTGAGCGGCGCGATACCGGACGCAAGCTTGATCTATCAACTGTGCCGCGCGCCGCCCGAACGAGCGAAAGGCTGATTATACGGCGGGCGTTAGCACTCCGCCCCGCTTCTCTACTGCCTTGCCTCTCCACGGTCGGCCGCGAGCAGCACCACGTAGAACATCGCCGCGAACGGCCAGATCGCGGAAACGATGCGCGTCGCGCCGTTGAAATTGAAATACTGCCCCTGCTGCCAGAGCGAAAGAGTCGCGGTCATGTACGGATTCGCGGGAGCGAGATTCACCAGCGCGGTTGTCGCGAGAAGCGCCAGGCCCGAGAGCGCCAGCTGCACGGCGCGCGGCAGACCCACGGCGATCAGCAGCAGCGCGAGCGCGGCCGCGACGCCGTAGAGCGCGCCGGGCGTGAGCCAGGAAAGAATGTCCTGCGAGCTGACGAGCAGTCCGAACGCGAAGCTGTGCACGCAAAGCCCGGCTCCCACGAGGGCAAGCACTACCAGGCGCTTTGGCTGCTCGCGGGCGATGAGGCAGGAAACCATCAGCCCTACCGCGAGAGTGTTGGCGCCTGCGACCCCGGCTTCGACGCGAACGAAGAGTTCCGCAGGATAGAGCTTCCCCAGTGGCGGCCGGAACCACTCGCGCAGATCGCCGGTGCCAAAGAGCAGCGTGCTCGGGTTGAGCTGCGCGAGCAGCCACAGCCCGATCAGGACCAAGCCGAGATCAACCCTGCCGCCCGGGAGAAAGAGACGGTCGCGAAAAGCTTGCAGCCCTTGGTGGTGCAGCAGCAGCCCGCTTGCGGCTGCGGCGGCGAGCGCTCCGAACACGCCGCCCGCGGCATTGGCGAGCAAATCGAGGTTCGAGGAAGCTCGGGCGGGGAGGTAGAGCTGCAGCGATTCCAGCGCAAAGCTCAGCAGCAGAGCAAACCCTACGACAAGGAAGACGGCTACGCGGCCGCGCAACAACGGGTGCACGGCGAGCACCGCGAGGAAACCCAGCGGCACGTAGCCGACAAAGTTCGCGACCATGTCGAATGCATGAAAGGGACGGGGAAACCGCGCGGTCAGAAAAGCGAACGGCGGCAAGCCCTGGTCGCGCCAGCCCGAGAACGGATGCAGGCTCGCATAGACGACAAGAAGCACATAGGCGATGAACAGATAGCGCGCCAGCGGTGAAGGCCGCTCATGGGACATGGCAGCCGATTCTGTCACAGTCGCGCGAGCTCGGCCTTGTAGACGGCGAGCGCCTCGGCGCCGAACAGCGCAAATGCAATGTCCTCAATAGCGCTCTGAATCTGCGCGAACTGAAAGCACTCGCGCACGGCGATTGCCGCGGCCTTATCCATCGGGTAGCCGAATACCCCGCAGCTGATGGCCGGGAACGCCAGGGTGCGTACCCCGTGCGCGAGCGCGAGTTCCAGGCTCCTGCGGTAGCATGAGGCGAGCAGCTCCGGCTCGCCGCTCGCGCCGCCGTACCACACCGGGCCCACGGTGTGGATGACGTGCTTCGCCGGCAGCCGGTAGCCGCGAGAGATCTTGGCGTCGCCCGTCGCGCACCCGCCGAGCGTGCGGCACTCGCGCAGAAGCTCGGGGCCCGCGGCGCGGTGAATCGCGCCGTCCACCCCGCCGCCGCCGAGCAGCGTGTTGTTCGCCGCATTGACGATGGCATCCACCGCGAGCCGGGTGATGTCGGCCTCGATCGCCCGCAGCCGATTCGACACGGTCTTTACAGGTAGTACGTTCCCACCCACCAGGCGAGGGCGGCGATGAAGGCCGAGCACGGAATGGTCAGGATCCAGGCGATGATAATGTCGCCTGCGACGCCCCAGCGCACCGCCGAGAGCTTGCGCACCGAGCCGACGCCGATGATCGAGCCTGTGATGGTATGGGTCGTTGAGACCGGTACGCCGAAACCGGTGGCGACGAACAACATGACTGCGCCGCTCGTCTCAGCGCAGCAGCCGCCGACGGGCTTGAGCGGCGTGATTCTCTGTCCCATGGTCTTGACGATACGCCAGCCCCCGAGCAGCGTTCCCAGGGCGATGACCCCGTAGCACAGGATGACGACCCAGAACGGCAGCGAGTCTTGCGAGGTCGAAAACCCCGCGGCGATGAGCAGCATCCAGATGATGCCCATGGTTTTCTGCGCGTCGTTGCCCCCGTGGCCGAGGCTGTAGAGCGCCGCCGAAATCAGCTGCAACCGGCGGAACCAGCGGTCGACGCGGCTCGGCGTCGCGCGCCGGAAAAGCCAGGACACCCCGATCATCAGCAGCGCACCGAGCGTGAGACCGAGAAGCGGGGACAGCACGATGGCAAGGCCGATCTTGACGAATCCGCTCGCGACCAGCGTGCCCACGCCGCCTTTGGCCACCGCCGCGCCCGCCACGCCGCCGATCAGCGCGTGCGAGGAACTGGAGGGAATGCCGTAGTACCAGGTGATCACGTCCCAGGCGATCGCGCCGACCAGTGCCCCGAAGACAACGTAGTGATCCACGATCTTCGGATCGACGATGCCCTTGCCGATCGTCGCCGCCACGGCCAGGCCGAATACCCCCAGCGCTACGAAATTGAAGAACGCCGCCCAGAGCACCGCCCAGTGCGGCTTGAGCACGCGCGTCGAGACCACCGTGGCGATCGAGTTGGCCGCGTCGTGAAAGCCGTTCATGAAGTCGAACGCGAGCGCGACCAGAATCAGGAACACGACGATTTCGAAGCTGATCGGCATTCGGACGGGGGCCGTGGATCAGGAATTCTCGATGACGATGCCTTCGATGATATTGGCCACGTCCTCGCACTTGTCGCTGACGGTCTCCAGATGCTCGTAGATCTCCTTCAGCTTGATCAGCTCGCGCGTATTCGGCTCGCTGCGGAACAGCTTGGTCATCGCATCGCGCAGGATATGGTCGGCGTCTGTCTCGAGGCGGTCGATCTCGGCGCAGATTTTGATGATCTGCTCGGCGTTGGACATGTTGTTGAGGAGCACTACTGCGGCCTTCACCTTCTCGGCACAGGCGACGCAGTTCTCGGCGAGGCGTTTGGCTTCCTCGGGTATGGTGCGGATGTCGTACAGGAACAGGCATTGCGAGACGTCCTCCATCAAGTCGAGGATGTCGTCCATGCAGGTGATCAGCTGGTAGATCTCGTCGCGGTCTATCGGCGTGATGAAAGTGTGATGCAGCAGCTGCACCGTTTGGTGGGTGACGATGTCGGCCTGCGTCTCTATCTTCTTTATGTTAAGCGCCCGGCGCTCGGCCTCGGCCGTGTTGTCCATGAGGGCCTTCAGCTCGACGGCGCCCTGCAATATCAGCGTCGCATGTTCGGTGAAATAATCGAAGAACCGGCCCTCGTGGGGCATCAGGCGAGCGAACATGGGAGGCCTCCGCGCAAGGTGAGGGAAAACCGGCCGCGCGAATTGTAGCCGAGTTCACCGCACGCCGCCGCGTGCGGTGCCGACCCACGGCGCGGTCTGGCAATACCCCGGTTATGGGCGATAAGGAGTTGGTACAGATCAAGCCACCGCGTCGCTCGCCGCGCGCGACGGCACCGGCACGACGCGCCGCGCGGGGAAACTCGCGGTGAAGCGGGTGCCTTTTCCCGGCGTGCTTTCTATATCGAGGGTGGCCTGGTGGCGCGCCAGCGCGTGTTTCACGATCGCAAGGCCCAGGCCCGTGCCGCCGGTGTCGCGCGAGCGGCCGCGGTCGACCCGGTAGAAGCGCTCGGTTAGGCGCGGGATGTGTTCGGCCTCGATGCCGGCGCCGGTGTCCTCGACGGCGAATTCCGCGCCTTCCTGCGAGGCGTGCCAGAGCAGGCGTACCTCGCCTCCGGCCGGCGTGTAGCGGATGGCGTTGCTCGCAAGGTTTCCGAAGGCGCTTGCGATCTCCGACTCGGTCCCGAGCAGATCGAACCCCGACTCGGCAGCGAGACTGACCCGATGGCGCCCCGCGGACAGCCCCTCGGCTTCGCCGCGGATGCGCTCGAGCAGCGAGGCCACGTCCACGCGCTCCTCGTGCGGGGGCTCGGGTGCCGATTCGAGCATCGAGAGCGTCAGCAGGTCGTCGATGATGCGCTGCATGCGCCTGCTCTGCTCGGACATGAGATTCAAGTAGTCGCGCGAGCGCTCCGGATCGAGCTTCAGCTCGCGCATTGTCTCGAGGAAACCGACCAGAACGGTGAGAGGGGTGCGCAGCTCGTGCGAGACATTGGCGACGAAGTCCCGTCGCATGGTCTCGACCCGAATCCCCTGCGTGATGTCGCGCGAGAGCAACAGGTGCTGCGATTCGACGTAAGGCACGAGCTGGATCGACAGGACCAGCCCGTCGGCGCGCGTGGTCTTCAACTCAAGCGGCTTGGAAAAATCGCGCGCCGCGACGTACTCGACGAACTCGGGTTGGCGCACGAGGTTGGTGATCGGCTGGCCCGAGTCGCCTTCGGCGTCGATGCCGAAGTGCGACTCGCAGGAATCATTGCACCAGACGATCCGGTATTCCTCGTCGACGATCGCGAGGCCGTAGGGAAGTGCGCGGCCGGCGCGCCGCGAGCGCGCGAGCAGGCGCGCAAGCTGCCGGCGTCGGCCTACTTCGGCGCGCTGGCGCCGGTGAAGCAGCGTAAAGACATCTTCCCAAGCACCGGTGCTCTCCGGCACGGATTCGGCGAGGGAACTTCGCGCCCACTCGCGCAGCCTATGAAGATTCCGGGCGTGGTGAGCGATGAGCGCGGCAAGCCCGATTGAGAACAGCGCCAAGCCCAAGGCCGAGCCGAACAGAAAGCCGCCGACGAGCGCGGGAATCGCGATGCCGCAGACGACGAGAACGGTTCGGGTCAGGGGCTCGCTCACGGTTTCACGTGAGGCTATGAATTTTATGGCGGCGTGCGCCGGAAGCGGTAGCCGGTCCCCCGGACCGTTTCCACCAGGCCATCGTGCCGCGTCGATTCCAGCGCCTGGCGAAGCCTGCGGATGTGCACATCCACCGTACGCTCCTCGACGAAGACGTGATCGCCCCATACTTCATCTAGCAGCTGCGTGCGGCTGTAGACGCGTTCGGTATGGGTCATGAAGAAATGGAGCATCCTGAATTCGGTCGGCCCAAGCACGATATTCGCGCCGGCGGCGCTCACGCGATGCGCTACTGGGTCGAGCTTGAGGCCTGCGATCTCCACGATGTCGTCGGTGAGCTGCGGCGCGCGT